>Ga0209091_10000893_pt1 | contig 27544 bp, 9 predicted proteins | sample ArcticOcean_MG_C_6_FD_187438 | JGI IMG/M metagenome (GOLD analysis project Ga0209091, IMG submission 187438) | Marine microbial communities from western Arctic Ocean - ArcticOcean_MG_CB8_128 (SPAdes) (version 2) | ecosystem: Environmental > Aquatic > Marine > Oceanic | place: Arctic Ocean...
AATCAATATCTTTTTTGTAGAAATCGGCATAACCTTTTCTACCAGTCAATGATTCGTATCCTAAACGTACCCATTCCATCACTTGTTGAGCACCAGAAGGAACGATTGGGTCATACATTGTTATTGTAATGTCTTGCCATTCGCCTTTACCTTGTAGTTTTCTATAAGTGTTGATGTGGTCTAGTTTTATAGGTTCGAAGTTAATTGACGGTCTACTTGCGGTCTTTATAAGGTATGATTGAATTCCATCAATCTCCATTATATACCTGTTCTTCATCTTCGGTTCGAAGTTGGTGAACATCATTTCGTTAAATTCTAATACTTCTGCCATTTTTTTATTTCTTTTTTTCTACTAATAAATATTAGTTATTCATTTTTTTGTTTTATGCCGAGAAAGATGCTCCAGTTGGCAAGATATTGAAATCAATTACTATGAATTCAGCTGTCTTTGCCGGTTGTAGGAATATTTGTCCTGCGAGTATGTTTCTATCAACAACATCAGGTCCGTTGTTAGATTCATCCATAACTACTTTAAATGCATATAAACCTTGTCTTTGTTGTATACCTTCTAAATAAGGTTGTACAGTATTAATGAATCTACCTCTTGTCTGAGCAGTATTTTGTTCAAATACTAAAAATCTAGATGTAGATGCAACAAACTTCTTAACATTTATTAATAATCTTCTAACATTAATTCTATCTAATGCCGAAGCTTTATCTTGTAAAGTCTTTTGTCCAAATGCAACTATACCTTGTCCAGGGAAAGAAGCAATTGGGTTTACTTTGTTTTCATATAAAGTATCTCTTTCAGAGTGTGTTAATCTATTCAATACACTAACTGCTCCGATAATACCTCCTCTATTAAGACCTGCAGGAGCAAACCATTCTGCTGCGATAGCATCATTTGCTGCGTATACTGCTGGTAGCAATACTGAAGGTGGTACTGAGATTAGTTTATTTGTATTAGAGTCTACTGTCTTAACCCAAGGGTAGTAAGAACCTATGTAGTTTGAATCAATTGCATTAGCCTGAGTAGTTACTTGTGTTATTGTATCATTTACTCCAGTTAAATCAGAAATATAGAAACAATCTTGTCTAGCCTCAACCATATCTAATACATCGGTTGTAACAGCAGGGTGTAATCTTCTTACAATACCAGGAGTTACTACCATGTTAATATCATACTCATCTGCATTTGAAACTGCATTTACAGCTTTTGCATATGCTTTAGAACCAAACTTAGTTGAATCAGTTAAATCAAATCCTTGTGAGTTTCCAGTTGAAATAGAAGAACCTAATGCAATTTCTCTATTAGGACTCATTCCATCAAATCCACCTTGGAAACCAACAGTGAATTGTCTCTTAATCATGTCTGCGGAATTTGAACCAGTCATTTCTAATGTTAAACCGATACCACTTACATTTCCATCAAATCCAAATACTAAGTTAGAACCAACTCCTACACTTTCAGGTAGAGGATTCATATAGTTAGCGTTATCATCTTTTATACCAACTGATTCGAAATCAAATCCAGCATAAAATTGTGGATTGCCTGTTGTGTTGGCAATTGACGCAGTTTGGAATATAGCTTCAGGAATCTGAGTTTCAATAGTTGCTTTAATTGGATTGGAATAAGCTCCATGTCCGAATGGTGCAGCAGATACAGGGTATGAACCTTGCTCTCCTACTTTTACTCTAATATACTTAGAGTTGTTTATCCAATCACCATTTTCAGTAATTTTACCATTTGAATCAATAGTACTCCATCTATCACCAATTACTCTTGCAATATAATTTGCAGAAGCAGGGTCTAAGTTTACATTATTGAAAGATTCTAATACTACTTTTCTTTTATCAGTATCATTATAAGAACGAACAGTTACACTAAATACTGAGTAATCAGTTCCTCCATCTTCACCTGCTGCCTTAACACCAGATATAGAAATCTTAAATCTTTTATTTTCACCATTACCATGTCCTAAAGTATAGAACTTAAATAGGTCATATCTTTCACCGGAGATTAATTGTGATTTTACATATGGTGTTACTGCCGTACTAGCATCGTAAGTAAAGTTTTGAGTCGGTAATACAACTGCTTGAATTACATTCTTATCAGTTATACCATCATATGCATTCTTAAAGTAAGAATAAACATATGCATCTTTCGAACCTCTTGGATTAGAACCAAATACATCAGTTACATCATTATTATCAGTTGATGATAAAGATGAAGATATTTCTCCAATACCACTACCACTAACAACGAATGAACCAGTTGCACTTCCATCTGATATAGTGAACCCAGTAAATCCAACTTCTTCATCACCACCATGTGTTGAGTGAAGTGTTGAAATTATTTTTAGTCCAGCTGAACCAGTTGTTGCAATCCCAATAGGTGCAATTTGACTATAACCATCTACACCTGCTACTCTAACAATAGTTGCACTTCCTGCTTCCCTTAAATAGTTCTGCACTGCATACTCTGTATAGTAAGTACCATCCGGTGTACCAAATTTATCTTCAAACTCACTCTGAGTTCGAACTACTGTCGGAACAAACGCCGTACCTTGTTTGAAAGGTCCGATGAACGCTGCTCCTATTTCTCCAACCCCTTGTGCTAAGAACGAAAGGTCGTTTTCTCTCGTAAATACTCCAGGTGATACAATTCTTTCTGCCATATTATCTTCGTTTATTAAATAAACAATTTAGTTATTACAAATATAAATATAACTAAAACGTTGAAACCATTAATTAGTGTACAAAACTAATTTATAAATTATTTTACTAGTCTTTATATTAAGGGGCTGCCGGTGTTGGTGTTACCGAGCCAGTTGACCATGGAAGATTTTCATCTCCAACTTCTTCTGATGCATCATCTATGTCATCTATTTCTTTTGCAATTTTTCCCGAAATATGGTCCCAGTATCCAGCTGTTGGATGTGTTACCGATGCGGAAACCCAACCAATTACCAATTCTTGGGTTAAATCTCCGAAAGCGACGAATTCGTCAACTGAACCAGTGTTAAAATCAATTGGAGTTGCTCCAATAAATCTACCTTGAGTACCAGTTGAATCATCAGTTCCTATAAGTTCCCATCTTGAATGTAATACTACATTTTCAACTTCCCCTACTGTTTTTTTAGTCATTTGGGTTATCGACCATGAATAAGTTACTGCCATTTTTATTGTCTTTTATATATATAAGTATATAGGTAGTTCCCCAAACGGAAAACTAACACCTATAAATATAACCAAATTTATTTAAACATAAATATATTTTTTACTAACCTTCTAAAATTTCAAGTCTTGCCTTAAGGTCATCTATAATAACTTGTTGTTCTTGTATTGCCTTTACAAGCATTGCAGTTAAAGCACCATCATCTATACTTTTTACCCCGTCAGCATCCTCGTGTTCATCATTAGTTTCTACTAATGCAGAAGAAACTGCCTCAACTTCTTGTGCAATAAACCCTCTATTATCAAGTAAACCTTTTTCTGGATGTAATGTTCTACCCATTAATTCCACACCAGTTATCCAATCAAATCGTCTAGTTCTTAATTGAAGTAATTCAGTTAATCCTAAATCATTGTCTCGGATATTCTCTTTTAGTCTTCTATCTGAAGTTGTGTAACCACCAGTAAGTCTTGCTCTACCAGATACATCAAGTGGATATTGAGGTGTTCTTAGGATACCAACATGACCTCTCCACCATGGTCTATTATTTATAACTAGAGCTAGAGACCAACCGGATGTGTCATATGCACTAGCACTTATTCTTAGTGATTGTTCACCTCCTGCATTATAGTTTTCCCATCGGATATACGAATTACTTGAGTAAACCGCATTGGTCATCGTTATATCGTGACTTGTACCTAAATTAACACCAAGGTTTGATGTATTACCAGCCGTACCAGTTTGTATCCAACTATGGAATCTAGCAGCAGAAAATTGTGATGTACTTGCAGGGTCTACATACCAAGTAGTAGAATTTGAATCATAGTATCTAGCAGCATACATAGAACCACCACTACCACTATTCTCATCAAGTATAGGAATAGTTCTCCAACTTCTGAAACCACCCCAAGTTGAACGGAATCTCAAGTTAGTAATTGGACCACCACACATTTGCCATCCATATCTAGAACCACCATTTGTATAGTGATAAGCTTGAACACCTACCCAATGTGATGTACCCGATGGTTGACTACCTGGATTACTCCAAGTATCAAAAAATCCAGAACCCCAGTTAGCAACAGTGTTAAAATCTTGACGGCCCCAACCTACTGCACCAGTCCAATAGTTAGTATCTCCAGTAATACGAGGTCTTGCACCATAATATTCAGCAGAAGACCTTGTCTGACCTGAAAGCATCATATGTGCTTTAGTTCTATTACTTACACCCTCCATTCGAGTTGAGTTGATAGATGCACCATCAAAATAATAACCAGTATTATTATTATCGTAGAAAATTGGAGAACGAGATGATGAATTGGCATATACAATACCACTAAAGTTAGCACCTTGAGATGAGAATGAAATTCTATGATATGTACTACCATTATTTTTTAGTGCAAGGTGATGGCCATATGAACCATTGTACTCGTATGCAAGTCCGTACATATTACCAATTGGCCATGATTCTCCAATTGTCCAAATAACTTTTGCTCTAGTACCAGTACGATTATAATCACCCATCATTCCACCTTGATTGGTAGAACATAAATAATTATCATAATACTGTCTTCCAAGAACATAAAGGGTACGTACCCTTGTATCACCTGTACTACTACCAAAATAGTATCCGGTGTTTTCTCTATCATATAAAATGTTTACTCGCAAATCATTCATGTACGAAGTAGAAGCCATGTTAGCATAGTAGCTAGTATTGTTTCTATCATAAAAAATGTCAGCTTGTAGTGAGCCGTTAACGTAAGTTGTTCCACCTACATACCAGTTAATATATGTAGAATATCCAGCCCTTGCATCTAAATGTAAGTTACCATTTGTTGCAGCAACTGATGCGTATGAACCGCTGTAATGGCCATTTGTACCAACTGCTAAATAAGCTCCCCAAGATAAGTTAGGGCCATATAATGTTCCAGTTCTTTGTCTACTTCCATATGCACTTGATGTAGAATTAGGGTCTAAATAATATCCAGTATCATTTGAATCATAGAAAACTGGTGCTCTCATTGAACCTCTAGCTAGACCATATCCACTACGAGTTGCTAATTCCCAAGTTCCATTGTACATCATCTCTGTATAAGAGTTTCTCAACATATAGAAAGCCCACTCATTTTCGATGTCATTATAAAGACCAGCTGCATTAGAATGGTCATGCATAAACACCCAATGTCCATTAATTGAGTATCCACCCCAACCAGCTCTTGTAGTTGAAGTTTGAACAGTACCATAGTTACCGGTTACTGCATCTCTACCTACTCTGAATTCTAATGCACTATTATCAGTATAGAAATAAGTACCATTATCATTACTATGTCTAATTGCCCAACTTCCACCTTGGTCTAAGAAACCAATTTCGTTTGAACTAGTTGAATAAACATATCCTCGAATAGTACCTGCATGTTGGTCTCTAAATCTAATACCATTTGCAGAACCACCACCACCAATGTTCCAATAATCATCATCATCCGAATACCAATGTTGACCAGTTGCTTGGTTATAAAGTCCTGTACCACTTGCATCATTTCTCAGCCAACTTCTAGCGTAAACATCAGTTGCTCTTATACCAGTATTAAGGTTAGTGAAAGCAGTAGGGTCCATGTAATAACCAGTGTTATTAGAATCATAGAAAATCGGTGACCTTAATGAATTTGCTCCAGTTAAATAATTGTTAGCAGTAACAGTGTTATTTGCATCCCACTGCATTGTCTGATAACGAGTACCTGATGTATTTGTGTTATAGAAATAGATACTACCACTAGTACTGAATCTCATATAACCTTGGCCAAATGAAGTATTAGGTCTACCAAAGTAGTATGCACCACCACCACCATTAAGACTGTTATTAACGTTATAACCAAATCCAGCCCAATCCCAAGTATTACCCGGTTCCGAACACCACATTTGTAAACCAACCTCACCAGTACCAGCTCCATTATTACCAGATAATAATCTTAAAGCTATTTGTGAATCACCATGTGAACCATTTTGTTGGAATCTACCATATGTATTTGTTCCAGATGCAGGGTCTACATAGTATCCAGTATTGTTATAATCGTAAAATAAAGTTCCTCTAACATCGTTAGAGAACACCGCTCTACTTGAAATTGCAGCTCTAAATCCACCATTATTGATAATCAATAAACCGTGGTCATTTAGATTGTTTGCACCACCTTTACTACCAGCGTTTGGATGTGACCAATATAAACCATATGCATTTCCAGTTGAATTACCATCATTAGGAAGTTTATATGAAGTACCCATATTAAATATGGTTTGTATTCTAGTGGATGTATATAATCCAGTAAGACCAACTCCATAATTTCCAGTCATTTGAATACCACCACTAAGATTAGCAGCAACATTACTAGAATTAGGGTCTATATAAAATGAAGGATTATCAGAATCATAGAATACAGATGCACCAATTCCTTGGTTTGTAGCCATACCAGGATATGAATCAGGTGCAATCTCTGCAGCTGTTGAAGAAGCAGGGTTACCATCTCCAGATGTTGTTAATGACCAACCACTACTTTGAAAGTTATTTGTTATTGCGTAATATAACGTACCAGCTGTATCAATATAAATTTGTAAGTAATGAGTATCATATGTACCACTTTTTCTAATTCTAATATTATTAAAAATACCACCAGAACTATACCAAGATTTACCTAATAATGTAATTGTACCAGTTCCACCATAAGAAATACCTGCAGTAAATGACATTGAACCATGTCTACCACCATTAGTATCCCACACATTGAAGGTAGCATATTGTCTACCACTTCCTGTAGCAATAGTTACCCATTGTCCTGCACTTACACTTCTTGACGCTGTATCTGCAAGTTTATATCCATCAACCGTTAATCCATTAACTTGAAGTTCATTTAATACCGAAGTTGATGCAGGGTCTGTGTAGTAATTAGTATTATCTAAATCGTAAAACATTGGTGCACGAGATGAACCATAAGAATATGTATTACCAGCGGTATCAGTACCAGAAACAGTCCTACCTGCTGTTTGTGAATATACATGCCATGCATCAGTTGAACCTACTAATTGTGAAGAAGTTCTACTACCAACATACCAAGTACTACCACTACCACCATTGAACCTAACCATAGCCTCATATCCATTACCTGGACTTAGATAAAGGTATGTGTGTTTAGCTCCAGTTAATTGTAAATTGTAAATATTCGATGTTGATGCAGGGTCTACATAATATCCACTACTATTGTAATCTCTGAAAAGAGTTCCTCTTACTTCATCTGAAAATACTGCTCTACTTGATAAAGCTGCCTGAAAAGTACCATTAGCTAGAAGTAACATACCATGGGTATTCAAGTTTCCGGCTGCACCTCCAGCATTAGGATGTGAATAAGCTACACCATATAAGTTACCAGTACTACCACCATCATCTGGTAATCTATAAGCATCGCCCATAGAAAATAGTAATTGGTATCTACTTGCGGAGTATAAACCATAAATTCCTTTTCCGTAATTATCAAAAGAAATACTTCTACCATATGTTATCCTATTAGTAGTACGAGTATCATGTCTCCATATTAATGAATCAGTTCCAGCGTATCTACTATAATGATATGATGTATAACCACTATCCCAATAATAATGGTCACCATATCCATTTGATGAACTTTCACCAAAGTAGAAGTGAGAATCACCACTATCAGTAGCCCATAATTTAAGAGTATCATTGATATTAGTTGTATCATTGTTACCATTACCTAAAGTAGTTGTACCATAGGTATTTAATGTTGTTATATTAGTAGTATTTAATCTAGATGTTGATGCTGGATTTACATAATAATTTGTATCATTTGAATCTATAAAATTATGTCCATATAAATCACCAACATTAATGTTTTGATTATATACAGCCGATACCTTCATTGTTATCGTTATCTTCTTAGTGCCAGTTGGTTCACTTGAGTTACCAATAGATGTTACTCTATTAAACTCACTACCACCGGCATCTCTAACATTAACTGAGAATGAATTCCAATAAGTTACTCTTGGCCACCAAAATGCAAGTGTTCCACCATTATTAAATACCTTCATTTGAGTAAACCCTGGTTTACCCATATGCAATCCACTTGCGTTTATAATAGTGTTATTGTATAGATAACCTTGAGCAGTAAATGAGAATGGAGTATCAGTACTATAACTTTTACCTGTTGCTTCTAACACAAATGATGCACCATTGGTTGCAGATGATGGTATATCAGTTTGTACTAAAGTTCCATTTACGAAATCTGAACCAGAATGTCTAAATGTTTTTACTTGATTACCCTTTACAGTTATTGCTTGTGCCTGTAAGGCATTTATATTCGATGTTGATGCAAAATCACCATAATATCCAGTATTATTGTAATCACGAAATTGTGGTGCATCTATATCATATGCTGAATTTATTACACCTCCATCATTCCAATGTTTCTTCCAACCTTGTCTAGAACCATTCATAATGGTTTGAGTGTAGATATCACCCACACCAGAACCAGTCATACGAATTGCCAATGTATTACTATAATAGGATAATGGTGAACCATGTCCCAGTCTTATAGTATTATGCCAATCAGTTGTTGGTGCTTCAGTAATACCAAGACCAGAACTTTGCCAATATTGTAATGAGTTAGAAGGAGTATCTCTCGTTGTATTTAAATGATTTGCATTAGAAGCTGTACCTGTTAATGGGCCAGTTATATTAGCAAATGATACTGAATCTGATGTACGAAGGTTTTGATTCATTAAGTGAACCTCGGTTGCACCTTGTCCAGTGTTTACTGTTGCAAATGTTACTGCATCAGATGAACGAACATTTTGGTTCATATTATAAGCGTATGCTTGAGATACACTATCTAATACTTGTCTCCAACCACTCCAAGAAGTAGCACCAGTTCCCATTCTACTCCATAATCTACCACTAGCAGTATATGAAATTTGAATTGGATATCCCCCACTTAAATCAGAACCGCCACCATAACTTCTCCAAGTCATTTGTCCATTATAACCACCACCATCACTTAATCCATTGGTTCCGTTACTTTTAAAATCAAAGTAAACACCCTTTTCTCTACTATTTGGTAAATCGTTTGTAGCTCTAGTATCATTTGAATCAACTGCCTCTGCTCTAGCAGCAGTACCACTTATATTTCCTACGAAGTTTGCAGTTACTTGATTAAATACAACATTGTCAGATGTTTGAAGGTTTTGGTTCATTAAATGAACCTCAGTTGCACCTTGTCCAGTGTTTATTGTTGTAAATGTTACTGCATCTGATGTACGAACATTTTGATTCATATTATAAACCTCAGTTGCACCTTGACCAGTATTAATAGTAGTAAACGTTACTGCATCTGATGTACGAATATTTTGGTTCATTAAGTAAACTTCAGTTGCACCTTGACCAGTATTAAGTGTACCACCAATTGTTACGTTACCAGACATATTCCAATTACCAGACGAGTCGGTATAATCAGAATCAGTTACAAATCGTAATCTATCAGGGTCAGTACCCTCATCCATTCTAAGCATTTGTCTACCACCTGCTACTATTTGTAAATCATCAGCTGCAAGAAATCTAATATATGTATTAGTGTCACCACTATGTTTTATATATGAAGCAACATTAATTTCACTAAATGTAGGTGAATCGGATGAACGAACATTTTGGTTCATTGCATACAACTCATTATCTCCTTGACCTGTGTTTAAAGTAGTTGAATATATACCACCATTTGCTTGAAATGGAGAATCCGAATACCATCTATCCGATGATTCTTTCCAATAAAATGATTTTGTTGCAGAACCACCTCTTAGAATTTCGATACCACCATCTTGTGTAGGTGTACCACTTGTGAAATTTGAATTAAGAGTTATAATATTATCTGCCAATTTGATTGTTTCCGTATTGACAGTTGTTTCGGTACCAGTAACTACTAAGTCACCAGTTATAGTTAATGTTGTTCCATCGAAAGTAAGATTTTCTTCAACTGTTGCGTTTGGTGCTGTACCATTAAGTGTGATTAATCCATTATCAGTTGTACCAGTTAGTGCCAATACACCATCTGTACCACTTTCTCCAGAAGTTCCACTAGTACCACTTGTACCACTTGTTCCACTTGTTCCAGAAGTTCCAGAAGTACCACTTGTTCCACTCGTACCAGATGTTCCAGATGTCCCACTCGTTCCACTTGTTCCACTTGTACCAGAAGTTCCAGAAGAACCAGAACTTCCACTTGAACCACTTGAACCACTACTTCCAGATGAACCACTTGAACCAGAACTTCCACTTGAACCAGATGTTCCACTCGTTCCATCTGAGCCAGTATCACCACTTAAACCACTTGAACCACTTGAACCACTACTTCCAGATGAACCACTTGAACCAGAACTTCCACTTGAACCAGATGTTCCACTCGTTCCACTTGTTCCACTTGTTCCAGATGTACCAGATGTACCATCTGAACCAGTTTCACCAGATGAACCAGTTGCTCCACTCGTACCAGATGTACCAGAAGTTCCACTTGAACCAGAACTTCCAGATGAACCAGAACTTCCACTACTTCCACTACTTCCACTTGAACCAGACGTTCCTCCAGAACCAGGTGTTCCATCTCCACCACCGGCACCAGTTAAACCACTTGAACCACTTGTTCCACTTGTACCAGAACTTCCACTTGTACCAACTTCACCAGTTAAACCACTTGAACCACTTGAACCAGATGACCCAGAAGAGCCAGAAGAGCCACTTGAGCCTGATGAACCACTTGACCCACCTGCACCAGAAATACCATCTTCACCACTTGAACCACTTGAACCACTTGTTCCAGAAGTTCCACTTGTACCACTTGTTCCAGCTATACCTTGTGTTCCTTGTTCACCAATTTCACCATCTTCACCAGATGTACCATCTGCACCATCGGTGCCGTCTATACCAGAAGAACCACTACTTCCAGATGAACCACTTGAACCAGACGAACCAGATGAACCAGAACTTCCACTAGAACCAGTTAAACCACTTGTACCAGAAGTTCCAGAAGAACCAGAACTTCCACTTGAACCACTACTTCCAGATGAACCAGACGAACCAGACGAACCACTTGAACCGGATGTACCACTCGTTCCACTTGTTCCACTACTACCACTTGAGCCAGAACTTCCACTCGTACCAGATGTACCAGAAGTTCCACTTGAACCAGATGTACCGTCTATTCCAGAAGTTCCAGATGTACCAGAAGTTCCACTTGTACCAGATGTTCCACTTGTACCAGCAGTACCAGCAGCTGGTTCCCATTCAGACCCTGTGTATCTAAATATATTGGTATCAGTTGAGTTATAATATAATTGTCCAAGTTGACCACCTGCGGGTTCTGAACTAAAGACTGGAATTACTATCGAATCTTTAATTAATACTGAACCTGTAAATTGATGCGAATCTGAACTTTCATCACCAAACACATTCGAACCTGATGCGTAAATTACTGATGATGATATGAATGTTGTTATTAATTCGTTTGATGTAATAGTTCCATTTACAGCTAAATTATTACCAACTGTTAAATCGTTGGATATATTTAAATTATTTGCTATATCTGCAGAACCTGTTACTTTTAAATCGTTACCAATTGATACATTTCTAGTAATATTCCCATCAACTTGAATAGTTGTTGAACCAGTTACTAATAAATCGTTATTAATTGTAGTATTTGTGTCAATTACAAGTCCTAAATTTGGAGAAATAATTGCTTGTATTGAACCTGACTTTAATCTATCTATATCTCCTAGTGCCTCGGCTGGGACATTGAATAATCCCCTACCATCTCCACTAATAAACCCACCAGATATTTCACCAGTTGCTAAAATATCACCACTAATAGATGCAGATGTATTAACTGCAAATCCGAAAGATTCGGATATAGATGCACTTACAGACCCATCAAATATTTTACTTTGTGCATCACTAGTTAATGCTTCAGGTGGAATATTAAGTAACTGAGAACCATCTCCTTTGAAAGACCCACTAAAGGAACCTGTATATGAAGATGCGGTTATCGCACCTTCTATATTCAAGGATGTATTAATATCAACCGATGCGGTTGATATATTTATTTGTTCTACACCTTGAACATCAATCGAAAGTAAACTTTGACTGACTTGATTTATTCCGTTTGGATTCTTTCCGCCGTATTTCATTAACCTCTATTTATGATATCTCTAATACTGATATAATAACATCTGCAGAATCTGCTACATTAGATGTTACCGTTATCAAGTCACTTGCCTCTAAAACTACTTTTTGGTCTCCTCCAACTAAAACTGTCGATGAACCATTTGGGATAACTACTCCTTTTACTAAATATTTAGTAACACTAGCAGAGCTATCAGTTATTTGTACATCTACATAAATGTTTTGAGATACAATATTTGCCACATTTACACCAATCACAGTGGTTGATGTTGCAGCCGGTGTTGTGTAAACTACTAACCCACCTATTCCAGCAGGTCCTTTTATACTATTTTTAAATATATTTGCCATATTTTTTTATCCTAATGCTATTGAGAATGCTAAAGCAGAATCCAATACATCCACCCCATCAATAGAAAAACTATTGTTTGGTGATAAATCTATTGAACCACTTACTTCAATTGAACCACTATTAATAATATTTACACCACCATCAGTATTTTGTGTACCAACGTTTAATGTTTGCGTTACAATTAAATTACTAAACTCAGCCTGTTCAACTGCAATGTCTCCAATAAAAGAACCACTAAATGAACCAGTGTATGAACCTGTAAATGACCCACTTAATTCAGCGTATGCTGAAGGGGCTTGTGTAATCGAACCGGAAAAACTAGGTTGGTCTATTCTCATTTGATAATTACCTTTACTTTGATATAAATATTAAATAAATATCTTTTAACTTCTAAGAAGGGATGCTCGGCCAAGTAATATCGTATGGGTCTGATTGATTTGTTATATCTCTTAGTGATTGTCTATATGTTTGCCAATCTGTTAGGGTTGAACCTGATATTGGGGAATCGTTAAATTGAGTCCAATCAGATTCAGATAATAACGAATCTCTACCACTTCGTACTTCCGACCATTTGATTTCTCTTCTTTTATTAATTGTTTCTGTATCCGCATCTGATATTGTATATGTTTGTATATAAATTGAACCAGATAAGGTTGGTGTTACTTCAGTTACATCTTTAGAATCATCACTATCATATCCACTATTTTTTGTTTCAACTTTGTAGATGTTGAATGATTCCAATAAACTATCTGCGATAATTGTTGGGAAACTTGTATTCGGATTCTCATTCTTTAAATTTTGAACCGAATATGGATAAGTTATTATTGAGCCTGAAACTTTTAAGTACATATCTTTTTATTTAAATGTTGCTGGTATTGATGCAAAATCACCTAAACCACTACAAAAAGCAAAACAATCTGTACCAATAGGAGTTGGTGTTCTTTCAAATATTTTATCACCAGAGGCATCAGATGGCGAGTTACCAGTTAATAAGTTTGATGTTGTTGCCATATTAAATGCATTGGAAAATGTAGTTACTTGTTGATTATTAGTAAAAAATTGTGGTGGAATTCCTACCACCTTTCTGCAGTTTCTAAATACAGATTCAAAGTTTACTACAAATGGATTATTATCAAATAATCCAGATGGTATTGTTGTTAAATTTAATAATGCATTAAATGTACCCGAAAATGATGTAACACTCGGATTATTATTAAATAATCCAGATGGTATTTGTGTTATACCTAAGCAAAATACAAATGTGTTAACAAATGAATTTACGTTTGTTGAATATTCAAATAAACCACTAGGTATTATTGTAATACCAGTTTGTCTGAATGTAGAATCAAATTTTCTTACAGTATTTAATCCATCATTTAATATTGCATTATTAGAACCATCCATTGGTATCGATGTTAAATTAGTACATCCATAGAAATTAACTTCCTCTATATTAACCACACCCCAATCATCAACTGATTTATATAAATTTTTATATAATGGATTATTCGAAACAAGAAAACCTGGACAAAATCCACCAATTATAATTTGATAAGTACCAGCAGTTGAATATGTATGAAATCTAGAACTTGAGTTAGATTGAACAATTACACTATCCCCACTACCATCACCCCAAGATACTGTTATGTTTGGTTGCTTTCCAGCTATAGCTGTAATTGGTAACTCAAACTGAGTACCATTAGATGTTGTTTGTATTGTAAATTTAAAAGGTCTCACTTGTCCTGCTTCTATTGTTAATAATCTTCTTGCTATACTCATAATTCATAACTCATTAACTTATATTATTTGCACTTAGGAATCCATAGTAAGTACTCCCCCCATCATAAGTATAGAATACTAATATATCTTTTCCATTTGCCGTTAGTGTTGGTGCTGAACCATTTGCCCATTGTATTGAACCTGGCCAATTAGTAGTTGCTGTCCCACTACTTCCATCTTCCATTACCAATGTGAATCCAATTGCACGAGGGCCAGTTGGTGGGTTTGTAATACTGATTGTAATTGTTCCAGTTCTATTAATTCTAAAATTGTTGGCAGTTGATAAATTTATTACAGTACCACCAGATGAGTTTCCTATATTAGTATAATTCTCATGGAATCTAGTAGAGAACGTTGCATCACTTACATCTAAATCACCAGCTATATTTAATAAATTACCATCAAATGTTAAATTAGATTCAGCCGTTGCAGTTCCATCACCATCTGCAGTAAGAACTCTATCTGCTCCATCTGTTGCAATTTCTATTGAACCATCTGAACCAGAAGAACCACTAGTTCCACTACTACCACTACTACCACTTGTTCCAGATGAACCAGAAGTTCCACTTGAACCAGAAGAACCACTTGAACCAAAGAAAGTTCCATCTTGTCCACTTGTACCGGATGTTCCAGAAGAACCAGAACTACCATCAGTCCCAAGTCCACTTGAACCACTAGTTCCACTTGTTCCAGAACTTCCAAATAAAGTACCATCTTGTCCACTTGTTCCTGAAGTTCCACTTGAGCCAGATGAACCATCTGTTCCAGTTGAACCACTACTTCCACTAGTTCCACTTGTTCCAGAACTTCCAAATAAAGTACCATCTTGTCCACTTGTACCGGATGTTCCAGAAGAACCAGAACTACCATCAGTCCCAAGTCCACTTGAACCACTTGTTCCACTTGTACCAGAACTTCCGAATAATGTTCCATCTTGTCCACTTGTTCCGGCAGTTCCACTTGTACCAGATGAGCCAGATGAGCCAGATGTTCCATAAGTTCCACTTGTACCACTTGTACCACTTGAACCAAATAGAGTTCCGTCTTGTCCACTCGTTCCACTTGTTCCGTAAGTTCCACTTGTTCCTGATGTACCAGCCGACCCACCTGTACCAGATGTTCCGTAAGTTCCACTTGTACCACTTGAACCAAAGAAAGTTCCGTCTTGACCAGTTGAACCAGATGTTCCTGATGTTCCACTCGTACCATCGACTCCATCTGCACCACTAGTACCTGCCTCTCCTTCTAAGCCTGATGTTCCAGATGAACCACTTGTTCCAGATGAACCACTTGTACCGGAACTTCCAAATAGAGTTCCATCTTGACCACTTGTACCAGATGTTCCACTTTCTCCACTTGTACCACTAGTTCCTGCACCGGATGTTCCAGATGTTCCATCATCTCCAGATGTTCCAGATGTACCAAAAAATGTTCCATCAAGACCACTTGTTCCAGAAGAACCAGATAAACCACTAGTTCCACTAGTTCCTGCTCCTGATGTTCCAGATGTACCTGTTGTTCCCGAAGTCCCAAAGAAAGTTCCGTCTTGTCCAGAACTTCCACTCGTACCATTTGTACCGGATGAACCACTTGAACCAGATGTTCCACTTGAACCAGATGTTCCACTTGAACCAGAACTTCCGGCAAACGTTCCGTCTTGACCACTTGTTCCTGATGTACCATGTGAACCAATTCCACTTGAACCAGAAGTTCCACTTGAACCAGAAGTTCCACTTGAACCAGAAGTTCCACTTGAACCACTTGAACCAGAGCTACCAAAGAAAGTTCCATCTTCACCACTTGTTCCTGATGTTCCAGAACTTCCACTTGTTCCACTACTTCCACTTGTTCCTGATGTTCCAGAACTTCCAAAGAAAGTTCCATCTTGTCCAGATGAACCAGAAGTACCATGTGAACCAATTCCAGATGTACCACTTGTTCCATTTATACCATCTTCACCATCTTCACCAGAAGTTCCACTTGTTCCACTTGAGCCAGAAGTTCCTGCAGAACCAGAAGTACCTTGCTCTCCACTTGAACCAGATGTACCATTTGTACCCGATGAACCACTACTTCCACTAGAACCACTTGTTCCAGATGTTCCGTTATCACCTCTATCACCGACAGCAACTAACGATATAACAATATCATCACCATTTGTGAAAGGAGATTCAGAAGATGAACCTGTATTTGATAAATCACTAAGAGTCCACCATGAACCATTATCAGTTAATTCACCTATGGCAAATAATAAATAAGTATCGGTTTCAAATTTCTTAGAAATTCGTATATGTGCTTTTACTGCTGAAGTAACTGAATCCATCGTTTCCATAAACGATTGAATACTTCCTCCATCATCATCAGTTTCACTAATGTAAATTGCATTACCTGTATTTTGTGCAGTCTGATTTATTCTAATTCTACCAGAAGAAGGTTCTGAATTTTCTATTGCCGATGTAAATGTATAATCAAATGATGCTCCACCAAAGTTACCATCTTTACCACTTGTACCACTACTTCCTTCTGCAGATGTTCCACTACTACCACTAGTACCAGAAGAACCACTTGTTCCGGATGAACCAGATGTTCCACTTGTTCCACTTGTTCCTTCTGCAGATGTTCCAGATGAACCAGATGTTCCAGATGAACCAGACGAACCAGATGTTCCAGATGAGCCAGATGAGCCAGATGTTCCAGATGTACCACTACTTCCACTCGTTCCACTTGTTCCAGAAGTACCAGATGAACCAGAAGTTCCATTTGAACCAGAAGTTCCACTTGTTCCACTTGTACCAGTAGAGCCACTTGAACCACTTGTACCAGATGTACCACTTGAACCAGATGTACCCGCCGTTCCTCCACTACCACTTGTACCAGAACTTCCACTCGTTCCACTAGTACCACTTGTACCAGAAGTACCAGTAGTTCCACTACTTCCACTTGTTCCTGATGTACCACTCGTTCCATTTGAACCAGATGTACCAGAACTTCCACTCGTTCCACTTATCCCACTTGTACCACTTGTACCATCAGTACCCGTAGAACCACTACTTCCACTCGTACCACTTGAACCAGACGTTCCTGCTGACCCAGAAGAACCTTGTTCTCCACTAGTTCCACTAGAACCAGATGAGCCGCTTGAACCAGAACTTCCAGATGAGCCAGAGCTTCCACTTGTTCCAGAAGTTCCAGTTGTTCCACTACTTCCAGATGTTCCACTACTTCCACTACTTCCAGATGAGCCTGATGAACCACTTGTACCAGATGTGCCGCTACTTCCACTTGTACCAGAAGTTCCACTAGTTCCACTAGTTCCACTTGAACCACTAGAACCACTTGTACCACTTGTACCACTTGAACCAGAACTTCCACTCGTACCAGATGTACCAGAAGTTCCGTATTTGTTTACTATATCAATAGTACCCAACATTGCTTCATGTATACCACATTGATAAACTATACTATTGGGTGCATCTTCAGGAACTCTATATTTTATTAAATCAGTTGTTCCAAAATTACCACCTGATGGATTGTTATTTGTTGTTCCAGGTACTGAATTAGTATTAGCATCTGCTAATCTTAATGCAAATGGATGGGATGCACTTACCCCACTTACATCAAAGTAGAATACTTCTCCCCTTACTAAAGTTAATGTTGGGAATGTTCCTGTATATCCAGCAAAAGAATAGTTAAAACCTTCATTAACAACTGTGTATAGTCTACCACCTTCTCTACCTGCAGTTCCGGCAGAACCTGATGTTCCACTCGTTCCACTTGTTCCGGCAGTTCCACTTGTACCAGATGAGCCAGATGTTCCACTGCTTCCACTACTTCCACTACTCCCACTACTTCCACTTGTTCCACTTGAACCACTAGAACCACTCGTTCCACTAGTTCCAGATGTTCCACTACTTCCACTTGTTCCGCTACTTCCACTTGAACCAGATGTTCCACTCGTTCCACTTGTTCCAGCACTTCCGCTTGTTCCACTTGTTCCACTAGAACCAGAACTCCCACTCGTACCAGTTGTTCCAGATGTTCCAGAAGTACCAGTAGTTCCAGAAGTTCCACTTGAGCCAGAAGTCCCTGCAGTTCCACTCGTTCCAGAAGTTCCACTTGTTCCGGAAGTTCCTGCAGTTCCACTACTTCCACCACTTCCAGCAGTTCCAGATGTACCTCCACTACCACCAGTTCCAGATGTACCACTTACTGCAGTTACATCTCTTTTAAAAACTTTTCCAGTTGATTCATCGATAACAAGAACTGTATCTGAACTACCTGTTACTAATCCTATAAGTTGTGCACTACCCGTTACTACTAAACTACCACTTACTTCGAATCTCCCAACAAATGAACCTGTACCGGTTGCTGGTAAGAAATTTTCTCCAAGAAAATCACCAGCATTTAATGCAAATGAAGCAGTTTGGGCATATGATGCCGATAGAACTGTCATTGATGAAGTTTGGTCATTTCTTACATAATCTTCAGCGGATACTGCATTTATAGCGTAAGATGCCGATTCTGCATAAGAAGCAGAAAGTACACTCATTGATGAGGTCTGGTCGGTTTTTACAAATAAATCAGTATCAAAATCACCAGCGTTTACAGCGAATGAAGCAGTTTCGGCATATGAAGCCGATAGAACTGTCATCGATGCAGTTTGGTCATTCTTTATATATTGTGATAAGTTACCTAATTCAGCAAGTGAAGCAGAATCAAACCCTACCAAATTTGATGCGGTTCCAGCGTTTTCTGCAAACTCAGCGTATGATGCAGAAAGGACTAGTCCCACTACATTACTACCTTCTACGAATCCGGCCAATCTACCACCAGTTCCTATTACAGCCTGTCCACTTGTCAATCCACTAAATGTTACTCTAACTGATGAACTATTAATAGATTCAATAGCTTGTGGAATAATTTGTCCATTTGAACCAGTTTCATAAATTTGAACTACTGGGTAATCAAGAGCAAAATTATGTTGAAATGTTACTTGAGTTACATCTGAGAATGGGAATACCGCCGTATCACCAAATTGAGATACAGGTCTAAACTTATTAGCATTTTCATCAAATATTAAAATATCTAAATCATCAGGTACATCTACACCAACATTTTCACCTTGATATGAACCTACAAATGATGATGTTATTCTTGGTGAGAATATTTCATCCGTTATTTTTATCCTAGATGCAGTAACATCATTCTCAAAATTAACTTCTCCAAAAAATGTTGAACCACTATCTATTGACCTAACCACGAATCCATCATCAGGAGTAACCGATGCGGTTACCGAACCACTAAGTATTCTACTTTGGTCTAAGTCTACAATTGCATCGGCAGGAATATCAAATAATCCTGCACCACTACCACTAAAGAATCCACTTCCAGATGGTATAGTTACATTTCCTATAAATGTAGAACCACTGCCAGGTGAGTAAACTCTAAATCCTTCTGTATCATGTACAGATGCAGAAACACCTCCACTAATAATTAAAGGTAAATTTAAATCTTCTAATGATTCTGCTGGTATATTAAATAAACCACCACCATCACCAACGAATAATGTACCACTAATTTGATTGTTTACAACGAAACCTTTGTTTGGAGAAACAGATGCTGTTGTAGAACCAGATATAATTCTATCTAATTGTAAATCTTCAAGTGCATCTAATGGTATATTATATAATCCTCCACCATCTCCACGATATAAAGATGCAGTTATTGATTGTGAAACATGCAATGAACCACTAAATTCTATTTTAACCGAACCGGAGTTAACTGATGTGTCTAAGTTTTCTACTCTAAAGAACCCTAATGGGTCAACTGATGCAGTTACTGAACCAGTAAATATTTTTGATGAATCAATTGCTAAATTAGCAATATCAATATTTGTTATACCACTACCATCACCAGTAATAACCCCACCTACATTTAATGATTCTGAAATATTCACAGAACCACTAAGAGAAGTTATTGTACTTCCAGTAATTCCAACATCAAATACTTTAAATTCACCAGTTTCGGAAATAGATGCAGTGTATGAACCACTTTCTAATTTAGTTAATGTAAGTGCTAAGTTTGCAATATCAATGTTTGTTATACCACTTCCATCTCCAACAAAGATTCCACCACCACCAACAATTACTGAACCAGAAGTTGTAATTGAACCAGTAAATTGTGAACCACTCTTAGGAGCAGTTACTACAAAGGTATCACCACTTGCAACCGATGCTGTTGCTGAACCACTTGATATAAGAGGTGCAGCTGCTGCATTTACATTCTCAAGGTTTGAACCATCACCGAAATAAATTCCACTATATGAACCACTAAATGAACCACTTAATACTAAATCATCACTTTTATTTTCAAATCGATTTGATGATGTTGAAAATACTAATATATCTCCATGGGATGCAGTTGCAATCTGTACATCATTTAGATTTTCTATATTTGAACCTAATTGAGGTCTTACTAAAAGTTGTATATCGTTACCACTTATCTTCTCAATTATTGCAATACTTGATTTTAGATTCGGAGCTTCAGGTTTAATATTTGTTAAACCACCAGGTCTTGTTGCGTCTGGATATAGAGTATCTCCTTCTGCCCAAGCAGAACCAGTATATTTTAATCCTGCGGTTTCTAGGTCATTTTTATTTAAATCCCTAACCATTCCGAACCAAGTAGCAAATCCTTCTTCGTTGTCTATGATTGGTTCTGTTAATACACCAATTAATTTACTTGCATCATAAGTACCATCACTAATTGATTTAACAACTCTAATACGATTACCTTGTGCTGGATTAGATGGGTCAACCATTACCAATGTACCATTAATCAAGTCTTCACCAGATGCATTAAGTACCTTTGGATAATATAATTCTTGACCTAGTTGTAATGAAGCAGTACCACCACCCATACCTAAATCTAGTGTACCTTCAGTTTCATTCCATTTTAATCTAGCAGGAGCAGAAGGTACAGAACTACCACCTGCATTGAAATCTACAGCAGATGAGCTTAAATAAGATGAAGTGATAAATGGTGATGAGAGTATTTCAGCTGAAGATATTCCCTTCACATCAAATTCACCTAATATATCAGTATTACCACGTAAAACATTTTGTGGAAGAATTGGATTTGTAGTAAATGATTTTATATCACCACCATAAGATTGTGATGGTATTGAATAATAGTATAAGTTTCTAGGTGCATTTTCATCAATTTCCACCTTTAAATAAGCACCACTATTACCAGCAGTACCATTTTCATCCACTGCTATGCTATATTCTGAACCACCAGCATGTACACCATCACGTGTTTGGGATAATTTTATTGGATTACCTTCGTTTGATGAATCTGATAAATCAAAATGATATGTATTACCATCTACTAATTTTAATGATTTTTTTGAAGTACCATTGATTAAATACCCACTCGAATCAATAGTTACTGATTGAGTTATTGGGATACTTTCTAAGGTAACAACGGAATTGGATACATATAATCCACCTGTTATATTTAAGTCACCTTCAATTGATGATGTTGTATTTACTTTAAACCCATATGCAGGGTCGGTTGATGCAGTTACACTACCACTTGCTATAAATGATAACTCTTCTACTTTTTCAGCAAGAGCAGAAAGAGGAATATCAAATAAATCTCTACCACTTCCACTAAACGAACCACTAATTGAAGGTGATTCAATATTATTACTAACTAACATAGACCCAGTCACAATAACCGTGTCATGGATTATAGTTTCTGTTCTTGGATACCTAAGTACTTTATTTATTTGACCACCCATTCCGGAGTGATTCAAGCACCAATAATAAAGTATATCGGGTGTGTCATGGTTTATTGCAATAGTAACTTCAGAACCATCAGTTCCAGCAGGAATACTTCCCGTATCTACACTACTAGTAAAGTCAAGTCCACTATCATGAATTCCATTACTACCCGTTGAAAATCTTAATGGATGTGTAGCATTAGTCGAATCAGATTGATTAAATGTGTATGTACTACCACTTACTAAATAAAGTAAAGGCTGCCTATATCCATCTATTTCATATTTGTTACCGTCATCAGTAGAAATTACTTTTACAATTTTTTCTAAATTATCAGAAGCATATGTAGTTGATGCGGATACTATTAAACTACCACTTGTAGTTATACCTTCATCAAATCTACCTGTTGAATTTACCTCAAACCCCTTAGTTGGATGAACTGATGCAGTTACACTACCACTTACAATTCTGAATGCCTCATCTGTGATTGCAGAACGAGGTATATCAAATAAGTCTTTACCACTACCACTAAATGCACTACCACTTTGTACTTTAACATCCCCAAAGAATATCGAACCACTAGCAACCGAAGTTACAACAAATCCATCTATTGGGTCAACTGATGCAGTTACACTACCACTTGCTATTAACGGTGATGTTTCTGAAAGTGCTGATAATGGTATATCAAATAAGTTTTCACCACTACCACTAAACGATGAACTAACATTAAGTTGTAAGTTACCACTAATAAAAGTAGAACCACTTAGTTCAGTTGTCACCGAACCAGTTCCGAATACTCTGAAGAACCCATCAGTTGAAACTGATGCAGTTACCGTTCCACTTGCAATTAATGGAGATGTTTCGGAGAGTGCAGAAAGTGGAATATCGAATAAATTCTCACCACTACCACTAAATGATGAACCACTCGTGACTCTAACTTCTCCTAAGAAAGTTGAACCACTTTCGATTGATGTTACAAGGAAACCATCATCAGGTGTAACTGATGCAGTTACACTACCACTTGCTATTTTAGGTGCATCTTCAGATAAGGCAGATAATGGAATATTATTTAATTCCGAACCATCACCACTAAATGAACCACTAAAGGAGCCAGTTAATTGACCTGCTATAATTTTTGGAACGTTTAGTGTTTCTGTTATAAACACACTACCCGTAAATTCAGATTGTACCGACCCCGTTCCAAATACTTTGAATACTCCATCAGGTGAGACAGATGCACTTACAGAACCAGTTGTTATTAAATTAGAAAGTAATGCATCATCAACTAAAGCAGATTTTGGAATATCGAATAATTCAGCACCACTACCACTAAATATAGAACCACTACTTAATCTTAAACTACCACTAAATATAGAACCACTTGTAACCGAGGTTACAACAAATCCTTCTATTGGGTCAACTGATGCGGTTACCGAACCTGTTGCTAATATACCTGCAGCAACTGCGGCAGCTGCATTAATTGCATCTTGTGCGTCAGTAGATAATGCTACTAATGGTATATCGAATAAATTTTCACCACTACCACTATATTTTGAACCACTATTTAATTGAATTGCACCACTTACAAACAATGAACCACTTAGTTCAGTTGTTACCGAACCTGTGCCAAATACTCTAAAGAATCCATCAGTTGAAACTGATGCAGTTACTGAGCCAGATGTTATTAAATTAGAAAGTAATGCATCATCTACAAGTGCCGATTTTGGGATATTGAATAATTGTTCACCACTACCACTAAAGAATGAACCAGATGCTAAGAATACCGAACCAGTAAATATAGAACCATTATCTATTGAGGTTACTACAAACCCTTCATCAGGAGTAACCGATGCGGTTACAGAACCACTAGTTATAAATGTTGATAAAAGTGCATCTTCGGTTAAAGCCGAACGAGGTATATCAAATAAATCTTCACCACTACCACTGAATTTTGACCCACTATTGAGTTGAACTGTGCCACTTACAAACAATGAACCACTTAGTTCAGTTGTTACTGAACCAGTTCCGAATACTCTAAAGAATCCATCAGTTGATACAGATGCACTTACCGAACCAGTTGTAATTAAGTTTGAAAGTAATGCATCTTCGGTTAGGGCAGATTTAGGTATATCAAATAAGTTTTCACCACTACCACTAAATGAAGAACCACTATTAAGTTGTAGGTTACCACTAATAAAAGTAGAACCACTTAGTTCAGTTGTTACCGAACCTGTACCAAATACTCTAAAGAATCCATCAGTTGAAACTGAAGCCGAGACTGAGCCCGTTGTTATTAAATTAGAAAGTAATGCATCATCAGTTAATGCACTTTTTGGTATATTAAATAAATTCTCACCACTACCACTAAAGGCAGAACCACTATTAAGTTGTAAGTTACCACTAATAAAAGTAGAACCACTTAATTCGGTTGTTACAGAGCCAGTTCCAAATACTCTAAAGAATCCATCGGGTGAAACTGAAGCAGTTACCGAACCTGATGTTATTAAATTAGAAAGTAATGCATCGTCAGTTAATGCTGATTGAGGTATGTTAAATAAACCCTCACCACTACCACTGAAGAATGAGCCTGATGTTAATTGTACATTTCCACTAACAAAAGTAGAACCACTTAGATTTGTTTCACCGAATACATCTAATGAACCAGTTATCTTAACTGAGCCTGTAAATTCTTGTGTATCGTTTGAAAAATCACCAAATTTGTTTGAACCAGATGAAAATATAATTGAAGATGAAATTATTTCAACAATAAGTTCTCTTGCTACAATTCTATTATCAACTATTAAATCACCAGTAACTCTAACATCACCAGTTACATCCATATTTCCATTAAATGATGAAGATACGTTTACTAAAAATCCAGTATTTGGTGATATTGATGCCGATGCTGAGCCTGATAATAATCTTACTGCTTCAGGTAGATTATTTAAGTCTGAACCATCACCTGCGAATGAACCACTAAAAGAACCAGTAACCTGGTCTAATTGTAAGGTTGTTACAAATAAACGATTACCTTCGGAGTCTGATGCAACTAGAGCAATAGAACCAGACGAAATTGACCCACTCTCAGGAACACCTAAGTTTGGTTCAGCTTCATTTAATCTTAGATACTGGTACCTATCCTCAGAAACATTAATAGGTTTTGTTACTCTAACCTTTCCGCTTAATAATTGGCTCATTTATTAGTAGTCTTAGTATATAATTATTCGTTTGCACTTTCAAGAATCGATAATATTACCGTTAAATTTGTAGAGCCTGATACAATTAATGAAAATTGTTGTTCCAATACTAATTTACCTGCCACAATTGGTGATAATGAATCACCTGCTGGTATGTTTACATTAGTAATTAAATCTATCGGTAGTTGTCTAACTCTCGTTGGATTTGATATTGTTGTTGATATTGCCTCTAATAAATTAACAGATGCTGATATTGAGCCCGTTTCTGCTATAAGAGTACTATCAAAAGATTGTGTAACCTCATCGTTATAAATTCTAGCTACATCAACTGAACCAGTTATTGATTCATTAATAAGTATTTGTTCTATTAACCTGGTGCCATAATCGATTGATTGATATGATGCAGTAAAATAATTACTAGGTATTAAAATTTCACCATTCTTATTATAATAAGAAAGAGCGGCCTTTTTGGATTGTAATGTCCCACCACCAATTAAATCAGCCTCAACACCATCTACTGCAGTTCTAACATATGCTTCAAAAAACGAAGATGTAAAACTAAATGGAAGTTGTGTTAAGTTGTTTTGAAAATTAATATAAGCAGCAGATTCTTTTTCTATAAAAGTTTGGTTTATTGCTATAAGAGCGGATGCACTTAAAAAACTACCTGGATTAGTTATTGAATCTACTTGAGGAATTGGTAAATCCCTATTACTTGTTATACTAATAGTAACGGGCTCATCAGATTCTCCTGTATTTGTTATTTGTGCAGATAATAAAATAGTTGAAACTCCCTTTGGAGCTGAGTAAACTATGTCATTATCACCAGTCAAATTGGTAAGTACGGATTTAAATGCGTTTAGTGGTATTAATTCTTCTGCCATATCCTTTATAAATATTTGATTTCTTTTTTATCCTTAATCTTGCAACGCTAATGAGAATGGAGTCACAAGTGAGAATAATGATTTAGAGAATGTTCTACCTTCTAAGGTACCAGAAGCTTGTTTAATAACAAGACCCCCACCAATTCTAAAGTCACCAAGTTCGTTACCAGAAGTAAAGAATACTCTACCTCCACCTATTTCCGTAATTTCTTTATCTGGGTCCGGTATACCATCACCACCTTGATTAGGAGGTAACGCTTTATAAGTTACACCAGCACCAGAATATGAGAAATCATGTCCAGTCGTGATAATCAAAGAACCAAACTCCTCAACTGGTGCCTGTCTAGCAACAAATTGGAATTGAGTTCTTAAATATCTATTAGTTTCTGCAGTTTCTAATTTTTGTTCGTTTACAACAACAGCTGCACTTCCGTATATACCATTGTAATACGATTCAGCTGCTCTTATACTTCTTTCATTACCACCATATGTGATATCAGTTACGATAGCATCTAAGATAAATCCAGTATCTCTATAACATTTTTCCTCTTTGTAATCAAAGGTAGGGAATGCCGCATTTGTGTACGATATTGCTTTACCTTGTAATACTTTCTTAGCATTTCTAAGTGCATTAGCTCCATTTTTATTTAATAAGAATGGGAATACTAATTGCTTTTGTTTGATTACCTTTTCTGCCAACCCTTTAGAGAAATCAATACCATCAGTTGTTTGTGGTTTTTGTTCCGTAGTTGCGATTGAAGGAATGTAGTAGTAGAATGTACCTGCTTGGACTGCTCTCTCATTACCACCATACGTTAAATCGGTAGCAACAGCATCAATTATGTATCCTAAATCTCTACTACAACTAACTTCGTTGTATTCAAACTCACTCCAAGACGAACTTAGATAAGCGATTGTTTCTTTTTGTATAAATGTTGTATTATCTCTTAATAATTGTACACCATTTTTAATATCTTCCGATGGCGTTGTGTACATTAGATTCTGAACTACATTTTGTGAAGTTCCATTTGCAAATCTAATTCCATCAACAGTCGGGTCTAATTGATTTGTCTCTGAAGGTGTTCCTCCATTTGTTGCTCTTGATGGGTATCTCCAATAGTATAATCCTGCGACCGTACTTCTTTCGTTACCACCA
>Ga0209091_10000895_pt1 | contig 27529 bp, 17 predicted proteins | sample ArcticOcean_MG_C_6_FD_187438 | JGI IMG/M metagenome (GOLD analysis project Ga0209091, IMG submission 187438) | Marine microbial communities from western Arctic Ocean - ArcticOcean_MG_CB8_128 (SPAdes) (version 2) | ecosystem: Environmental > Aquatic > Marine > Oceanic | place: Arctic Ocean...
AGTTAGATTAAGATATCTTTTGAGACATGGGCGCTGATTAGGGTCGAGATTCTGACTAGATTGAGTTGGTTCTAAATGCATAGTCTTTCATACACTTTTGCATACTTTGCACAAAGCTAAAAAGAACTTTCCTTATATTTTTCAATAACCTACAGCGTTACACCGCTACACTGGGGGTGTAGTGGTCGCAAGTTCAAATCTTGCCGTCCCGACCATTCACGAGGCTTGTAGGCGTAGTACTTACTAACTGCACAAAAATTGCACAAAAATTTGCACAAAAATCAGATGTGAATAGTAACCTCATCAAAGGGTAAATCTCTGAATCAACCAGCGTCGTTATCGGCACACCGCAACACTGGCAGTGTCGAGGTCAGCGGTTCGATCCCGCTAGGCTCCATCAAAAAACAAATCTCTCGTAGCTAATTCCGGGGTTCTTGGGTGTTAACTCTAGTTGTCTGTTTTTAATTCATAACTATCTGGCTAAGTTTATCTGATATCTAAGAAGTCATAGTAGGACTTTCAATGTGTTTTCATCCTATGTAATATAACTCAAAATAAATGACGTAAAAGCGAATAAGGCAGGGCCCATATTGAGAAAACTCGGTATAAATTTATTCACGGCAATAGCTATATTGTTTTTTACGCTTGGATCAATCGGTTCTGAATCAAAAAGTTCGAGGGTCTCTGACGATGTCTCAGCAACAAGCCTTGATATCGATGGAAATGATGAATTTGATGCTTTAACTGATGGATTGCTAATTCTAAGAAGTATGTTTGGGCTTAGCGACAGCCCATTGGTTTCGGGAGCTATTTCAGAGAACGCGGTGTATGAGGCGCCAGAAGAAATTCAGTATCGCATTTCATCTTTGGGTGATCGTTTAGACGTGGATAACGATGGTAATATCGACGCTCTTACTGATGGTTTGATTATTCTTCGTTATTTATTTGGCCTAACTGGCGATCCTTTAGTGAATGGAGTCGTAGGTATTGATGCCCAGAGGAAAACTGCGTCTGAGCTAGAGGCGCATATTGAGCTCTTAACTAGGCTCGGTAACGCACCAGTTATAACCTCTGATGCCGAATTTCTTGTATATGAGGGCACAGAATATATAGGCGAGGTTACTGCTTCAGATTTAGATGGCGACTACTTAGTTTATTCTGTATCAGGTTCTGAATTAGAGATTTTGGCTGAGGAAGGTACATTAAGTTTTTTTAATTCTCCCGACTATGAAAAGAAGAGCATTTATTCAGAGACAGTGACAGTATCCGATGGTGAGTTTTCATCCACACAAGACATCACCGTCACAGTCTTGGCTAGTTTAGGTAACAGGCCGGTTATAACCTCTTCGGCCGACTTTACTGTATCTGAGGGCAGCGGCAAATATATAGGCGAGGTTACTGCTTCAGATTTAGATGGCGACTACTTAGTTTATTCTGTGTCAGGTTCTGAATTAGAGATTTTGGCTGAGGAAGGTGAATTAAGTTTCAGAAATTACCCAGATTATGAAACGAAGAGTCTTTATTCAGCGACGATAACAGTATCCGATGGCTCGCTTTCATCTACGCAAGACATCACCGTCAGTGTTTTAAACGAAAATGAACCGGGTGAATACGTTGTTGCCGACTCCGCAAGGTCAGACAAACCTGATTTACCTCCAGTAGATGATTCCACGTTCAATGTTTCTTGGACACCGTCAAAGTATAACGAATGTTCTGTCAATACTAATGTTTCTCCTTCTATTGAAAAAATGACTTACGGCCTAGGCAGACCCAGCAACCGGTTTGGGGATGTGTCTTATTTTGAGCCTTCAATTATTTTTGCAGATGAGGCTTTTACTGTGATGGTGAAAACACAGGCACAGTCTGACGGTGGCAGCAAGCCTTTGAGTGAAATTACCGAAGATTATGGGGTATTTGGAGTGGCTAATCCAAAAGTCTATGATGATGGTACTCATGGCGATGTTAAGCCAAATGATTCAATTTATACCAGAGCCTGTGTGTATAGTAAGGGTATAGAAGGGCCAGGGCGGAATTTTAATGTGTATGATTCTAAACTTGTCGTTCTCCAGGCGTCATTACGAGGGTCTGAGCAAGCATTAACTGATCTTGATGTGGGCGTCAGAGCAAATGATACGGGAACATTTTATTCCTTAGGGGATCGATATAATATTAACTATCGAGATCTCACTATTAATCTAAATTTTGGATTTTGCTTTCACTGCCAATACGCTTGGCATTTATATGGCAATCAATTCGATATCATGATGACAATACCCCGAAGTTTTTGGAGCGGCTCTGGAATGAATGGATTAGCTCAATGGACAAGCGGCGTTGGTTTTAACCCTCCATATGAAAACTATAGATATAAGAAGATCTCTGAAGCAAGAGATTATAAGTTTCATCAAGAAGTATTATCAGTTGCAATAATTAATACTCCTTATATGAATGGTATTACCCATGAAATTGCTCATGGTCTCTATGGCTATAATGGAGGTTCAGATTATCCGGATACTTCCTATCTTTGGAATTCTGGAGATTCAAACCATATTGATGGTGATGTTGTCATTGATGGCCCCTTAACTGGACCATGGAAAAATTCTGATCTTTCTCGTTCTTTTGTGACCTCTGCGGGAAAGGGGGCGAGGCCTTACGTCAATAGTGAGGGAGAATTTAAGATAAAAGAATACGATATAACTGAAGAAAGGGCATCTGATCTCATACTCTATATGATGGGCCTTAAAACCTTGGAAGAGGCAACTGGTAAAAGCTATAAGCTAGTCAACTCGTCTTGTGAGAACGCCAGTGTTGATGGCGATAAAATTATTTGTCCAAACGACAATGTTATCTATGATCAAGCAATAATGATGGATGCACAGGGATTGGTTGATAGGTATGGGCCCTGGGGTACTAATGGTATTACTTCATATGATCCTAAATCTATTGATTTAGGTGTGATGTATACAAGCGATAGAAATCATACTGAAGCTGAAATAACGCATTTATCGAGACAGATGAGATCGTATATCACATCAGATTCCTCTATTCCTAAAATTGAAAATGGAGAAAGTATTACCTGGGCTTATGCTACTCAGGGATTATCAAAAATAAATGTTGATTTTAGAGATAGTCTTCTACCAATTGTGAGTAAGGAAAGAGGCACGGTATCACCCTTACCTACGGGTTTTACGAAGTGGACAGAATCATCACATTCAATTACAGACTCGTCCAAAGACGTTCTATTCACCCATTTCTCTTTAAGGGAAGGATTTGGTGATGATGACGATTCGCAGCAGTATTGCATTGCTGAATATAGCGGAAAGATAATCAAACATGATGACGACTATTTATATTTGGAATCTTTGAGTGCGAATTCAATCTATATTCTCTCAAGAGACAATGCCTCAACTAATAATTGGGTGTTAAGTGATTCAGTCTTTAATGGAGCTGTGAATCTTAAATCTGATAGTTTTTCATTATCTAGTGGCTCAAATAACTTCATAAAAGTTCGTAAAGTGGGGCGATACTCTGCATGGCCGCAGGATTCTCAAAACGGAAAAATGAGGATAGATATTTCAAATGACGAGACATCGATAGATGGTAGTGGCTGTCTAAAAGATCTTGAATTTGCGATTAGCCCGTGGTCCTGGACAGGTGATAATACTGCTGGATATCTCGCCAATCAGCGTGCAGGCAAACATCAAGGCCTTACTTGGATGTCTAAGAGTGATTATACAGACAGTGCTAATAATGATAGGATCCACGTGACGTCGTCTGGTGCTCAAACAACTCTATTTGATGGTGACTTTGACTCAGGAATGGATAAATCACACTATAAAGGCACAATGAATATTGATGATGTGATAAAGACATCATCCTCTTTCCCCGATGGTCTAAATTTTGAGTATACGACTGCTGACAATTTCACTGTAAATGGAGTTGCGACGACAATCTTAAAAGATAATATTTTTATAGTTGGAGAGGATGGTCCATCGAATACGAACGATAGAACTTTATTCGGAATAGGTAAAACCGATGGCCGTGGAATAATGCGTATCTATGATGTTAAAAATCACGACATGATTCTGGCTATAGATTAGTGGCTAAAGCAGCTTTTCTCCTATGCGAGAATTCCTCTAGGCCTAATAAAAAAACAAAGCCTTTGTGCGTAAGTGTAAGGGCTTTTTCGGCTTTAAATCACACTAGAGATATAAAATGACTGAGAGTAGCACCAAAAGTAGTAATGGCATCAGTGAGTTGAGTACAGAGTTCGTCCAGTCCAATGGTATTCGCATGGCATATCAGGAGTTTGGTAGGGCTGAAGATCCAGTTGTGTTGCTTGTTGCAGGGCTCTATAACCAGTTGATAAGATGGCCAATGGAATTTTGCGACCTCTTGGTTGCGCATGGCTTTAGGGTGATACGCTGATTAATGGGATCGTTGCAGGTGATGCTACTAGAAAGACTGCAGAAGAGATTGAGGCGCATTTGGAGACGTTAATGCCTGCTTTGTAATTTTAGAGCTACATTTCGTAACAAGATAGAGGTCGATTTGGCATAGGTTTAAAAAGTAACGAATTTATACACTTTTGCATACTTTGCACAAAGCTAAAAAGCACTTTCCTTATATATTTCAATATCTTACAGCGTTACACCGCTACACTGGGGGTGTAGTGGTCGCAGGTTCAAATCCTGCCGTCCCGACCAACTACATGGCTTGTGTTGATAGTATTTACTAACTGCACAAAAATTTGCACAAAAATCAGATGTGAATAGTAACCTCATCAAAGGGTAGATCATCGGGGTTCATGTAATCTAGCCCAGGGATGAGCGCGCTGCTTCACCAAGGGCCAGATAGCAAGGCCGTGTCTTTAAACTTCACAATAAAACCTACCTACAAGATTAACGGAGTAGGGTGTGTGCACAAGTGTCAGTCCTCGAAAGACCTGGTAAACGCGGCAGGCTTCAACCAGTGTGGTGGGATGTTGGCGCTCTAGGGACAAAGCTCGGACAAAAATTTAGATTCGTATAGTAACTTCAAGGTAAGGCAGAAAGACTGCCGATATTTATATTGATTATTTGCCATTTCTATATTCTTTAGGTACAAGGTCAGCTAGCTGCTTTAAAGAGTCTAGCTCATGGTTGTCTAGCTGTATGCCAAATCGGTGAGCCCCAAGCCATTTCCGTAGCCGTTGCAGGGACATCACTGCGTGGTGATTTCCCCAAACGCAGACTGTCATAGGTACTCCAACGACAGGTGGGGTTTTGTATAACGCGAACATAATAAAAGGCGTCCTCACTCGAATCATAATCTGGGTCAGTCCAGAGGGTCTTAAATTCTGAAGTACCAGCCGCATTGTCCCAACGACAGTCGTTCAGGCTAACGGTCGCGCCATTGGTTTTACATTTTCCGGTTGCCGGGTCTAGCTGGGACCCACCGCAAGCGACATCGTGAACAACCTCTTGCCGGCGCCCGCGCTCTATCCAACCTTTGATGACTTGCACTTTTGCCAAGGGTGCATTGTCAGGGTCTTTAACCGCCCACACAAACACCGAGAGAGCGGTTGGTGCGCTATTCTCAACAGCAAGCAAGCTTCCACCCATAGGCACGCCATTATCATAGGCGGCAGTTATGTCAGTCGTTTCAACTATATTGGTTGGCAGATTGAAACCAGCGAATACACGTAGCCTAATACGCGTGCCGCTGGTGGCGTAAACCTCTTTGCGTTTCATGGCATCAAATAGGGCCTCGCGGGTGTTTTCTCTAGCCCAAATGGCGGCCAACCCACCGGGGTTGTTGTGTTGGGTCCCGGTCAGATTAGTACTCTCGAATCTTCTCTTAGCAGGTCCTGAGGTAAATGTTGTTGCGCCGCGATAGTCCCACTCTTCAGTATCGCCAGGATTAGAGTTGTGGGTATCTGTTGATCCAATTAAACCAACTTTGAGGGGGTTGATGCCAATTTGATCTTCCAGAGCCATCCCTATTTGCAGACCGTCTCGCACCATTGAGGTTGGGTACAGGCAAGCGGTTTTATCGCCTTCTTTACAAACAGGAATGAATTGTTCAAAACCGCATTCTTCATCTCCAGCACCAAAGGCGACTGAGCACTCCGAATTGCCCTTGATTTGGAACATTTCCACTATGGGTTCTGAGCGCTCCCTGAGTCTCCAATCATCATCTGTATAGGATATTCCATCAATTGTTTTACCAGAAAAGGCCAACCCCCAGGTTTTGTTAGGATTGTGAGGGATCGTTAGGAACTCGCAGTCATCAGTGCAGGTGGCTTCCAGCGACTTCCACAGATCAATTTCGGAGGCAGCATCATAGGCTGATACCGCATACTCTGGCGTTTCTAAAGATCGAAAAATAACATTACGATGATTTTTGCCACGGTCTGGAAGAGACGGTGAGTACTCATAGCCGGCAAAGGTGGTGAACTGTCCAGGTTCATAATAGCGTTCAGCAGCTTCTTTTATCGACTGCCAGGTAGTAGCAGCATAATCTCGTTCTTTAGCCCTATCATTGTCGAAGACAGAGAGGTCTTGATCTAAAGGCCGTTGTACCCGACTGCGCATGTCTAAAAAGGTAAAGACGGAGGCATTTTCAATCCCATCACAGGTATCCTGTGCAGCCTCTGTCTTATCAGGCTCCCTACAGGCAAAAACACGCCCAAAGCCCTCTGCGTGATCAGTTAGCGCCACAAAGTCTAAAGGCCGCGTAAGCTCCACTCGTTCCCCCGAACGAAGCTTTACACTCTTGCCTTTGGCCACTTGATAGGCCGTATCCATATCGAATCGATTGCCAAATAAATAAGCATCAACAGACATATTGGTGTGAACGTGAAGGTCGCCAAAGAAAACATTATTTAGCGGGTTGGGTTGTTTGAACTCTAAGGGACGTCTTTCGGGCCGGTAAAAGGCCTCTTCATCTTGGGATTCAGCGTAGGCCACAACAGCCGCTATTTCCTCTGCACTATGGGGCAGCGCAAGGTTACCTGCAATCTGCATGATACGGTAACCAGCAATCATTACACCGGCTAAGATGAGGACACCTATCCATTTTTTGTACGACATCAAACTCCTCCTGAATTCGGATGTTACCGACCATGTTTATAAACGAAAGCTAAACCAGATTCCAGTTAAGATTTTGCGTTACCTCTTTCACCCTGACTCGGTACTAATGGGGATGTTGGGAATGGGGGTGAGGCGCTCATACGAAAAGACAAAATCTGTAGCAAGAGAGAAGTTAAAAAAGGCTTAAAATAAAGTATAGTCTTTTATGCACTTGTACATACTTTTAACATCCGTAAAAAGCACTTTCCTTATATTTTTCAATGGCTTACAGCGTTACACCGCTACACTGGGGGTGTAGTGGTCGCAGGTTCAAATCCTGCCGTCCCGACCATATATCAATACGTCAGCACACACTGATGTCCTCAAGGCCCTGTTATTCAGGGCTTTTTTGTTTATCCTTAGTCCATAGTTGTCCATTTAAGTCCGATAGAATCTGGTAATAAAGACGGTACAAATTATGGTATTTTGTATTTAATTGCATACGCGCTTTAATTTTTAAACGAGACGACGGATATGGCTGTAATTCCATTGTCATCATGGGTCAATATCAACTCATCTCGGCCGTCATGGTCTAAATCATGAACCATGAATCCAGTTCGACTATCCGGTAGCACTAGCGATAATTTTATGGCTTTTTTGGCAAACATAGTCTGACCTTGCTGCCCAGGATAAACTAGCAGAGTACTGTCACCTTTTTGCACCAGCAAATCCTTCTGTCCATCGCCAGTAACATCAGCACCGAGTACGGCCGGAATAAATAAATCACCACTGCCAAAATCAAAGCGTGCTGATATCGTCTTTCTGGTGCTAGGTTTAGCGGGAAATTTACCGTTGATCATTTTGTAGATTGAGACATCAACAGAGACTGATCGAGTAATCAGCGCTCTAATGACGGCGCCTATACTTATATCTACCGACGTCACAAGGAACTCTTGGTTGCCGTCACCAGAGATATCTAACCGTTCATTGTCGAACTGAAAACCGTCGGTGCGAATAGTTGAAGTGGGGCTTTCTGGAAATTTGAGAAGATTATTTTCATCCACTGTACCGAGATATACCTCATATTCAGACTCCCAGCCAAAGATACCCTCAGCCTTGATCCGTTTGACAATAAGATCACTAACACCATCATTATTAATGTCCACAATTTCATCTAAAAGCCTATTTTTACCCTTGTCGTTATTAGCACCCTCACCAATAGTAATCTGAGCATAGCCACTCAACATGTCTTTAAGATTGGCATCCAAATTGACGGGCACCTTAGAGAACTGGCCGAGGTTACTTTGCCGATGCACTTCAAAATAACCATCTTGCCAAAAAGCAATATCATTACGACCATCATTATTTTCGTCAATAAGAAAGGCCTCTTCCGCGCGGTAAGCAACATAACGCGCAGTCTCACTGAAGCTCATATTTGGTCGGGGGCCGACTAATTGAGGTTCCTGAAAACCATCGTCCTGCTGCAGTGCGACTGCCCAACCATCAAAGTTAGGCATTAAGAAGTCATCTAGCCCATCATCATTAATATCGGTAAACATGTTCATTAGTGGCGATGAGTCCCAGCTGCGTCCAGAAAACATCGATGAAGTTTTGAAGAAAGGTTTGAACGCTGAGGTTGCTTCGTCTAAATATACGAGCTGTGAGTCCTGCAAGCCCACCAACTGGATACCATTAGTACTTTTTATGGTGTCGACTAAATCCATAGAATCATCTAGAGCCTTTTCCAGTATAAGGTTCCATTTTGAATCACTACGCTTAAAAATCTTGATGGTCCGTATGGGCTCAGTGCCAAGTCCTTGTATTTGTTTTTCTAGTTGATTGATCTCCGGTGTCTCTATGATGAGCAGTTTGGTTACATTCGACGCTTCAATCGAAAAAGGAATAACGTCGATATTGTGTTTGGAGCTTACTTCGATAGTCTCAATATCAAAGTCTAAGGCTGCCAGATCGGCAGACGACGTGATACCAATAACCAGTAGGACCTTCGCGGCGATAAAACTTAGACGGACTAATTTCATTAATTAATTAAAACTCTCTGTGTTTTTGGATAATTGAAGTGTTGCGTGGCTAAGTAGTACTAAATTTTATCATGATCTATCTGACGATATATCAAATGAAAAACATTCACTTGGAATTTATCAACAATTTACAGCGTTATCCCACTACATTGGGGGGTGTAGTGGTCGCAGATTCAAATCCTGCCGCCCCGACCAAATATCAGTCCATTAGTATCTACTAGCGTCCAGAGCTTGGAGGTGCTATCAGTAATATCCTTTTTAGAAATACTCCAGACATTCGCTTTAATTCCGCCTAAAGAAAGGTAAATTTAGCCAAAAAAATGATCGAAAGAAACCAAGCACCCAATGTAATGTCGGCACGTTTACCGGCAAAAAACTTTACGGCGACGTAAGTAATAAAGCCTAGCGCTATGCCGTTAGCAATTGAAAAGGACAAAGGAATCATAATGATGGTTACCAATGCCGGCAATATTTCCGTCATATCAGACCAATCAAGTGCTTCCATACCACTCAACATGAGTATAGCGACATAAATTAGAGCCCCTGCGGTAGCATAGGCAGGCACGATTGCAGCTAAGGGTGAGAAGAAGATGGCCAGCAAAAACAAACTGCCCACAACGACGGCCGTCAAACCTGTTCGGCCACCAGCTTCGACTCCCGCAGAACTCTCGACATAACTCGTTACCGGCGGACAACCAAGAAATGCGCCCAACACACTAGAGCTACTGTCAGCTTTCAGCGCTCTATCCAGATTCTTTGCATTACCTTGTTGATCAATCAAGCCAGCCCGGTTAGCCACCCCCAGCAAAGTGCCTGCGGTGTCGAATAGATTAACGAACAAAAATGCAATGATTACACTAATCATTGCGACATCAAATGCCCCAATAATGTCTAATTGCATGAGGGTTGGCGCCAAACTCGGCGGTGGCGCTACCAGACCATTAAACTGAACTAGATCCATGGCGATGGCAGTACAGGTAATACCCAGGATACCTATAATAATTGCGCCAGGAACGCGACGAATTGAAAGAATAGCAATACTCAAAAAACTAAGACCAGCGAGCAAAGTTTGTGGTTGCGTAAAATCGCCCAGCGACAGGTACGTGGCTCCGTTAGCGATAATAATTCCGCCACTTTTAAGGCCTATAAATCCAATAAATAACCCGACACCAGCACCCATAGCAATGCGCAAATTTAGAGAAATACTGTCTAACATCCATCTTCGAAGACGTGTAACACTCATGACCACAAAAATGATACCAGCTAGGAAGACAGCTCCCAGGGCAATTTGCCAGCTGTAGCCCATCTCGCCAACAACCGTATACGTGAAAAATGCATTTAGGCCCATTCCGGGTGCCATGCCCACCGGCCAATTGGCATAAAAACCCATAACAAAGCAGGCTATAGCCGCCGCTAAACAGGTGCCCACAAAACTAGCACCCTGATCCATGCCGCTTGCAGCCATCATCTGTGGATTCACGAAAATAATATAGACCATGGTTATAAAGGTAGTACAACCTGCCAACACCTCAGTGCCCACATTTGTCCCATTCGCCTGTAGCTTAAATAAGCTTTCCAAAAATCTATTCATATACAGTCCATTTATCGCTTAGTTTTCATACAATTGGTGGCCTCTTAACGTCAGAGGGCATTAAAAATGCCACTTTGGTCCAGATGATACTTCAGCGTACATCCACATAGCTAGTGGGTAATGTAACAAATAAGGCCAGCACATTTTATTGTATTATGGCAAGCTAATTGCATTATTTAACAATGCTAGTTTCTAGAGCAGGTTACGCTTACAATATCGGGAAAAATGCACCTAAATAATGCACGGAACTGCTTGGCGATCCTAAAATGCATTAATTTGGGTCGGTCAAGAGCTATTTCACATAACACTTAATAGGTATCTAACATGAAGTATCCTTATCTTGCTGTTAAAACACTCAGTGTTGCAATTGCAGCTTCACTGGCAGTAAATATTTCCGCTGAAGACGCTAAACCTGTTTTCGAAGAGGTTTTAGTAACTGCCGAAAAACGCAGTGAGAGTCTGCAGGATTTATCCCAAGCGATTACGGTTTTGACTGGTCAAGATCTAGATACCCGTCAAGTGACTTCTTTTGTCGACCTTAGTGCAATCGCCCCAGGTGTTAATATTGCAAAGAATGAAGGTTTCAAGACCGTTATAACCATTCGTGGTGTTGGTAACGAAGCTAACCAGAACGCTATTGCTAATCCGTCAGTCTCTTATCATTTAGACGGCATTTACGTGGCCTCACCTTTCGCACTGCAAACTGACTTTTTGGACTTGGAGCGAATTGAGGTATTGAGGGGGCCTCAGGGAACATTGTTCGGCCAAAATTCGACGGGTGGTGCTATCAATGTAATAACGCAAGCGCCTACTACTGATGGGGTTTTTGGGTCCGCTGATCTTACTGTGGGTGATTACAACCTGATTAAAGCGCGCGGGGCAATCAACATACCTGTTAGTGAAACAGTCTCAATGCGAGCCTCTTTGATCTCTAACACCCGCGACGGATTCACCGACAATTTAACGCTCGGACAAGACCTTGATGATGCCAACAGTCTGTCGGCACGGGTGAGAGTGCTTTATGAGCCCTCAGATAATTTTCGCGCTAATTTTACGGCGCAGTACTTTGACGAAGACCGCAATGGTGCTGCACAAAAAGGTCTGTTAGATCCGACCCCAGGGGCTAGAAAACTTCGTCAAAACTCGATCGCGGAATACGAACTGAGATCACAGTTATATAGTGCCGTGTTGGAATGGGATTTTGAAACGTTTAGCGTTAAGTCTTTAACTAGTTATCAAGATGATGATATTTTAATTCGTCGTGACAATGATCGTAATGATATGGATTTTCTGCCGCCATTTGCTCAACTTCCTAGCTCTTACGACCCTGAGACCAACAAACAGACAACCATTACTCAAGAAGTGAACTTGGTTTCTTCTGAGCCTCTATTTGGCAAACTTGATTGGTTGGCGGGTTTATTTTATCTAGATACAGAAGTTGAGATTAGTATCCTTGAGCGTCTTGATTTCGGATTTGACGGTACATTTGACCCGTTCACCGTTGACACAATTTATGCCTATGGAGGTGATGTTGGTTTCATCTCTGACTCAAAACCAGAGCGTGACTCAACCTCTCTTTATGCGCAGGGAACCTGGAACTATAGCGATACCTGGCGCAGCGTGTTCGGCCTGCGCTATACAGAAGATGAAGTTTACAGTTCAGTGACCAACTATTACGGTCGAGAAGGTACAGACATTTTAGAAATCGAAAGCGATAAAGTCACCGGACGTTTAGTGCTTGAGCATGATATTAATGACAGCACCATGCTCTTTGGATCGTTTACTAAAGGGTTCAAACCAGGGGGGTCTAACCTAACCTACGGCACTGAAGCTGTGGTAGCACCAATTGTAGTGTTACCTATCTTCAATGAAGAGATTGTTAATGCCTATGAAGTTGGCCTGAAAACTGATTTGGCTGACGGACGAGTGCGCTTGAATGCCGCTGCTTTTTATTACGACTATAAAAACCTGCAATACCAAGCTACCGATCCTGAAGTCTTTAATGGTGGTGTGGGCAATATTCCAACGTCAGAAATTTTCGGTGCAGAATTAGAATTTTCTGCATTTTTATCAGACTCACTCATTCTCGATGCTCGCATGGCATGGTTAGATACTGAAATTACCTCAGATCATCTTGCTTTGGATAATGTTCAGTCAGAAGCGGCGGGTAATGCTCTGTTAGGACAAGGGTTTGGGCTTTTCAGTGATGAGATTCAGATAGCCCGAGCTGACCAAATTCAGAATGTAAATGGTAATGAATTGGCTAAGACACCAAGCTTTACCGGAAACCTAACACTTAGCTGGACTAAAGAACTTGAAGCTTGGGGTGAAATGCGTAGTACGCTGCAATATACCTACCGAGGAGACTTCAAGCACCGCATCTTTAATAATGCTGACACTGACGTAGTGCCTAGCTATGATGTTCTTGATTTAGTGGTCGGTTTTTATCCCGGCACTGGCGAGAGCTGGCGTGTAGAGCTTGTTGCAAAAAATCTTACCGATGAAGACGGTATCAATGCTCGTTTTACTGATGTTTTCGGCGTTGGAGCAACTGGTGATGAACTTATCGGGCCTCGTCAGATGATGGTTCGTTTTGGTATGGACTTCTAGAGTGAGCGGTTAAAAAAACAACCCCGGACAGAGACCCTGTTCGGGGTTTTTTATTACCAATGCCTGACGCAGTAGAAGTGACAATTGAGTATGATAATATTGTTAGCTAATAAAAGCCTTGATCTGGAATAAGAATAATGGAAAAGCGCTACATTCAAGCCCAACAGTTACTTGAAGACTCCTACCGTCTGGCATGGAATATTTTCCAGAGCGGCTATCGTCCTAACTATATTGTGGGCGTTTGGCGCGGTGGCGCTCCTATTGGTATCGCAGTGCAAGAATTTCTTGACGTGCTGGGCGTTGAATCAGACCATATTGCCATTCGCACCTCATCCTACACCGGAATTGCTGAGCGCAGTAAAAAGGTCAAAGTACACGGCCTTAGTTATATTATCCGTCAACTCGAATCAGAAGATTCACTATTAATAGTTGATGATGTCCATGACACTGGCCTTTCCATCCAGCAGGCAATGGACGATTTAAAAAAGGCCTGTAAAAAAAATACGCCAAACATTCGTATCGCCACCCCCTATTACAAACCGAAAAACAATAAGACGGGGAATGCCCCGGACTATTTTCTTCACGAAACCGATGAATGGTTAGTGTTTCCCCATGAATTGCATGGGCTTACGGCTGATGAAATTCGCCAACACAAACCTGAACTTGCAGACTTGATCGACAAAATGGCGCCGCTCATAGAGCAACGATAAAAATATTTTCGGGGATGAATGTTGAATTACGACAGAAGGTCTAATTTAAACATTTAAATTATAGACTTTTGATGTTTTTAAAAAGCAATTTCCTTATGATTTTCAATGACGTGCGCCATTGCATAGCAATACTGTGGGTGCCGTGAACGCAGGTTTAAATCATGCCCTCCTTAAAAATATCAATTCATTACGATATTCTTATGTCCTTGATGGCTCGCTAATCTAAGTTTCTTTTATTTATCCTTAAGTCATAGTTACTCATTTTAATGCGGTAGAATACTGGGATAAATACGGTATCAGACTAGAGAGATGTTTTTTGACATGAGTAATGAAGACAGATTGCCAATTATTGTTGGCGTAGGGCAGGTCGTCGACCACTGGGATGGCAGTGATCTAAGCCAATCGCCTAGTCCCATAGGCCTGATTACTGAATCAATAAAGCGTGCCCAGGCAGATGCTGGGATCGGTCGTATAGAGAATAAAATTGATACATTGGCGGTTGTGAGGGCTTTTACCGATTCCTTGCGAACGCCATTTGATCCATTTGGGAAAGCCAATAACTTTCCGGCCGCAGTTATTAAATCTGCGTCTATAAACCCTAAAAAAACGATTTACTCAACGGCCGGCGGCGAGCAGCCGCAATATCTTGTAAACGAATTATCTGAAGACATCGCACGGGGTGATATCCGCATGGCGATGATTACCGGCGGCGAGGCCTTGTCTGCCCTCAAAACAGCGTTGAAGAACAAGCTTTCTCTGGACTGGTCATCTGATGTTAAAGCAGATATCGAAGATCGTGGTGCAAAAACTGACTTTATATCCATGTATGAAATACTTAATGGCATGGGGTTGCCCTATCAAACCTATGCGTTGATGGAAGAGGCATTGCGCGGCCGGCTAGGAATGTCTAGGGCTGAATATCTTGTTTACATAGGGGGTATATGCGCGGGTCTTTCTAAGACGGCAGAACAAAATCCATTTTCGCAATTCCCTCAGGTAATGCCGGCTGAATTTTTAGCTGAAGCGTCGAAAGACAATTATCCTATATGCGATCCCTATCTAAAATGGCACATTGCGCAAGACTCCGTGAACCAAGCCTCGACGTTAATTCTCACCAGCGTGGGATATGCAAAGGAACTCGGTATTGATTCTGATAAATGGATATACCTCCATGGGTATTCCGGTGTAAACGAGAAACTTGTTTCTGAGCGCCCAGATTTGTCTAAATCTAAAGCGCTTGAGTCAGCCATATCAGGCGCAATTGATAGCGCGGGCATTACGGCTGACGACATAGCATACCGCGATATCTACAGTTGTTTTCCTATTGTTGTGCACTTAGCTGCTGACGTGTTGGGGTTGGACCCAGTTCAAGATCAGATGAGCGTCACAGGGGGCTTACCATTTTTTGGCGGAGCGGGTAATAACTATTCCACCCATGCAATTGCGACTATTGTGGAACTTCTTCGCAAAGATAGAGAGGCTTATGGGCTGGTACTGGCCAATGGTGGTTTTATCAGCAAGCAATCTGCGGGTGTATATTCGGCAAAAGAGCCGGATACTTGGAGTCAAATTTCCAGTGAACATTTGCAGGTCGAAATAGATGCACAACCCGAACATACTCTGCTGAACGAAGATTGTACTGCCGTTATTGAGGCCTACACAGTGCGACATGGCCGGCACGGTATTGATCATGCTTATCTATTTGCGCGCAATGCTGAAGGCCGAGTTATGGCAACGGTACCGGTCGATCACCGCGCCACCATGAAAGCTCTTCATACATTTGATAGCCCTGTTGGCCAAACGGTCAATATTATTCATCGAGACGGTAAAAATATTCTCGCAAACCCCCATAAACTAGGAGCTCCTATGCCAAACGATTTCCTCACCCGCGAATTTAAATATGTAGAGCTTAAAAGAGAAGGCAATGTGCTTGAGGTAATGCTCAACCGCCCCGAAGCTTACAATGCACTTTTTAGTGCGGCCCATTTTGAATTAGCAGAAATTTTTGATGAGTTCGAGCGCGACCAAGAGCTCTGGGTCGCAATCATTACCGGTGCTGGAGAAAAAGCATTCTGTAGCGGTAATGATCTTAAGGTATCCGCTGGAGGTGGTGATATGTCCATACCAGCCTCCGGGTTCGCAGGTCTATGTTCCCGAACTGACCGAGAGAAACCGATTATTGCCGCTGTTAACGGTGTCGCTATGGGTGGTGGGCTAGAAATTATTTTGGCATGTGACATCGCTATAGCTGACCCTCTGGCGAGTTTCGCTCTGCCTGAAGTTAAAGTTGGACTGTTTGCGGCCGCTGGAGGGCTGCAACGTTTAACCCGTCAGATCGGAGAAAAAGCCGCCATGGAGTTGATATTGACTGGCCGTAAAATTGGTTCTGATGAAGCTTCAAAACTGGGATTGATTAATACTATCTCTGAGCCTCAAGGAGTCATGAAGGCAGCCAGGGTTCTCGCAGCAACAATTGTGGGAAATTCACCGACTTCTGTGCGGGCCTCCAAGCGTGTCCTAAATGCCGTTGATAATTTAGGGCGTTGGGACAAAGCTCTTGAACTAAGCAACACAGAATTTGTTCAGCTTATAAAATCTAAAGATGCCCATGAAGGCATGACCGCATTTGTACAAAAACGAAAGCCTAATTGGGTGAACGGATAGACTCTATTGGAGCTTTTCACCTAAGACCGGTAAGTGATCGGTGACCTTTTTAATAGGGAGTGAACTCGTCATGGTAATGAGAGGTAACCCACGCGAGGGATACTCAGCCAGACCGCTGAATATCCCTGCTAACTGTCTTATCCGCTACTAGAGAGGGTTTGGCACAATAAGTACCTTGCCGTTTCTACCCGGTTGTGCAGCGCGCGAGACTGCCTGTTTGATCTCATCAACACTAAAACGCGAGTCAACATTGGCTTTTAAAACACCCTTCGCAATTAGTGGAATAATTTGCCCGAAAGCAGCCTGCTTTGTTTGCATATCAGCTGTCTGGTACCACTTGTAAAGCCAAAAGCCACGCAGGCTAATGTCATTAAAAATAATCTTTCCTGTATTCAAACTTGCGGGTTTTCCGGACAGCACACCATAGGCAACCAGAGTGCCGCCATAGCCAAGGCTATCGGCTAGTCGAGTGTAGGTATCACCGCCAACAGGATCCAGTGCTAGTGCAATAGGCGCATTGTCCGTTGCGCTGGCGATCTGTGCTGCAAGGTCCGGACCATCGATCAACACTATATCCGCACCCTTGGCCAGCAGATCATCGGCTAGGCCTTCACGGCGCACAACATTGACGGTCTTAATGCCACGCTGCTTAGCAAGCTGGATAACATAGCCGCCAACAGCAGAATTGGCAGCGCTCTGCACAATCCATTGACCTTCTTCAATATCGACAAAGCTGGTCAGCATAAGTAATGCCGTTAACGGGTTAACCGCTGACATGGCCAGCTGTTCAATCGCTGAAGGCTCAAGTGGCCCTAGGTTGGGTAAGGGAAGAAAGCCTGCTGCCGGTGCGACTATTTCCTCACGCCAGGTTCCTCCGCTGGCGAGAAGTACCAGTTGGCCGACCATCAAATTTTTCACTTCTGCAGACACCTCTAGTACCCGGCCAACGCCTTCACTGCCGGGATTGGAGGGTAATACTGGATCGACACCATACCGGCCGGATATCTGTAATAGGTCTGATGGGTTAATGGGCGAGGCCAATACGCCGACCCTGACTTCACCGCTCTTTAACGGCCGAGAGCGCTCTTCCTTTATTTCGAGTACGTCTGCAGGATCACCAATTTGGCTAAATTCGATGTACTTAAGCATCTCTTGCTGCTTGGCACTAGTGTGGTTGTCTGCGAGCGAGAAAGAAGTAACACAGAGGGAAAGCGCTAAAATTGTAATAGATAAAGATTTCATAGTGTTGGTTCGTTACCTGTTTTGGTTTGTTAAACATAACACCGAAAAATTAACCGGCATTACAGTTCGCTGGTGGAATGTTGTTATGAGTGATGTCTACGTAACTACTCGTTTTCTGCCGCACCATGATGACTGATCTACTGTGCCAGGGTGACTGTTGGTTTTTCCTTATATGGTCAGGGGCTATCATCCCGCTCAAACCAGCGACCCAGATAGATACCCACCATTGACCAGAGCGCGGCTATACCAGCCCCAACCATGGCGACAGCAGCCAGCCCTAGTCCCAAGCCTTGTGTTAGTCCTGTGAACAGCCAGGCCATTAGCACATCTCCGCCGCGATAAGCGACAATGTCGATGACCGGTTTTGCTTTGAAGCGAGTTTCTCGATCCACCCGAGTAAATAGCATTTCGCGGGCTGGTCTTGTGACGGCGTAGTTTCCTGCGCGCCGCACTATTTGTAAGGTCACGACGGCCGCTAGAAACGGTGAAATTGCGAGTATCAGTAAACCAACACAGAGCAGTACGGGCACCAACGCAATGGTAACCGGCATACCAAATTTACCTACAATTCGACCCGTTGCAAATAACCCTGTTGCAATTGTTAGTATATTGACGGCTAGGTCCATTTGCGCCCACACGGCAGTGCGTTCCACGCGGCTTAGTTCGCTGAGCAGGTTCTTTAACTCGAAGTAAACAAACGAACTGATGCCAGTATAAAGAAAAATAAATAAGCCTATGGCTAACAAATAGGGATTTGCGAAAAACATCTTAAACCCCGAAAAGGGGTTGCCGCCAATGGCGACATTGGACTTTCTTAGGTGCAAATCTTCATTGCCTAAATCGGATGATTTGAGTGATTGTAAATAAAAGATGATGGGTATCGGGATCAGCAGCAACACACTTGCTATTAACATTAAATTGTCTGTACCCAGAGACTCTGAGAAAAACGAAGGTATAATAGGGCCAATAAGGCCGCCGACACTGGCACCTACGGCAATTATACTAAATAGCCTGCCGGCCTGTTCTTTGTTAAACAAGTCCGACATGAAGCTCCAAAATACTGAAATGTGGAAAAGACTGAATACACTAACCCACACATAAAATGATTTATCGATTAATGTTCGATCGCCAGAGGTCGAAGCCAGCACATAAAAAACCACAAAGGTTAGTGCAAAAATACCGTACATAGCCGGTACTAGAAGCTGGAAACGTAAACGTGAAACGGCGATACCATAAACGGCGACGACCGCGGTACTGATAAAAAAGTTGAGAGTCCATAACCAGCTAACTTCAGCATCCGTCCAGTCGCTTGCCATGGCATCGCGTACGGGTCGAAGAATATAGTAGGCAGACATCAAGATGACAACAAAGAGAAATGAGCTTAAGGCAGCTTTAACTTCGTGATCTTCAATATTTAGCGACTTTTGTAGCCATCTCATATCGGGTTACTGCTACTCACTGGCATTCCTGGCTCCTAGGATAAAACTGAATACGTTGCATTTTTAACTTGTCGCTGTGAATAAATGTCAACATTTTCCTTGGACAGTATGATATCGGCTAGGATAGTTTTAACAAGTAGGCATGATAATCATACTGGTATATAAATACAGACTAAGCAACCCAATTACTAACTCTTTAAACCTGACCGGCGGCAAGTGAAAAAGATTACTGTGATTCCATTTTGTAGTGGTCTAAAGCGACTAGTGATTACGTACGTAACGCAGGTTTTTAATAGATAGGGTATTTGGTATGACTAGTTTAAAGAAAGCACTGTTACCTTATGGAACAACCTCCAGCGCTCCTTCTATAGTTTTGCCCGATACTGCGCTGTTTTTGTCAGAGCGTGGATCACTGACCAAAAACTATTTTGAGAATGCTGTTGAATTATTAAATAGAGAATACGACGCGATAAGAAGGCTTGCTGAGTTAAATGAACTTGTCTATAACGCCTCTTATAACTTTGTACCTCGTGTTGGACAGCGCTATCATCTTTATCAGAAAGTTGATGGTGGATACCTGCTAAGTATGATTGAAAATTGGAAGACACATGAGTTCATAGTATCTTTAGAGTATACCGCCGACAGTGTCTGGAAAGATGTTACATCCCTTTAGAGTTTGCTTCTACAAATAGCACCGCTTTCTAGCCTGCTGGTTAGTGTTCAGTGAGAAAAACCAATAGATCCCTTTTCAAAGAGCAAATTTTGCTGTGGGCGGCTTAACGTTGATCTCGATAAATCGATATTATCACTTGGTCAACGGACAACGTCGTCACCTCTTGATCGTCGTAGGGGTGCAATGATGGCTAAAGGCTTATATGATCGGGCATAAATTAGAATAAACTAGATTGTCTTTAGTCGATTGGGGTGTTGGATTGGAAAAAGTATTAGTGACAGGGGCTACGGGTTTTATAGGATTGCATTGCATACAGCAACTATTGAATCGGGGTTATTCGGTGAATGGCACTGTTAGATCATTGGATAGAAAAGATGAGGTTATAGCCTCGCTATTGTCCCACAACACCCGGACAGAAAACTTGTCACTGTTCGAAGTGGATCTTAACAGTGACAGTGGCTGGAATGCGGCCATTACTGACTGTAATTATGTGCTGCATGTAGCTTCTCCTTTTGTTTTAACCGACGAAAATGAGGAGTTCTTCGTAAAGCCGGCAGTTGATGGTGTTCTTAGAGCGCTAAAATTTTCTAGCGCCCACAACGTGAAAAAAGTTGTGCTAACGTCCTCTTTTGCGGCTATTCACGAGAGCCTAGATGAGATGCAAGAATCCTTTAGTGAGAAGGACTGGTCAAACCCTCACAAGCCAGGAATCAGTTTCTACGCTAAAAGTAAAACCATGGCTGAGCTAGCTGCGTGGAATTTCATGGAGACACAAAGCCCTGCATTTGGTTTAACCGTAATAAACCCTGTTTTAGTAATGGGGCCATCTTTGTCTAAAGATATCGGGACCTCAAATTCTGTAGTACAAAATATGATTAGTGGCTCAGTACCTGGTACAGCCAAGATACACATTGGGATTGTTGATGTGCGAGACGTTGCTTCGGCACATATTCTTGCTATGGAAAACAGGGCAAGTGATGGTGAGCGCATTATAGTTTCTGAAAAAGAATTATGGATCCATGAGGTGGCGGTTATTCTCAGAGATGCTGGTTTCAACAAAACCCCTAAACTTGTGTTCCCTAAATGGTTAATGAAAATAGTTGCCTTTTTTCGGAAGGATTTGGCATTAATGATTCCAATGATCGGACGTAGACGAGATGTGTCAAGCGTAAAAGCCACGGACTTACTAGGGTGGAAGCCTATAAAAGCAGAGGTGTCTATCATTGATACAGCGGAACAGTTAAGAGACCTCGGGCTTCTCTAAAGCAGACCAGGAATAAGTGCTTTTCTGTTTTTAGGATAATCCTTAAATTTTTCTCGATACCATCTGTGATTAGCGATAGCCCTTGGGAGTAAGTTAGCAATAGTCCAGGCTAGGAATACAGCGCCAGAAATACTCCATGTAAGCACAGCCCACCCGACCCATTCAATGATCTCTCCAAAGTAATTGGGTGAAGAAACATATTTATGTAAAAAGGTGTCGGATAAATGGTACCCAGGGCCTTTTTCTTTTTTCAGTGCTGCAATACTGTAATCGGATTTTATATTGATAAACATTCCGGTGATAAACAAAAACATGCCAATAAGGAACGGGGTACTTTGTATCCATTCAGTAGGGTATTGAACAAAGTAGAAAATACCGAAAGCTTGAACGCTGACGTTAGCAACATTAAAAAAGAATGCAGTTATTGCAATGCTAAGTGGCATTTTATGATTGGTCATGCCGATATAAAATGGGTATATAAATGTTCTGTGGATGTAATGAGTTAACCAGATCATCAAAAAGACGTGATGAACAATCGTTAATTGATCTCTCACCATCAGACCATAGATGATCATTAACATAACGCAGGGCGATTCCATGAAGACCCAGCCTACTTTAGCTGATATCGTTGGTCCCCAACCATCTCTAATGTGTCTGCCATAGGGCGCCGCTCTAAAAAACAAATAAAGGCACGCTAACAGTGCAGAAAGTGACCAGAGGGTAATCAATAAATTAAAGGTACTCATTAACTATAGTTTACAGCCAAAGCTGAAACTCATAAACAAAATATGCCCTTTGACGGAACATCAAGTTCTAAGCAGTTTCAAGTGTGGCTGGTAGGAGAGAAGGCGGTATAAGTTAGTGCGTCAGCTATTGATAGAGATAGATGTTGCGGAATAGATGCAAACTGATCTGACGGAGTGTCTTTGAGAATCTCTAATAATTGATACTTAATTACAGCTCTGATTTTAGGGCGGCTAGCCAGTAGAGTAGGTCTTTAAATACTTCGGCCCGGTTGGTTTCATTCAGGATTTCATGTCGGGCCTCTTGGTATAAACGCACATCGACTCTTTTAATTCCGGCTTGAATTAGCGCGCACTTCAGCTTTTCAACGCCTAGGCCTTGTTTACTCACTGGATCAAGAGCGCCAGATATCAAATAGATAGGCAGCGCTTTATCGATCGAGGCCATAGCTTCTGGCCGCGACAAATCGGCCATCCCGGCAAGAAAATCACACCAAGATTGGGTTGATAGCGGGCCACCACAGTAATAATCGTCGACATACTGATCAACGATTTTTTCATCTCTGGACAACCAGTCACTGACTGTGCGGTTAGGCTTGAAAGCGTTATTAAATGAGCCAAAGGATAATTTCTCTAAAACACTACTGGGGTTTCGAAGGCCAAGCCTCCAACGCTCAAAATGAGCGACATATGAAACGCTTTTATACAATGAAGAAGTGTCGTAACTTGACCCGGATAGAATTAAGCCGCATAACTTATGGTTAAATGCGTCGGGAATTTGGCTGGCATATTTCTGGCAAAAGCGCGTCGCCATAAAGGATCCCATGCTATGACCCATTAAAATAAACGGCAGATCCAGTCGAGTTTCAATATGATTAATAAGTTGCCATTGGTCATCAACCATTTGTTCCCAACCACCGGCGTCAGCCAGATGATAGCTGCTGTCCATGGCTTTTCCTGTCCGACCATGACCGCGATGGTCGCCTGCGGTAACTAAAATACCCTGCTGGTTCAAAAATTCTGCGAATTCTGCATAGCGAGCGCCGTGCTCAGACATGCCGTGCATAATATGTAACCAAGCAACTGGGTGTTCTGGGACCCATTGACAATAGTGATGCTCACCTGGCTCACCGCTGGAGAATGGCAGTGTCCTTCTTTCGAGTGCACTCATATTTATGTCCTTCTTAGCGCAAGGCAAAGACTCAAAATAGCGCTACTTTTTATATTTAGTGGTTATTTTAATACTAGCACAGCTTATGAATGTTATTAGATGACTGTGGTAACCTTATTTTTTTGTTGCTCCATCTGGGCACACCCTCCGAAAAATACTCTTTGGACATATTATGTTGAGGATAAATGGACATTTAGGAGTGTCCCTTTTGGGTTGCCGGCGTTTGCCTTGCCGATCACCTAAGACATAAGCGAGGTCCAGATTTTAATAGGCTCGTTTCGGTCAGATCGTATGGGGGTCTTTAGCCCTGAAGAATTAATCGAGAGAAAGTAAGGGGCAAGCTATTCTCATAGCCGCCCCGATATCTTATTTTTATTAAGCTAGGCTGGGAGTCCCATACTTAGCCATTATTCTGTCTACCTTACAGGGGCATATGTTGACCTTTGATAGATCACCTTGGATATGGGGTAGTTCTAAGACACGTTTGTCCATAACCTTAAACCATAGCCATGGAATATAAGCCAATAAGTACATTCCAAAATAGCCATTAGGTAACTCTGGGATGTCGTCAAAATTCCGAAGGCTTTGGTACCGTCGTGCTGGATACGCGTGGTGGTCTGAGTGTCTTTCAAGGTGGAATAGCACCAGATTGGTGACAATATAATTAGCGTTCCATGAGTGATGAGGCGCGCATCTCTCATACTTACCATTTTCTTTTTTCGCTCTTAGTAAGCCGTAATGCTCAATATAATTCGCCAAGGTTAGCTGAGACCAGGCCCAAAAATTGTGCATCAATAAAAAGGGCACCATGATCCAACCGAAATAAGCGACTAGAGACCCTTGCAGCAAGATACTGATGGCATACGACTGTAAGATATCATTGTGGCGACTCCAAAATGAAAGGCCTGATTTGGTCAGCCGATCTTTTTCTAATTGCCAGCCTCGCACAAAAGTGCCTGAAATTTCCCGCACAGCAAAGGCGTACAGAGACTCACCTAGTCGTGAACTCGCTGGGTCTTCTGGTGTCGCGACTAAAATATGGTGGCCTCGATTATGTTCAACCGAGAAATGGCCATAGGCTGGCACGGCTAAGACAATTTTGGCTAACCATTTTTCTATTTTAGTGTTTTTATGGCCCAACTCATGCGCAGTGTTGATTCCAATACCACTGTAACTGCCGGCGACTAAAGCAACGACTAGCATAGACAAAACACTTAATTGAAAAGTCCCTACTATCCACGCAAATGCGAGCAATACAATAAAATGCATTGGTACTGTGAGATAAGTGAGAATTCTGTAGTAGCGGTCTTCCTCAAGTTGAGGCACTAACTCTTCAGGTGGATTGCTACTATCGGAACCAATAGCCCAGTCTAATGCCGGTAAAAGAAGATAATTTATCCCTAGAGGGATAGCCAACAGGGCTTCGATACCAGTTTGTGTGAACCAGTAAATGGTCATTAGCGGCATAAGTGGAAACGTTATTGACATAAACCAAAGATATCGCTTTTTGTCGGTGTAGCTTATCTCGCCTTTTTCTGGGTGATTCATTGAGTAAGTAGCCATTCCTATCATCCCTTAGCTAGTGCCATTTTGTCTTATAGGGAGATTATAGTTGACAGTTGATTTCTTGGGAGGGTTAAATAGCGTCAATATAGGGTTCTTTTACCGTCAATTTAAGATTCTTTTGCCGTCACATGTCAGGTTTTTACGTTCACATTTAGGTGTTAGTTTATGTACGGAATCATTTTGCCAGAACTGATAGGGTTGTTAAGGGAGCAAGGAGTTGCCGAAGATGACCTTCTAAAAACCACTCGGCTAGACGCTATTGATTTCACGCAGCCGTTTTTTTTAACCAGTCAACAAGCAGATATCATTTGCAGTAATGCCATCAAATTGTCAGATGATAAAGCTCTTGGGCTCAAGCTTGGGGTCAGGTTAAATATGGTGGCATTGGGGATATTAGGCTATGCGTTGATGACCAGTGACACGGTCGGGGACACGCTAAAATTATTACTTAGATATAATCAAGCGATACTCCCGAGTATGACTATTGACCTAGTTGCGGATCAGAGCGGGGTTATATTAGTTGGTAAAGGCCGGCATTTACCCAAAGAACTGGAGAGATTTTATGCTGATACGCTCTACTCGGCAGTGGTCCATAATTTACGTATCTTAACGGGGGAAGTGAATGTCTCTTTTAGCTTAGGTCTAGATTATAGTGTGGGAGAAGAGTCGAAGCTATATGCCTCAGTATTCGGCTCGAAAGTAAGTTTCATGTCGGACAAGCCCGGCCTTACGTTCGGCCTGGATGGGTTGGCAACCAACATCTCTACGTCGAATCCGCTAGCGCAAAACATTTTCCAAAGAGAGTGCGATCGTATTATGTCGGCTGACAATCAGCTTGGCTTGGTCAGTGAGCGCGTAAAACAGATTCTTATAGGTGCGAGGTTAGACTTCCCCTCAAGCGCCTCAATTGCCGACAAGCTGCATATGAGCGAGAGTACTCTGCAGAGGAGATTGGCAAAAGAGGGATGTCGTTTCCAAGAGCTTCTTGATCAGGTTAGATACCGCTTAGCGCTAGAATATTTACAGAGTACTCAGTTGCCAGTTACCGAAGTGGCTGTGCTTTTAGGCTACAGCAGTGCGGCCAACTTCCGGCGATCTTTTAAGCGATGGAGCGGATTGACCCCTGTAGAAATTCGAAACCAGGTAAAGGTTTAGTAATCACGTTCAAATTAATTGAATTTAATTGTTAATCGCATCCGTTATATAGGACAAAAACTCAGAGTCGCTCCAACTTAATGGCGGTAGCGTCTGATGATAATTATTACCAGTCCTTACAGAGCTTGATCCCACTTTTTTATAGGTGCTGTTTCTCACGACAACTAAATCTTGATCTTGAAAGACATAAATATTATTTTTATTTAACCCTGAGGCCCAAAAATATCCTTTTGAAGGTTCAATCCTCCACTGCAAAGCATAACCAGGATTATTAGTTCCTTCAGGAACTGTTGTTGATTCCTGGATCCAATTTTCTGAGATAATTTGTTCACCCAACCAACGTCCATTGCGAGCATAGAGAAGACCAAAGCGAGCAAAATCTCTCGTTGTAGTATCTAAACAGCAGTAGGTCAGTGCGTGGCCATGCTCATCTGTCCACCAATCAGCTTGCATGCCAATTTTTGAAAACAGGTTTATGTCAGCGAAATCAAGGACGCTTTGTCCCGTAGACTCCTCTAATATTCCGGCAAGAAGCATGGAGTCAGCATTTTGATATGCCCAATTATCTGTTCTTGGGCTTGTTTCAGGTGTTCGTGCCAAGGCATAAGCTAACTGGTCGCCATCAATACCGCCAGCATAGATGCTCGCATCTCCATTCTCAGCCTCTTTCAGACCTGAGCGCATTTCTAGAATCGCTCTGATACTAATCTCGCTTTTATCAGTATTTATCCAGGGAGCTAAATAGGTTTCAGCTGGGAAGTCTATAGAGTTAATAAAACCATGATCTAAGGCTATCCCAATAAGGGCACTTGCAAATGATTTTCCGGTTGACCAGCTGGTTGCCAAGCTATCTTGTGACTCTCCATCTGCATAGCGCTCTCCAATAATCACACCATGACGAATAATGACAACACCTTGGGTGTTGCGGCCCGTCTCAAAGGCATAATCCAGCGCCCGATCGATCCCGTCTTTACTAACATTGACGTCGGCAGGCACATATGATTCCCAGCTTACATCGGGGTAGGTGCTGATATCTGGAAGTGCGTCACCTAAATCAATGACAGGTAAAACAGACGAAGAGCTTGATCCTCCACCACAGGAGATCAAGTTTGCCAAAATCAAACATAAATACAGTTTTTTAATGCGCCTAACGCCTAGAATCAATCGCGGCATCTTACCCCTCCAACATCTAGACCATATATTAACTAACTAAGACACATTTGCATCTATATTTTAGTTTGGTACAAATAATGATTTTAGCCGTATTTAATCGAGTTGTTACAAAAGGGGCATCTAATTGGGAAAATGTAAACAGTTTCATGAAGCTGAGCTGTCTCGGATTGTCGAAATGGCGTGGGAGGACAGAACACCGTTTGAGGCGATCGAGTTAAGTTTTTTGATCAATGAATCTGCCGTTATTAACATAATGCGCTCCGAGTTGAAGCCTAGGTCTTTTCGCTTATGGCGAAAAAGGGTGTCTAGCAGAAAAACTAAACATTTGGCATTGCGATCACCTGAAGTAGGTCGAGGTTATTGCCCAACGCAATATAAACAAAGGTAGGAGATAGTTGAATATGGGTAGATTGACGGGGTTAATCGGCGGCATGGCATGT
>Ga0209091_10000900_pt1 | contig 27413 bp, 35 predicted proteins | sample ArcticOcean_MG_C_6_FD_187438 | JGI IMG/M metagenome (GOLD analysis project Ga0209091, IMG submission 187438) | Marine microbial communities from western Arctic Ocean - ArcticOcean_MG_CB8_128 (SPAdes) (version 2) | ecosystem: Environmental > Aquatic > Marine > Oceanic | place: Arctic Ocean...
TTGTGCTTTAGCATAGCCAACTCTCTTACGCCAATTGTCTAAAGATGCTTTCTTTTCTTCAGATGCAGTAGCACTTAATATTGTAGTGACACTAGGGAGTTTTCCTCCGTCTGGTGTAAGATATCTGCGTGAACCGTCTATGTTCTTTTTCTTTAGTTCTTGGTATGGATATTTGTCTATTATCATTATGGCCTCTGTGATGTGTGATCTAGTTGTGGACGACCTGCCCAGTTTCTTTTAGTATAATCCATTCCTAATTCATGCATATAATAAACATTTCTAGCAAAATCAAGTGGATAATAGTCTATTGGATTGTGATGTGATCTTTTTAAATCTTCTATTGTTTTAGGAGTATGAATTAAGATGTCATGTAATTTTGCATGAGGTAAATCTATCACTTCGATGTTATCATATCTTTTTTCTATTTGTTCCCAAATATAATCTGCAAGATATTGATGTCCTTCTTCAGTTTCATGTAAACAAGATGTCTTCTCTAAGCCTCTAGTTATGTCATTAAAGTTTTTTAATTTGCCAGGATGACATTCTAGTTCATTCTGAAGAATTGTATCATGTTTTTCCTGAAATGCTTTAGAACTACCGTTTGTTTCTGGCATATAATCAGACATAAAATGCGAAACATTGTAAGCATCTAACAGATTATTAATACTCGCCCAGTTATGTAACTTGTTTTGTTGTAGTAAACCATAGTAATGATCGTCAGAGTTTAAGATAACTTCTTTTTCTAATTTAGAAATTTCTCCCTCTCCATTGACTATTTGAAATTGATGTGTCTTTGATAAGTAACATTCTCTACGTGATGATTGAGAGTATGCATGAATATAAAAAGGATTGTTGTCGTTAAATAAGTCTTTGTAGAAGTATTGCATTGTTCTACGATAGATTGCTGTATTGCCTTGACCGGGTATACCAAGATTGATTAAAGGAACACCTAAGCGTTTTGCAATAATAGATGGCCAGGCATCATTGATAGGATCCCATATACCATGTCCATATGTGTAACTGCATCCGTTGACAACTAAGTGTGATACTTTTAGATTCAAATTGTAAAACTCTCTCCGCAACCACAACGTGCTTTCTCTAGTGGATTAATGAATTCAAAGCCTTCATTGAGTCCTTTCTTTTGATAGTCTACTGTGATTCCTTCAAGTATGTCATTAGCCTTTGGGTCTATTAAGATTGCAAAACCATCGTATTCATTTAGAATGTCTTCTTCATTAATATTGTCTGCAAACTCAAGGGTATATGCAAATCCACTACAACCTGTAGTTTCAATACCTATACGTATACCTACACCTTTGCCTCGATTGGTTAAGTGAGTTTTGATTTTATCTTTTGCTTTTTCTGTAACGTCCATACTTGTATTTAATACCTCGATAAGTTATTATAAAGTATTTGTTATTGAGATGCTAGTAAATTGGGTATATACTGTAGAGTGTTCTACGATCTTTTGTTCATCGCAGAATTAGCCATTTTAGCAACAGTATCGTTGCCTGATTCTTCTTCACCGGGATCGATAGTGACAGGCTCATGGCCTTTAAAGGTTACTTTATCGCCTTGTATGTTTGCTATGACACCTTTAAGGAGAGGTTTCTCCATCATTGTGTACAAGTCTTGTACGTCAAGTATGATGTCATTATTTTGGAATAATTCGAGTAATTCATCAACTGTATAGTTGTCTGGATCAATGGATCCATCTTCTACATGTTGCTGTAATTGATTAGAGACGGCAACAATGCTGGCTGCCATTGCGTTACCGTCTTGAGGATCGACAAACTCGTAAAGCCGCATGTGCTTTACCTTCTTGCTCTACCGACTGGTCCTGTTGATACGTCTACGTTAACATCTTCGATGTCTCCAACAACTGCATCTGGAGCACTCATGTCTACAACATCAGTTCCCATATCACCTGTTACATCCATTGCAGGATCTGATACATCCATGCTGTCAACATCAACTTCGCCGTCACCCATGCCCATATCTACATCACCATCAAATGCATCTACAACGTCTCCGCCTGTAATGCCTGCTAATGCTTGGTCAAGTTGACCTTTGACTGATACTAGACACTGATTTAATTCTGCAAGTGCTTGTCCTGCTGTTTGATCAAATGCTTGTGCTTCGTTAACACCAATTTCTGTTTGTACACTATCGATCAATGCTGGCATCTCTTTGACCATCATGTCAGAAATTTCTTCTAACATTTTTTGTACTGAGTCTACCATATCCTGAGCGGCTAAAATAACTTGTGAACGATTAACTTCTTCGTTCTCAGTAATCACTCTAGTTCTTGGTGCAACCTTAGCAACTTTATAATGCTCTTTAAGTGCTTGTTCCATGAATACTAATTTCATGTATGATGGATATTCTGCTCCGAAGTTTTTAGATGCTTTTGCTTCAGAAATCAAACCTCTCACTTTGTTGTGCATGGTTTGAGTTTGGTTTTTGTTTAAGCCTTTGATGTTCAGGTCAACTTCAAAGTTTTCTTTTAAAGCCTTGACTGCAACTTCTTGCTTGTTTAAATCATTAAGTTTCATATTAAATTCCTAGTAATCTGTCGTAGATATAATGTATTTATCATCAGACACAGAATTTCTGGTCTTTCTGTGTCGATTCTTTTTGTGTTCATCAAAGATTCTACGCTGTTGTTCTTTAGATGTATTTATGAGTCCTTCTAACCTTATTACAATTTGTTTTTTCTTTTCTAAATCGTTTTGTAGTTTAGTCAATTGTATAAGTCTCAAGTCTAAATCATTTGCTTTTGTCTTGTATCCACGAGTATGAACAGCAATATCTAAATTAATAGAACCTAGTTGTCCGTCTAACTTATACACTTTAGATGCATTATCTCTTTGTTTATTGTGTTGAAACACACAAAATGCCATAGCATTTCTTGCAGTAAGAAATTCAGGTGAAGTCTCCCAATGAGATTCAGCAACAGTAAACAATCCTGTTTGTTTTTGATTGCGTATTTTAAACCTGCCAAACGCCTTAATACCGTTCTTGTCATTGCTGATATAAAGATTTTGTAGTTCTTTAATCATCTCCGCTTTAAACATTTGTTTAATCTTATCTCTAGCATCATTCACATTCGTCTTCTTTCTCATACATTCTCCATAAAGTATATGTTATTTAATTCCGGGGTAGTATCTAAAAAATTAGGTAACTCTAAACATTCAGTACCGCATTTAATCATAGGTATCTCATGGCAATCTTTTGTAAGATAACCTAAAGAGTCTACTTCATCAGTAAACACTGAATTACTTTGCACTCGGAAATCAAATTTCCAGTACCAAAAATCTTTTTGTTGCTCTTGTTCTATTAAGAATCCGAAATGATTTTCAGGAGTTTGTGTATTATTTTGTGACATATGATGAGGATAATGTAATATGTCCGGGGTACCTCGTAGACTAATACATTGTAGTATAGTATCAAAGTTTGCTTGTGAATTTCGTTGAACTTTCCATAAGTCTACATTATCTCCAACAGGCTTTGCTCTGTTGAGAACATTAGTATTAGTAATGTCAAATAATGTGAAACAAGTTATGGTCTTCATACTACTATTTAGTAGCCAAAAAAAAGCCTCTAATAAAAGAGGCTTTTTAATTCTTTAACTAATTTCTTAGTTAGTGAATGTTGCCGTTGCTGTAGTAACACATGCTGCCAATCCGCCACCTGCTGTGTTTAGATCAGTATCTAGTGTTGCTGTAGTCCAAGCCGCTGTAGGATAAATTGCAAATGCAAGTGTATCTGATCCAGTATCTGTGTATTCATAGATATAGACGATTCCTTTGCCTTGAATTGTGTCGAATGCATTTTTAATATCAGTTGTTGATAATGCTCCGCCAGCCGTAACTGTGAAATAATCAAGTTTCGGTCCTTGTGGTTGTACTGTCATCGCAGATTCAATTGCGTTAACACCCGGGTTTGAGTATCCAGTTGCGTCTAAACGTAATACTGGATAAAAGTCACCATTTGCTCTTGTAAATTGTGCCATTTTCTTTTCCTTTTGTTTTAAAAGTACACGTTCCATGCACTTTTTAGTTTGTTGTCCCTCACCATGAGGTTCATACTAATATTTAGTCCTTTGTGAAGAAAATGTGGGAGTTAGTTAGCCTCTAGCGGCTAAATTTTGACGAGCAAAGCCCATTCTATTAACAAATTTGAGTCCGTTAGCAACGAAACCTTCATGTGTTTCAGTGCCATCATCTAAGAATCCTTTGACAGGACTTGACTTTGCGGCTTGATCAAGTTGATCGACAACGTTTTGTTTAAGATTGTATAATGCAATCCATATTTTGAATGCACCTATTACGCCGTCTTTATGTGCATTGAAATGCATCATAAGTTTTTCTCTCATTTTGTCTGTCAATTTTCTGTTTTCGACAAACGTAATGAAGTCTGCATAAAGATTTTGTAGATCACCTGAAACAATTTTTTTATTAACAAAAACAGTAAACAGCATGTTAAATCCATTACGTGCTTGAGGTGCTGTTTGAAATAATGCTTTAACAGCATTACTATTTTGATTAATCTCTGCTTCTGCTTTTTGTTTAAGTTTGCTATTGATCTTTAAATTGGGTGTTATAGGCATTTTACTAGGAACAATTGCAACTGTTGAATTATTTTTTAATGTACCTATTGATCCATTGAGTGATTCTGCTTCGTCAGTTGTCATAGCATTAGGTGGAATATATTGATGTACTGCTATGGCTGCCTGCTTGTCAGCAAGTAAATGACCAATTTCACTATCAGCATCTACTGTGTATGAGATACCACCTGGGTTTGCTTTGAATCTAAACACGCCGTCATTATCTACTAATGGCTCACTAAACAATAGGTCTCCCCAATAAAAACCAGCTCCTCTGTCTGATGCTTCAAGTCCAGGCCAGACTCTTTCGATAATACTATACAAGTCTCCCCTGTTTACTTGTCGACCATCATCATATGCTTTAAATTCTTTCGGTGAGAATACTTGTCTACCTGTACCATCTTTCTTATTGAACATATGTTTGTCCATAACAGAGAATCTGCCGTCTTTACCACGACCGAATATCAATGCAGGATAACCGTCCCATTTAATTGTAATACTGTTAGGGGAGTTGATAGTTGCTTCTATCTGTTTGATGGCTTCTCTAGCACCTTGTTCATCACCTAGGAATACAAGGTCTTCAGGATGTTCTAAATGTCCTGAGCCTTCGACTAAATTAATTTTTTCTAATTTACGTAATGTATTAGAGATAGATTCACTGAGGTTCATTATTACCTCGTAGACAGTTGTGCGATTTTTTCTGCTCTTAGTGCTGAGTTAGTTTTAGATTCTGATACTTCATCTTTTTTACGTTTTGCGGCTCGTCTATCTCTATCTTTAAACTCATCATCTACTTCTTTGTATGTAACATTATATGCCACTGCATCTATATCTGCATCAGGCTCGGTTACTGCAATTGGAACTTGAAATTTATCACTTACAGCAACATAATTATTTAATTTATCTTGTATTTGAGACTCAGCTGGAAGACTCGTTTCTGTGTTTATCCATTGATCTTCTGTTTGTGAATATTGATATTTGTTGCTACCAACATCTAATACTGCATTAGGTTTAATATTATAGTCAACGCCTTTTCCACTCTTCGGATCTGTAGTAGTTGAACCGGTATCGTCTGCTGTTCCAGTTGTTGCAGTAGATGATCCAGGATTCGTATTAACTATTGTTTTTTGTTTTTGTGGTTGTTTTGCTGATTGTTTCTGTTGCTGTGGGCCCTCTAGTCCAGCGGCTTGCATTGTCTCTTTTTCTTTGGTAGTGAAACGTTTATTATCAGTCTTAGGAAGGATACCGTGAGATTTAGATGCTCCATATGAAGCATTTCCTAATTTCATAAGTAAGTTTTTATCTATATTAGGTCTTGATGTATTTTTTGATGCGTTGTATACAGCCTCAATTTCATCGATGATCGAATTAGATGTCATTGAAGTTTTCCTAAGAGGTACCCCAGTCATCCATTGACCATACCAATCTCTTAAAAAAGTTTTTAAAGTTCGTGGTCCTAATTCTTCTTCAGTAATAATAGATTCTAAGATATAATTCATATTTACTAACTTAACCCACTCATTCATATCTCCAGTAAATCCTGGATATGCTCTCTGAATTTCTTGTGTGGTTAAACCTTTATCTTTCATCTGTTGAAGGGTAAATTGTTGCCATTGTTTCTTACGTTTAAGTGGACTTTTAACATTATTAAATCCTTCAGTCTCTTTGCCGTAATCAGACTTATTAGGAATATACTCTCCATATTGCATATGGCCAGACATCTTAGGATTAAACATTCGCCTTGCTTTTTCTTGGAAGCCAGGCATTAAATAATTTTTGCCATCTTTATTTTTTCTTACATCGTTGTTTTCACCACTATCTGAGCCTTCTGCTCCTGTAGGTTCCATAATTAGACCTGATGCAATGGCTGATTCAATAGATAATAATGCAGAACTCATAAAGTTGTCAAGGAAAATTTGTTTTGCTAATTCGTCTACGTAAGTTCCTCTTGCTCCGCCTTTCATTCCAGGGCCTTTTCTTCCCAATTCAGTAAGACTTGTATTCTTTATTTCAACTGCTGTTACATCATCAAACTTCATGTTTGCTTACCCTTGATATTTTTTGATTGTCTTTGAGAAACGACTTTTATCTCGTCCTCTAATAGCACTTAGCAATTTTTTTTCTAATTGAACGGCCTGAGTACCATCATAATTGCGTTCTATAAATTCAATTAGATTAACAGCACTAGTAATGATATTATTGCCGCGTGATTCGACAATATGAGGAATATCTCGGTTAGTACCAAAATTTTCTAGTTCTTCTAGCAGGCTTTTTGTTTTCTTTTGCATAAGTGTAATTTCCTTAGTACTATTTAGTCTTGACCAATCAAAACGGATATTATTTGTCTTTCAATGTATTCAGTAATGACTTGAGTTTAGTACTTTGTACATCACCATTTACTTTCTTTTGTTCTGTATCAACTTGTTCATGTACTGCTTGATCAGTTGCTCCTACTTGTGATGTTGTTTTAAACTTATCCATGATTGATTGTGCAGACGGTTGTGCTGTATTCTGAGTTGGAGCACTAGTACCAGGGTCTGTAATACGCAATGTGTCAACATCGAATGCTAATTCAACTTTCTGTCCTACACCAGCACTTGATCTTGTCTTCATTAACTGAATCTGATACTGTCCACGTTCTCTCATACTGCGTGATGTAAAGATACCGAACACATTGTCTGCTGTGTTAATCTTACTGATACCACCTGAGATATGACTGTGATCAAATTCGATTTCTTCTACTGCACTTCTGTTTAACTGTGATGCAGTTACAAAAATTATATCTAATTCTTTTGCCAAGTTACGTAATTCTTCTGATACATATTTGTCTTTAACAAACAAGTCACTAGGACTTACTTTAGCACTTACAGGCATTAACAAATCCAAATAGTCAACACACATAAAGTCTAGTTTCTTTCCTGTTTGTATTTGTAGTTCTCTAGTAAATGCTCTAAGATCATTAACTGTAGACTGTGCCGGCATATACTTAATTTGAAAGTGTCCAGATGCTTTTTGTTTCATCTTTACTTTCATTTCAACATTGTCCAAGTCTCTGAACACTTCTTTTGTTTTAGTATCAGTCAACATTGAATCGACACGCATTGCTGATAGTTCTTCACTTAACTCTAGTGTGACGTACACACCTGATAAGCCTTGCTCTACCCAATTAACAGATAGATTTTGCATGAACAATGACTTACCTGAACCTGAACCCCCTGCAAAGATTTGTAGTTCACCTTTGTTGAATCCACCATAGAGTTTTTGATCTAAACAAGGCCAACCAGTAGATGCTTGACCGTTACTTGATTTCAAATGCATAAGACGAGCCCTAGGATCTTCAAAGTAATCGATACCTAAGTCTCTTTGTAATGATATCTGAACTGCATCTTTGATTAACTTTTCGACAGGGTCATAATCACCTTTCTCTAAAAGGTCTGCTGACTCCATGATTGCTCTTTCTAATTCTTGTCTACGAGTAAATGATTCAAACTCATTCATAAACCATTCATAATGACCTTCATCTAAATCAGCAACAGGCTCAATAGTTTCACCTGTTGTTGCTTTGATTTGTGTTGAGTCAGGCAATACTTTATAATTAGTAGAGTGTTCTCTCATAAACTCTGCAACAGGTCGTAGTCTTCTATCAAAGTTTTCAGAGTTAAAGATGTTAGTAACCCTAACAAACAACTCTGCGTTTGTTACCATCATTCGCAAGAACAATTCTTGTACGTCTGCGTTAAATTCTTTTAGCAATTTTATTCCTCATAACTTCCACCTTGATTTTACTGTTTGTAGCGGAGTCTAATATACTTAGTAGTGTATTCAAACGTCCGTATTTAATTACTGCATCATTTGCATCTTTAATATCTTCTGACCAGTTGGGTAATGATACATCATAACCTAGTTCTAATGCTCTTTCGCATATACCTAATCCTGTCTTGTCCTGATCAGGAATGACAATAACACGTTTGCCCAATTTGTTAATTACAGCAACTTGATTATCATTAATCGTATCATGTGTCAATGCTAATCCATTCATTGATATTGCATCAAAGATACCTTCAAACACTAAAACAACTTCCCAATCTTCTTTCTGTAAGTCTGTACCAAACACATAACCTTGTTGTTGATCATTAATAAACTTAGGATTTCTATCATCCATAAATCTAATTGTACTACCAACTACTTTGTTCTCATATGTGTAAGGTATAACAATGCCCTGTGCATTTCTGCCTTCTGCTTTAGGATTGACCATGAAAGGGTAGTCATTGTGTTGTAAGCCTCTTTTGTTTAAGTAATCGATATACACTTGATGATCTTTGTTCGCAGTATAAATCAGTTCGCCTTCTGGCATCTGTTGTTCTTTGAATTTAGGTAATTTAATTTGTTTCTTTTTATGCAAGATAGAATCTAATAAGTCTTTGTGTTGAATAGAATGCAAAGACCACTTGTTAATATCTGTATCTGGCATGTTGCACCATGTTAAGAATGAACGAGTCTTTCTACTGATTGCTCTGCCTAGTTTAAAGCCGCATTTGAAGTTGCAATTAAAACAATGAAACTGCCAATCGTCTCCGTCTGCTTTGATTCCACCACGCATACGTTTGTCAGGGTTATGGCCATTATGAGAACAACAAGGAGCATTGAACGATGTCCAGCCACTTTGCGTCTGTTTCTTTTTGCCGGGTATAACCGTGAGTATGTCAAACATAATTGTTATTATACACGAAAGAGAGTGTTAAAACAAGTGCGATGGGTAAGTTATCTTGCCAAAATAGTGACTATGTTACCCACATTTGCTTCAAATTTAAGTTTAATGAATGGATGATATCCATTGACAGTGTATCCAATTGTTCCAGATTGACTGTTGCCATTTGCCGCATTACCATATCGAAATGAATTGATATCATAGAAATCTGAGTCAACTAATGTAGAACCTTGTATAGTTACATTGCCAACATAGTTTGCATAATCTAATGATGTAGTTAACACAGGATTGTCTTGCGTATTGATGATGCTTGAAAAATATGTAACTGCATCTGAATTTGCGTTAGCAGTATTAGAAGGAAACGGCTGATCACTAGGTATAGTAACTTGCTGTGAAGGCACAAAAGAAGGTAGAATAGAATCTAATATGTTCAAGTCTCCCCTCGCTCCTGCTTTAGAATCTACAAAGACTGGTAAATTAAGATTACCACTAGGCCATTCTAATGAGTAATAGCATTTTTGTGATTCAATGTCTTCAATTTCAGCGGCTGTTGTATTAAGAACAAAGATACCATTGACATCTAGTACTGGAGTCAAGGCCTTTCGCAAAAGGATTTTGGTACCATCTGAATTAATAGCCCTAAAGGATATCTGTTGATTTGCTGTAGCAACAGATGATAAGTCTACAGGCTTCTGTTCCTGATTCAGAAACTGAAACTGCAATTGATTGTCCACGCCTTTATTTAACGTTAACGGTTTTGAATAAACTGGCATATATTTCCTCGGGCTTGTTCCGGACAAAACAACAACTGTTTGTCTGACTGTATATGTATATACTGATGTAGTGTACGACACAAATTCTAATCTCCTATAATATATATTTATCATTGAGTATCATAACCAAGAAATATAACCATTTTTCTGAGGCATATAAATACTTTACATATATGACAGACAACAAAAAACCAATAGACTTTTTCACAAAACTGACTGACTCACATCCGTTTATTTCAGTATTACAATATGCTGGCCAAGACTTTGTAGGTATTGTTCAAAACCGTGATGATTTAGTCACTACTATCTATGATTATGGTGCTATAGTTGATGCTGAAAAACGTCTAAAGTTCTTAGAGTTAGGTGATGTCTGGTGGTGGGAATCTAATCGTCAGATACCTATTCATTTGTTTTTAAAAGCAGAGTGGTCTTTGTTTAAACCTTTCTTAAGAACATTCAATAATAAATCTGTAACAATGTTGCATGGGCCCATTGTCAGTATGACTGACTTTCAAAAGAAAAGAGTCAAAAGAAAATCTATTACGCTGGTAAAGAGGACTTACTAAGTCTTTTAGCCATCTTAGCAATTTGACGTTTCTTTTTTGCTCTACGTTTCTTAGCCAATTCTAAACTTAATTCACTAGTTACACGTTCTTCAAACGTGACACCCAATAGATGATCATATTCATGTAAGAACACCCGTGCTTGAATGCCTTCCATATGTTTTTCTTTGACAACTTCCCCGTCAATCTGATGATATGATACTACACACTCAGTATGTCTTCGTACATGCAACCAAAGATCAGGGAAACTTAAGCACCCTTCTAAAAATAAATCTTGTTCTCCTCTGAGTTCATCGATTTTAGGATTGATAAAAGCCATTAACTTTTCATCAGTTCCCATAATGAATATATTTTTCATTACACCTAGTTGAGGTGCCGCTAAGCCGATGCCAGGATGATTAGGGTTAAACATAACCTTTGTCATTGCCTTGATTAGTTCAGTAGGATCACCGTCTAACTTAAAGTTCCAATCCTCGCATGGTTGTTTTAATTTAGGATCAGATTCTTTAAGTAGTGTTAAGTTAAGTTCTTCCATTATCTGTTGTGTCTTCCAAATTCATCGTAGAGTGCTTGACCAGTTAGATGTTCGCCGATTGATTCTACCTTACCTGTTTTAATATACTCTCTTTCAATAACACCGTCATTAAATTCTACATCACAGACCATTAAATCATCGCCTGTTCTGTTTGGGTTTGTTTCATACCAAAGTGATGTTAAAGAATGAGCATGTATTCCCTTAACACCTTTAGCCCATTTCTCGGCTTCTAGTATTACTCTTTGTCGTTCTACGACTTCGTTATGTTCTGACATTATTTTCCTCGATTAAATTCATATGTACTACAACTAATTGTGCATATGCCACAGCATGTGACTTTTTAAATGTATATCCTGTGTTGTTATCAATCCACACAGTATTACTTATGTCCTTATAAGTGTGTCCAATAAGATTTCTCTTTGCTGGACGAATGACTGCTAGAAACATTGCAAGTCTTGGAATACTATCAATCGGTTCAGGCATTTTTTGCATTACACCAAACTGTTTGTTTAGATGTATCAACTGTTCTACAAACTCTCTGTCTTTTAATCGTTCCCAGTTAGGCTCTGCCATTAGACTTATTAAATGTAACTCATCTTCTACTGCTTGATAGATATTTACATTAAGTAAATCTAACTTGAAGTAGCCTCGTTGATCTGCTTCTTTGTAATCTAAAGAACACATATCAGATACAGGATCATAAGGAACATCTGTTATGTACACACCAGTAGGATGTTTCTTCATTGGATCAACTTCACGCATAGCGGCAGGAACATGTTTAATTAACTTTAGTAACTTAGTTCTATCGCCGAAGTCGATATCAATGTCAGACTGAATACTCATTTAAGCCCTGCTTGTTTAAGTTTCTGATATGCACGTTGCACAACAATTGCTTGATGCTCTGCATCTTCTACAGCCTTGTGAGTAGTAACAAAGTTACCATCTTTTAATGAGACATTACAAAGATCAAAGATTGTTCTTGTGTCTCTTATAGTATAGAAGGGCCAGGGTATTGCACTGTCTAATTGCCTAAAAGCATTCTCTGCAACAACAATATCGAAACCAGCACCATTACTCCAAACTGCTCTGCGGTTCCAACAGAATTTGTACAGTTGATCCATAGCATCTTTAAACGGAATGCGGTCATTGTCTCCCATAGCCTCTTGTATTGCATCTTCACTTTGATCTCCCCACCACCGTAGTGTATCTGGATTAATATGTCTATCGAATTCTTCTGTTTGAGAATCTATCTCAGGACGTAGTTCTAATTTTTCTGCAACGCCGCTACCCATAGGATCAAATCGTACAGCACCAATTGTTAATATAACACAATCTGGATTAGTACTTAATGTCTCCATATCTATCATTACATCATTTGCCATTAGAACTCCACACGTTATCTTTGTCTTTTATATCTTCTATTATATCACATCTGAGGTAATTAATCAATAGAATGGAACGCTTTTTGGGTAAATGCATTGGCATAGTTGAATGCATCAACCGAGTATTGTAAAACAATATTGACCCTTTAGGCATGTCATGTTGTTCTGCATTTTCTAAGAAGTATTCGTCATGTACTCCTTCATAGCAATCTTGTATGTTCCAATCTTGTTGATGACTGAAAGGGATAACTCCAGTTGCTCCTGTATCTTTGTCTAAGTCATCAAGTGGTATGATAACTTGTATGCCGCAGATGTCATTGTTTTCTCTTTTGTTGTATTTCTCAAATCGATGCGGTGTATCTATATGAGGGCCTACCCATCTGCTTGGTCCATTTATTGTTACAATATCACTTGCATAGAATGTTGCATCAGTTAAATGCTTTTTGATTTCAGGATAGATAAGTTCATGTATCTCTTTTACTTCGTCCCACTCGTCAGTTAGTTGACTCCACCATACAGCAATGCCAAACAGTTTCTTACACTCCTCTGCTTCTGCGTATTGCTTCTTATGTGTGGATGCTCTGACAGGGTAGAGTTCATCTTTTCTATCGTTTATACGTTCAATGAGGCTGTCTGAAACGATATCATTTATGATATCAAAGCCACGTTCATCATGTGATAGTTTAGATTTGTTACTAAAGATACGATCCCAATTATCTGCATAGGCTTGTCGATTATTTTTCTTACGTGGTGTTGATCCTTTACCTCCATGCCACTGGGTCATACGATCTTCTTTGTTGATTCATTAACTACATCATCTATATAGTTAATAGGTATTTCTTTTTCACCTAACATAGTAAATGCAACGAATAGTCCTACTAGTACCATTGCAATTATACCAAATATTGCTTTTCCTAACATATGTTCTTCTTCAGTCATCTCCACCTCGTCTCTAGCCATGTGCGTTCTTTATCTGTTGCTAAGTATATTCTTCTGTTTGTTTTTCTGGCATTTTTATTTGCATCATAATTTTCATTAGACCAACACCAGTATTCATTTAGATTTCCACCGTTATCATTATGTTGAGCAAGACTTGCCTCATGTATAAAATCATAGTCTTTCATATCACAACTAGGTCCATATGTATCCCAACACCAATCTCTTAATTTATTAAAGTCTATGATCTTTGTTAGATGAGGATAAGAAAGACCTATGGGAGAGAATCTTTTATACTCAGGCAGATGTGTTGCAGTTACCATCCATTTAAAGATATCATGGCCTTTAAATCTACCATCTAGTTGTGTAAATCGTAAGGATCCTTTCATTAGTATCCTGCTTGTTGCATGAGTTCTTTTACTTCTCCGACTACATCTAAATCACGTTTAAATTTAATCGCCCATTTCTCAGGATCGATATATTCTAATACCATCTTCTGTTGAATTTCATCTAACTTACCTAGAAACCCTGCACCAGACTCACTGTGATATAATGCCCAAGGAGAAATTTTTCCTGTTGTGACTTCATAACAGATTCTATTTGGGGGACCGAATCTAAATGCGTCTTTACTTTCTAAGTCTTCGTCTTTAGAAATTTGAATAAGAGTTTCCATACTACGTGCAATTGCATCTAATGGATCTTCTTGTCTTAGATATTCAATCAGAAAGTTTGTGTAGTTTTTATCACTTCTCCATGAATCAATTCTAATTTGATTCTTTAGCAACCAGTCTGCATATCGACTAATGTTAACACATCTAGTATTAACACAGTAATGACCAAACTTAACAAAGGCTAGATAGTAAGAACTTTTAGTAAAGTCCAAATACGTTTTTGTTTTTTTGCTAGAAGTATTCTTTGCATAGAAATTTAACCATGCATTAAATCCAATACGGTTGCCTTTGAGATTCTTATCTCCCCATCTGCGTTTATACTCACAGATGTGTTTGTCAATCGTACTTTCTTTTGCAAAAGAACGACCACAAAAATCACAACCAAATTTAGATTTAGTTGCCGAGTTCTTTTTCGTATTCTTCGATTTCATTATCTGTAACGAGTTCACTTAGTAATTCTACCTCATCAAATTTGAGTTCTGGAAACTTATCTGCTAGATACATTTTGCGTTTGTGTTGTTCACAAAATGCTGTTGCTATTTCAGTCAAGTCTCCTGCTGTTAGTTTAGGATATACTTTCTTATAGTAATCCTTAATGTCTTTGGGCTTTGCTGTATCTTTTAACTTACTAACCCCTGCTTTAATATGAGGTATCCATTGATGATACTGTTTACCAATGCCCGGGCTTGCCGCACATAACATCAACCATTGTAGTTTAGGATGATGTATGACGTTCTCATTAAACAAATGTGTGTTTGCATGATAGTCTACACTTTGCAAATAGTATTGTGATAACTCTCGTTTACCTTTTACAACACTAATCCAATGCACCATCATAAACGGAACAAACTTTCTTTGTTGTTCTGTTGTTAGTCGATCATAGTAACCGTAATCTTTTTTATCTATTGCCGCTATTGCCTCAAACAAATTGAAGTCTTGTTTTTCAAACTTTTCATCAACTGGTGTTTTAGTTCTAGCCAAAATAACCTCTTGCAAACCATCCTATTGCAATTGCGATAGGACCTATTATAAACAAATCAACTATCCAATGCAATGCGATAGATAGTGTTACAATTTCTTTCCAATGTAACTGACAAATATTCTTCCAATGTTTAAAAGACTTGACCATAATCCACTATCTCACAATTACGACTTATCTCCTTAACAAAATAAACACATCTTGGCTTAGGACCGTCATCTAGTGGTACACATAAGAACTGACCATTACGTAGTCTCGGTGCATACCATGTAACATCTGAATAGATGTCTACAATTTCGATCGGCAAAAAGTTAGGAGCAAACGATGATAAAGGATTGAATGAGTATACAGAAAATCCCCTATCGTTAAGACTTGATAACGGAAGTGTTTCTAAGTCTCCACCTTCTTCATCACCAATCAACACTTGCCAATCAACTGGCATCTTAATCTGCTTGTCACCAATCTGCAACACAACTGCTGGAGCATTGAATGACTCTAAAAAGATTAAGGGTATGTAATAGTAATCTACGAATGTAGGTGTAGAGTTATCTAAGATAGCAAATCGAAGGTCATCGATTTCTTCTGGTAATGTTTCTAAATTGTAGTACTTGTCTTCTAAAGTTAATATTCTCATGTTGTTATTATACTGCTCCTTGCAGGTTTATTCAAGTTAATCGGGGAAATCATTTGTATTTTAATTTTTCTACAACGAACGGGTAGTTTGCGTCTCGGTAAAATGCTTTACGTGCTGTTAGATGTCGTTTAGCAAATCTGCATGAACTTGTTATGTCCCAGATTTGAACAAAGTCTTTATCTTTTGCTTTACGAATGCCACGCCCGATAGACTGTATGACACGAACAAAACTCTTACCTGGTTCAAGGAGTACAAGATTAAAAATCCTAGGAATGTTGATACCAGTACTAGCCACGCCATAAGTAGCAACAATGATTTTATTATCACTAACGGCAACATCATCATATTCTTCTTTTCTGTCAACAACTTTCATTCCTCCTGATACAAATACTGCATCATCTAAACGTTCTACAAGAGCATGTCCTGCATTGATACGATCAACAAGAACTAAAGTGTTCCCTGATAAAGATATAGTATCTATGAGACTAGCCATCTTATCTAAACGCTTTTCGTCACTGAGCAAATGCTTTAGTTCACTTTGATAGTCACCGAACTCTTGTTCGTCTTGTAACTGTACAATGTTTACGTGACACTTAGCAAGTACCCCTTGGTCCTGCAATTCTTTTGCAGATAATTTATTAATAACAGGTCCCAAACTTACTTGTAAAGCAATGTTTTCATATCTTGCTTTGGGAACTGTTCCTGTAAGTCCCCAACGAATGGGAACGTGTGCCATGACTCCTGTTAAGAGTTGCTTTAATGCATCTGCTTTAGCCATGTGTACTTCATCTACTATCACACATACTACACCTTCTATAAATTCATCTATAGTGCATAGTGCTTCGCCTCTTTTAGTATTCTTTAATAGAATGTTTAAAGATTGCCAAGTACAAATGGTGTGTTGTTTGAAGTATTCTTTGCGATCACCGAAGTATACACCAACATCTAATCCCATGTTAATGTAGTCTTCTTCTGTTTGTGATACTAAACTTTTGTTTGGTACAATGACAATGCTACGACCGTAGTCTTCGACACTCTTACTGAGTGCGGCTGTCATAATAGTCTTTCCTGCGCCTGTAGCGACTTCTTGTATTGATTGAGGGTTCTTTAAGAACTCATTAATGACATCTACTTGATAGTCTCGTAGTTCAATAGACTGCCCCTCACAGACATGTCCTTTAGGCCAGAGAACCTCTTTAAACGTGTCTTGTTGAATCTCTGTAAAATCGAATTGAGTCTGATATTCTCTCATATCTTCTAATTCAATGGTGTAGTTTAATCCTTCTAGTATCGGAATGATATCTTCTAGTAGATTAATAAATGTGGAACCAGCAAGGCTACAATAACTAACCTTGCCGTTCCATCTTCCCAACTTAACACTGGGCATATACCTTGCACCAGGAACTTCAAACTCAAACTTCTGCATTAGTGCCCTACGAGCATCTAATTCAAGTCCATCAATCTTAAGATTGACTTCATCTTTGATCTTTAATGTTGCGATTCCTGGCATCTAATTAAGGCCTATATTGTAGTGTTAAGAAGTATTCTAATCCGCCTGCGGCGTAGTTAGGTACGAGTTCAAACTCTTTGTCTAGTATATCTCTTATAGTAAAAGATAGCAAGTAGTTCGGATATGCTTTCTCAATCTTGTAGTCTAACGAACTAACATCATCAAGCATTTCTGTACCGTCATATGCACCTGGCTCTCTATCGAATAGTCCTGTATATCTAAATGAGATATCATAACCACCTAAGTCAGTTACAGATGATACAACTACTTTGTATTTCGCAACACGGGGTTGATCACTATCTGTGTAGCCTAACATTAAGCCGACGTTTGTAGAGTTTAATCTTTCGATGTCATAACTGCTTCCATATCTTACACCTTGTGTATCATATGATCCAGTATTGACAAAGGAAGAGTCACTATAACTATAGTCGATTCCTTCAGAGAATTTGTATTTAAAGACGGTTATATTTTTATAACCAATCTCATAACCAATTGCTTCTTCAGGCTCTAGTGTTGGATTCGGTTGAGTCCAAGAGTCACCGTTTAACTCATATAGAGTTGGGTTACGATATGATGTACCTAAACTTGCGTACCAATCATTAAACTCAGTTCCTAAACGATACACGAATGCATCTTCACTTAGACGAAAGCCGACATCAAATGAGTCGAAAGACGTTAGTGAATATAGCGATACTTGATTCTGATCAAAGTCTGAATACTTCTCATACTCAACAGTTGCTCCTAGTAGTGTAGACCCAACTTGGTGTCTAGTATCTACATAGGCTCTTTCTGCGTCACTTTTAAAAGTTTGCACACCTTGTGTTTCATACTCAGCATCATTAAATGTATAACCAAATGTATAGTTATCATTCCTTACTGAGACGGTTCCTTTGTTTCCAGACTGCACACAATCATTTGTTTGTGAAAAAGATGCTGTATAACAATTATCGTAATCGTACTCATATGATGTACCCGATACATTTACTTTCCAGTCACCGTATTCTTTCTGACCTTTAAGTGTTAGATTGTTATAACTATCCTTTTCATCGTTGTCAGTTCTGACACTATCATTGTCTGCATCAAAGTAACTAAGGTTAACACCGTTACCTGTATGACTTACAAACGTACTACTACCTACTCTGATAGTCGATCCGTCTTTAAGATCATCAGTGATAAAGATTGCACCGCCTAAACTACCCGAGCCATATAAGACTGAGTTAGGACCGTTTACTATCTTTACTTTTTCATTACCAGTAGCAAAGTCATGGCCAAAGTCATACCATCCGTTTCCAGCATCGTTTGCCGGTACACCATTTCTGAATACACTAGTGTGTATTGTTTGTGTTCCTCTTTCAGTGTAACCAGAAAATCCACCATAGCCGCCTGCTTGTGTTGCTTCTGGCATGATTGTTTCTAATACGTTTACATCTGAAGATGGGTCTGATTCAGACTCATAGACATTTGCCCCAGTTATTATTACTTCCTCAATCTCTTGCGACTGAAGATTATTTGCTATTAACATTAAAAACATTACCGATACTAATAAGTATAGTGGCATGAAGTTAATGTGTACGTTTTTATCTAAATTATTCATTATGATATTTCTACTGTTCTCCTGTTGGTTATAATTATAATTTTGCCATTGCGATTATCGCCATGACATTGTTCGGGTTCTACAATCGAATTAAATTGAATCAGAATTGGGAGACTATTAATCTCTTTAGTGTTATCTTCATCAAATAAATCCTTTTGCATTTGCATTCTAAAATTATTCTTAGAAAGTGCATCTCTGCATTCTTTAAAAATATCATGACCTTTTGACCTGTCATACTTAGATGCTCCGATCTGTGTATGTGGGCTGCCACGTCCTAGCAGTATGTTCTCCACATTTAGTTTGTTGAGCCAAATACACCATTCTTCGATTTCATCGATATCGCATTCTACAATATATGATGAAGCAAACAATAGTTCAGGGTCGCCCTGAGTAATTGACTCATCTACTTTTATACCTAATTGTGACATTCGGTATAAACAGTTTGGGGTGTTGTCTAAGTTACAATCTTCTAGTAACTCATCTAACACTGTGTTTGAATTGACTACAGTGTATGTAGCCGTGTCTTGTACGTAGATCAATGTAGGGTCTTTGTACTCTACTGTCCTTGCACTTAACTCTGTTATGATATCTTTTACTTCGTTGTGATAAACAGTAGTAAAGAATCGAGGTAAAATCTCATATGCTAATCTCAATGCATGTGTAGTTGGGTTTGCTTCATATCTTTTTCGTTCAGCATTCCAGATCCAAGTCTGATTACTATCTATAGTATCATTAACAGGAAAGTAACTTGACATTTCCTTTCTGAATGATGAAATGAAATCCTTTTTAAAAGGAACTCTAATAACTAATTTATTTATGGAGTCGTCCCAATCAACATTTGCATTTGTGTACTTAGGTAAACTTTCTACAATTACACATTTCCAAGGTAGTTTAACTAGATTATTAGATTCGTATCCATTAGTTCCAAATTGTTTTCTATACTTGTGTAACAGTTTGTCAAACAAATCTGCTTGTCCAGATGTAATTTGTTTCTTGTCATGGGTTAATGATTGCATGTTAGAAATAAATTTGTAATCATAATGAGATAAACTAATGGAAGGAGTCATCATAAAAAAGATGACTTGTTCCTTGTGTGTAAATTCAATATTCATAACAGTATTATACTTCCTTCTATCCTTTTATTCTAATCGTTTGGTAATAAAAAAGGGGCGACCTCAGCCGCCCCCAACTCCTGACACAGAGTTATCTAACTCTCATACATGTACTTTCTGCAAGTACTTTCCAATTGTTAACACCTGTTACTTTGAACAAGTCAGCAATCTTAAGAGCCATTCTCATTGAGATTTCTCTAAGTTTACTTGCGTTCTCTTCCATGAAGTCAAAGATTTGTTGACCTTCATTATTTTCAAACTTGTATTCTCTGAATAATCCACCTTCAACATCTCTATCAACTTGCTTGATTCTGAGCATTTTGTCTCTCTCGTTGTCGATAGTAAGATCCAAGAAGTGACACCTAGATTGTAAAGCCTCTAAGTGATCTTGTAATTTCTTAGACTTGATGTTCTCAAACTTCAAGTTAGTAATGAAGATTGCACTTCCTTTGAATTCAAAACTGTTTGGGATACCTTCTCTGTTAAGAAGACTAGAGTCAGAGTTCCAGCAAATTCTTCTGCTTTTGCCTGAGTCAAGTGCCGCCTTAAGAATGTTAAGAGCAAGATCGTCCTGAAATACAGAGTCACAGTCATCAAACACTAAGACGTTTTTAGCATCAGAGTACTTGTAAAGAACTGCGTAAAGTCCTAATGCAGTCATTGCACCTTTGACAACTTCGTATCTAGTTCTGCTGTTAGTCAGTGCATCGAACAAAGAAGCCTTCTCCATTTGTTGCTCAACCCCGTAAGACTTGCCTACTCCAGGAGGACCTGAAACAATCATTGCTCTAACATCGCCTGCGATAGTAGCCTTAGCCATATCGTCAAGTATGTTGAATCTAGTTTTGATTCTATCCATTGCTTGATCGTCAGTCTCGGTTACTTCAGGAGCAAGTTCTACATTTGAATCTGCCATAATCGGCTTCTCAGTTCCCCATGTGATGTCGTTAATGTTATTCACTTTGATTTTAACATTAGCAATTTGAACTTGGGGGAACTTACCGTCATTTTTGACAGTAATAAATCCACCTCGTTTGCCTGTTGCATAACCTTTAACCAATTCAAATGATTGATTAATGATCGGTTGATTTCTATACTCGCCGTACTTTACTGTGATATTCTGTGTCATATTTAACTCCGTTGTGTCAGTGTGTCGTTATAATGTAATTATACTACCTTTGGGTAGCAATGTCAAGCCTTTGGGTAAACTTTTTTGTAATTATTTTGTTTACTTTTCTCTTTAACATACATGTATTATAACGCATTTTGGGTACAGAGTCAAGCCTTTTACCCATTATTTGCCCATTATTTCGCCTAATCTACTTGAATATCTTCCATTCCAGCAGTTCTTAGACGGACAATATGACCCATCTGCCACTGTTTAGCATCTAACCCTTTCATTATGCCCAGATACTTATTTCTAAGCAAGGCTATTTCATTGATCAGATACTCAAAGTCTATGACTTCATCTTCACCATCAACATACTTCTCAGCATCACGTGAAGTCAATGCCCTAGCATATTTCTCTAAGTACTTCTGAAAGTGAGTTCTGCGAATCTTACGTAGTTTGATGTTAAGAAGGTTAAGCACCGCTTCAACTTCTTGTAGTTGATTGAAACGATGCTCAGTTATGCCCGGCAGTGCTGATATATGTTTCTCAACATAACCAGATACCATACAATCCTTTTTGCTAGATATGAGTTCATTTTCGTAGTGTGCAATGAAGTCAGGTATTACTGACAAGTCATGGCTAATCCGAGTGTACCAATTCAAGTATTACTCCTAGTCCCAGTCATCATCAGTATCGTCATCCTCTTCTTCTTCCCAAACTTCGTCTTCGTTTTCAGAAAAGTATGATAATGCTTCCTTAATTTTTTTGTCACTGCCAAAGGCTTTTTTAATTTCTTGTGCAGTCATACCTTCATCGATCAAGTGATTTACAAGAACATCCGATGCTTCATGTATATCACCGTCTTCGATTGATGGCTTTATGATTTCCCATATCTTTGCTAGATCATTTAGGTTCATGTGCTAAGCCTCTTCCGTCTCAAGTCCATCTTCCTCAGTATTTACTTTGTCTAATGCACTTTTAACTTCAGTGTATTCAGCCATTACCGTATCTAAACAACCTCTTGCTTCAATGGCCATTTCGACCTCTGCATTTGCTTCCCAAGGCTTTCTGAACTGAAGAATCTCAGTACCATCTTGTGCGATGTACTTTAAACGATTCCCTTGCTTAGTTAACACGCCTGATTTCTCAAACAAGTCTACTAGACCCGAATAAGGATTCATACCTGTCTCATAAGGAATCTTCACTTGCACACCCTCGAAAGGTTTTGCATAACGAGTCTTCATTACTTTACAGCCTGCACGAATGCCTCTTACTTCTGAAATCTTATTGCCTGCGGCATCTTCTTTCAGTTTCATTTTCTTCATTGCTACTACAATACTTGATGCATAGATAAAGCCTTGACCACCAGAGATTTTATCATCTGGGTCAAACATATCTTGTGATGCATATGTATGATTAGTTGCAACAAGTCCAACGTTATAACTGCCGAACATGTTAACAGAGTTTCTTACTAAAGATGTAAGTGCTTTGGGCTTACGACCCATATCACCTTTCATATCACCTTTGTTAAACTGATCAACATCTGTCGGTGTTAACATCATACCTAATGAGTCAATTACGAATAACACTTTCGGACGTTCACCGTCTTCCATTGCTTTGTAATCTATCATAAAAGTTGATATAGTTTTTGCTACATCGTCAATCATACTCATACTAAGTTTAAGTAACTTTTCTGGGCTAGTATCAACTTTCAAGGCTTGTAGCCATGCTTCGTCAAGTGCGTTCTCTGTGTCAATTAAGACTACAAAGATACCTTGATCTTGTGCTGATTTAACTATGTTGCCTGCGGCAAAGTATGATTTACCTGCGCCTGATTCACCTGCGAATACAGTTACTTTTCCTAATGGAACGCCTTTATTAAAGTCTCCACTGATTAAGTAATTGAGTGCGTATGAACCCGTTGAGATCCAGTCTGATGGATCGTGAAACCCTACCGAAAGTCCTTCGATGGATTTGGTTATGTCTTTCCTAAATTTGGAAACGTCAAATGGTTTTGCCAAAATAAACTCCTATTGATTTGATTGCTTGTTATTAATTCTACTAGAGTTAGATGTCTTTTGCAAGATTTCTGGGCAGGCTTCTGCCATGTCGTCCAAATCATAATCAGCAGGGTAATGTCGTAGTGCCGCTCTCGCCCTATCTCTGATAAGACTCGGTACACGTGGAGTTTTGCCTGGATCGCAAAGTTCTTCTAATAATTTCTTCCCTTGTTTAAGGGCTCTAAATCTTTCGTCTGGTAGTGTCATTGTATTCTCCTACAAAATGGGGGAAGTTGCCTTCCCCCAGACTAGCAACTCTTATGAGTTGCTTTGTCTTGCACGAATCATTGCTAGAATGTCTTGTGCTTTATCGCTTGATGGTTCAGCAGTTTCTACAGGCGCCGCTACTGGAGTCTCTACAGCGGGTGCTGTTTCAACTACTGGGGTAGCAACTTGAGCAGGTGTCGCAACTGCGGGTGCCGGGGCACTTGAAGTTGATTCATCTACTTTTTCTGCATTAGCCGGTGCATCTACGCCGAATGGACGATAATAAGCACCGAACTTGTCAACATCGTATGGACGACCATCTACTGATGCCTCGAACATTTCTTTGATGACACGTAACTCTGACTCACTAGGCTTCTTAGGTAAGAAGTCTGCTAGATTGAATAGACCATTTGCTTCAATAGCCGCTTGTTCTACATCAGTTAGAGCAGATTCTTTTCTAGACCATGAAGATGTTGAATAATCAGCATACTGACCTTTTGTAGTCTTTCTGATATTAAAATCAAGACCACGCATTAAGTCAGTTGGTAATTCTTCGATCTCTGGATCCATCAATGAACTTTTGATAGTTTGAAAGATTTGAGGTGAAATAACAAATCTACGAATAGGATTCGCGGGAGTGTTGTCTTCCCCAATTGGGTTTTGACGTACAAAGCCTTGAAAGATGTATGAACGTTTCTTCCAGTATTTGTTTGCCATTTCTTTTAAAGTTTCGTCTTTATACCAAGGACGAACCTCTGCAAGTACGGGACAGTTTTCACCGAACATTTCCACGCACGGTACTTGAACTGTTACTTGTCTCACATTTGGATCACCTTTCACGCCATTAAACGGAAGTTTAATAACTTGTCTCTCTATCCAAAAGAACGAATTTTCTGGGTCCGCATCGGGTAAGAAACGTAGTGAGCAAGATGCTCCTTCGTCCATTTTCCAATGAGGGAATATCGCTCCGTCAGATGCTGGATACTTAGATCCGGATGATTTATTTTCTTGTGCCGCGAGACGGGCACGGATGTCTGCTAGACTGGCCATAATGATTTCTCCTGTAATATATGCCTAATTATAGTTCTATATGTGTTGTCGCAAGACCGAAGTCTCACTAGTTTAGTTTAAGAGATAAATCTCTAACACATGACTCTATTATACACTAATAAAGTCCTTTGTCAATATATATTTATGCCTAATTTACCCATTTGTAAAAAAAGTTATATAAAGAGTGCGATTCCCGTATGCTAGGGACTTGAGTAACAGCAATCTCTGTGATCAAATGATAGTAGAGTATTAACACTCCTTTTCGGTTCCCAAAACATAAATACTAGTGCGAACTAAACTTACGATAAGGAAACGATAATATGCATTTGAAACATATGAGAATCGCACTAATTTTATTTAGTGTGGGATTTGCCAGCCAAAATATTTCGGCTCAGGCAACTGGTACCTGTACAGCAGGGACTGAAAACTGTGAGGCTAGTACTAGTACTTCCACCACAACCAATACCTCTACAAACAACAATACTAACAACAGCACCAATACAAATACTAGTACCAACACCAACACTAGTACCAACGATAACACTAACAACAATACTAATACCAATACTAATACCAACTCTAATACCAATAACAACACCAATAACAACACCAATAACAACACTAATAACAACACTAACACCTCAACTAACAACAATACCAATAATAACACCAATAATAACACCAATACATCGACCAATACAAACAACAATACTAACTCTAATACTAATAACAATACCAGTACTAGTACCAATACTAATAATAATACTAGTGCCAATACTAATACCAATAATAACACCTCGACTAACACCAACAACAGCACCAATACAAATACTAATAACAATACCAACTCTAATACCAATAACAATACCAACAACAATACTTCTACTAGTAATAACACTAACAACAATAATAATACTAGTGATAGCACGGTGAACAGTACCTCGAATAACACGAATACCAATAACAACAATTCTAACATTGACCAAAATGTGAATTCTAATAGTACTTCGACATCTAATAATACCAACAACAATAACAACACCAACGACACTACCTCAAATAATACTAATAACAATAATAATACTAGCAACAGTACAAGTGATTCTAACGTAACGACTAATAACAAGTCAGAAAACACCAATACCAACAATAACAACAACAAAAATGAAAACATTAATAAGAATGAAACTAATCAGACTATTAAACAAGAGATAACAACTAAGGCACCACCAGCAAGTGCGATTGCACCGAGCATCGGGTCTAGTTACTCACAAGACTTGTGTACAACAGGTGTGTCAGGAGCGTTTCAGGGTCAAGTATTCGGTTTATCAGGTGGTAAGTCTGTTAGAGATATGAACTGTGAACGTATTAAGTTAAGTAAAACAATATACGACATGGGTATGAAAGTAGCCGCAGTATCATTAATGTGTCAGGATCCTAGAGTGTTTCAGGCAATGGAAATGGCAGGAACACCTTGTCCGTACATGGGAGCAATTGGACCAGCCGCTTCTGTTAAATGGGAAGACAATGAGCAAAGAAGACCTGATTCTAAGAAAGGTACCAAGAGCAAAGTTCTAAGTCTATTCAGTTCTAATAAAATAGAAATTGATGAAATATCAGATGTGAGTGACGATGAATCTGCTTTTGTAGAAAAATGTACTAGACCTGACTTTAAAGGAAGACGTAAATCTACCGAGAGTTGTGAGGCAGAATGGCACGATTCAAAATAATATCAGCATTATTACTATTAGTATCATCTAGTTTAGTTGTAGCACAGACCGCGCCTAACTACAGCACATACAATGCAGATGGTACTAGTACTGTCTATAGTACAACAAACAACTATGGACCACTATACAATCTGTATGATCTTTACTTTGCAGATGCCGATACTAATAATGGTGTTACCAAATGCGATTTTTCAGATGACGGTGGTTGTAATGTGGCCGCAGAGTTTGGATTCTCATGGGAGTGGCACAACGAATCATTTAATTATGGACTGATGAGTACTAATGGTTGTCTTAAACTATTAACAAGCAGTTCATTTAATGCCAATAACTCCGCCTACTGTGGAGACTACACACCTAATCAATTAGGCAGTAATGAGGCTGGTTATACTGCGACTGCAACTGATACTATTTTTCCTTTTTATACTGATTTAATCTATGCTGATGAGGAGTACACAGGCACAGGAGATAGTGCAATGATGTTTAAAACATTTGATGACTATGCTATCTTTGGTTGGTACCACATGGCAGAGTATGGTTACCATGATGATACAAATCGCCCGCCGGATTCTGATCCTGGGGATAAGTCTAGTAATAGTTTTGAATTATATATATTTGATTATAATGACTCTGTAGAGAAATGTACAACCGAGACTAGTAAATTGTGTACAGACAGTGAAAGAGCAGAAGTCGATAAGCCTGACAACTATGGAATAGTTTACAGAGAATTAAGTATAGAAGCCCATGATGTTCTAATTGGAGAACAAAAAGATCCACAGAACTATACTCAGTATCTATTCTATGATGACAATACAGACAATAACGGAGACGGTACAGTCGATGGTAATTGGGATATGATGGATAATGGATACTTGGAGTACGGTGGAGGTATACTATATTCAGAAGCCTCTGGCGAACCTGCTCAGTGTCAAAATGATCCTTTATACTCAAATGACTGCATATTATATGATCTTGCATTTACAGAATATCAATGTCAACAAGATCCACAGAGTAGTGAACAATGTACTTTCTATCAGAACCTAGATCCTAATCAAGGGTTAACATGTGAAATGGATCCAATGTCTGATCCTAGTTGTCCAGGATATCAACAGATGACAGATTTTATGAATGATCCTAACTTTGATCCTAACACAGGTTTAGTTACTGATCCAACAACTGGAATAGTATACGACATGAACGGTGCAGTTGATGATAGTTGGGTAGACTATGATGGCGTAGCTCGATTCGATGA
>Ga0209091_10000901_pt1 | contig 27387 bp, 37 predicted proteins | sample ArcticOcean_MG_C_6_FD_187438 | JGI IMG/M metagenome (GOLD analysis project Ga0209091, IMG submission 187438) | Marine microbial communities from western Arctic Ocean - ArcticOcean_MG_CB8_128 (SPAdes) (version 2) | ecosystem: Environmental > Aquatic > Marine > Oceanic | place: Arctic Ocean...
TATTTCTGGGTCTTAAACCTGTATAAATAACTATATAATATATTAAATTATGGCATGTGAAATGAGTGATATAAAAGAACACGAAATTAACAAACAAGATGACTTATTCATTAAGGGTTATTATGCACCTGATGATGTTATTAATCCTGTAATTGATTGGACTAATACTTTAGATTTGTATGGTGGCACTTCAATGAACTCATCATCTGGCGAAATAGAAACATGGGATGGCATAAACAATTCTTATAAAGAATGCTATGAAAGAAGTATAACATGGCCAACTTTAGATTGTCCACCCCTAAGATATATGTTAGACTGGGTTCAGTTTGCACTGGACAATTACACGGATGCATATCCTATGTTAAAAGAGGGGGGTGCATTTAAAATGGACCCTGATTTTAACTTTCAAAAATATCCTAAAGGTCATGCATATAACGGTTGGCATTCTGAGAGAGGAGATATTATATCTACTAAACGAATGTTGGTCTGGATGATTTATCTGAATGACTGTGAAGATGGTGGTGAAACATCATTCTTATATCAAAAATATAATATGAAACCAGAGAAAGGATTATTAGTATTTTGGCCTTCAGATTTTACACATACTCATAGAGGTATGCCTAGTTATAAAACAGAAAAAATGATTATGACTGGTTGGTATTCATATGTAAATAAAGGTAATGCATTATCATGGAATTAGAATTTAAAGAATTATTAGAAGAATATACTATACATCTTGAAGAAAGGGATGTGTTAAACTTTTGGAAAATGAGAAGAAGATTTCCTCATGAGTTTCATACACAGTCTGCTAGTATAGAAGTTACAAACTCTTATGATGGTGAATCTTACCATAAGGGAATGTTTGATTCTGAAGGTTATTTAGAATATAATAAAATATTAAATTACTATGAAAACGGTCATACAATTATAATGTCTAATGTTTTTGATTTAACTAAAGAATTGAGGATGTTAGAGAATGTAATATCAGATAGTTTTGCATTTTATCCTGTGTATGGTAATTTTTATATGAGTAAAACTGATAAAGGGGGTTTTCAAAGTCATGACCACCCACTATTTGATGTTTATGTAAAACAAATTTATGGTACTTCACATTGGGTTTTAAATGAAACTGAAGATGTTATATTGCCACCGGGAGATGTATTGTTTATATCTAAAGGAACTAAACACTATATAAAAAACACAGATGGTCCTAGACTATCATTATCAATTCGTATGAGATAAATGAAAGAAGAATTTAAAGAATTGTTGGAAGAATATACTATACATCTTGAAGAAAAGCATGTGTTAAACTTTTGGAAAATGAGAAGAAGATTTCCACATGAATTTCATACACATAGTCCTAGTATAGAAGTTATAAACTCATATGATGGTGAATCTAATCAAAAAGGAATGTTTGATTCAGAAGGGTATTTAGAGTATTCTAAGATATTAGATTACTATGAAAAGGGTCATACATTAATAATATCTAATGTTTTTGATTTAACTGAAGAATTACGAATGTTAGAGGCTGCAATGTCAGATAGTTTTGCGTTTTATCCTGTTCGTGGTAATTTTTATATGAGTAAAGAAGGTAGAGGTGGATTAAAAAGTCATGACCACCCACAATATGATGTTTATGTAAAACAAATTTATGGTACATGTCATTGGGTTTTAAATGAAACTGAAGATGTTATATTGCCACCGGGAGATGTATTATATATACCTAAAGGAACTAAACATTATGTAAAATCAACAGATGGTCCTAGACTATCGCTAACAATTAATATGTTATGATAATAGATAAATCAATAAACGAGTGGTTAATAACATACATGTATGAAAAAACTCATATAGACCACATTGGACAATATCCGATAGGTTTGAGATTTCACTTGGGTGTTATAGATAATCATAAAGAAATAAGAAAAATATATGAATCTCCAGATGAGTTTTATTCTGATAAACTTATGGGTAAAGAAGGTATTACTGAAGAATTAAAAAATCTAAGAAACTCTGGTGCATATCTCTTTGAGAACAATGAAGCTTATGATTATGAAAATTGTACGCCCACACTTATGAAATCAGTAAAAAATGACCATTGGGAATATTTAAGAACAAATACCTGGTGGGGTGAAAGATGTCGTACAGTATTTGGATTTAAAGTACACACATATTTTCCAGAAGAAGGGTATAGTTATGTATTGTTTTGGAATTGGGTATATCAAGAGTTTCTGCTAAGAAATAGAGTAAAAACTGAGAGACCCACATCTACAATAAATCCTGATGATACTGTTGAAACTCATACTTTTTCACATGATGGTCTAGATAGAGAAATACAAATAGTAACATCAACTAAAGATACTTATAGAAATCACACAGAATCATTAAAAGAAACTAAAATATTTTGTAAACCTGGTGAAAATGCGTTGCGGGTTCTTTATAAATAGTACTATGGCAATTACAATTACAGACAGAGCATTAGAACACTTTACTGATTTATTTACATTAGGTGTAAATAATTATATGCGGTTATACAAAAGAACAATAGTTTTTACTGAATCCGTTACAGTACAAGGTACTGATGTGGGTACAACAATACCTATATTAAATTTTGACCCACTTATAGAGCAGTCTACTCCATCATCTGCTGATGTACATAGATTATCGGGTGATAATCAATTTACTACACAAGATTTTTTTCATTATGTTTCTGCAACAAGAACTGGAAGGTCGGTAAGTCAATCAGGACAAACATCTGAAAGTGATAACAAACAACAAATAGGAAGTCTAGATTTATATCTAACTTGGTCTGATGATGACCATTCTTTTATAGGTGATTCTACTGTGAATTTTGATGAAAATTTAGATACACTTACAATAGATATTACCCCATGACCGAAACAAACTCATTATCAAGACAACCTACTAAGCTAGACTATGCAGCTGCAACCCAGTTTAAGTTTAATATTAATAAACTACCCAAAGTAGAATTTTTCTGTACATCTATTAATGTGCCTGGAATTACATTGGGTGAAACTTCACAATCAACGCCACTGAAATCTATACCAATACCTGGTGATAATCTATCATATGGTTCTTTAAATATGGATTTTATGGTTGATGAAAACTTAGAGAACTATCGTGAAATACATGGTTGGTTAACCGGTCTAGGATTTCCCAAAAGTCATACACAGTTTGAAACTTTTATTAATGCTGGTAGTGATAGATTTCCTACAGGCAATGCAACTGCAAATAGTAGAGAAGCAGGTAAAGTAGATGATATAGGATTTGATGTTGGTGCTCAATACTCAGACGCCACTTTAATGATACTATCAAGTAAAAACAATCCTGTGATAGAGGTACGATTTAGAGATTTATATCCTACTTCACTATCAGGGTTATCTTACGACCAACAAGCTGGCGATACTTCATATCTCACAGGTAGTGTAGCGTTTAGTTATCTGATATATGAATTTGCAGATGTTGGCGCCGCCCGAACTACTGAAACTACTACTTAACATCTAACTAAATATAGTTAGAATTTATATAATTAACCGGTGATTTTATTATGACATTAGAAGAACTACAAGAGCAGGTTGATAAAGACCTCAAAATGAATGAGGCAGAACTAGATTTAGAATCTTTAAAAACACCGGCACTTCATAACAAATATCTTAAACATCTAAATAACTTTAAACTGTTATTAACTAGAGCTGAATCTGATTACAAAATACTTAAACGAGTAAAATGGGAATACTATACCGGTAAGGCAAGTCCAAAGATATACCAAGACAAACCTTTCAGCTTAAAAATAATGAAGTCAGATGTAGACAAGTATCTTGAATCTGATGAAGAATTAATTAAGTCATCACAAAAAATAGATTACTTAGAAACGGTTGTCAACTACTTAGACAGAACGCTTAGACAAATTAGTAATAGAGATTGGCAAATTCGCAACTCTATAGAATGGAGAAAGTTTACCTCTGGTGCTATCTAATGAAAACACATAGAATCTTTCCTACTGTACTAACAGAATTCAGTTATGATATTTCTAAAGAAGAAGAATCAACAGTACATAAAGAATTTGATAGATTTGAATATCGAACAGATGTTTTTCCGATAAACACTATTACTGATTTACATATTCATATACCACAATTTACAAAATTTATTCTTGATACATCTGATACTATATTGACTGATACTCTTAGATATAGTTATGATAGTATAGAGATTACTAATATGTGGGCAAACAAATTAGTTAAAGGTCAATCTCATGCGCCACACATACATTCAAATAATATTTTGTCTGGTGTTTATTACTTAACAGGTGGAACACCTTTACAGTTTTCTGACCCTAGACCTCATGCTCATGTTTTATCACCTACCTGTATTGAAAATACTATTGACAATGTAACTAGATTTGACTTTAAGGCTGTAAAAGGTTCGGGCATTATTTTTCCTTCTTGGATGCAACATTGGGTACCTACTACTTCTGATACTAGAATTAGTATATCGTGGAATATAATACTAAGAGGTCACTATGGTGGTCATCTTAATTTACAAAATGCAAATATATGAGAAACTTAATACTTACAAAAAAGAATGATGTACATCTAGTAGTAGACGCTGATGAAGATGTACGGAGAGATTTAGGTTCACACTTTACCTTTGAAGTACCCGGTGCAAAATTTATGCCTTCTGTTAGAAATAGAAGATGGGATGGCAAAATCAGGTTATTTTCATATACTAATGGTCAAATATATACTGGTCTATATCCGTATCTAGTTAACTGGTGTAAAGAGAATGATGTTGAGATTGTAGATAGAACTGATATTAAGGACGCCAGTGTAGATGAAAAACTAGTAGATAGTTTCATCAAGAAATTAAACATACCTTTTGAAGTAAGAGATTACCAAAAATCGGCGTTTATTTACTCTATGGTTAAATCAAGGTGTTTATTGTTGTCGCCTACGGCCTCGGGAAAATCTCTGATAATTTATCTGATGGTTCGTTTTAATCTATTACGGCTGAAAGAAGAAGAAAACAATAAGATACTTATAGTAGTACCGACTACTTCTCTAGTAGAACAATTATATAAAGATTTTAAAGACTATGGTTATGATAGTCTAAAGAATGTCCATAGAATATATCAAGGGCATGAAAAAGAAAGTAATAAAAGAGTGTATATCAGTACATGGCAATCAATCTATAAACAAGATAAGAGATGGTTTGAACAATTTGGTATGGTCGTTGGTGATGAGGCACATTTATTTAAGGCAGTTTCTTTAACTAAAATTATGGCAAGATTAGAAAACTGTAAGTATCGTATTGGTCTTACAGGTACACTTGATGATAGCAAGACACACAAACTCGTTTTAGAGGGTTTATTTGGTGCTGTGAACAAGATAGTATCAACCACAGAATTGCAAGAAAAACAACATCTAGCGCAACTTAAAATACATTGTCTAGTTTTAAAACATGATAAGATGTCAATAGACTTTCTTAGAGGTAAGACATATCAAGAAGAAATGGATTTTCTTGTTTCAAATACAAAACGGAATAAATATATAAGAAATCTTTGCCTGTCGCTAAAAGGTAATTCATTGTGTCTTTTTCAATATGTAGAAAAACATGGTGCAATTTTAAAAGAATTAATTGAAGAAAACAATGAAGATAACCAAGTATTTTATGTCCATGGTGGTGTCGCAACCGAAGAAAGAGAGCGTATACGAAGTATTACTGAATCCTCAGACAATGCTATTATTATTGCAAGTTATGGTACATTTAGTACCGGCATAAATATTCGTAATCTACACAATATAATATTCAGTAGTCCAAGTAAGTCTAGAATAAGAAACTTACAATCAATTGGTCGTGGGCTACGATTGAAAGATAACAAATCAACGGCACATCTATATGATATATCTGATGACCTATCGTATCAAGAAGAACAAAACTATACGCTATCGCATTTTACTGAAAGGATAAATATATACAACGAAGAAGGATTTGACTATGACATTCACAATGTCGAGTTATAAAGGAGAGTTACATGGAAGCAATTAAAATAATAAAATTGGTTAATGGTGATGATATTGTTTGTACAATACCAGAAAGATTATTGGATGATAAATCGCCGCTTGTTAAAATTGATAAACCTTTACAAATAAAATACATACCTGCTATGGAAGATATGGGTCTTAAAGATTATGTTGCCCTTATTAAATGGACTTCATATTCAGATGATTGTATTATTTCTATACCTAAAGATAAGATAATGACTATCACATCTGCTGGTAAAGCTATGACTAACTCATATATAAATGTATCTACTGGATATGATAAGGCGACCATGACTGAACATAAACAAGAATCATATGATAGAGAAGAACTAGATGATGATGTATCTAAGAAGTTGAATGATATATTTGATAACCTTGATGATAGCACTAAACACTAGCTACTCTGAACCTCGGTGGGAGAACACAGCTAAAATAACATAAATATAACATAATGTCAAGCATGGTTGAAAATGAATTTATATCTTAAAATGAAGATGGTAATGTTGAGTGCATATTTAATATCAGCACTTGGTTTATACTATTACTTTTCTTGGGTAAATATTCAAATTGCAGTATTTATGTGGGTACTATTTACAATAGGTGTATCTGGTGGATATCATAAACTATTATCACATAAACAATTTAAAACAGGCAACACTTTTAAATATTTCTTAATCTTTCTAGGTACAATCTCTGGTCTAGGAAGTAGTATTGCTTGGTCAGCACAACACAGATTACATCATAAGTATTCAGATGTTAAGGGTGATGACCCATACTACCCACAAGACAAACCAATATTAACAGGATTTCACGGATTCTGGCCAACCAAATCATTTAATTTAATGATAGGAAAAGACTTAATGAAAGACCCTATACAGATGTTTATACACAATCATTATTTTAAAATATTACTTACTTATATAATAATACTATTTGTAATCAATCCAGTACTAGTAGTTTATATGTGGGCATTACCATGCACAATGTATCTATTATGTGTACACTTTGGGGTTGGTGTATTGGGTCATGGTCAACCATTTAAATTGGGTTGGAGAGACCATAATTTAGATGATAATAGTATAAATAGTCATATAATGAATATATTTACCTTAGGGGAAAGTTATCAAAATACACATCATTATAACCCCTCTAAATTAATTTGTGGTAGATATGATATGTTAGGTTACTTAATGAGAGTTATATCAAAATGACAAGATATCAAATAGAAAATGGTAAACTTTGTTTATATCAAGGTCTATCAATAGTATGTGCAATATATGGTTTATTCGTATTGCCTCTATATCTATGGGTAATATTTTGCTTCGTAGGTTGGTTCTTAGGTGGTGTTATAGGACACGGTGTAGGTTTACATAGATATTGGGCTCATAGAAGTTTTGTAGTAAACAGATTTTGGCATTATGTATTGTGTTTTCAATCTACAATGTGTGGCATGGGTTCACCAGCTACATATGCAAGTGTACATTTAAGACATCACAAACATTCAGATACAGATAAAGACCCTCATAGTCCTAAGTACAAGGGTAAACTATCTGTCTTTTTTGGTTACTTTTTTAACATATATGCCGTTGATTTATCATATGCAAAAAGATTTTTAGTTAAATATCCAGAACAGAGATTCGTACATCAACATTATAATAAATTTCATGTAGCATATATTACATTATTATTTCTAATTAATCCTATATTATTATATCCATTATATTTCTTTCCAATAATTTGGGCAGTTTTGTTTGGGGCAATAGTTAATGTATACAATCATATACCTAGTGAGGGGGTATCAAACAAAATATGGATTGAATACTTATTAGCTGGTGAAGGTTGGCACAAAGAACATCATAGAAGGGCAACAGCAACTTACCCATATCCAGACTTTTCAGGCACTATAATAAAATTAATAGGAGAACCTAAGGTCAAATATCATGATGAAACAACAGTCTAAATTATTACTAGTAAATTTCATAGTGCATGTTGCCACAATTTTTGGCATATATTATTACTGGTCAGAATTTATCTGGTTAGATTTTTTAATTATTAATCTAGCAATAATATTTTTTGCGATAACAGTTGCAGAGTGTTTTGTACATAGATATTGTACTCACATGGCATATAAATTAAACAAGGGCATGGAAACATTTTTGATATACTGTAGTACATTTACATTACACCCACCCATATTAGTTTGGGCACCCAATCACATAACACATCACAAATATCCAGACATAGACGGCGATTCACATCCTGCTAGTGATGGTTGGAAAACATGGTTTTGGTATGATACATATAAAAATAATATGATAAGCAGTCATACAGTAAAAAGATTATTAAAAAATAAACATTATAGAATACAATATGAAAACTTTTTTATAATATATGTTATTAGTATTATGACTGCTATGGTAATTAGTCCATTCTATACATTGTGTATATTACTAATACCTGCTGTATTTACATTTCATATCGCTGGTATTATAAATGTTTTATGTCATACTTTAAAGTGGGGATATAGAAATTTTGATACAAAAGATACTTCAGTAAATATAAATATATTTCCATTTAGTTGTTCAACATTACATAACAATCATCACAAGAATCCCAGCTCTATAACTACTAGAGTACATTGGTATGAAATAGATATAGGCGAATATATAATTAAGATGATAAGAATATGAAAATATTTTCACTACAATATGCATGTCAAATACTAACCTTCTTTGGTATATATTACTATTGGAATGAATTTACTTGGGCATGGGGTTTAGTTATTGCATTGGGTATAACATTTTTTGCCCTTACATTACTTGAATGTTTTATGCACAGATATTGTTGCCACAATGCATTTAAATTAAATCACTATGTAGAAACATTTATATTATATACTAGTACACTATGTACATTTGGTCCTGCAACAACACATGCAGCCTATCACAAAAAACATCATAGACATTCTGATAAAGAAGGCGATTCACACCCAGCGTCAGATGGTTGGAGAAACTATCTATGGTTAAACATAAATGATTATCATACAACATCTAGAGATATATTAAGTGTTAGAAAACTACTTAAAAAGAAACATTTTAATATACAGTCAGAACACTACTTTAAAATATGGTTCGCATTGTTTATACCACTTGCAGTGATTAGTCCTATGTTTACATTGTGCTTTGTATTAATACCAATATATTATCAATGGCATATTTCAGGTATAGTAAATACTGTATGTCATAAATGGGGATATAGAAACTTTAATACTAATGATAATTCAGTAAATATAAACATACCACTTATTGCAAATGGTCTACATAACAATCATCATCAAAATCCAAGTGCAATAACAACAAGAGTAAAATGGTATGAGATAGATTTGGGCGAATACATTATTAAGATGATAAGAATATGATTAATAAAATGAGAATAATGTGGACATTGTTGTGGGTAGGTTTTATATCGAGTTTCTTTTTTCTATCATTAGAACAATGGTTAGTCTTTTTATTAATAGGTTATATATTAGGTAACATAGGGCAACCTATTGCAGTACACAGCTACTTTACACACAAGGCATTTGAAACAAATAAGTTTTGGCATTACTTCTTAGTGTATACATCTATTCTAGCAGGAACAGGTTCTACAATATTATATAAATCTGCACATATAAAACATCATAGATATGTTGATACAAAAGAAGACCCACATTCACCTAAACACATAGGTTTATTTAAAGTATTCTTTGGTTATTTTTTTGCAGAAGAACAAGGCAAAAAGAGTATGATATATGCAAAAGATTTACTTAGAGATAAAGAACAAGTTTTTATACATGAACACTATTTTAAAATACATACAATATATTTCTTTACATTATTAATGATAAGTCCTATTTTAGTTTATGCATTACATATATTTCCTGCCATGTATAGTATTATAGGTGGGGGTGTTATAAATGGTTTAGGACATTATCCAGAAGAGGCAAAAAACAATAAATGGATTGCACTTTTATTTTCGGGTGGTTACCATAAGTATCATCACGATAACCCATCAGATTGGTACATGCCTTTTTCGTGGTGGACAAATACATTTATTAAATTAATAAAGACCAACCAGCATTGACATTACTTGTCTAATGATATATAATGAGTAACATGAAATCAGATAAAAAGAAAGAACATTATGTGAACAATAAAGAGTTTCTAGCAGCTATGACTGAATATAGAAAACTCCGTACGGACGCTGAAGAATCAGGTGAAGATAAACCACATGTTTCAAACTACATAGGTGAATGCTTTCTAAAGATTGCAAATCATCTATCATATAGACCAAACTTTATTAACTATACATTTAGAGATGATATGATTTCTGATGGTATAGAAAACTGTCTACAATATCTTGATAATTTCAATCCAGAAAAATCAAACAATCCATTCGCATACTTTACACAAATAATATACTATGCCTTTATACGAAGAATACAGAAAGAAAAAAAACAAACTACAATTAAGAATAGATTAATCATGGAAGGAAACTATGATGATATGACTTTGAATGATGGTGAAGATAGAGAATTTAGAAATCAATTTTCTGAATTCCTACAAAGGAATGCCGACCCTAAAGATGTTCCTGTTGTTAAAAAGAAAACAACAAGAAAAAGAAAAGGCAAACTAGATAAATTTATAGAATAATATTATGAAAATAGCCCTATTGAACGATACCCATTTCGGTTGTCGTAATGATAGTCCTCATTTTATGGACTATCAGAACAGATTTTATGATGAATTGTTTTTTCCTTATATAAAGGAAAACAATATTAAACACCTAATACATTTAGGTGATGTTGTTGATAGAAGAAAATTTATCAACTATAAAGTGGCACATAACTTTCAAGAGAAGTTTTGGAAAAGACTTTATGATATGAGAATAGATACTCATATTATATTAGGTAATCATGACACCTATTATAAGAACACAAATTCAGTTAATGCACTACAACAATTAGTTACCACATTCGATGGTAAATTTGAACCTTGGATATACGAAAAACCTACAACAGTTACATTCGGCGACTTACCTATATTATTAGTGCCATGGATATGTGATGATATCTATGATGAATCTATAAAAACAATATCTGAATCACAATCACAAATTTGCATGGGTCATTTAGAAGTTAAAGGCTTCCAAATGCATAAAGGTCATTTCAATGACCATGGTCTAGAAAAAAACTTATTTAAAAGATTTGAAAAAGTAATATCTGGACACTTTCATAAAAAATCAGATGATGGTCAAATATATTATCTAGGCACACAATATCAAATAACTTGGAATGATTATGAATGTCCTAAAGGGTTTCATATATTTGATACTGAGACAAGAGAATTGACTAGAGTACCTAATCCTATCACAATATTTAAGAAGATATATTATGATGATAAGAAAACAAACTATGCTGAAGAAGATATATCAGTATATGATAAATCATTTGTTAAACTATTTGTAGTTAATAAAAACAATGAAGAAAAGTTTGACAAGTTTGTTAATCGTTTACATACAGAAATAGACTTATACGAATTAAATATCATAGATGAAGATTCATCAGATATAACATCTTCAGTTAGAGAAGACATATTAGACCAAAGTGAAGATACACTTACATTCTTAGGTAATTATGTAGAACAGATAGATACAGATTTAGATAGACAAAGATTAAAAGACTTTATCAACAAACTATATAAAGAGGCTCTAGAGTGATACATTTTAAATCTATATCATGGAAAAACTTTTTATCTACTGGTAATACACCAATAGAAATCAAATTAGATAATCACCCAACAAACTTAATTATAGGTAAAAATGGTTCTGGTAAATCTACTTTACTGGATGCTCTGTGTTTTGTACTATTTAATAAACCATTTAGAATTATTAAGAAAGAACAAATGGTAAACACCATCAATAATGGTGATTGTAATGTAACAATAGAATTTTCAGTAGGCACAAAAAACTATAAAATTATACGAAGTGTAAAACCAAACAAGTTTGAAATATACAAAGATGATGTACTAGTCAATCAGGATGCCTCAACAATTGATTATCAAAAATATCTAGAAAGAAATATAATGAAATTGAATTATCGTTCTTTCATTCAAGTTGTATTATTAGGTTCCTCATCATACGAACCATTTATGAAGATGAAATCTAGATACAGGAGAGAAGCTGTAGAAGAAATTCTTGATGTTAGAGTTTTTACTCTCATGGACTACAATTTGAGAGACCAACAGAGAGATTTGGGAAAAAGCGTCTCGGATTTACGACACTCATGCGATTTAATTGGACAGAAGGTGTTACTACAAGCGGAACATTTAAAGTCTCTAAAATCACGCATAGGAGACGCCGAGGAGAGCTCTCGTGTAAAGATAGAACAAAACAACGAGGCAGATAGACAATATAGACAAGATTTACAGAAATTGAATGAAAATATTGTAAAACAACAAGAAATTACAAAGTTAAGACCAGATGTTGATAAAAAATCAAAACAATTATCTAAGTTAGAATCTAAAATAGAAAACAATTTAGAAACACACAGAGACACATTATCATTTTTTGAAACAAATGATGAATGTCCTACCTGTACACAATCTATACCCAAAGATTTGAAATCTGAAAAAGTAGAAGAAGAAAAGAAAACAATAAAAAAATTAGAATCTGGTCTACAAGATATCATGTCAGAGATTACAAAAGTTGAATCTGAATTGACAGATATGGATATAGTATCTAAAAAGATACAAGAGATGAATATTAATGTTGCAAAAATTCATTCTTCATTAGAAGGTATTAAAAAACATTCAGATGATGTTGAATTGAATACAGCAGATGGTCAAGATTCTGATAAACTAGAACAAGAGTTAAAAGATTTGTCAGAACAATTAGATAATAATAAAACAGAATTACTTACACTATCAACAGAAAAAGATTATGTTGATGTCATTAGGGAGATACTTTCTGATAAAGGTGCTAGGGCTCAAATTATCAAGAAGTATCTTCCTATCATGAATCAGTTAATAAACAAGTATCTACAATCAATGGACTTTTTTGTATCATTTACATTAGATGAAGAATTTAATGAGACAGTTAAGAGTAGACATAGAGATACATTTAGTTATAATAGTTTTAGTGAAGGTGAAAAAATGAGAATAGACTTGGCACTTCTATTTACATGGCGTACAATTGCTAAGATGAAAAATAGTACAAATACTAATCTATTAATATTAGATGAAATATTTGATAGTAGTTTAGATGGCTCAGGTACAGAAGACTTCTTTAAGATACTAGCAACTATGTCAAATGAAAATGTTTTTATCATATCACATAAAGGTGATATATTATTTGACAAGTTTACAAATATTATTAAATTTGAAAAAGAACATAACTTTACACAATTAGAAGAGGTATAATATGACAAATGAAATAGACATAGGCAGTTTAGAAAAAAATAGAGAATTAGAATTATTACCACCTTCAGACCCTAGAGTACAAAGTGCAATTGCACCTTTTAGTGATGACATGTTAATAGAAGAAGGATTTAAAGATAGAAAAGAATTAACTGAAAAAATGTATAGTACTATGAAAAAGTATGGTGGTATAGGATTAACTTGCAACCAAGTAGGTCTACCTTTTAATTATTTTGTTATTGGTGGTCATATAGACCTCGAAGCAGGCTTGACTTTACATTGTTTTAACCCTATAATAGTATCATCAAGTGATGAAGATGTGCTTATGAAAGAAGGTTGCTTAACATTTCCTTTTATATTTTTATCTTTAAAAAGACCTAGAAAAGTCGTAGTCAAATATGAAGATGAGAATGGTGATTTAAAAGAGGCAAACTTAGATGGTATGATGAGTAGGATATTTCAACATGAATATGACCATATACTCGGTAGAAACTTTACTGAACATGCAAGTAAAATAAAACTCGATAGAGCATTTGAAAAGGGCGCTAAAAAAATGGACAAACATAGAAAAAGAATACAATCATGATGATAACATTAACAGTTATATTATTCATAATGATGGCATTTGTATTAACAATGAATCGTAGACCAGATATCTGGTATGCATTAACTCATTGGTTACGAATAAGAACATCTATGTTAAGACCTGAAGTTAGTATTGTCGAAATGATAATATTACTACTACTTGCAGTAATAGTATTTAAATTATATTTATAGATTATGAAAAAGTATGAATTTCCAAAATTAGTAATAGAAGAACACGAAGGATTTTATGTTGTTCGTGATGACCTATTAGAAGGTGGCTCTAAAAGAAGATTTGCAGATAGACTTATTCGTGAAGAAATGTCAGAAGGTGCAAATGAATTTGTTTATGGTGGATGTCCTGCAAACGGATATGCTCAAATGTCAATCACACTTCAAGCACAAGTATACGGCGCTAAGGCAACATTCTTTATGGCCAAAAGAAATATGGAAAACTTACATGATTATCAAAAACAAGCATTAGAATATGGTGCAGATATTCGTTGGGTACCCAATGGCATGTTACAAGTTACAAAGAAAAGAGCATTAGATTATTATAATGAGGACCCAGTAAATAGAAGATTACTACAATTAGGTTTAGATGATAATAGAGTACGAGAAGATATAAGAGATTTAGCAAAAAATATAGAAACAGATTATGATATTAATATAAGTGAGATATGGTCAGTAGGTTCAAGTGGTACATTAACAAGAGGATTGCAAATGGCATTTCCAGATAAAGATGTACATGTAGTATCTGTTGGACATACAATGAAACAATATGAAGTGGGTCGTGCAATATTACACAGGTCAGATTTAAAATTTACACAAGAAGTAAAAGAAGAAGACATGCCACCATTTCCTAGTGTACCTACTTATGACGCTAAGGCATGGAAAGTTATGAGAGAACATGCAAAACCAGGTTCATTATTTTGGAATGTAGGCAAATGAGTTTATATCAAATAGAACAAAGACAATCTAAGACTACTAGAATTTTAGTCTATCCAAATATTACATTTGCAAAAGACTTAGAGAAAGATAGTTATATACAAGTTATTAAAAAACAAATAACATTACTAAATGAGATTCGTGATGACTTGTGGTTTTATTTAATCTTACCTAAAGAAGTACCTAGTTTAGTATTTGATAATGTTACACAATTAATAGTTTACTTACCTACACATTCACCTACAATGAGAGCTCACTTTGATACAGAAGCAATTAAAAAAGTTTTACCTAGAGAATATGATTTTGATTTAGTCATGTGTCATTTACCAGAACATGCATATGATTTAAAAAATGTTTTATTTAATAAGACCCACCATTTACCTAAGTTTTTTGGATATGCACACTGGTTTGATTTTAAAGAAGTTGTAAACTGGCAGATGGATAGTTTCAACAAAAGTATGATAGGTTTATTAGAATATGATAAGTGTTATATAAACACACAACATCAAAAAGAAATGGTCTTGAAACAAGCAGAAGAAATTTTTAATAGTGATACATTGTATAAGTTATCAAACATATTAGAAGTTCAACATATAGGAGTTGATGGTAAAGACATAGTATCAGAGATTAATAAAACTCCAGAAAAAATAATTGTATTTAATCATAGACCAGAAACATATAAAAACTATAAACAGTTTCTAGAAATTACAGATGAATTATATAAACAAAGACAAGATTTCAAAGTATGGGTGCCACTTGCAAGTAAACCTGATAGAGAATATATTACAGTAGAAAAGGGTGATAAAGATTTTTATTATAAAAAACTTCAAGAGTGTTGTGTAGGATTTTCACCCAAACAAGCATATGGTGGTTGGTCAGTTGCAACAACAGATGGCATGATGAATGGTGTACCTTATATAATGTATGATGAAATGTATTATGAAGAATTAAATGCTGAAGCAGATTTTTTTAGAAGTGATGTAGTCGCAATAGATTTACTAAACAAGTATTTGAATAATACAAAATATCGTAACAAAATGGCAGAACAGGCTAAGAGTTGTGTACTAAATGATTTAGTTTATAAAGATTCAATACAATTAATGAGTATGTATATTGACAGTCTAGTTGATAAATTACCTATGGTAGGTGAAACAGAAAAAGTTGATGAGATAATTGAATGGATTAAAAATGAAGGAATAATATCTAAGAAAAATCTAATAGATAGATTAAATTGGGGTGTTGGAATAAAGTTTACACAATATAGGCGTAGGCTCTTGACAAACCCAAATATATATGATACTATAAGTGAATACCCTAACTATTGTTGGAGACCAAAGTGATGGCAAATAATGAATGTATAATGGATGTTCTTGATAGATTTAAAAAGAAAGGTTTTCCATATTACTCTACTGATACAAAATGGCGAAATGATAAGTTTAATGTATTGATGAATACAAAACTTGAAACCATCATAGACAGAAGACAAAATATTATAGGTCAAAATCCTAATGGTCTATCACTTGCATGGTCTTATATGGAACATGCTTGGGCAATTAAATGTGGCAAGATGAGAACACCAATGGAAGTTTGGGAAGATGAAGAACATCTAAAGAAAGGTATTAATAAAATACTATCAGGCACATTCTTTACAAAAAGAGAACATTACGAAATATCAGATTCAGACATGAGGTCAATGTTGAGAAGATATTCCGGCACACAAATGGTATCTAACTTTAGACCTACAGCTGCAGCCGCAATGTATAATATATTTGTAGATAGAGATTCTATTCTTGAAGGCACAACAGCAGGAACAGTTTGGGATCCTAGTATGGGTTATGGTGGTAGATTACTCGGTGCTATTTTAGCAGGTGTCAATTATATTGGTACAGACCCATGCATACCTACATATCAAGGATTAGAAAAGATTAGAGATGAATATGGTCATCAAGATAAAAAATATGACTTACTTAGACAAGGTAGTGAAACATTTATACCAGATGAAGAAAGTTTAGACTTTGTATTTACAAGTCCACCTTACTTTGGTTGGGAAGCATATGGTGATGAACCAGAACAATCAAGTATTAAGTTTGATACATCTGAAGTATGGAAAGAAAAGTTTTTAAAACAAACAATTAAAAATGCACATAGAGGATTAAAGAAAGGTAAGTTTCTTGCATTGAATGTTGCAAACACAAAACAATATAAAACATTTGAAGAAGACACAGTTCAACTTGCAATTGAATCCGGTTTTAAACATACAGATACATGGTGGTTATCTTTATCAACACAACAAGGTAAAGTAGAACAAGGTTCTCTAGAGGGTGTAACTGAAGTTAAACAGAAACAGCGATATATGGGCGAGTATGTTAGACCAGATGTTCCTGGTAGAAAATTTGAACCTACATTTATATTTCAAAAATGAAAATCTTAGGTATCAATACTTCTCATCAACCTTCAATATGTCAATTAACAGATGGTAAAATTGATTTTCATTTAGATGAAACTAGAGTACGAAGAAATAAGTATTTTATGCCTAGAGAAGATGACAGTTTCTTTCATTCTATTGATAAACTAAAAGATAAAAACTTTGATGGTGTTGTAGTTGCTTCATATGATAGAAGATTTGAATCAGTTCGTAATGGAACAAGTCCAGAAGCAGATAAAATTATTTTAAAATCACTACAAGAACAATTGCCTAATTGTCCATTTTATTCTCAACCAGAACATCATCTATATCATGCATTATCATCTCATTCATATTCTAAAAACAAAGAATCATTAGTTATAGTTATGGACGGAGGTGGTGCTCAATTATTTCCTACATATCAAGAAATGGAAAGTATATACTTAATGAATGAATCTGTTCTTAAATTATATTCTAGACATTCTAATATACGAACACAAGAAATTTTAGATGATTCACATGTTCAAGACATGTTTTTTAAAATAGATGAAACTGATTATGAATTTAATTCAGAAACTTCATCAGGCGGATTATTTGCTGATATGGCAGCCTCTTTTGATATGCCAGTTTTTAGTGAAGGTAAAGTTATGGGAATGTCGGCATATGGTCATCACAATCAAGGGTATGTAGAAGAAGAAGAATTATTATCACCAGCTGATAAATCATTAAGATTACAAAATAAAACCTTTAATGATACAATAGAATTAATAAAACATGCAATAACATATTCAGACTGTAAAAATATTGTATTGTCAGGTGGTTATGCTTTAAATTGTGTAAATAATTATAGATACTTAGATGAGTTTCCTAAACACAATTTTTTTGTAGACCCAAATCCAGGCGATAGTGGTACTTCAACAGGGGCTGCTATATGGTTACATTTTTATTTAAAGGCAGGAGGCTTTTAATGGCAATTAAAAAAGAAGACTACGAGACAGTAAAATCTGCAATACATACGAGCATAGTTCCTATGTGTGTAAAAAAGTTATGGTTAAAGGATAAGAAATTTAATAAATGGTTTAACAATGATACTACAGAACAAAGAAGAAGTCGTAAGTAAATTACTTGACCAAAAGACAGTTGCTATTTTTAATGGCAGAAGTGAATTGGGACCTAGAGCATTAGGTTGTCGTTCTATTTTATTTGACCCTAGAAATGAAAACGCCAAAGAAATTATAAATAAAGTTAAAAATAGAGAATGGTATCAACCATTTGCTTGTACTATAATGTTAGAACATGTACATGATTATTTTGATATGAAACAATTGAAAGAATCACCATGGATGTCTTTTGCTTTAAACTGTAAACAAAAAGCAATAAATGAAGTTCCAGGAATAGTTCATGTAGATAATACTTGTAGAGTACAAACATTAACAAAAGAACAAGATATATTTTACTATGAGTTGTTAGAAGAATGGTATAGACAAACTAAATGTCCTATTTTACTTAACACCTCATTTAATTTAAAAGGTGAGGCAATTGTAGAAACTTTAGATGACGCTATTGATACAGTAAATAGGTCAGACATAGATATTATATATGTAAGTGAGAAATAAAATGAACGATATAAATATTGAAAATTCAAAAAGAGACCCTAAATCACTTGTATTAGTAACAGGTGGATTTGACCCAATACATTCAGGTCATATACAATACTTGAAAGAAGCCGCAAAGTTAGGTGAAAAACTAATTGTAGGTGTAAATTCAGATGAATGGTTAACAAGAAAAAAAGGAAAACCATTTATGCCACTAGAAGAAAGAATGGCATTACTAAATGAAATGTTAGTCGTAGATGAAGTCATAGATTTTAATGATGATGATAACACAGCTTGTGGTGCCATAGAAAAAGTAAAAGAAATGTATAAGGATGTATATAGTCATAAGTTTCATAAACCTATTATTTTTTGTAATGGGGGAGATAGAACATCAAACAATATACCCGAAGAAGAAGTATATGCTGGAAAAGATGAATGGGTAAAATTTAAATTTGGTGTTGGGGGAGAAAACAAAAAAAATTCATCAAGTTGGATACTAGAAGATTACAAAAATGCAAAGACAATAAGAAATTGGGGGTACTATAGAGTAGTACATCAAATAGGAAAAGGCATTAAAGTAAAAGAATTAGTAATCGAACCTGGTAAATCACTATCAAATCAATTTCATAATAAGAGAAGTGAAATGTGGTATGTTATGAAAGGACAATGTGTTGTAAATGGAATCGTACAATTTGCACATGGACCCAGTTTTGTATTTCCCGAAGGGGCATGGCACGAGGCAAAGAATCTAACAAGTGAACCATGTCATATTCTAGAATGTCAGTATGGAGAAGAATGTACAGAAGATGATATAGTCAGAGATTATCGAAAATAAGTGAAAAAATAGCTTGACAGACGCTCAAAAACAGTGTATAATGGTATATAAACAACAAAAGAGACAATATACTATGAAAGACTTAAATATAACTGTAAAACCAAACGAAAACCTATATATGACCACTTATGAAGATAACGAAGTAGAGTATGTAGTATGCACACCTGAAGATAAAGAAAAAGAAGAAAAGAGATTGAGAAATCTTGAAGTAAAATTTACTACTGAAATACGAAATGATTTAGTAAGAGTATTTGACTATTAAAACAGTAAAATAATTATGCCAAAATGTATGCATTTAGTGCCGGGTATGACTACACTCAGCACTAAAAAAACAAAAGTCAAAATTACGAAAGCAAAAATGCTTCAATTTAGAGAAGACCATAAGCTTCATAATAAAGAATACAAACACGATAAACATCTTGCACCTCTCATGGTCATGGATTTTGATACATATCTAAAATATCGTTTTGGCAAACTCAAACCTAAAAAGAAAAAATCAGAAGAATGGAAACCAGCCGCTATGCCTAATATAGTTGATGATAGAAAAGTACAGGTTAAAGTAGAACCTCATGCTTGTATAAAAAAACCACCTAAAGTATATGATGGTGAAAGAAAACTAATAGGTATCGGCATGTTACACAAATCTAATCTCATACCTATCTTTGATAAAGAACATGCAATAGATATTGCAAAGATGAGAAGATGAAATTTGTAACTATATTACCATTTATAATATTTCCTTTTATTTTTACTGCAACCATATCGTGGATTATATTTTTATTATTAGTTGCTACACTAAATGACTTCAATTTATTAAATCCAGAATATAATATCTATTACTATTTTACAATACTTATTACATTAATAAGTTTAAATATTTCTAAAAATTAAGTTATAACTCTTATAAATAGTAGTAGAAGTTGCCATAATGGGACTTCTATAAAACTTGCTTAACAAAGGAGAAAACTATGACGGTATTTAGTTCACTACATCCGTTTACCATAGGTTATGAAGATGTCTTTAGACATTTTGATAGACTATTAGAACAGACACAACCAAACTATCCACCATACAACATCAGAAAAACAGGTGATTATTCACATGTTATCGAAGTTGCATTGGCTGGTTATTCTAAGGCAGAAGTTGAGGTGATTCTTGCAGAGAACACTTTAACAATTAAATCATCAGATTTACCTACCACAGATAAACCTAAAAAAATTAAAGATGAAGATGTCCAGTATAGTACTGATAAAAACCAATGGAGTCTAAAAATGAGTCCAGATGGTTCAACATCATACGGTCAACATACTGAAGATTGGAGAACATCTACTTTAATTCACAAAGGCATTGCTAAGAGGGCGTTCAAAAGAACATTTACTCTTGCAGAAGATGTCATTGTAAATAGTGCTGTTTTGAAAGATGGTCTTCTAAAAGTGGAACTTGAAAGAGTTGTACCTGAAGAAAAAAAACCTAAAGTAATCAAAATCAAGTAACATCTAAGTACCAACCAGCATTGACATTTAGTGTTGGTTGGTATATAATGTACACATATATAATTAACAAGTGAGAATATATTATGCAATTATCAAGTGATACAGTCGCTGTCTTAAAAAACTTCGCAGATATTAATCAAAATATCTTAGTTAAACAAGGCAACACACTAACAACAATATCAACAATGAAAAATATATTAGCAGAGGCAGAGATATCAGATTTGATTCCTCAAGAATTTGCTATATATGATTTACCAGAGTTTTTAAGGTCTATTGATTTATTTCAAAAACCAGCATTAAACTTTGAAGGTGAATCACATTTAACTATCGCAGACGGAAATTCTAAACAATCAGTTAAGTATTTCTTTGCAGATAAATCAGTCATTGTTGCACCAACAAAAACAATAACAATGCCAGACACATTTGTTTCATTCACATTTAAGAAAAGTATGTTTGAACAACTTATGAAAGGTATTAATACATTAGGTTTACCAGATGTCGCAGTTATAGGTGATGGCACAGCAATTAAAATGGTTGCTACTGATAAGAAGAACAAATCTTCTAACACTTATTCTGTAGATATATGTGAATCTGATAAGAAGTTTACAGCATACTTCAAGGCAGAAAATTTTAAAATGGTACCAGATGATTATGATGTCGCAGTTTCATCACAAAAAATTAGTCATTTCGTGAATCGTACTAAACCAGTCAAATACTGGATTGCATTAGAACCCGATTCAATATTTTAAATTTAACTAACTTGAGGCTTATATTATGGCAAAAGACTTCCTTTGGACGGAGAAATACCGTCCGAAACGAATCAAAGATTGTATCTTGCCCGAAGATACTAAAAAGACTTTTCTTGAGTTTTTAAAACAAGGTCAAATACCTAATTTATTATTATCAGGCACAGCAGGTACAGGTAAAACTACAGTTGCTCGTGCATTATGTGAAGAATTGGGTGCTGACTATATTGTTATAAATGGTTCTGATGAAGGCAGACAGATTGATACATTGCGAGGTAAAATTAAAAACTTCGCAAGTACTGTTTCTTTAACAGAATCAGCTAATCATAAAGTAGTTATCATAGATGAGGCAGATTATACAAATGCTGAATCTGTACAACCTGCTTTAAGAAACTTCTTAGAAACATTCCATTCAAATTGTAGATTTATATTTACATGTAACTACAAAGCAAAAATTATAGAACCACTTCATAGTAGATGTACTGTTATTGATTTTAGAATCATAAATGGTCAAAGAATCAAAACAGCAACAGCATTTATGAAAAGATGTTCTAAAATTTTAGATGATGAAGGAATACCTTTTGAAGAAAAGATACTTGCAGAGTTAATTCAAAAACATTATCCTGATTTCAGAAGGTCAATTAATGAATTACAAAGATATTCTGTAAGGGGCAAAATAGATAGTGGTATTTTATTCTCTATGTCTGAAGTCAGTCATAAAGAATTATTAGAATCACTAAAAGAAAAAAGATTTAACGATATGAGAAAGTGGGTCGTACAGAACCTAGATAAAGAACCAGCGTTCTTATTTAGAAGTATCTATGATGTACTTTACAAAGCGTTATCGCCAAATTCTGTTCCACAAGCAATTCTAATAATCGCAGGTTATCAATACAAGGCAGCTTTTGTTGCTGACCAAGAGATTAATATGGTTGCATGTCTAACAGAGATAATGGCAGGGTGTAAGTTTAAATAATGGCTTACGAACTTCGTGATTATTTAAATGCAATAAATTTTTCTAAAGAAAAGTTATTAGATACTGATGATACAGAGTGGGCAAGGAAATATCCACCCTTTGTTATTAACAAGTGTTTGTCTATGTTCTATGATTGTATTGCACAGGCAAACGAGATGAATGGGTATCACTTTCTAGATAAAGATGTTCAGTTTAATTTTTTCATAAATAGTATAAGAAAAAAGAAGCGATTTGGTGGTAAGTGGCTAAAACAAGATGTTTTAAAAGATATAGAATATGTCAAAGAATATTATGATTACAGCAACGAAAAGGCAAGAGAGGCCTTATCAATACTATCCAAAGAGCAAATTGAATCAATCAAATTATCAGTTGATAAAGGTGGGAGAAGAAAATGAATGATGAGATAGAATGGACTCCAGACAAAATGCTCGAAGTTACAATCAAACAACCAGATGACTTTCTTAAAGTAAGAGAAACTTTAACAAGAATAGGTGTTGCAAGTCGTAAAGACAAAACACTATATCAGTCATGTCATATACTACATAAACAAGGTAGATATTATATTGTACACTTTAAAGAATTATTTGCATTAGACGGCAAGACAGCAACATTATCAGAAAATGATATACAAAGAAGAAACACAATATCTGTATTGTTGCAAGACTGGAATTTAGTTGACATTGTAATTAAAGAACAATCAGAAAATAAAGCACCATTAAGTCAGATAAAGGTTTTACCTTTTAAAGAAAAGAATGAGTGGACATTATCTGCAAAATATAACATAGGTAAAAAAATAGAAGATGAAAATACCGAAGTTTAATGAATTTTTGACAGAACAAACTGATAGTAAACTAAAAATTTTAGTGTTATCAGATGAACCTGAAAACGCTGAATTATATCATACTGCTAAGAGAATTAAAGATGAAGGACCTAAGTTAGGTCATGCTGTCTATATTGTTCTTATTGATGGTGCATATATTAAAAATGAAGACAATATAAAAACTATTCACAATATAGATGATGACAAAGGTTTTGTAATAGATAGACATAATACTATTGCAATAGTTAGAGGTTCTATTACAAGAAAAGATTCTTGGTTAAACTTATTATCACAATTAGAAAAGGCAGGTGTTGCTTGTATTAATAGTAGAGAATCTATTCAAATCTGTGCTGATAAATATAGGGGTTATTTAAGACTTGCAGAATATGGTCTAAATCAACCACATACAGTTTTAATTCCTAATAAGGATGCTGTTAAAAAGGCAGTTAAAAGTTTAGATAGAGATTATCCTATAATAATGAAAACACTTAGAGGTAGTAAAGGTGTTGGAGTTTTATTTGTAGAATCAGAAAGAGGTTTAGATAGTATTGTACAATTAATATATAAAGAATCAGAAGACGCTGAATTGTTAATTCAAGAATATATTAAGACAGACTTTGATGTAAGAGTATTAGTTTTAGGTGGTAAAGTTTTTGCTTCAATGAGGCGTGATGTTATAAAGGGAGATTTTAGGTCAAACTTTTCACAAGGTGGAAAAGTTAAAATGTTTAAATTGACAGAACAAGAAATAGAAGACTGTATATTAGCCTCAAAGGCAGTTAATGGTCATTACACAGCAGTTGATTTCATACCTGCTAAAAATAGAATTAAAGATAGACCTTATATTATAGAAGTAAACTCATCACCTGGTACAGAAGGTATTGAAAAGGCAACAGGTGAAAATTTAATCAAAGGATTAATACAACATTTTGAAGATAAAAAAACTAGAATTAAAACACCATCAGAATGTGGTTATAGAGAAGTTGTTAATGTAAAACCTTTTGGTGATATAGTTGCAAAGTTTGATACAGGCAATAGTGGTACAAATGTTATACATGCAGAAAATATAAAAGTAAACGGAAGTAATGTAACATGGACATTAAACGATAAAACTATTACATCAAAGATTATCAAAAAAGTTGAAATTGGTGTTGGTGGTTTAAGAAATTATGATGAAGAAAGATATCTAATTAATTTAGATGTTGAGTTTATGGGTACAATATATACAGAAGTTGATTTTACTTTAGACAATAGAGAGGGTAGACAAAAAATATTATTAGACAGAGAATTTATGAATAGACTTAATGTTATGGTAAATCCGAGTAGAAGATTCGTAGTTACTAGTCCGTACACCATTGACAAATAAAGTTTTTTATATTATAATACATTATTAACAAGTGAGGTAAATTATGGCAGATGTGAAACTGTTTCGTTTGACAACAGGCGAAGATATAATCGGAAAAATCAAAGAGGAACTATTTGATGAAAATGGTAAAGAAACACATGTTGTTTTAGAAAAACCCTATGTGATTATTCCACAACAAGAAGCACCAGGCAAACCAGTAACATTAGGATTTCATTCTTATATACCATATGGTGATTGTGATGAAGTTACATTTAAACAAGAGAATGTAATTACTACTGTTGCACCAAACAAGGAACTATTAAATACATATACACAAAATACAGGTGGTATAGTACAAGTTGAAAAGCAGTTGATTACTTAATGAATTTCTATAAAAATATTGTAGAATATAAAGGTAAGTTATTTGTTAGAGGAATATTAGAAGGACAAGAATTTCAAGAAAAGGTTGATTTCAGTCCAACATTTTTTACTCTAACAAATAAAGAATCTAAACATAAAAATCTGCAAGGTCAATATTTACAACCAACAGTATTTCAAAGTATTGCAAAGGCAAGAGAATTTAGAAAGACTTATGATAATTCTAATTCTCCTATCTATGGTATGGAGAGATTTGCTTATCAATATATTTCTAATGAATATAGAGATGATATAGATTGGCAAAAAGATAAAATTAAAATCTTTACTATTGATATTGAAACAAGTTGTGAAAATGGTTTTCCAGATATAGATAATCCTATTGAAGAATTATTATGTCTAACAGTTAAGAATCAAACCAACAAACAAATTCTAACATGGGGTACAGGTGATTTTGTAACTGATAGAGAAGATGTTACTTATGTAAAATGTGATTCAGAAAAAGAATTAATAAAAGAATTTATGTCTTTCTGGATGAAAAACTATCCTGATATTATTACAGGCTGGAACTGTAAGTTTTTTGATATACCTTATTTACTAGGTAGAATATCTAGACTAACAGATAACAAAGTTATTCGTAAACTATCGCCATGGGGATTAGTTGAAAAGAAAGAAGTGATTGTAAGAGGCAGACCTAAAACTGTATTCAGTATTATGGGTATTGCAATGTTAGATTATATTGACTTGTATCAAAAATTTATTCCTGTAAGTCAAGAAAGTTACAAACTAGATTATATTGGTAAAGTTGAATTGGGTATTGGTAAAGATGAAATGCCTTATGAAACTTTTAGAGAGTGGTACACTAATGACTTTCAATCATTCGTAGACTATAACATACAAGATGTTGAAATTGTTGATAGACTAGAAGACAAACTAAAACTTATTGAATTAATATTGACAATGGCATATGAAGCCAAAGTAAACTATGATGATGTATTCTCACAAGTAAGAGTGTGGGATGTTTTAATTTATAATTATCTAAGAAAAGAACATATTGTAGTTCCTGAAAAATCTGAACAAGTTAAAGATTCAAAATATGATGGTGCATATGTAAAAGAACCTATGACAGGTATGCATGACTGGATAGTATCATTTGATATTAACTCACTATATCCTCATTTGATTATGCAATATAATATATCACCAGAAAAAATAGTAGGTATGAATCCAGAAGGCACATCTGTAAATAAATTATTATCTAGAAAATTAAATCTAGACCATCTGAAAGGACAAGATGTATGTATGACACCAAATGGGGCAACATTTAAAAGAGATAATGCAGGTTTTTTACCTAGACTATTAGATGAGATGTATCAAGACAGAGTTGTCTACAAAAAGAAAATGATGGAGGCTAAAAAACTTCATCAAAAAACTGGTGATGACAAATATAAAAATGAGATTGCAAGATGTCATAACATTCAATGGGCAAAAAAGATTGCATTAAATAGTGCCTATGGTGCTATTGGTAATCAATACTTCAGATATTATGATGTTAGACAGGCAACAGCAATTACATCATCTGGTCAATTAGTTATTAGACATATTGAAACTGAAGTAAACAATTATATGAATAAGATTTTGCAAACTGAAAATGTAGATTACATTGTGGCATCCGATACAGATTCTATCTATCTAAAATTAGATAGTCTAGTAGAAAAAACATGTAAAGATAAAACACTAGACCAGAAA
>Ga0209091_10000904_pt1 | contig 27279 bp, 28 predicted proteins | sample ArcticOcean_MG_C_6_FD_187438 | JGI IMG/M metagenome (GOLD analysis project Ga0209091, IMG submission 187438) | Marine microbial communities from western Arctic Ocean - ArcticOcean_MG_CB8_128 (SPAdes) (version 2) | ecosystem: Environmental > Aquatic > Marine > Oceanic | place: Arctic Ocean...
CAGAAGCCAGTGGACTCCAAATAGTTGTCCCTAATTGTTCCTGCTCGAATAATTGGAGATACTCATGTTCTATTTTATTCCGTGCAAACATATTATACTCTGGTTGCTCCATGGAAGGTGGAGTCAAGCCCAGTTCCCTGGAAAGTCTGTAAGCTTCTTCAATTTCGAGAGCAGACCATTCTGAAGTACCCCAATAACAGATTTTGCCTTGTAACACCAGAGTATGCATAGCCCTAACTGTTTCTTCTATTGGCGTTTCCGGGTCCGGACGGTGGCAAAAATAGAGGTCCAAATAATCAACCTGTAATCTTTTCAATGCTCCATGGCAGGCATCCATTATATGTTTATGACTCAGACCACGCTGAGTGGGTTTTTCACCACCCCAAAATACCTTACTGGAAACGACATATGTATCCCGGCTCCAACCCAGCTTCTTGATGGCTTTACCCATAATTAACTCTGCTTGCCCACCGGCATAGGCTTCTGCGTTATCAAAAAAATTGACACCATTATCATAAGCAAGCTTCATGATCTCAGCTGCAGCATCGACGCCCAGTTGAAAAGAAAAAGTCACCCAGGAACCATAAGAAAGTTCGCTTATTTTTAATCCAGTTTTTCCAAGTCGTCTATAATTCATTTTGTCCTTATTAATAAAAAAAGTAAAAGGGATCTAATCCCCAATTGTATTTAAGGTCCAAAGATTAATAAAGGTATTCCGGACTGCATCTATGTTAAATCCTTGACCTAAACAGCAGAAACTACACATACCAAAAGCCAAGCATCAAAGAAAAAAATATTTTTGATTTATCATAATGAGTCCCTGTTTAATAAATAAATCTACCCATCGGGTTATGAGCCTCACGCAGCTTGTTCTATTTTAGATTGGCTAGAGGATGAATCAGCGTTGAATTAAACAACTAATACTAAGTTAAGGAATCTAGGAATGCCTATTGAGGATCAACGAGTTCTTTTAAGTCATGCTACTAGCTCAGTTACTAAGATCTATACTCATCCGAATCTTGAACATCATCCACTTAAACCACCACAACTAAACATAATCAAATGAGATTAAACGACACTACTGGTACAGATTTTGGGAGCAAGTTAGCATCTGATAGTGTTGATCATCATTCTGCAGAAATCTTTTCAATTGCAGTAATTGTGAACTTCGTCTCTTTACCCCGGATTTCAAGCGTAAAATCTTCATCAATCTTTTTCCCAACTATGGCTTGGCCAAAAGGTGAATGGTAGGTTATAACCAAGGGATAAAGATCTAACTCAAATTCGATGGGACCTAATAGGTAATAGTCTTCAGCCTCATCTTTGCCATCTTCATGGATTGTAACCTTATTGCCAAATCCTACCTTGTCGGTTTCAATTTCGCTATACTGGATGATCTTGAATGGTGAATGGGTCTGCAGCGATTGTGTCTTACGCACTATAAAACTCTGCTCCTCCCTGGCAGCATGGTATTCCCCATTTTCTTTAAGATCTCCATGACTAGCGGCATCTCTAATCTTTATTGAAGTTTGTTTCTTTTGTTTATCAAGAGATTCCATTTTCTTTTCCAATGCAGTATGTGTATCCCGCAAAATCAAAGTCGCCATATTGACATTCCTTTTATTGATCGGATTAAATAAATTATTTTAGGGTATATTCCCAAATTTTTGCTAAATGTGCTCTACCCCAGTAGTTTGTACCACTTAGTAATTTAGTGGTAGAGATTGCAATTATCTGCAATTCGAGAGAAAAATTAAGTCAACAAAAAATCCCAATCAAGTGCTTGTTTCTCGTCGTCTAGCATGGATATCTACAGAATATTTTAAATCGTCTGGAAACGTAAAAGAAAAAGCATCAGCTTCCCGACAGGAAACCAAGGCTTTTCGAGTGTATTGGGATAAAGATTCGAACCTCCTACCTTCGGGTTATGAGACTCACGCACTCTCTTCTATTTTTAATTGGCTAGAGACGAATGGGCGTCGATTTAATCTATAAACAAAAAACCCCACGAATGTGGGGCTTAATGTTTTAAAGAAATTCTATTTCAACAATATCATCTTCTTTGTCTGGGTATAATCACCAGCCTGAATCATATATTGGTCCCTCGTTCTAATCATTTCTCACTATAGTTTTGGGCGCCTGCAAACAATCCAGCTATACCGGAGTTGTTCGTTTCGGATGGGTCTGGCAGTTCTGCATCCATGTCGTACTGAATCAAAGGCTTGGACATTATTTCTCGCTGAAGTTTAGCAGCCTCAACGCCCGAAAAATCACCTTCTGGCATCCCACCGTTCACATCGGTGAACCCATAGTCGACAGCGAGTTCTGCTGTCTGGACGACCTTCCCGCTCATTCGCGCATGATCCTCGTTTGTGGCTTTGTTGAGGAGCGCCGCGACGGCCCGGCCCGTAAACACAGGAGTCTCTCCGCCAGGGAAAGCTGTAACCTCCGTGACACCGGCTCCGGGGTATAACGTCACAGCATGCACATTGTGCGGTTTCAGTTCTGCCGCCATGTCAGTCGTAAGGCGGTCGAGTCCGGCCTTTCCAACACCATACCCAACGTCGAAAACATATTTAACTCCCCCAAAACTAGAAACCTGTACCATCAGCCCGGCTTTGTTCTTGACCATCAGCGGAGCGACAAGGGCGCTCATAACATAGGCACTGCGGAGGCCAATATTGAGCGAAGCATCAAAAACAGAGAGTGGCCTTTCCCAGAAAGGCTTGCCAAAGTGAGGAGCTATGGCAATCAGTCCAGAAAACGCACTGTTCACCAATAGGTCTACCTGATTCTCTTCCGACTTCACCTGCTCCACAAAATCTTGCACCGCGGCGTCATCACTCTGATCCAGCGTGCAAACCTTCACAACGCCACCTTTGGTTCCGACAGCCGCCTCTTTTGCAAGAGCCTTCAGTGCCTCTTCATTCCGTGCGGTCGCGTACACCGTGCAACCTTCTTCTTGCGCAAGCACTAGGGAAATTCCACGCCCAAGTCCGCGAGATGCCCCTGTTACAATGCATACTTTATTATTTTTCATATAACCCTTTTGTGTAAATTGTTTCAGTAATTAATACCTCAGTTAGACTCACAAATCCCACAAACAAAAAACCTCACGAGTGTAGGGTGTTAATAACCTCTAGCAAAATTAAAATTTAGTGATAAACTCGTAGAGACTGACCTCATCACTAACACCTTTAAACCTAGCGCTTTCTAAATGTTGAAGCTCAAAATTGTGGTTTTTACATTTCTCTTTTGCATCATGAGTTAACAAAATTTGATTCGCACCAGCATGATCACACACTCTTGCTGCAACTTGAACAGATGTACCAAATAAGTCATTATTTTCCTCTACAGGGAATCCCGAGTGCAATCCAATTTTAATCTTTAAGTCATCCTGGAAATCATTTTTCTTGTTAAATTGAAAAAAATCTTCTTGGACCCTATTGGAAAACTCAAGAGCCTTGTCCGCAATGAAAAAGGATGCCATGATGCCATCACCAGTGTGTTTGATCTCCCTACCGTCATTTATCTTTAGACTATTTCTAATTATTGAATTATGTTTTCTAAGAAGCGTCATAGCATCTTCATCTCCCAACCTATGGGTCATTTCAGTTGAGCCTACTAAATCTGTAAATAAAATTATCCTATGCCCTGGATCCAATTGGGACTCCCCCTCTTTAGACTGAACGGTAGCAGCATCGTATTCATTGACACTACCTGCTCCAAGAAACATATCTAGCATCATCGGGTCAACTTCAATAATCTTATCGGGAGCCAAAGTTTTATTATGAACTTTTTCAGCATCTTCTTTTGAATTTGCCTCTATAACACAAAATGCAATGTTTGATTCGTAGTTAATATAGTATTTTGGAACGTCTGCATTTATTTTTGATGCTTCTATCAAATCTACTTTATGCATTTCAAAAATATCCTTCATAGGAGGTAAGTCATCTACTAAATTGTGAATATCTAAAAATAACGGCATTTTTTTAATCCTTAATTAATAACACTAACAAATTATTTAAAACTTTAACCTATTTAATAAAAATAATAATAATTATCTAATAGATCACTATTAATATAGTAAAAAGGAAAAATTTTAGAAATTGTTTGTATTTTTTTCATTAAAACCTTAACTGTATATATCCAAATCTACCCATCTTTCCACTAACAAAAAATCACCAATCAGGTTATGAGCCCGATCCATTTACTTCTAATTTTTGCTTACCTGTTTGAATATTCCATAATTGAGAATAGTAGCTCTTTTTTAAGCTTACCAGATAATCATGATTACCTTCTTCTATAATTTCGCCATCCTTTAAAACAAAAATATTACTGCAATTTCTTATAGTTGAAAGCCTGTGAGCAATAATAATTGATGTTCTTCCTTTTCGAATATCAAATAAGGCTTGTTGTATTAATTGCTCAGTTTTGTTATCTACTGATGAAGTCGCTTCATCAAAGATTATAATATCTGGCTGTCGCATTAGAGTTCTTGCTATTGCAATTCTTTGCTGTTGTCCTCCTGAAAGTGTTTGTCCTCTCTCCCCCACAGCAGTATCAAAACCGAAAGGAAGTTTATCAATAAACTCAATAGATTGGCTTTGGATAGCAGCATCTTCTATATCTTCTATAAGCGGGTTTGTAATACCATAGCTTATATTATTTTTGATAGTTGAATTAAATAAGAATGAATCTTGGCTCACTATTCCAATTTTTTTCCTAAGGGAATTAATATCAATTTCATTTATATTATATTTACCTATGTAAATACTCCCATCTGTAGGCTCATACAATCTCAATAAAAGTTTTGCTATAGTTGTTTTACCAGAGCCTGTATCACCCACAATTCCAACGGATGATCCGAAAGGTATTTCGAGGTTAAAGTTTTTAAATAAATTTTCTTTACCATCATAGTTAAATGAAATTTCATTGAAAGTGATATCATTCATTAAGCTATCTATAATAATCGCATTGGGATGGTTGATGATTTTCTTTTTTGTTTGTATCAAATCAAAAATTCTATTGCTTGACGCCATCGATCTCTCAAAATCATCGATCAAGGTAGAAAGACTTGTAAAAGGCCATAAAAATCTTTGTGTTAAGAAAACAAGGACACTATAAGACCCTACCTCTATTGTATTATTTAGTGCCATATGACTACCTATTAGAATCGTACCTAAAAATCCAGCAAGGACTCCCATTCTGATCAATGGGTTAAAAGCACTACTTATTGAGATTGCTTTAATATTCTCTTTTTGGTAGTCATCGCTTAATCCTTTAATTATTCCCTTTTCAAAATCAAAAGTCATAAAACTCTTAATTGTTTGTATACCCATAAGGTTATTTATTATTGATGAATTCAGAACACCAACTTTTTCTCTTATGCTTTTATATCTTGGGGAAAGTTTTTTTTGAAAGAACAAACTCATAAAAAAAATGATAGGAACCGGTAGAATAGCGATTGATGCAATTAAAGGTGAGATATAGAAAAAAATTAATCCAATGATTATGGTTGAGATAATTACCTGGATTATTTGGTTTACTCCATTGTTAAGAAATCTTTCCAATTGGTTTACATCATCGTTAAGAATTGCTGAGATGTTTCCAGTCGTTTGTTTTTCATGCCAGTTAAGCTCTAGCCTTTGGGCATGGTCATACGCTGAGACCCTTAGGCTGTGTTCTACCTTTTGGGCCAAACTTCTCCACTCTATTAAGTAAAGATATTCAAATAATGATTCGAGGGCCCAAATAACAAAGGTTATCCCACCTAAAAATAACACTTGATTATTAATCGATTCAATTCCAAGAGATGCAACAAAACTTTCATTTCTTTTTACGACTAGATCAACTGCAACACCAATTAAAACTTCAGGGGCTATATCAAAGATCTTATTCAATCCAGAAAATATGGAAGCTCGGAATACTCTAAAACGCCATGGTTTTAAATATCTTAATAAATCAGATGAAGATTTTGAAATTAGCTTATATTTCATTTTGAATGAGACCTATTGATGATTTCTATAAATGCCTTGCTGCCTTCTCTTAGTGTACGTTTTTGAGTATTAAAATCAACCTTATAAAGTCCAAACTTCATCTCATATCCTTTTGCCCATTCAAAATTATCCATTAAGCTCCAATAAAAATATCCTCTTATATCAAGACCATCTTTTAATGCTTTGCTCGTGGCATACAAATATCTCTTGATAAAAATAGGTCGTATTTTATCAGAACTATCCGCTAAACCATTTTCAGTTATATATATAGGCACTCCCAATGAGCTAATGGTATGCAGTGCTTTATATAAGCCTTCTCCATACATAGGATAGTCCATATCTGTTTGAATGTCTTTCTTTCGAGTTTTGATAACAAATGGTTCTTTTTGGTTTATCTGGCCCTTAACATGCATTCTACTGTAATAATTAAGGCCAATAAAATCAAGCGAACCAACTGCTTCTGCATTAATTATTTCATCATCAACCATACCTGGCATATAGAATGATGATTTTCCATATTTAAAAAAGTTTAGAGGTTCATTTGTGAAAATATCATTCAATATTCTGCTTATAAACCAATCTAAAACATGCCACCTTCTAAAAGGATCAAATTGAAAAATATTCTTTACTATGCCGATTTTTACTGATGGTCCATTAGGCAAGCTTTTTAAGTGTCTATATACTTCTACATGAGCGTTTAATAAATTTTTCATTACAACTCCAGCGAGTTCTGTATCTTTTTTCCCTGGAGGGAAAACGCCATTAAAGTAACCTTCAGAAACAAATATCGCTGGCTCATTAATTGTGCACCAAATTGGAATAAGGTCCCCAAGTTCATTAAAGACAATTTCAGAAAATTCAACGAAATGTTTAATATTATCTGCTTTTTCAAAGGCACCCATGGCCTCGAACCAAATAGGATGTGTAAAATGATGCAAAGTAATTACAGGAGTAATATTAGCTTCGATTAAAGCTTTAGTCATTTTACGGTAATGGATCAAGGCGCTTTGATCAACTGCTCCTTTTTGAGGCTCGATTCGAGACCATTCTATTGAAAAACGATAATGATTAACCCCTAACTCTTTCATGAGCTTTATATCTTCGGGATAACGATTCCAATGGTCGGCAGCTAACGCGGAACGATCTCCATTATGAATACGGGAAACATTGTTTTCATCAAACTGGAGTTCCCATTGATACCAGTTATTATTAATATTGTTTCCTTCTACTTGATGTGCTGCAGTTGCGGTACCCCAAGCAAAAGATCTTGGAAATTGTGAATCATCCGTATTAATCATACTCCAATCCCATTCTACATCAGGGTAGGAGATGACAAAGTATAATAGAGGAGTAAACCAACACAGAAAAGCAACAGCTAGACCAACAAAAACTTTTGATAAGATTTTATTACTAAACATTATAATTATTTGTTAAACACAAATGGTGGTATCATAATAGTTATATATTCTTTAACACATTCTGGGTATGGTGGAAAAAATTGATTATTAGAAATGTTGAAAAAAGTAGTATTAGTCCAATTAAAATCTAATTCACATATGCTCTCTGGTATCTCATTAATTAGTTGATTATTCTCTAATCTAAAAAATTCTATATTTTTCAGTCCCCATATTTCAGATGGGATTCCACCTGTAAGTTCATTATTGAATAAACCCAGATAAGTTAGATTAGTCAGATTTCCGATCTCTGAAGGGATAGATCCTGTGAGTTCATTATTGAATAAACCCAAAGAGTTCAGATGAGTCAGATTCCCTAGTTCTAATGGTATTTTCCCATTGATTTTATTTTCACTTATACTCAAAAAGATCAGATTATTCAAATTCCCGATCTCCGGAGGGATTGAACCTGTGAGTTCATTATCCCATAAACTCAAATAAGTCAGATTGGCCAAGTTTCCGATCTTACGAGGAATTGAACCTGTAAGTTTATTATCCCATAAACTCAAATAAGTCAGATTGGCCAAGTTTCCGATCTCACGAGGAATTGAACCTGTAAGTTCATTATCCCACAAACTCAAATAAGTCAAATTGGCCAAATTCCCGATCTCCGGAGGAATCTCTCCTTCTAAAAGATTGTGACCAAGGTGTAATTCAGTCAGGTTTCTCAGGTTCCCAATTTCTGAAGGGATTTCTCCCTGCAGATAATTATAACTTAAAAATAACCCAGTTAAGTTTGTCAGAATCTCGATCTCTGGAGGTATATTCCCTGTAAGTTGATTTTCTATTAAGTTTAATTCAACAGTATTCACTATAGAGTAATATTCACCCCATAATTTGATCTCAAAATCTCCAATCTCAATATTGCTTTTTGATTGTCTCCCCCAAATATCTTCAACAACTAATTGATAATACTTTAACACATCAACTGATAAAACAAAAGTTGTATCCGTTCTATAATTTGTCTCATAAACTAAAATCTGATTACTCATATCTTCAGAAAATGATTGATAAAGCTTGTAAGAACTAAAATCATTATTTTTATTTTTTGACCACATTATCTGAAATTCATCATTAAGTGAGATTGGATATAAATCCGATGAAGTTGGTGCATCATCGATCTCATTGGTCATTCCACCACTCAAAGTACTTAAGCCATATATATCTAATACATCCACCCAGAACCAGTTCTCCTGAGCGGGGTCAAAATCAGTTAAAATATGGGTTGTCCTTGATTGATCTGAGTAACTGATAAGAGTATCCTTATCACCACCTTCTATGGATGAATAGAGGACCTTGTATTCATTAAAATCTTGATCTGTTGCTCCTTCCCATTCTATGGTCATTTCAGTAACAGTATAGCTCACAGAAATAATATTGACTCTTTGCGGATGTGATGTTGAATTATCAATTACATAAACATTTGGCTCTGATGCAGTTGAATGACCTGATAAATCATACGAAATAACTTTTACCGTGTGTTTGGAATCATCTTCGTATTGGATTGTATTCCATTGATATTCATAAAATGATTCTAAATCCGTAAAAACAAGAGAGTCATCAATGTAAAATTCAACCTTATCTATTCCATCATTATCCTTGGTTTCAACAACAACAGTGGCAATTTCATTGATAGTTTGATTATTGACAGGGGATAAAATCGATACTGTTGGTGCAATTATTTTTGGAGTTTGAGTAGCAACTGGAGGTGGTGGTGCACAAGACCAAATAACTAATCCGATAAGTAACAGTAGTGGTTTAATTCGCTTAAACATTTCTGAATCTACCCATCATCCCAAGAACTAAAAACCTACTACTGGGTAGAGCTCACATTAAATTATTTCTTAGTGGAACTTGACTGTAACGTAATATCTAGGTTGCAGAATGTTATTGTTTCTTTGTTCTAAAATTTCTTTTTCAGTATACCCATAATATTTCATTATTAAACCTAGATACCTGTCTAAAGTCCTTTCCTTTTTTGATACCTGAGCGCCACTGGCATTGTATATTTCAATAAATGTTAAATAAAATTTATCTTTTTCAGATGGATCTTTACGCATTTTTGTCAGGGATATTATATCTTCATGTAATTTGATTGGATTTCCGAAATAATCAAGCTGAGGAGCGCACCCCACCAGAAATAGCATTAAAAAAATACGTTTATTCATTCCAAAATCTACCCATCATCCCACCAACAAAAAACCCCACGAATGTGGGGCTTGATGTTGTAGAAAGGGTAAATCATTTAAGCAATACCATCTTTTTAGTCTGGTTATAGTCTCCCGCTTGTATCGTATATAGGTATAACCCTGCTGATACTGGTTGACCTTGATTGTTGGTAGCACTCCATTGAATTGATTTGTAGCCTGCATTGTGCTGGGCATTTACCATAGTCTTAACAATCCGACCCATCATATCGTAGATAGTAATATTTACAAATCCATCTTCTGGCAAGTCATACTGGAGCGTTGTGACTGGATTGAATGGATTCGGATAAGCATTGTATAGGTTATAGGTAATAGGGAATGTTTCATTAATGACGGATACTTGCTCACAGTTAGTGGTATCTTGCTCTCCCACATAATCTTCTATACAGGAAGGATATGGGGGACAAAACTGATTTCCCCCAATTTCGAAATTTTCTTCTTCATTAAAATAATAATCATCCCAATCTAAAGGAAGATCGCACACACTTTGTGGGATCAACCCGGATAGCTGGTTTTCCGAAAGATCTAAAGCAGAATATGACGTAGTAGCTTGTTGAAACCCAACTACTATTCCAGTTAAATTTATTAGATTGTTAATTTCAGATGAAATTTCTCCAGAGAGTAGATTACTACTAAGGTTTAAAGTTTTTAGTTCGGTCAGAGTAAAAATTTCAGAAGGAATTTCACCACTAAATTGATTATCTGAAAAATCAATTGAAACCAAATTAATTAGATTACTTATACTTGTAGAAATCTCACCAGTAAGTAAATTATCAGACAAATTTAAACCAGGGGTAAATGCCGTCCCAAGAAATGACGAAGTAATACCTCCACTCAAATTAATTAGATTTAAAAGTTCAGCTGGAATTTCTCCAATTAGTTGATTAGAACTTAAATCAAGAGAAATTAGGTTAATTAGATTACCTATCTCTGGTGGAATGAAACCTGTATGTCCATTCTTACTTAAATGTAAAGTAGTTAAATTAGTTATATTCCAAATTTCTGATGGAATAACACCTCCTGAATCGAGGTCCTCGATTTCTAAATGAAGTAAATTTGTCAAGTTTCCAATACTGTCAGGAATGGGTTCAGCGATATTAGTTCCCCGTATTATTAGAGAAGTGAGATTAATTAAACTAAATAATTCTTCAGGAAAAGTAGTTGCTGTATCCGGTACTAAAGGAAAACCAAGCTCAGTAGTATTCTCAATAGAGAAGCATTCACCCCAAAATTCAACGCCTTCCGTGCCATCGTCGGCTGTACAACCTGAAGAACTTACATCCGGTACCCCTAATGTTCCGTCATCACGTAGGCAGTGAGCGTAAACGGAACCATTCTCCGTCCAGGCAATGAAAAGGCAGTTCGGTCCTTTTCCAGCCATCATGTCTGATTTGGCCGTACCTGAATTGGTCACCGTTATCGTCTCGTCGGTCCAGACCAAATTACCTTCTGCATCCAGCCTGTTGGCATAAATATCACCGTTCATATTGGCACTTTGCTGTATGTAAGCTGAGATCAATTCTTCACCAAAGCCTGCCATAGACAGGTCAAGATAGTCGTAACTACTATTCAGGGCTACCACTGTGACTCCATTAGATCCCCAGAGCTGATTCCCGCTACTGTCCAGCCTTTGTGCAGAGATTCCGCGCTGGGATTGGCTCCCATTGGCTTCCCTCCAGACTGCCATAAGTTCCTGTGTCTCTTCGGCTACAGAAAGCATAGGAGACATACGGAAATTGCTGGAGTTTGTCGATAGATCCACTCCGCCTGTCCATGCAATTGCACCTTCTCCCGTAATGTGCTGGGAAACCGCATTCTGCACGTTCCCGGAAAACTGCGTCCAAGCCGAAAAACTGCCACCACCAGCTTCAGCCACTAACTGCTGCGACCAATTCCCCATAGGGAATACAACCGGACCCACTGCCACTGTTGGATTATCCCACTGAGCATTTCCATCAAGGTCATACTTCTGCAAATAAATTTTACTATCAGCAGCCCAGATTGGTCCTGATTGTCCAATCCATTGAACTAATACATGGCCATTTGAATTAACAATTGGTTGAGGGGACATGAGAGATTCAATATTATCTTCAATAAGAATTCCATCACCCCACATTAAACCACCATCAGATGAAATTCTTTGAATTTCAACAATAGTTGAATTAGGAGACCATGCAACCACAACACTATTATCTGGTAAAACAGCTAATCGAGGAGAATAATTTGTCTGGCTGGAATTTGAAACTGATACTCCATCATCTCCCCATAACATAGAGCCATCTGATGAAATCTTATAAGCATATACATTCCATGGGCCTGCCCGCGTATCTAAAACGGTAATAATGGCATTATTATCACTATCCACAGCAAGATTCATATGAAAAACGGCAATCCATGATTCATTGTTATGATCACTCACTAGCATGCCACCATCATCAAAGTGTGCTACCCCTGTTGCATCAAATCGTTGTAGATACACATGATAACCACCCATGTCAGTAAGCCATGCAACATATACACCCCCATCAGATGTAGCCTTTACTTGTGCCTGAACACCACTACCTAATAATTGTGGAGATGCAGGATCAGAAGACCATTGAGCAAATGTAACGGCTGTCAAAAGAAGTGAACGAATAAATAAATTTGTAAGAGTTTTCATAATAAACTTTATTAGATGATCAAAGATAGCCATCCTAGTACAAATAAAAAACCCCATGGTTGTGGGGTTGGAATGTGTCATTTATTATAGATTCTCGTTATTATTGGTAATCATTAAAGTTCAATTCCCAATCGAGCTAAAATAAATATTGTAAGCCCGTAACAGCCCATGGTAATCAAGATAGAGAGACCCATGCCTACATAAAAATTGACTCCGGCTTTTAAAAGGATTGGAAAAGCAATAAACAATGCAAGAGAAGGAATCACCAACCAAAGAATACTATTGGAGAGAGAAATTACATTTTCAATATTTTTCGTATCCATATATAGCCAGATCATAGACAGTATCGAAATAAGAGGGATCGATACAATCAAACCTCCCAGGAACGTATTTTTTTTTGCAATCTCTGAAACAATAACAATGATAACTGATGATATGAAAAGTTTAATAATAGTCTGAAACATTGTTTATATCATTATGTATTAATAAGGTTAATCATTATCTAATTTTAGCTCAATCTGTTTTAGTTTATCGAGTACCATTTTAATCTGCATTTGATATGTTTTTAAATCTTCTTCAGTGCCATTCTTTTTTAATTCATTAATCGTTTTTGGCACTGTTTTGACCCACTCCACTAATTTTTTGTAAGCTTCTTGCCCATTTGTACCAATTTCTATTGTTACTTCTTCTGAATTCTTATCTTTTTCCATATCCAAATCTACCACTACCACTATAAACAAAAAAACCCCACGAATGTGGGGCTTGAAGGCTAATACTCTTTTTTAGTGACAAATTCACCATTATTATAAATTGTTTCATTTCGCTTCTTTCCATTAGCATTCCAAGTGATCCAAGTCCTATCTCGCTCCCCTTTTAAATAGCCACCTTCCTGCCATTTATTTCCTTTTTCATCCCACCATGTCCATGTCCCAATTCTAGTGGTGCCTAAATATGGGCCTTCTTCTTTTTTCTGTCCATTATCAAACCATAGGGAATATATTCCATCTTCTTTACCAGACTTGTGCTCCGTCTCACGCTCTTTTATTCCATTTTCATCATAAAATGTCCACACCCCTTCTTCCTTCCCTTCTTCCATTTGTCCTTCTCTTGTTTTGTTACCATTTGGAGCGAAAAATGACCATAGAATATCATCACCTTTTTCGAATATTATTTCTTTTTCTTTAATACCTTTTTTATCCCAATATTTCCATACCCCATCCTTTTTCCCATCATCATATTCACCATCTTCTCTAGATAAATCTTCTTCAACAATTTTTTTGGTTTTTGCTGCTTTTTGTTGTAGTTCTTTCTCAGGTTTTTCTTCTTGTACAATAGGTTTCACATCTTCTTGAATAATTTCAATTTCGTTATATATTTCTTCTACAGTTTCATTTTCCATGTCAATCATGGAACGTTTTTTCACTACTACTGCTACTATCAATAGTAATACCAGAAAAATTGGGAGTTGTTTCTTCATTTTATTATCCTTGATATATTAATAAATCTAAAAACCATTACCTTAACAAACCATGATTCTAATCATATGTGGGGTTGTTTTAACAAATTAATTTACAAATGTGGGGCAGCTGTTAAAGCTGTTAATAATAATAATATTGAAGCAACAATTGTATCATATTAAACTCCTTTATCTATGCGTAAATCTACAAAGCATCACCTTACAAGTATGTTCAGGTCTCTATAAATAAAATAAATTAATGATACTAAGGTGCTATGAGTTTTGCTTTAATCTCATAATATGCATCTACATGGTATGCAGCATCACCAGTTGTAAATTCTATGATCAAAGTATGAGGCCCTGGGTCTAGTATTTGAGGACCTGCATTATTTACTAAAACGGAATCGGCAGCGCAGCCTAGACCACCGCCAGGAGCTTGCCCATCGCCAATAACATTTCCATTCAATTTAAATATAATTCTATCGTATCCAGCTGACTGAGCTTCACCAATTCCTGAAAAATCTAACTCCAAAGTAAGAGCAGAAGAGCCATTAACCTGAATATTTGCCGTGGCTGTTCCATTTTGAGTGTTACCATTACTTCCACCACAATTAGCACTGTCCTCTACTTTAAATTGAAGAGATTGGGAAATTGAATTATCTGTTTCTTCTTGGATTGTTACATTCCATCCAAAATCTGCATTTTCTACTATACCGTCCCAATAATCAGTTATTCCTGTATTATTTTCATTTGATGAATTTAGACCATTTATTAATCCATCATCAGTCAATGTCCAGTCTAAACCACTTACGGGAACAAGGCTAGGTGGATGTACCCTAATTGCAATACTCCCAACGGCAGAAGCTCCTTCGCCATCTTCAACCGTACACGTTATATAATATACACCAGAATCCGCTGGCGCAGTCCATGTGGCGCTGTCACCATTCTGGTCCAAAGAGCCACTGGCACTCTCCCAAAAATAAGTTAGTTTATCACCATCCTGATCAGTGGCTTCACATGCTAATTGTACAGTACGACCTCCTTTGAGGTTTGAAACACTGGATGTAATAGAAATGATTTCATTTGCTTTATTATATTGATCATCACAGTTCCAAATAATCAAAAGTAGAAATGATATAAATAAATTTTTATTTAGGTGAGTCATGATACTATTATATCAACCGTTTCTATAGCATTGCCATGGTTACTATCCATGACTTCACAAGAAATAGAAAAAACACCTGTTTCATCTGGTGCTGTCCAAGTAGCAGTATTACCGTCGCCAACAATAGTCCCAAGCGTGCAATCCCAAGTATAGACAAAGGTTTGATCTTCTTCATCATGAGCAATACAGGTGAGCAGAACAGTGCCACCAATTGATGTAGTTTCAGGTTCAGCGGTCAAACTTTTTATGACAGGTGCATTGTTTCCGCAACTCCAAAAAGCAAACCCAATAAACAGTAGTAATGGTATAAATCGATTATTCATTCCCAAATCTACAAATGATTCTGCAAACTAAAAACCCAACCAACGCATAAGAAATAATATCTAAAGATTTAATTAGACTTATCTTTAAATACAACTTATCCTATTCCAAGTAAACCAAAAAAGATCATTAAAATCTTTCATTTTCTAACTGGTAAGCAAATTTCATTGCCGAATATACTCTTTTCTCTCCGAGCCTTTTGTTGACCCTGTTTAAAATAGTCTTATAATTTGGATATTTATTCCAAAAATTTCTTTTTGAGAATATTTCAACACTGTCGACAGAAATATTGAAATTATAATCAGGATTTATTTTTGTAATAATTCCAACTTCATCTAATTCTTCTATACTATTAATTAGATAATCAGTTAATAATTTAGAATGCTTTGAAGAAGGTTTTTTCCCGCTAATTTGTATTAAAACTTCACATTTTTTATTCATGATCTTTCTTAAATAACTATAAGATTTTTGGAATAAGCATTCCCGTCTGTTTTTTATATTCTGCCCACTCGGGATGGCGGGACATAGATGCTTCTTTCTGAAGGATGTTAATGAGGAAAACTCCGATCCAGACCCAGGCTAAAATGACCCATGGTATCCAATGTTGTACTATCAAAGCATAAGAAGCATAAAGCATGATTTCTCCTAGATAATTTGGATGGCGAATATATTTGAAAAGCCCTTCCCGGATAAGTCCACGATGGTATTTCAAGGTGAAATATTTCTGGGAGTCAGCACTCATCATGATTACCACGCCCATGGTATGTAGCGATATTGCAGTGGCTAAAACAGTTACAGTTGCCATTTTCTGGTCAGGACCCAATATGCCAGAAATTAGCAGAAAGGGAAAAACCCAGTATGGGCCCAGAACTAACATAAATGCCATTAGTCCGCCGCCAAGGGTCACTTTCTTTTCCCATTTTTTATCAGGAAATGCAAAATGCTTCAGCATCCAGCAGAAACCATACATCCCATGCAGAGCCAGATATACATTTGCCGATAGAGAAAAATTCTGATAATAATTCATCAATAAAAGTATAAAGAAAAAGGTGCCCGTCTTTTGGAAATTTATCACCCAGGCCAGCTTCAGTATTTGGGGTCCGCCTAAAAATCTTTCTGTAATGTATGTAGAAAAACGGGCCCAATGGAACCATAAGGGTTTATTTGTTTGTTGATTATTCATATTACCATCCTTGTTAGATTACAATCCTACTCTTGCCATTATCTGACCAAACTAAAAAACCTATTTAATCTCTATGGCTTTGCATGCCAATAAGCGAGCCCAATGAAAACAAATTGAAATGGCAATCTCCCCCAGGCAATAATAGACGTTGTGTCCATCGCAGCACCATTTGTTAAGGCCAGATAAATATTTGCAGGGTATACTGCAATTAATAAAAGGATCAGACCCCAACCAGCTATAAATCTCGTTTTTGGAATCATTAATAGAATCCCGAAAAGAATTTCAAAGAAACCACTAACGTATACTAAGGCCATTTTGAATGGGAGTATGGGTGGAACAATACGAATAAACCAGGAAGGATCCTGAAAATGTTTCACTCCTACAACTATATAGAACAAACCCATAATGTAAACAGTAGCAGATTTAAAATTCATAGATTACCATTATATTCAAACAATTTTAGGCATTATCCCACAAACAAAAAACCCCACGAATGCGGGGCGAATAATGTGATGAAGTTTATCATTAGAATTAATCCTTTACTGATCCATCTTTGTTCCATTTCTTTTCTGTAATCAGTTCACCATCCTTATAAATTTCTTCATCCATTTTCTGCCCATTCTTATACCAGTAAGTCCAATTACCGTTTTTTTTCCCAACCTTATAAGTTCCATACGATCTCTTCTGCCCATTATCAAACCATCCAGTATATAATCCATCTAATTGAGGGTCACTCCATTTATCTAGACCCTTATAATTCCCTTCATATATCTTCTGTCCATTATCATACCATTCAGTCCATTTGCCATCTTTTTTCCCATCCTTGAAAGACCCTTCTCTTTCTTTCACTCCATTAACCCGCCATCGAGTAAATAATCCATCATAATTCCTGTTCTTTAAAATATACTCAGTCTCTTTCTGTCCATTATCATACCACCTAGTTAATAATCCATCCAATGTTCCATTCTTGTAAGAATTGTAAGATTTGATTTCATTATTTGGATACCATAAAAAACCCCCTCCTTCATATATCATAGTTCCAATAACCCCTCCGTCTTCAAAACTTACTTCCACTTTCCCTTTATACTCTTTGCCATTACTCTTATCCCAATAAGTCCATAATCCATCTCTTCTTCCGTCATCATTGAAAGTCCCTTCTTGTTTTTTTGTACCATCATTATACCATACCATCCATTTAGCGGTTTTTTTCCCATCTTTCATCTTTCCTAATGGTAGTTTCATTTCGCCAGACATCTTAAAAATATTACCATTCACAATCTCATCAGTAAACTTTTCCTTATATACTACACCTTGTTTTACGATGTGATCAATATTGTATTCTTTCTGCCCCCAAGTCAACCCAATAAATAGTATCAGTGATATATACTTAATCATCCACAAATTTACCCATTATTCCACAAACAAAAACCACACAAATATGGGGCTTTATAGGTTAGTTATTCTTAGTCTTCTTTTTTGATTTAACTGCTTTTGCAGTTCTTTTAATTATTTCTAGTAGCTTTATTGAGTGTTTTTATATTCTTTTAACTGAACTTTTATTCATATAAATAAATGAATTGAGACAAAAACAATTCTTACTCAAATTCATCCCAGCTAACATCTCTGCCAGGATATGCAACTTTGTTAAATGGCCATTTTTCTTGAATCCATTTTTTAACAATAGAAAAAAGAATTTCATCTAACCCATTTGCTACTTCACTTTGCCTGACCCACATCATAATTATTGCATCATAACTTGGATTGTCAGAAGGATAAATATACATGCAACCAAGACATTCAGCTTCATCCAAAGCCATAACGGTAAAAGCAAATGAAGATTTTTTTTGAAATTCTTTTTGATGCCATCCAAGATCAATTAAATCTTGTTCAAAAGACAAATCTTTTGTTGGCCATTTATGATTGGTGCCAAAAGGTTTCGTTTTCTGTAAATATTCAATACTGGTCATAACAGCATCATAATCTAATTTAACATCTTTAACAGTGAGCATTCTTAAACGAAACCTGTCAGTTTCTAATGCTTCAGGAATCTTATAATCTGTTGGGATAAATTTCTTTTTCATAATAAAACGATAATCTTACAAATAACAGCATTGGTGTGATGCGCTTAATCATATCCAAATCTACCCATCATCCCCCAAACCAAAAAACCCCACGAGCGTGGGGCTAGGTCTAATGAAAATTTAATAATAGGTATTAATTACCAAATACTTTCTTAAGTATATCAGTCGTTCTTTTTTGTGGGTTTTTTCTAATTTCTTTTTCCTCTTCTGCAAGTATGTAAAAAAGCCCGTTAATTGTTTTCTCTGTAACATACAATTCTAAATCAGGATTTATTTTTTTGACAAAGGGTATTTTGTTATAAATACTCATAACTTTTTTCCAATGTTTTGTAGCACCCACTTGATCTAATGAAAATTTAATATTTGGCTTAAAAGCTTCTATTAGATCCGAATTTGTATTTTCATATAAATAGTCTGTTCCAGCTGTATTGGTTCCTTTCACAATATTTATAGCATCATTTATATTCATGTTTTTTATCGTTTTTATAAATATCGGTTTAGCAGAAATAACAGCATCTTCTGCTGCTCGATTCATACTTAAAACTGCTTTATCTAATTCTTTCTCCATACCCATTTTCTTTACTTTATCGTATACAGTATTTGCTTCAGGTGGAAATGGGATTTTTACATTTAAATTATTATTAAATCCACCTTCTTGCGATAATATATCAACACCTTTTTCAACACCTCTATTAAGTGTCTCTTTTAAGGCTGCAGCAGCATCACCCTCAGTTAATTCCTTTACTTGCTTAGAAGTATTTTTTAGTTCTTTGTTTACTTTTTTTGCTGCTTTTTTTAGGTCTTTCCAATTTTGGGAGTAGGTAACCATTGGAAATGATAGAGCAATAATTAATATTAATTTCATTTCCGAATATACACATCATCCTATAAACAAAAAACCCCACGGATTTGGGTCACCCTTATACTATAAGATTATTTTTTGGGTTAAGTAATTATCTAAAGCTTTTTCTTCAATTGTTAGTGGGATTTGGATATTTTGTTCAGGTTTATTTTTTTTGTTTTCTTCTATTGCAGTGGATACCAATGCAGTTAATAAAATAAATGCTAAATCTTCTTTTGGACTTGAATTTCGAGAATTTCGGAAACGATTTCTTCGCTGCTTACTATCTTTTTCATTTTTTTTGATTCTTGATGTCGATGCTAATGATACTAATGATTCATATGCTAATTTTTCTTTTTCATTTTTATCTTTAATATTTTTTACTTTCTCAAATTGCTTACCCGTATCTGTAATCTGAATGGAACGGTATGCAGAAAACAATCCCCATGCAATTAATAATCCACCTCCTTGTTCCGCTTCAGGAGACGAAGCAGTTGCTATAAGCATTACTCCACAACCAATAAGAGTGATTGGAAACATTTTGCTATAACGAGATTTTTGTTCTTTTTCTTTCAATAATTTTTCCAAATACAGAGATGGTGGTATTTTTTTATTCCATATGTCAATTTCATCAGTGTCATTTTTGTCTTTGATTAACTGCCGTACGTATTTTACACCATCAATGACAACAAAACCTTCTTCGGTGCTAACACCACCAACTTCTACTTTTGCAGCAGGCTTTGGAATATCGGGGTTAAACACATCGGGGAGTATTTGCGTCATTTCACCAGTCATGGGGTCTAATTCAGGTGGAAAAAGAATATCTGCCGTTACAGTATTTATACTGCAGTCGTAATCAAATCCCCTGCCGCTACTCAAGCCTTCGCTAGCATTCGTGATGGATGTAATCTCGTCACAGGAATAGTATATTATTTTTTCTCCAATGAGCATATGGACATGGTTCATGTATATACCGATAAACTCCCCATGAGCTTTTTGTCCATTTTCTAGCCGAATTTGCACATTGGCATCTCCAAACAAGAATGAGAATATCATTAAAAACAGCAAGGCGCTATATTTATTCACATTTTTATCCTGATATACCTAATCATATCCAAATCTACACATCATCCCACGAATGTGGAGATGTATTATGTAGATTTTAAATGATTTCAATTTATTGAATTCTCATTAATAAAATTTAGGATTGTAGAAGATATCGTGTCATAGTCCTCTTGAATCAGCCAATGACCTAAATCCAGCTCGATAAAATTATACTTACCCTTCATATAGTTTTCTGTTTGTTCAGCTCCCTTTCTTCCCAGAGCCGTATCCTTAATACCCCAGATAAATTGAGTTGTCGTAGATATATCACCAAGATTTGCTATATTTTCACTATTGATGTTTACTCTGTACCAATTTAATGATGCTTTTAAGGCACCTTTTTGCTTAAAAACTTTTAGATATTCTTCTTTTTGCTCATTAGAACTTTCACTCCATATACTTTTTAAATTTTTATGATTATTTATTGAAAAAAATAGCTCAGGAATTATTGGTAATTTGAAAAATTTAAAGTACCTACTCATTCTTTTCTGATCTTCATCAAATTCTAATGCCTGGGTAAATGCATCAAGATGAGGCACTGACAATGGTGTCCAAGTTATAATTCTATTGGGGTTAGTAGCAGTAGCTACCCAGCCAACTGATGCCCCCCAATCGTGTCCTACCAAATGGAATTTCTCAAAACCAAATTCATTAGCCAATGAAAATACATCTTCAACAAGATATTCAACTTTATAGTCGGTTTTTGATTTGGGTCTGGCACCATTACTATAACCCCGTTGGTCTGGCGCTATAACTTTGTAATTATTATCTGCAAGAAGTTTCATAAGATCTTTATACATGTGCGAGGTTTCAGGAAATCCATGAAGAAGTATTATAGCATCGCCGCTATTAGATAATCCAGCAGTTCTAACATCAAATTCAAGATTATTGGCTTTTATTTTTTCCATGGATAAATCTTCAGTTAATGCAATCCCTATAAATAATATGTTGGCTATTACAAATTTATACATTATAAAATCTACCCAACATCCCACAAACAAAAAACCCCACGAATGTGGGGCTTGATATTCTTTAAATTAACCCAAGACCAACCGTATGGCTATAACGGTGAGGCAAACCTTGAAAAGTAGTTTAAAAGTTGTTTCTGGAACAAAGTTAAGTAGTCTCTTTCCAATATTCGTTCCAATATATACAGCCACGATTAGAGGCAATAACAGGTTATACTCCCCAATATAGTCTACATGAAAAAAGTAAATAAAGATTGGTATCTTACCAAGGTGAGAAATAATCTGGCAGGCAGCCTTATTGGCAATAATATTTTCTTTGGTCAGGTGTTTACTTAGGAAAAAAGGAGCAATGAGCGGACCAGTCGCGCCAACAAAAATTGTACTTAGACCACTGATAAAGCCAACTATAATAAATAATTTATTTTTTTGCTCTTTTTTCTGCCCTTTCAAATAAAGAAACCACAGAATATAAATTCCAATAATGGGTTTTAAATAATCAAATTGTATTTGGTCCGCTGAGCTTACCTCATAGTATTTCATTATTCCATAAATCATTAACGCAGATAGGGCCAGACCAATTATAGCACCAAATAGAAATTCTAATATTAGATTTCTTTTTAAGTAATCTTTAAATACAAAAGTTCTGGTTCCATTGCTTACCATCTGAATAATACCATGAAGAGCAATTACCATGTATCCATCAGGAATCATGATAGCCATTATACCGAGTAGTATAATCCCACCTCCCATCCCAATTACGGCTGAAATGGATGAAGTGATAAGAGCCGCTATGATGAGTATTATTAGTTCCATTTTGGATAGATATCTATAATTAATTTTATAAAAATGCTATGATTATCCAAACAAAAAACCCCAGGAATGTGGGGCTATTTTTTTGTAGATATACTTCTTATAATGTTCAGCCCAATTCCTATTCGTTTTTACTTTACACAAATTATAGATAAACGCTCAACATCACCTTCAAAATCAAGTAATATATCTAGATCTCCATTACAATTGCTATTATTATAAAAACCAAAAGATGATAAATCCCATACGCCGTTAATTGAAATGAATAGTGTCTCATCTAATTTATTTGATTCAATATCATCACAACTCCTAGAGGGTATTCCCATAGACAATAATATTAATATTTTTTGTTTAAATATAAATCTATCCTAAAATTAGCTATGTACTTTTCACTAATAATATGCTAAACGCTCCTATTCCAAAAGATGAGGATCTTAGATTACAAAGCATTAAAAAGCTTAAAATCCTAGATACTGATTTTGAAGAACGATTTGATCGTATATCTCGTTTTACGAAAAAGACTTTAAAAGTTGAGACCGTTTTAATAAGCGTAGTTGGTGAAAATAGACAATGGTTTAAATCTTCTGTTGGATTTGAAATAAAAGAGACACCTCGAAATATTTCTTTTTGCGGACATGCAATCCTTTCAGATAAAATATTAAATATACCCGATACAACTAAAGATAAAAGATTTCTTGATAACCCTTTAGTTACTAATTCTCCAAATATACGTATGTATGCTGGAAGACCATTACATGGCCCTGATTCACAGAGAATTGGGACACTTTGTTTAATTAGTTATAGCCCACGAGTTCTTACCAGTGAAGAACTGCAAACTCTAGATGATTTAGGAGCTTGGGCTGAATTAGAATTAAATACAAAAAAAATTAATAATGCATTAAAAAATGGCCGAGAGTACTTGCAAGAGCTCCTCGATGAAAAAACAACTCTTACAAAATTAATGCGTCAATTAAAACTTTCTAATGAAGAATTTGAACAGTTTATTGAAGTGGCAGCTCAAGATCTAAAAGATCAACTAGCAGGAGCCAAAAGAATGCAAATTTTAATTGATAGCTTATTAAACTATTCAGAATTAGAAATAAAAACAGCACTTCTTATTAAAATCGATATGAATATATTGTGTCAAACGGTACTTGAAAAATTAAAAATTGAAATAGAAGAAAAAAGAGTATTAATTAATATAGAAGAACTACCTACTATTGTAGCTAACAAAAACCAAATATCCCAAGCTGTCTATAACCTAATTCAGAATGCAATAAAATTCAATAATCAAGATTCACCAATAATTAACATCTCTTATGATGAAACTAATTCAGATTGGGAATTTCATATAAAGGATAATGGAATAGGTATAGATATGAAGTATGAAAACCGCATATTCTTGATTTTCCATAGACTTGATAAAGGAAAGGAATATGACGGGCAAGGACTTGGCTTATCTATTTGTAAAAGAATAATTGAAAAGCATGGAGGAAAAATCTGGTTCGATTCTCAAGTTGGGCAAGGATCAGAGTTTCATTTTTTGATTAATAAAAAATTAAACCCCAATTAAACAATATAGTCCCCAAATTTTGATTATGAGTATTAAAAGCTTCAGATAAATTTCCCTTCATAATTTTTTTCTTATTTTGTTTCATTTCAAAATCTAAACATCATCCCACAAACAAAAACCCCCATCAAAGATTTAATAACTTAAAATGGATAGCGTCATAGAAATAATATCCAGGTAATTGACATTGTGATCCTGATTATAGTCTGCTAAATAATTATAGCTTTCATTATTCAATATATTATTGGAAATCAGAAGCATATCTATAATATTAATTGAACCATCAAAATTTATATCACCTCTATCTGCTATGACTAAGTATTGACTAAAAAAATTCCAAACCTCTTCACCAGCATTAATATCCATATTGCCCCAGGCCCCAGGCCATTCGTGTCCGCCATTCACAACCTTATATAGCCAAACCTCATTATTATTTATTCCATTAATATGTTTCTCAATTACCACAAAACTGCCGTCAGATGGAAATATATCTGGAAGTATATTGATAATTGTTTGTGTACAATTATTAATGTTGATCCAATAATCAATACCCTCTTCAATCCCTATATATGCACCCCATCCGCCTTGATTATTAGGATCTCCATCCCACCAATTAGTATCATCCAGGGTACCATGGATTTCTAAAACCGGTATGGGGGAAGGATCGCACGTATTATAAAAAGATTCAAACATTATGCCAGCCACAGAAGCAATTCCTCTAAATACATCACTCTCCTGGCAAGCTAACATGTATGACATTTCACCACCATTCGACATTCCAGTGCTAAAAGTATTATAGCTACTGAGGCCATATTCCTCCTGAAGATAATGGGCCAATTCGGATAAGAATTCTACATCATCAACTGTCTCATTTGGGTGAAAATCATAGCCCACATTCCAGAATGCATTACCCATATCATCAATGACACCCTGAGGGTAGCACACCACAAATCCATTCTCATCTGCAATTTGATTCATATTCGAATAATTCATAATAGAAACTGCTGAGCCCGAGTAACCGTGTAAGACAAATATCAGTGGAACGCCCGGTCCCAGTGAATCCGGAGTATATAAATAGTATTCTCTGGTTTCATTATTGATGGTAAACGTATGTAACTGGGGCTGTGCATAAATAAAAGAAACAGAAAACAATAGCGTATGGAAGAGTTTAAGCATCTCTAAATCTACCCATCATCCCACAAACAAAAAACCCCACTAATGTGGGACTTGATTGTTAAATGATGGTATTACTTTAATTCTCGCCTGTGATATAATTCCAGATACTTTGGTTATAAATTAAACATAATGAAAACTGCAATATTTGTTGATGTGCAAAATATTTATTATACCACACGAGATACTTTTAATCGTTCCTTCAACTATAGACGTTTTTGGAATCAAATAGAATCTGAAGATGAAATAATTAAAGCGAATGCTTACGCTATAGATAGAGGAGATGAGAGGCAACAAAAGTTTCAATACGCTTTACAATCTATTGGGTTTAATGTGAAACTAAAGCCCTATATATCCAGAGTAGATGGTAGTGCTAAGGGGGATTGGGACGTGGGCATAACCATCGATATTTTAGAATCAGCTGAAGAAGTAGAAAAAATAATTCTGCTATCAGGCGATGGTGATTTTGATTTAGTTGTGCGAAAAGTAATAGATAAATATGGATGCATCGTGGATATATATGGGGTGCAAGAATTAACAGCGAACTCTCTCATAGAATCTGCTTCAGAGTTTCATTCTATATCAAATAAGTTTTTAGTTTAATCATTTTTTTAACTTGAAAAATGTATCTGACACAAAACTAATCCCATAAATATCAGACATTCATCCTTTTGATTATTCTTGCAGAATCATAAAGTATTTATCCATTCCAACTGCAAATCCATTTTTTGTAATTTGCTTAACTACAAAGCCAAATTTTTCAAAAAACCCATAAGTATATTGACTAGTATTCAGATGAATTTCAACACCTGGAAAATTAACTTTTATGTGTTTTATTCGATATTTAAGTAATTCACTGCCATATCCTTGATTATGGTAGTTACTATATACTAACCCCCAAGTAAAACCTGCTTTTGTTCTTGATTCATTTACGTCATATCCACCACAAGCAATGATATTAGATTTTCTAAACAAAACAAAATATATCTTGTCATCTCTAGATAAATAATCTTTGTATTCTGAAAGTTCACTATAATCAATAAACTTTGGAGTATTACTTTGTATAATATTTATACAATTCTCAAAATACTTTGAATCATAAGGTACTATTCTCATACCCAAATCTACCCATCATCCCACAAAGTAAAAGCCCCACGAATGTGGGGCTTGATAAACAATTATACATTCTTTATTTACATGTTTTGAAGAAAATCAGATAAAAGCAACAAATCAAAAATATCTACTTCTGAATCAAAATTAATATCTGCTGTACTTATTGAATCATTTTGATTTATTACTAAAGAAAGCAACATCGCAAAATCAAAATTATTAACTAGCCCATCATCATTTATATCGTAGAGTAAATCTTCTGTCTGCTCATCTATAGGTAAAAAATTATGAATTATTCTCAAACCTTCTACTTCCCAATTTGCCACTACAATTTCAGGAGTAAAATCCATATTTAAATCTGCAGTAGCGATGGAAAGTGGAAAGCCCCCAACACCTATTTGCATTTGTTCTTCAAGAGATATATTCCCTTCAGTACTTGAATTTACCATTATTGATATACCACCCATCCAATCATTTGTTAGTAAATCTGGTTTTCCATCGCCATTTAAGTCAGAAATACTTATTCCAACAGGGAGTGAATTAGACTCATATTGATAAAAGTCACTATACTCATATTCAAATCCTAATTCAGAATCTGTACTTATATTCCTGAGTATGGATATCCCGCTAGGTGAGCAAAGCCCACAAGTACCATTTCCTACGATAATGTCAAGCCTTCCATCTCCATCAATATCAGCTAATGTAGGATTTGAAGAACTCCAATTATAATCGTTATACCCCGCAGGTGGGAAGCCTCCAGCTACAATAGTCGCTTCTAAATCAAATTCAATATTTCCCTCTGCACTGTTATTCGAGTACACAAAAACTTCTCTATTACTATAACTACTACTTGAATAGGAAGCTGTAACCATATCAATCATTCCATCTCCATTCAAATCTGCAAAGTCAGGTCGACCATTTGCTAAAACATTTGAAATAATAACTTTATCCGCAAATGATACACTATTTCCATCACTTGTATTTACATAAACTCCAAGTTGGTCATAAGTACCTCGTGTTGTTACTATATCCAGTTTTCCATCCCCATTAATATCTTGTAATTGAACACAGCTTTCATACCCATCTGCTGAAATTATAATTGGGGATTCAAATGAAAAATTTTGATTCTGACTACTATTTATAAAGATACATGTATGAGCTTCAAAATCATCTGTCAC
>Ga0209091_10000906_pt1 | contig 27249 bp, 38 predicted proteins | sample ArcticOcean_MG_C_6_FD_187438 | JGI IMG/M metagenome (GOLD analysis project Ga0209091, IMG submission 187438) | Marine microbial communities from western Arctic Ocean - ArcticOcean_MG_CB8_128 (SPAdes) (version 2) | ecosystem: Environmental > Aquatic > Marine > Oceanic | place: Arctic Ocean...
CATGGATCCTGATTGAAACAGATACTTCGCCCATTCTTTTTCTTCATCTACAGCTTCTCTGTACATATCATAAACTTCTTCTTCACAATCTTTCATCACTTTCAACATCTCTTTGTCTTGTTCAAATTTTTGATAGTTCTTGATGATGTGTTGTGATATGGCGAGATGTTGAGACTCATCTCGAGCAATCAAAGAAATGATCTTCGCAGATCCTTCCATGAGCCTCAACTCCCCAAACCCAAATGTACACGCAAATGACACATAAAATCTAACTCCCTCAAGTATGTTGATACTGATCAACATTTTATAAAAAGCTTTCTTGAGTTCGTATGATGATATTTTGTGTCCTAATTGATATTGCATCCCCAATTTAATGAACTCGTCATATCCTTTTGTGACTGAATCAGCTCTGGACACGATTTCTTTAGTATCGAGTATTGTATCAAACACCTCTGTGGGATTTGAATAGAGGTTTTTCACAATGTAAGTGTAAGATCGACTATGTATAGACTCCATAAAGTCCCAAGCTAAAATACAACCCTCTAGTTCTGGAATAGAACAATACGGCAGTAGGGCTAATGCTGGACCACGACCTTGTACTGAATCTAATAGTGTCTGATATTTAAGATTCGAAGTAAAGATGTGTTTTTGACCTTCGTCTAATGATTGATAATCATTTCTGTCTTTCTGTAGTGATACTTCTTCTGGTCTCCAGAAGTAGCCTAGTTGTGTTTGTGTAAGTTTATCAAATATGGGGTATTTGAATTCATCAAATCTCTGAACTGAAAGTTCTTCTCCGAAGAACATTGGTTCTTTTAATCTATTGATTCGTTTTCTATTGAATACTGTCATATCGCGCAAGCATCACAATCCTCATCATCTGTTTCATAATCTTCATAATGATCATTTGATATAGAATCTATCACTTCCTCAGTTAAAAGAATGTCTTCATCTGTTTTACTATCGTAAGTGTTCTGATAATAAGATGTTTTCCATCCATACTTGTATGTAGTCAGCATGTCTTTAGCCATTTCAGATAACGGAACTTCATTGTTCTCGTAATTCTCTGGATTATATGACCAATTACCACTAATGGCTTGATCAAAAAACTTCTGCATGACTGCTACTACCTTTATATACCCGTCATTGTTAGGCATATCCCATAATAATGTGTAATTGTTCTTGAGATAAGGATAACCTGGGACTATCTGTTTCAGAGGTCCTTTCTTAGATTTCTTAATTGACAAGTAATCACGAGGTGGTTCTATACCGTTAGTCTCATTACTCACAACAGAGGAGCTCTCAGACGGCATCTGAGCCGACAATGTACTGTTCCTTACTCCGTGTTTAACTAGTTCTTCTCGTAAAGATTCCCAATCACACTCGTATTCAGGTTCGACTATTTCGTCAACATCTTTCTTGTAATGATCTATGGGCATTAATCCACCGAAATACTTTGTTTCATTCCAACCATCACAAGAGCCTTTCTCTTTACTGAGTTGAATTGATGTTTTGAGTAAATTGTATTGAAAATGTTCTGATAGTCTGTGTACTAGTTTCCAAGCTTCTGGATCATCATACTTGACTTTGTTCTTAGCTAAGAAATGAGCCAATCCTATGAATCCGATACCCAAACTTCTTCTTCGTTTAGTTGATATTTCAGCAGCTGGTAGAGGATAGTCTTGATATTCAATGACTTCATCTAAAGCTCTTACTGCCAGATCACATAGTTCTGGTAATTCTTTAAGATCATTAGTTAAATTACCAACATTGATAGCTGATAATATACACAACGCGACTTCTCCTTTTTTATCATTAGGTGAAGTTAATGGAGTTGTGGGTAATGTGATCTCTTGACATAAATTAGACATACTGATCTTAGCTTCATCTTCAAAGAATGATGAATGACTATTACAATGATCTATGTTCATGATATAGAGTCTACCTGTTTCAGCTCTCTCTTTGAGTAACTCCATGAATAGTTTCTGAGCTCCGATCTTTTTCTTCGGAACTGAATAAGCTCTCTCGTATTTCTCATACATTTCATCAAACTCAGGTAGACCAAACGCCTCATACAATCCAGGAACTTCATGTGGTGAGAATAGTGTAATGTCTTCATTCTTGAGAAATCTCTCATAGAATAGTTTAGATATTTGTATTGAGTAGTCTAGTTTTCTGACTCTGTTATCTTCTGAGCCTTTGTTATTCTTGAGGACAATAATGTCTTCTATCTCTTGATGCCAAATCGGGAAATGAACCGTTGCCGAACCCCCGCGAACGCCATTTTGAGTACAACAACGGACTGTTGATTCGAACTTTTTAAGAAACGGAATAACTCCTGTGTGTTGGACCTCTCCGCCCCGAATTTTTGAACCCAATCCTCGTATTCTACCTGCGTTGATACCAATTCCCGCACGCTGAGCGACATAACGACCAATAGCCATGTCAGAACTAAAAATACTGTCAAGAGTATCGTCGCTATCGACAAGAACACAACTAGCAAACTGTCGTAAAGGAGTCCTAATACCAGCCATGATCGGTGTTGGAATGTTAATCTTGAATGACGAAACGCTATCATAATATCTTTTAACATATTGTAACCTGTTTTCTTTTGGATATTCTTTGAATAGAGTAGCTGCTATCAACATATACATATATTGAGGTGACTCGTATAATTGACCTGAACTTCTGTCTTGAACAAGATACTTATCTACAACTTGTCTTAGTCCAGCATATGTAAACAACAAATCTCTGTCGTGTTTCATATAACTGTCTAGTTTTTCCCATTCCTCGTCACTATAGTATGTTATCAATTTCTCATCATAGACATTATAATTGATATTTCTTAATACTATATCTTTAAGAGGTGGGTAAATCTCAGAATCTTTCCACTTAGTGTTGAACACACTTTTTCTTACTTGAAACAACAACAATCTAGCTGCTACATATTGATAGTTCGGTGTTTCCAAACATATCAGATCAGCTGCTGACTTTATGAGAATACTTTGTATCTCTGTTGATGTGATTCCATCATAAAATTGTAAACCCGAATTCATCTCGACTGACGATTCAGATACTCCTGCTACATCTCTACACGCAGCCTCTACCATTCTATGTACTTTCTCTAAATCTATGGCCTCTGTTTGACCACCACGTTTAACTACGAATGCTGTATTATCACCCACTTACTTTACTCCAGTCACTCAAAGCCATCTTCGCTGACAACCCTGAAAATTTATTCTTATTAATAGTGTCTTCAATTATAGTTGAGGACAACCCGTTCAACACCATATCATTGATGTCTTTTTCTTTTATAGACTTAGGCCAAATACATACTGTAAAACCATCTTCTATCATGTGAGATAAGTGTTTTATGATCTCAGGGTTTCTTGGTTCATTATCAAACACAATTACAGCTTGCTCAGCTGGAACTATTGACTTCAACTTTGAGAAGTCACTACCAGCTACGGCGATTGCGTTTTGTAAAAATAAACTGTCAATAGGGCCTTCTGTAACGTAAACTCTTTTGTTGTAATCGACTGTTCGTAAGCCGTAAATGAGTGGTTCTTTATCATCAAATTTTAATGTTAAATATCTTAGTTTGTTGTTATTTAGAGCCCTACCTGAAACACCAATTAGTTTTCCTTGTCTAGAATAGAAAGGTAATACTAGTCTTGGATCATTTCCAAATACTCTATCTTTATACTTATAATCTAGAGAACTTAGAGACTGACAATTCTCAATCGCGTACAATTCGTCCCATTTATCTTTCGGAATCTGTCTATGATTGAGATAATCAATAGCTCTTTTTGAGTCTATAGCGAGTACACACCCGACCTTTTTGAGAGGATCATCTTTAAATACAATCTTACTCTTAGGTACTATAGTCTTATTTATAGTCGGTTCTTTCTTATAGAATTTCTCGACAGCGTACTGCTTCCACAATGTTGAATCTTGTTCTTTCAAAAACTTCGCGAAGCTTTTCGATTCACCACAGTTGTGACATTTGTATACGAATGTTTCTTTGTAAACGAAGTGATATCCTCGAGCTTTGTGAGGATTCTTCTCTGAGTCACCACAATAGGGACATGAATGATTTAATAAATCTTCATTTTTCCATTTGGGGTTTCTGAATCTACTAGAGATCAAACGCAGATATTTTTTATCTACCCATAACATAATTTATCTATAGTATCTATTATAACAGCTTTCGCTGTGTTGTCAAGGTCAGTCCTTGAATAGTATAATTATTTCACATTGAACTGTTTCATTACAGAAACTTCTCACAAATTCAGAAGCAGAAGATAAATCATCTCTGCTTCTGACTTCTATTGTGATAATAGAATTACTTCGATTTGAAGTTAGGCTCTCAGAACGATTTCTGAATTGTCGAAAGGAGCTTACTCTTTTGGGCTTTCTTCTGGTTCTTGCATTTCGTCAGTTTGTTCGTCCACGTATTCAGCACCTGACTCGACAACACCTGCTGTGGTGTCAATGACAAAGGCTGTTGCGTCAACAACATCTTCAGCGACTGCTGAGACTACAGTAGCAGTTCCACCAACTACGGCATCAACTGTTCCTGTTACAATCTCCTTTCCACCTTCCCATACTGAATTGATAGAAGCGCATGAGGCAAGTAGAATAAGAAAACTTATAGCTATTAAGTTTTTCATAACTTTATTCCTTTTTTTTATTATTATTATAATAATTTAATTAAAACACTACGCCAACTGCGCTAGTGCTGCGGCACTTCAATGTGCCTACCCTATATTTATGTCTTAATGATTCTCTAATATTCGTAAATTGTGAGCTGAATGATATAAAAAATCATACGTTATTTCAATCGAATGTACTATTAATATTATTGTAAGAAGAAAGGCGCATACCTTTAACCATTTAATCATGTGTTTCATAATATTTCCTAAGTATGTTCAAACTTTGAACAAACTCTATATATCTATTATAACAGCTTTTGTTGAGTTGTCAAGGTTAGTCTTTTTCTCTTGGAAATAGACCGATAGTTGGTCTTCTTGAGTCACTACCATTTGTCACACCAACAGCATCTTGAGTTGATCCGTCTGGATTTTTGATAGTTACATTTCTGTAGTAGATAACAACCTCTTGAACTTCTCTTAAATATCGTCTTAACTCTTGCATATTAAAGCTCATTAGTTCATAATCGTCTATTGTCATTGCGACAAAGACCACATCTCCACCATTTAATTTCTTAATGTCATCTAGAAATCTGTCAAGATATGTGTAGCCGTCTGGCCATGAAGGGTTTTCTTTACCAAGAGTACAGTCTCTTTTACCTTCTGGATTCTTATTACAAGGATTAGCTATCTTGGCTTCACTCACAACAAACCATTTAGGATCCTTTAGATCAATAGACCTAGGCATAGTAGGTTGAATGATCTCAATCTCTATAGGTTTAGATATTACTTCTACTTGTTTTGATGCACAACCACTAATTATTAGTAGTGGAAGCATCGTCAAGATTGTCAAGCATTTTACTGTCATTTTCAATCGTGATGAATATTTTCGCTGTTCCATCGTTTACTCTCTTTTCAATTAGACCTGGTTTAGCTATTGCTAACTTATTCAAATTATGTCTTTTGAATATGTCTAAGTATCTAGTCATTTCACCTTCAATCTCAGCATTTCTAGCTGTTAAATTGTTTAAGGCTTTTCCCTGTCGTTCAAAGTTCTCTTTAATTACTTCTATTGTTTTTTTCTGTTCATCAACAGCAAAAGTTAAGGCCATGTTCTCAGCCTTTACTGCTTCGTATTGATTATATAAGAAATAGGATCCCATTCCCATTACTAAGATAATACCCATTAATACTTTACTCATAATTCATTGTACTCTCTAATCATATAATCGATAGGAGTTTGAGTTTTGATTTCAACCACTCTATCATTTATATCTTTAAAAATTATGTGTTTTGGAGTTATCTTGATTTTCTTCTTCACGATAAATTTATGAGTTTCTTTCTGATCAAAAGCATCTCTGTATGTGATCCAAATCTCATAATACTGACCTCGAATAAGTTCAAGTATCCAATTCCATATTCTATTCATTTCTTTCTAGCTTTTCTTATCGCTAGTTCCTTAACTCTCCGTAAGAGTTTCTTTTTCTTTCTGACTACTACTGTAGATGAATCGTCACCAGTACCTGCTATGTGTGGGCCTGTAACTGACCCCATATCTTCTGACTTTAACTTGAGTTTCTGAGCTCTGAGTCTAGGTTCTCGTCTGTTGTAGTGTTGAGTTACTAAAGAAAGATTCTTCTTATCATTATTTAATGGATCATTATCTTTATGATGTACATCTTTACCATCACCTTTTTCAGCTTTACCTTCTTTTTCCATTTGTCTACGAGCTCTCTTACGAGCTGCGTTTCTAGCCATTTGTTCTGGTCTAGAATGATAGTTTTCTCTTTCTTTCTTATAATTTCTCATAAACATTTTCTGGTGTTGAGACTACATATGGATCTTCTCCATGATTGTCTTCAATACCTTCCTCGGCGAACATTTGTTCTACTATACCGTTATTTATAACAACAGCGTATCTCCAACTCCTCATTCCGAATCCTAAATTAGTCTTGTCAACTAACATACCCATTTTTCTTGTAAATTCACCGTTTCCGTCAGCTATACATTTAACTTTGAATCCGTCGGTATGTTGTTTAGCCCACGCGTGCATGACGAACCCGTCATTGACTGAAACACAATATATCTCATCAATTCCTTTCTCTAAGAATTGATCGTACATAGCTTCATAGCCAGGTAGTTGTTTACTTGAACAAGTTGGTGTGAAAGCACCGGGTAATCCGAATACGATTACTTTTTTTTCTTTGAATAAATCCCACCCTGATCTAGGGTCCATTGGTTGGTTTAGGTAAAATTCTGGTGATGTTAGATTCATAATATATCCTCTCTAATTATCTATCTCAAGTCATGTGCTGTACAGTACATCATTAAGTTTTTATCAACATTATACATACGGAATACATTTACTCCGTATACTTTTCCAGCTGGTTTATTAACAGCTTGAATTATTGTATCACCTCGTTCAGCTTCAATGTCTTCATCAATGATCATTTTTCTGGTTAAGGTGTAAGTTCTTTCGTTTTGTAGTTTGTTTACTGGTCTGAATTCTTCTAATAGGTTAGCTTCTAGTGTTCCTGATTCTTGTAAGTATTTGAATACTTCTTTATCCAGCTTCGTGCCTTTTAGACCAGTGTGTTCTTTGATTAAGAATAGAGCCGCGGCATATGAGGATAAGCGAGCCTTACCTAATGGTAACATTTCGATTAGTCTTTTTAAATTGAATACTAATCTGTGTAAAAATGTGTAAGCATTCTTTCTTTCAGTAGTATTAACTTTTTCTGATTTGATTCTTTTACCTTTGTCAGTTATCAATCCAGCTTTAAACGCTGCTTGTTCTGTCCAAGGTGTTGTTAAGAGTTTTAATACTCTGAAGGTGATTACCGTGTCTAAAGCTCTTGTGGCCATTTATAATTCTCTCATCTTTTCTATTACTGATTTATCTAAAGGTATTTCTTGTCTCCAACCTTCATCTACATATCCTAAGTATAATAAACAAGTTTTAAGAACTGGCCAGTAGTCTTTGTCGAGTTTAAACTCTAACATTCGTATAGCGTTTTCTACGCCAAATAGATTATTCAGTACAATGAGATGATTGAGAATCAATCTCTCTCTTAGTTCACCGTTGTTGTAATATCTTTTTAGAAGTCTTTTAAGATAACGAAACCTTCGTATGTCTTCATAGAATTCTTCTGTAGATGTACACTGCGGGTTATCGTAATGTCTAATCGCGTATAAGGTAAAGTTTTCTTCGTTCAGCTCTTCAAAAATATCCATCATGTAAGTATATATGACTTACGAATGTTATTGAATCTTACCTGCTACCCTAAATCCACCTTGTGGCATTCTTTCGTAATCTATACTCAATGTTAAGTTCTCAGGTATAGTTGGTACTAATACATGAGTCTCAGCTGGATCTAATTTCTCTCCAAACTGAGTAATTGGTAATGATAGACTACCTGAATCACCAGGTGTTTCTGTTTGTACATCAAATGTGAGTCCTAGTTGTTGAACTTTTCCAGCTAAGTTAGTTAAAGCGGCGTCCACATTCATGAACTCCTGTGCCATAACACCTTCTAGCCAAGCGTTAACCCTAGTTTTCACATCAGCTTGATCTAATCTGAAAAAATCAGCTGGGATATCCGAAGATATCCCGCCTGAATGATGCGTCTCGTTAATATAAGTCTTAAAACTTTTCATAATTTATTCCTAATTACGCTGTAACTGTAATTGACCCAGCTGCTGTTCCGATAGCGACTAACTGAGTAATAGTACTGTTTGTACTTGTTCCGGCGTCTTTAATAGTACCAGAGTTCAACGCTATTGCGTCAGCTGCGATTACTAAGACATCATCAGCGTTTGTAGCTGCGTTAGCTGCTGCAATTGCTAGTGTGAATACTATCTCATTAGTACCTGTACCAGAAGCGTATGGTAAGTTGTGAGGTCCACGACCTGTTCCACTACCTTCGTTTCCGTTAGTTACTGCTAAGTATGGTACACCACTACCTGTAGCTACATCAACTGCTTCGTTGAATCTAGCTCTTACTGATAGACTAAATCCGGCTGATTTATCAGCGGCTGTTGTAATCCATTCTAATTCTGTTATATCTGCTGTTCCAATTGAGGTTGTCAATGAACCTATGGCTACTAAAACTTCTGGTGTTGCACTTGTGTTGTCATTACCAGACATTGTAGAACCTGATTCTATTGTCCAACCACCGGCTGCAGCGTAGACTTCTTTCTTTTGTGCAGTGGTCAAGTGTTTAGGCTTTGACTCGTCTGCATCTGTTGCTCCCCATAATGGCATTTTCTTTATCTCCTAAAGATTATTTATAAATATACTATCTATTTAGTATTTTAAAGAACTTGTTAAAACTATTTTTATCCTTTTTCATGGCTTTTTGTATATCGCCACGTTGGGATGGTTTTAACTTATTCAGTTGTTTAAGTACTTTCTCAGCTTCTTTTTTAGAAACTTTAATCTTACTCTTATCGTCTAGTTTAATTTCACTGCCACCACTTAGGTCTGCAGCGCTTTTAAATTGAACAAATACATTTCGATCAGCTTTATCTTGTTCACCTTTATTACCTTTGTTATTAAAGTAATCAACAGCTGCTCTTGTTATTAATTCGTCTTTGGCATCTTTGTATTTACCACTCATCTTGAGTGCTAACTTATCTATCATACCTAGTAATTCTCTTTCAGTCTTAGCTTTCATAACTAAAGCATGAAGAAGATTATTACCTGCTTGTGAAGGCATGCCCAAATCTGGTGCTTTTCTACCTTCTAAAATCATTTTTAGCCACCTTCAAAGCTTAATTTAAATTTTGGATATTTGCTTTTAACTGCTTTTGTGATCTCTTTCATCATTGGATCGTCAAAAAACTTCGTCTGAAGCTTTTGGGATCCCCAATCAAAACCGTACAATGGATGATTCTTATCATCATTTGCATCGTGATATTTTTTAGGAAACATATCTGTAGTCATATCATCTAAATTACCATCACCATAACTCATATAAATTTGAATAAGTTTCTTTGGTTCATTAATCGTCATTGACATAGCACCTTTATATGTACCAATAAGATCATATTCTTGAACTCCACCATCTTTTCCTGAAGTTCGTTTAAAAACAAAAGGAACTGGCTTATTCATGAAGTTTTTCAGCTGACCCAATCTTATTGTGCCAAGAGCTTCATTTAACTCTTGTAAATTATATCCTTGTCCTGGTGTTGTCCAACTCATTTTATTTAGTTCCCGAATGAAGGGCCTTTGATATACCCTAACTTTCTCATTTTCTCACGGAAAGTAGTTGTTCTTCCATCTACTTTAGATTTTTCACTCTTAGTATCTTCCCTAACTTCTCTGTCCATCCAGTCTTCAAACTCATCAACCTCATCGGTTCTAACTTCACCGTTATCCATTGCATAGTCCATGAATGCTTGTTGTGCTTTTGGATTCTTGAAGTAACCATCTTTCTCATATTTCTTGAGGTCGGCTTTAAACTTCTTCTTTAAAGCATTAAGTTCACGGTTGACTACTTTTTCTTCAATATTATTATCTTCTTTAACACCTAGTTTTTTCATTGCTATTTTGATAGCGTTATCCATTGCTGGTAATTTGTTAGACTTAGGTCCTTCTTTAGCAATGATTCTAGCTTTCATCATAAGTAGATCAGAATATTCTGTATACTTACCTTCTTCTACTTCTTCTTTCTTCTCGCCATCACCTTTCCAATTCTTGTCGATATAATCAAAGAATTCTTTCTTTTTAGCATCATCTAACTCAGCTGGTGAAGAAACTTTAAATTTCTTCAATACTGATTTAAAGAATTTTTGATAAGCTTCTTGATCTTCTTTAGTCATGGCTTCATAGAATTTATTGTTAAAACTTTCGTTAGCTATTCTTAAAAGTTCTCGAACTTTAGGATCATCTGATAGACCTTTCTTCAATTTCTCGATAGCTGCCTCAGCTCCTGAGTAGTTACCAGCGACATATCTCTTATCGAAGGCTATACCACCTGCTTGTTTAATTAGTTTAGCTGAGAACTTACCCTCAGTTATCTCTCTAAATGTTCTCACGTTATTTTCCTCGTTAATGTATTTATATGTGAATGATTTACCTGTATATTTGTCTTTGACATTGAATGTGTTTTCACATAATTTTAAAACTGGTCCGGCCGTCTTCTGACCATCTGGTTTTACAAATGCTACTTCTTCACTCATAATATAAGAATCTTCTATTTGATCTCTAGTATATTCTATAGGCGATTGTTCTTCTGTTATAGATTCTAAAGCATATATCATTCTTTCTGTTTCTCTGTCTTCAAATACATCTTGTAAGTCTGATTTAGTGTAACTGATAAAGCCTTGTTTACCTAGTTGTTTTTGAATCTGTTCTATTTGTAATTCTTGATCGGTAATCATTCCGAATGAATTACAAGCTTCTGTTATGTCTAATTCTGTGGCATGTCTCTTACCATGACCTTTAATATCTATAGCTACTGCTCTTGGATATTGTTGTGATTTTAATTTGAATGGAGACTGTTTAGCGTGTGTTCGTTCTTCTTTAAGTTGATCTTCTCTTGAAACTTCTTCTTTGATACCTAATCGTTTCATAGCTTTTTTAATGATAGGTCTCGCATCAGTATTTGGATTCTTTTTACCAGCTGAGTCTAGGTCATCTAATAGTGAATCGTCGCCAATCAATGAAGCGATTGCTTCTATAGCTGAATCACCATCTTTACCAAGTGGTATGGGTTTTTTCATTAAATCTTTTAATTGTTTCTTTTCTTTAGAAGTTTTCGGTATTGCCCATGTACCTTCTTGAACTTCTTCTTTTCTACTACCTCTTTTCTGTCCGTAATAGTCTTTTAAGAAGTCTTTTGCGACTGATAATGGAATATTGAATGTCTTGGATAGTTCTTTAGCTGTTGCACCTTGTTGAATGTCTATAAGAAGATCACTCATCGCACCTTCTTCTAGTTTGAGTTCTTCTTTCATACCCATCATTTTTTGAGCTAGATTGACAAGTATTTGGATATTAGCCGTTTCCATTTTCTTCTTATTAGCGTCATTGACTTTTGCATATGCTTTAACAATAACACTCGCAGTAAACATATCAATCATAATTCCGGCAACTTTGCTTGCGCCTTTAGTGTCTACAATTTTCTGGAGATCAGGCATTAAGTTTTTACCTTCTTTAAGTCCCATTGTATTGTTCTCGAACTTGAATATATTATCGAACGCGAACTTGGAATATGTCTTATATCCCATCTTTGCCAGTTTCAGTTGTATTAATTTTCTTTGATGTTCAACTGAACCCTGAGCCTTTGTACCTAGAGCTAGATATGCTTTCTTAATTTCTTTTTCGCCAGCATGATCTTTTCTTTTTAATAAATCAATATTTTTTATATCATCCTTTTTTTGAGCCACTTCCTGCATGTAGTTCATTTTTTCAGCTTGTTGTTGATAACGCGTCTGTGCGGGTTGATTCTTCTGGATTTCTTCGATAGCTTTACGCAAATCTTTAAAATCTGTAATACTTTTGTTGTTAGACATAGATTTAATTACTATTAATTGCTATACCGACAGCTTCTACTGTAGCGTGTCCGATTAATGTGTCTGTAGGGTCTTTCTGAATAATTACTTCTTGTTGACCTTCGACTGTGAATGTACCTATAGTAGTAGTACCAACATTGGCTAATGTTACAAGTTGTTCCGAGCCTACGGCACCTGTGTTAAGTAATCTCACATAACGGCTAAGGCCGATATTAGAAACAGTGGAAGCGTGTAAATTGGCTTCGGTTGTTATGGGTTTCCATGGAAGTGACATTGTTTTAATTCTCCGTTATTGTAATGTATTTATGTATTTATATTTTTATAAAATCTGATTTAACCCACGGATCCGTGAGTAGGTTGATATTTATCCCAAAGACTAGTATAAGTAGCATCATCTTTAGTATTATTTTTAATTACCCAAAAATTCTTCTCGAAGTCACCTAATAGTGTATCAGCATTTGAGCTTCTGTCTACTTCTGTAGCAGATGTTTGTAAATCTAGAGGAATCGTATAACTAAATTGCATTGTTTCTAGGGGTGTTAATGATGAATAATCAGGAATATCTATTTCTGTAGGTACTCCATCATCTCTAACCCAATGTTTTTTAGTAGGTACTGTTGATTCTTTGTAAATAGAAACTTCTATTGAAACTGCATGTGTAGTCCCATCAGCTCTTCTACTAAAAGTATATGTTGAATTCATACTTAACATCCAAATCCTCCACCGCTATGTGTCACACCACCACTAGCTGTAACTACTACTTCTGTATAACTCGGTTCGTATGCATCACCAGAAGGTGATGTTGGCCATGTCCAGTTAAACCTAGCACCAATAGTCATTGTACTTAGTCCACTCGCATTACTGGCTCCTTCACAATTAGCTGCAACTCCAACTTTATATCCTACCTTAGTAGCACCTAAGTTAGTTGTTGAATTTGTTCCATTAGCTACTGTAGCTACTGATCCACCAGAACCAAAACAAGTTCCAGTACCAGAATTCGTTATTGTATCGTAACTCATTGTACAACCTGTGGGTAGCATACCTGATGTGTTTTCAGTTATAGTACCTAATACTGTAGCGGCTGTTAAATTAGTAAGATTACCACTTGAATCTATTTTCAGAGCGTGACCATTATTGGAACTAATTGAACCCCTCTGTCCGTAGATTGAAATAGTTGAACCACTCTTTGTACACCATATCTGAATTTCGGCTCGGGCGACCGCGATGCAGTTTGCACCTGAGTCATCTGTGGGGTGTTGAACTACTGGAGTACTTGCATTTCCTATTTTTGATTGCATTGGATCATATCCGACCCACTCACTAAATGAATATGTTGATGAATTTAATCCCGCTGAACCTGTACCCTGTGCTGCCACTACTGTACCTGATGTCTTAGTTGTATCACGACCATAGGCCCATGTTTCCTTCGCTAATGCATATGTACTTCCTGCACCAGTTCCAGCTACATTCTGTTGTTTAACTTCTTTACCTGAAAGTTCCTTAAAACTCACATTAGTTGAAGACATCGCTGAACCTGATCTGGCTCCTGAAGCATTTTTTTCAGCGATTATCGCCGAGACACTTACATTAGTTGATGCGATTGTCATGCTTGATACTCTCTATATTTTTTCATTGTACTTATATTTATGTCTTTTGATTCAACAGAATGAAGACCTCTTTTAACAGCTTCTATCCATTGAAGAGCTGGTTGATTTAACTTAGCGGCCCATACTGTAAGTTTACCCGCTATTGATTTATCAATAGTTCCGTCTTCATCATTCTGTATTTCATGATAGTCTCTAGACCCTGCTAAACTTTTTAATACACCTTTAACCTTCTGAGCTCCATTCCATGAGAATTCTACTACTTTATCGGGTAATGTTCTGTCTCTATTTTTATTTCTTTTCTTAGCTGTCTCTAAACTTGTGTTTATAAAAACTATTTTAACATCATATCCTGTCTTCTGTAACATTGATATGATCTTTTGTGATTTTTTTTGATCACCTGATGTTGAATCTATGATAACTCCCATTCGAGCATTGATTAGAGTTGTTAATCTTTTATCAGTAGATGCTTTAGCCGCCATTCTAGCTACTTCTCTATCTTCTATTTCATTCTTTGGCATCTTGAGAGATAGTCCCTTTCTTTTTAATAGTTGTACAAAGAATACATCGGAGTTCACAACTACTAGACCCATACTAGCTAATCCCAATTCTTTAGCGACTCTTGATTTACCACTACCTGGACCACCAGCTAGTATAATAGCTTTAAATATTCCAGGATCATTAATCCCTTCAACCACATCTAAGACTAAATCGTCTTCTTTATAATTAAGAATTGTATCCATATTTTCTCTTGGCCATGTTCATAGCTGTTGCGTGCATTACTTCGTCGGATCTTCCCGCGTATTTTTCTTTAAATTTATCTCGTTCTTTCTTGAGTTCTTTATACATCTTTTCTTTGTATGCTAATACATTTTTCGGTAATTCTTCTTCGTTTCTATTTCTATCTAATTTAGAATAGTCTATTATATTCTGGCCAGGTGTAAAACTTTGTGCATACTCTCTGCCTTCTTCTGTACCCCATTCATGAACTGATGGATCATAAATTTCATACATAAAGTCTGGGAATATTTCTTCTGTTACACCCATACCAGCCTGTACAGCTGTATATAATTGTTTCCCAAGTTTATATCCTCTTGGCAATGCGTTCAAGAAAGAATCTTTATCACCAGCATGTACAAATTGTCTCATTTTAGAGGCCGACATTCCTGCCGCTCCTTCTGCATCGGGATCTCTGTCTCCGGCCGATACAACATTAATTGATTCAAATTTATAATATCCATGAGTAGATTTTATACCATTATATTTTTTTAATAGTTTATCAAATTCAGCTATTCTATCTGAACCCGCAACCATTTGTATGTCTCTATACCCGTCATTATAGAGACTAGTAAGAACATTAAATATTGTTTTTGAATCAGAGGATGCGATATTGATACCTCTAGGTAACATAGGATTCATAAACTTTCGTATCTGAGCATTTGTTAAGGGATTCTTTTTCTTATCTGTTGTGTGTGAAGTGAACATTTTAACATCATGTCCTTTAGAAATCTGTTTCATCTTAGCGGCTAGTTTCATGTGTCCGACAGTAGGTGGATTAAAACGACCAAAAGTAAATGTTACTCCTTTATTTGAAACTTCAGTAATCTCTTTAAAGCTTTTAAATTCTTTACCCTCGTATTTAACTCCCAACATTGCCTGTACTGTTCTTTTTCTTTGTTTAGTATAATGTTCTATTTCACCAGCAAGGACCGATTTATCATCATATTCTAATGATTTAAACCACTTCTTGAAAAAATCAAATCCTTTCTTTGATTGTTTCTCACCTTCTTTAGCTAGAGATTGAACATCAGCTGGCATACCTTTAAGTGTGCTCATTTGTTTCATAGCTTTCATAACTAATTTATTAAAATTGTCTTCTGCTTTATTACTCATTTTTTATCTTTAACACTAAATCTGTTTTTCCTTTTATAACTCTATGATACATACCTTCTGGTATATCAAAGATTCTACCTTCTGTCAATTCAAATGGTAAACTACCATTAAATTGAAACTGCCAACCTTCTCCGTCCGCTACTGTGACGCGCCTATTCTCTTTATCACGATGCCAAACTAAGTCTTCACTATCAACATCACTAGAGAATATTCTTACGATACCTACATCTTTGTAGGGTTTACCAGAAGAAATTCCCACCACCCTTTAATCCTAAGTCTTTAGCATAGTATGGTAATCTACAACTCCAGTATCTAGCTGATAGTTTATCATTAGCTGTATCACAATTATGTCTAGACGCAAAGGCTTTTCTCGCCTCAGGATCGTCTATCTTAACTGCTAGATTAGATCCTCCGTCTTTAGCTCCGAAAGAAACTTTCTTTACTTTTTCTCCGTCTTTAACATAGACATAATATTTTTTTGATCCACCCTTCTTAGGAGTATTTAGTTGTTTATCCTCATCTTCTGATACTTCAACCATCGGTCTTTCTAAAGGGACATGCCGACCCTCATACAATCCAAAGTTAATATGTTCTAAAAATGTTTTCATTACTTTCTATCCTTCTCTACTTGTTTTTTCATATCTTCTAAGTTTTCATCAGCACCTTTAGTACCATTCCATACATAGCCTTTAGGTGGATCACCTGTAATCCAATCACCATCATCTTCTGTTGGTTCATTCTGTGATGGATATGAAGGTAATGCGAAGTCCGCAAATGTTTTAAGTTTCTTTATCATGTTATTTATCCCAATTTTTTGCTACTGTAAAATTATTAAAACTAAACTCTAATTTATCTACTATTTTAACAGCTTCACCTGCTTTGTCAATAGCTACATATCCTTCAGGATTAACTACTTTAAGTCCTGTATTAGTTTTAACAAATGTCTTAGCTAGTCCTTTAGCTGAATCTAGTTGTTTGATTATCATTAGTTTAGCTTCTACTAGAAATCTCATGAAGTCTATTACATTCTTTAACGCGTCTGTCGCTTTTCTTATCTCTGATAAGTGTTTATTTAAATTCGCTTTAGATGTGGGTGTATCACCCTTATTCTTTATCCACCAATCATTAAAGTGTTTGAAATACATTTGTACTACTTTTCCTGAAGCGGGTAATGTTTTTCCAGCTCTTGTATATGTATTTAGATAACTTTTAAACCCGGCTCCGGCAGCTGAAGCTCCTAACCCACTTTGCCATCTGAGAAAAGCGTTAAACTTACCTGAATTTATTTTTTGAAATTGACCACCGGCATTAGATAATGCCTTAGTTACTTTCATTGTATCAGAGGCTGTAAATGTACCTCTACCTGATACATCTTTAAATGTGGCATCGTCTTGCCATACAGTAGATGATTTACCTGGTATCTTAGCTCCGAATGAAGCTGTTAAATCTTCTATAGTTTTACCTTTGTATGTTGTATGCCAGACAATACCTATCTTAGCTTTTTTGATGTCTCTACCAATCTTTGAATCTGCGGCTACGGCATACATGATCGTGTTAGGTTGAAATGTATAATGTGATTCTCCATCAATATCTGCTGTACTGACATCATCTGTAAACATCAAATCACCTTGTAGTATTTCAGTCATTCCTAGTTTTGCAAACTCGGCTAGAGCTACTTTAAACTTACTGGCCAATTCTCCTGACAAGTCAGCATTAATCTCAGCCTCTGTATGATAAAACTTAGGTGTCTTATTAAATAATGATTTCTTGGCAACAAAGAATTTACCTGTTTCTGGGTGTGGACCACAGAATAACGCAGGAGCTCCATCCCATTTGACTGTTACATTTAACTTAGCCTTTGAACCACCTTTAAACATATCTCTTAATGCTTGTAGAAATTGTATTGAACTACGACCACCAGCAATACCAAAGTTTAGAATCTCATCTTCTAGATGTTCTAAGTGTAAATTCTTACCGGCTGCTTCTGTTATAAATTCCATTATTCTAATTTCATGTGTGCTGCTGACCATTCAGACATTGATTTTCCGTATTTAAGTAATTGTAATGCTAATTTTCTAGCGTCTTTTTTATTCATTGAAGAAATTATTTGACATAACATTAATGTTTGAAATCTTGAATTAATAACTGCTTTACCTTTGTTCTCTGGTAAATTTTCTTTATTCAACATATCAATAAAATTCTTTTCATTCTTGAATGCATTACTATAATTATTCTTTTGTGCACCTCTAGCGAAAGATAAGTTTTTTCCTTTTATAATAGTCCAAGCTGTTTTTACTTTTTTATATTTCTTTAAACCTTCTTTTGTTAGTGAGTACTTACCTGTGTTTCTATTGTAATCTAATATATCAGCTCCACCAACCGCTGTAATTTGTTTCTTAAATCCTTGACCAGTAAATTGATCTAATAAAGTTAGTTTAACTTTACCTTGAACAGCATCAGCACCCTTTTTGTCTGCTTCACCAGTAATTACATCAGTAGACTTACCACCAAATATTCTAAATCCTAAACTTATTCCATCTAATCCCGGTCCTTCAAATTCAATCGTAGCTGCTAATGCCCATAATTTACTCATTTTTAAATTTATCTTTTTAAGATCGTATGGTTCTTTTTCTTTATCATAATTAATATAACTAAGTTTACCTGAACCCTTTTTAAGTGAAACACCAACAATACCACTAACACTCTTTATTGAATTATAACAGAAATTATTTAAATCTGTTAATGTTTTATGAGTAGGTAAAGTACCATACTCTAACCAAATATCAGCAGGATTCCATTTATCTAAATCTAATGCATCATTAAAGTTTTCTTTATATAAAGCTTTCGCTTGAACATTTATTGGATATTTAGTGTAATCTTTAATATATCTTTTTGGTGGGGTAGTTCCTATCTTTTGTATCAAAACATTAACTTGTTTTCTATGTGATAGAAACCAAGCCGGTTTTTCTTCCATATATGCTACTAATGTCATGGCAGACTTTTCATCTAAACCATCTACTTTAGACCAAACATTTTTATCAATCATTTTAATTTTAATATCTTCTTCTTCATCTTTAGCACCGTGTTGTCTCGCTGATAATACTAATAAAAATGATGTTTCATTATCTGTAGTGGCTGCTGTTCCTCTAGCTACTTTACCAGCTAAATGAACTGAATATACATCACCATCAAATTCAAACTCAAACATATCAAAAGCATGACTTTGATTACTCCCTTGTAATGGTGGTATAATTTTAATATTTGCAGCTCCCATATCTTTATCAAGTTTATCAGCAAATTGCTTTGAAGTCAAGTTTCCTACATTTGCAATTCTTCTTGATTTTGAAGCAATATCTAATCCTGGATCTAAATCAGCTATTTGTTGTTGCATAGCTTTTAAAGTCATTTCTACTGTTAGCTCAGGATCTTCGGTGAGGGCTGAATTATGTCTAACTGTATAGTCAGTCTTAAATTCAAGTGTGGGAGATGTTTCTGTAAGTTTGTCTAACTTACTTACTTGTGGTTCTTGGGATGTGTGTTGGCCAAAAGTCTTCATAAACAGTATTTATGTTTACTTTATTTTTGAATTCTGTGCTTTGTCAAGAATTCGTCAATTTCAGCGATCGCTGTGACTAATTCTTCTTGTACTTTCGGTTCTTTGTGGTCTTTTTTGAGCTTAATCAATTTCTTCTTCAAATCAACTTTCTTGTTGAGAAGTTCTATTAGGGGTATTTGTTTTATAATCCCTTTATTTTTAGTCACAGAGGTCATTTAATTGTTTTATTGTTTCATCAGCAGTAGTATGTAGTATTCCGATTCCACCAGCTTCTACCCAACACTCAATGTTTCTAGGTCTATCATCTATCAATATGGCTTTACTATGAGCAAACGCCGCTTTTTGACTACCTTTGAATGTAGGTATTATGATCCAATGATCAGTACAATACTCTTTAATCCAATCGATTTTATCTTTAATGACAATAGTTCTGTTAATAGTTCCGGCTGCTGTTAATATCTCAGTATGTATACCAGAGTTAAGAGCCCAATCAACTAATTTCCATGCATCGGGTAAAGGTTTTAGTCTTCTAAACAAGTGTTTAGAGGTTACTTCCCTTTTCCTGTCATTATAGACATCAGCGACATCGGATAGTCTAACTTTGTGTCCTAGAACTTCTGAAAGTCCTGACTCAAAATCAGCTAAAACCCCATCCATATCAATGAATAATTGTCTTACTTTTTTATCTTTATTTTCTATCATACCCTTATTATACACTATTCGTACCCGCGGTATCAATACTTAAATTGTTCTTGTTTCTCTGCTGATACTCTCTTACCTGTCGCTGTGTTATCCATAACAGGTCCTATATCGACCAGTTCATCTTGAGCTGATTGTTCACAATCGAACAGTCTCATTTTTGATCTATCAACACCTAATACAAATCTCCTATGATATGTCGGATCATTGTATCGATTCTTTAACTGTTTAACCATGACTTGATCTAGTTCTTGCATTTCTTCTGTAGATATTAAGGCGAACATAAAGTCTGCCGTTGCTGGTAATCCGAATGATTCAGAAGTATCTTCAAGTCCTACATCAGTTGATACGAATCCTGTTCTGTTAGTTTGTGTCGCCGACATAATCGGTACATTAAACTCAACAGCTAAACCTCTTAGTTCTTCTGCGATACTCTTAATATAAGAATATGTATTCACATTACTACCAGGTCTGATTCTGAATGAACTACAGATATTAAGATAATCGATAAAGATCATCTCAGGTTTGAAATCTCGTTTTAAGTCTAGTTCTTGTAATAAATGTCGAATGTGTCCACTATGAGCTGTCGCTGTTGGATATTCTTTGATAATCAATTTACCTTTAGTCTTTTCTCTAACTCTTGTAATCTTTTTCTCATACATCATCTTCGGTAGATCACCCAATTCATTCAATCCAATGTCTAATAGATTCGCGTCAATTCTTTCAGCGATCTTTTCTTCTGCCATTTCCATTGTAATGTATAGAACATTTTTACCTTGAAGTAATGCTGACGATGCCATGTGACACATAAACAATGATTTACCCACACCAGTACCAGCCATACATATATTCAATGTCTTGTTCGGAAGTCCACCTTTAGTTATCTTATTCATGAGTTCTAGATCAAACGGTACTCGTTCTTCTTCTCTATGCATGAACTCAAATCTTTTATCCCAATCTTCAATGAAGTCATGACCGATATTACTATCAAAAGAAACAGATAACGCTTCTCTTAGAATATCAGGAATCTCACCTGTATGACCTTCTTTATCTTGAATGATTGCTATAGAACTCATTACACCATTGTATACTGCTCTATCTTTACACCACTTCTCTGTTGAATCAGTCAACCACTCATCAGGTGTTTCTGATTGATCTTGTTTGATCTCTTGAATTAATACTACCGTATCTGATAGTAATTGTTGATCCACATCATCTTTCTCATCAATATCTATTATGAGAGCTTCTGGTGTTGGTGATGTTTGATACTTTAAAAAGTATTCTCGAATTTGTTTAAATAGAAATTCTTCGTCCCTTTCCTGAAAAAATTCAGATTTTATGTAAGGTAGAGTTTTCCTAGTAAATTCTTCATTCTGTATCAGATTCTTGAGAATCGTCTGTTCTAGTCTGGTTGCCATATAAAAATTCTTTCTTTGCTACTTCGTTAATTTGATCAAGTACTTCTTGAGTGAAATACTTAGTTGGGTTATTGTTAATTGTCTTACCGAATTGTGTTGTACCATCAGGTAACTCAACTCTAGTAGATGTTTGTTTAAAGATACCATACTTGATAGCTAAGTCTAATAGACCATAGTATCTATCTAAGCCTGACTCGTATCTTAATACGACATCTACCATTTTATTTTCAATCGTAAGTCTTGATTTCTCATTCTTACAATGAACAATATTTCCAATAACATCTTTTCCGTCTTTCTCTTTCTTCTTAGACAAAAAGATGATTGATGATGCCGCGTACTTGAGTCCGCTACCTCCACCCATAACTTTCTTAGCAAACAATCCCATTTCATCATAAGTATGATTCGTTACGATCAATGGAACACCGGCTCTTCCGAGTTTAAGAGTCAAAACTCTGAACGCACCTTTTACTAACTGTGCTCGAGTCATATCTCTAGTCTCTGCACCTGATGCTGTGTCTTCAATCTCTTTAGTTGTTGATAACATACCAAGAGAATCTAAAACAAATAACATTTTCATATCTGTTTTATCTTTGATATATTGATCAAGAACTTTAATTGATTGAGTTCTAAACTCCTGTACTGTTGTTACCGGTACAATCACGATTCTAGAGGAATCAATTCCTCTTTCCTCGATCATGTTTTTTGTTATTGCACTCTCTGATTCGAAGTAGATAACCGCTGAATCGAGGTTATCATCTAAGAATTGTTTACACATTCCTAGTGCGAAGAATGTTTTACCTGTAGCAGATTCACCAGCTAATGCTGTGATCTTATTGTTTGGTAATCCATCATATATTGAACCAGATAAGAGAGCGTTAAAGATGTACGAACCTGTATCAATGTATCCACTAACATCGGCCGCTTGTACTCCGTCTTCTACAATAGAAGCGAACTCATTACCTGTAGTTTTTATTAAGTTTTTCAAATAACTCATTATATATTATCTCCATAATTTATTTATTTCTGATTTCTTTTCTCTTTTTTCGTATAGTTGACTCATAGTCTATAGCTTGACGAAATTCTCGTTTAAGAGAATTCAATTCAACTAATAATAGAATTAAAAACACCCAACCTACTAAATGTAGAGTTAAGAAAATGTAAGAAATCTCATTCATATATCTATTATAACACCAAACGCTTATAGGTCAAGGTGTTTATCCAAAAAATTCATCAAGTGTACTAACGGGTTCCGTTGTCCACCCAATCTTGTTTAATATTACGCCTAATGGTTCGACAAACGATTTTGAAAACTGTAAATCGTAATCAATATAAGCTTCGAGCTCGAACTCTTTAGGTAAAGCAGAGACAAATGATATCACATTCTCATTCATAATATTAGGTACTTTCATGTAACAAAATTTAACTTTCTCACCATTCTGTATAATGGGATATTTCTTGTCTATAGAGTATTTAGACAAATAGTGATTGTAAAGAAGTGAACCTCTTACATGAATAGGCGTACCTTTGTTGTAGATAGAGGCCGCGTTGAAATACTTCTTAACATTTTGTACTCCTCTTGGAAAGGATATATCTTCTATAGGTAATTTATTAAATTCATTTCGAGCGTTTGTTATAAATTCCCATACATCATTCTCTGTTCCATTCATCAATGTTCGAATACCTTCTTCAAGTTTCTTTCTACACCACATTGGTGTTGAAGACTTAGCAGTCTCAATACCCATCATTTTTAATTTCGGTGTGTTGTATCTTACACCTTCTGAATCATGAACATTAAGTATGTATCTTTTCTTTGCTGTCCAGATACCTTTGTCTGCTATGACTTCTCGTCCCATATGCATCTTGTTTTGATAAGCGTTCATATAAGAAGCTAGTTCTTCATACGATTCATTGATCATAGGTTCAAGTTTTTCTTTCGCGATAGTGTCTAGAAAATCTACAGGATTCTTGGGTCCAACTTTATCAATTAAATCTTCGAATGTCACATAGATTGAATCTGTATCGATCGCGACAACATAATCTTTGTCTGACTCTAATAATTTATTTAAGTAATCATTGACGGCTCGTTCAACCCACTTAATACTTAACTGACCACTCATTGTAATACCTTCAGCTATTCTTTGATTGAAGTATCTGAAATATTGATTACCTAGAGCGCCATAAGCTGAGTTGAGTGAAATCTTTCTGACCATTTGATTGTTATTATATTTGACAATCTCATACTCACATTTCTTTCTATTGATTAAATCATCTTTCGGAATAGTCTCTAATCGTTTTTGAGATTCAATCATTTTATTCTTAAACAAAACTCTCTGATCATACATTTCTTCCAGAAGTTCAGGTAAGAAACCTTGTTTCTTTGTCGAGAACAATGCACCGTTGGGCGTCACAGTACTCGTAGTGAGCATACTCGTATCAACCTCACCTTCTAATAGTTTCTTCACATTGATCTCTTGAGGATATATCTTCGGAATCATTGTATCAGGACTCATATTGTACTGCATGATTAAATGAGGATATAGACTATTCAAGTCAAAAGACATTACCCATTTGTGTTGTCCTACTTGAGGTTCTTTTACATACGCTCCGACAATTCGTGAGTCTTGAGCTCCTTTCTTCGGAGGAGGAACCATACCTCGTTTCTTTAAGAAGTTGTAGATTAATAAATCCCAATATCGAACTGATCCGAATACATCTTGATAATTACACTTAGCCTGATAAGCCATCGTGATAACTAACTCCATGAGTTGTAACTTATTATCTAATTCTTCTACAAGTTCTGTATCACGAATATTATAATCTAAAAATTTCTGATAATCATTTCTATAGAATAGATGCATCGCTCCGAATTCAGAATAGTCTATCTTTCTTTTACCAAGTTCTACTTCCGCGATATGATCTAATCGATATGTTTCTCTAGTTTTGTATGTAAACTTCTTATACATATCAAGATAATCTAGAATAGCTACTCCTGATATATTGTATGATATCATTTTCTTCTGACCCATGTAGAGCCATTCTCTAGAAGTAACTAGATTATGAGGTGATAGTTGTGTGACTGTATTCCAATCAAAGAGTTTCCATATACGATTAACAAGATAAGCTATGTCGAATGTTTCTACATTCCAACCAGTAATAACATCAGGTTCTAAATCGTCCCAGACTTTCATGAATGTTGTTAACAATTCTTTCTCATGATGACATCTATGATAGATGATATTCGGATCATCTGTTTTATAATCGAAATTATCTGTACCAATAACATGAGTCTCTTTATGTCCAAAGAGTTTCATTGTTATCGCGTTTACTTTTTCTTCTGCTTCTGTAGGTTCAGGAAATCCATTCTCACACTCACACTCGATATCTATATTAAGTATGTTGATACTCTTAATATCGAATTGTATATCAGTCGGAAATGATTCATTGATGTAAGTATATTCCCATTGATCAAGCCCATGTACTTCTGATACTTGATCATTCTGAAATTTCTTTTTCCAATGTCTCGCGTGACTGATAGAGCCAAACTTCTTCTGTTGTAAGAAGTCACCCTTGATTGATTTGAAAGCTGTTTGTTTGTTTGTCGGGATATAAAGAGTAGGTTCGTATTTCAATCTCTTGAGATATCGTTTACCGTTCTTTATCCCTCTCGCGAGTATAAAGTCTTTGTATTTTTGAACATTAGTGTAGTAGTGCATATAATATATTATAACACAGAAATGCCATAGTGTCTATACCACTCTGGCTTCTGTTGTATCCTTTCTTCAATTCGTTGTCTAATGATCTCTTGATCTTCCAACTTGGGTTCCCAATCATTGTAATAATCTGTTGGGAATTGTGTGACTTTAAATTCTCTAGTAGAATCTAAATTAAAATTTCTTTTGATTAGTTCTTCTCTGATCTGAGTATATCTTTTGTATAGATATTTACCTTTATCATAAAAGAACATGACATGACCTGTTCCAAGTTTGAACTTTTTAGGAATCTTTTTGGGATCCCATTTTGAAGAATTGAGTGATCTCTGTAATGCCGAACCCACCATGAATATCTCACGGTACTCAGCCATTAAATGTTGATCAGTTAATTCTTCAACAGGTATTATGTTGATTCTTGTCAAATTACTTTAACTGGTACAAAATGATTTTTTACACAAAGTAATTTTTCTTCGGCGTGTGCCATATTTTCTATCTGAGCATCCATGGCGGAGATAACATCGGGATGTTCTCCTATACCAACTGGGTGTTTCAAATATACTGTAATGTTAGCCTTCGCTTCTGCGATTTCTCCCTCATATTTTAACATGAGTGCTTCTCTCAATATTTTTTCCATAATATAATTTTCCTATTATTTTAATCGACCTTTTGAATCGAATTTATCAGTCACATCAATATCTCTTAAACGATTCATTAATCGTTTTGATCTATTATAGACTTGTTTAGCCCACCTACTGTCTAGACCTTCTTCCGAAGCTGTTTTATAATCACTCTTATTCAAAGCGGTAAACATCTTTTTGAACTTTCGTAATCTAGTGATTCCTAAGTTAAAAGCCATGTTAGCGATTATTAATTTTACTTCTTCTGGCCAATCTCTCCAGTTATTGTGGAACGCGTTCTCACAATCCTTTAAACATATATTCAAATCTTGAACTAAATATTCATCGGCTTTAGTCTGCGTTATCGGGTGATCTACACCCATTTCATATTCTTCATCTGTTTCCAGAAGAAGATGTCCTATCCCTACAGTCTTATAACCTAGATGATCTTTGTATACTTTAAGTACACAACCTTCATCAGAAGTTATTTCGTCTTTAAGTCTTACCCTAAATTCTTTACTATATTCCATTGTTCAGTTCCTCTAACCCTTGGTTAGCTATAAGTTCTACTAATATGTTACTCATAAGTTGATTGAAATCTTCATCCTCAGATATCGTATCTACTAATTCATCTGGACAAGCTCTAATAGCTCGTTCAAAATCCATAGTAGGTATTTCTTCTTGTTCTCTAGGGATAAGTGTCACTTCTCCATACTGATATATAACATCTTTGTATGGGCCTGTAAGGACTCTAATAGCCCTCTCACCAGTCTTATGAACAACTTCTGTATATAATCCATTATCAAATAAAGGATAATGTGTTTCTACATCTGTATTTAGTTTTTTAACCAATTTAGTCTATTTCTTAGATTTATTCTTAGAACCCTTGGGTCTGCCTCTACCTTTTTTCTTAGTAGTTACAGTCTTAGCTTTCGCTTTCTTTTTCTTAACTGGAGTTCTACCATCAGAATAAGATTCATTGACATCTTTAGTAGACTTATCATCTGCGATATATCTCCCTTTTCCGTCTCGAGCTCTTTCACCTTTAGGTTCACCAACTAAGAAAGTTACAAATTTATTAAACCAATTCATTTGTTTTTTCCTCTTTTTTGTTATTTATTAATTCAGACATATATGCATCATGATAATTCACATAGTCTAGTTCAGATTCTTCATCTTCTCTTTTAAAGAAAGTCATAATATAGTTTTTAATTTTTCTAAACATACTATTATTATAACACCGAAAGCTGAGATGTCAAGGTTTTTGACACCCCAGCGTCCTTGATGTTACTCAGCTAAGAAAACTTTCTTATCTGATTTTGAAAGACCACCGATCTTTACAGTTCTAGGTTTCTTTTCCTCTGGAACTATTCTCTCTGCGTAGATGGTAAGAATACCATTTGACAGATCAGAACCTTTGACCACTACATCTTCAGCTAGAACAAAGTTCCTACTAAATTTTCGTTGTGAGATTCCTTGATGAACAAACCCGCTATCTTTCTCTCCGAGATCACCTTCGATAAGAAGATTATTTTCTTTAACTGTTACAGTTAAATCCTCTTCACCGAATCCAGCTACTGCT
>Ga0209091_10000907_pt1 | contig 27226 bp, 14 predicted proteins | sample ArcticOcean_MG_C_6_FD_187438 | JGI IMG/M metagenome (GOLD analysis project Ga0209091, IMG submission 187438) | Marine microbial communities from western Arctic Ocean - ArcticOcean_MG_CB8_128 (SPAdes) (version 2) | ecosystem: Environmental > Aquatic > Marine > Oceanic | place: Arctic Ocean...
TACGCGAAGAAGAAACAGCCGGTGGAGAAAGCGCAGTGGACTGGGATCGTGACGTCGGTCGCGTTGGAGATGTTGAGGACGAAGACGGTCGATTGCGTCGTCGCGGTTGGTTCCGGGGAAGCGGACGCGAGGAACCCGGAACCGAAGCTGTGCTTTACCGAGGAAGATATTTTAGCGTGCAGAGGAGTGAAACCGTCGTTATCGCCAAACTTGAAAGTTTTCGCGGAAATTGAAACCAATCCGGAGATTAAAAACGTTCTGTACATCGGCGTCGGGTGTTCAGTCGTCGCTTTGAGAGAAGTCGAGCAATATTTAGGATTGGATAATTTATACGTGTTAGGAACGAATTGTGCGGATAACGGAAGGACGGATGGGTTTTATAAGTTTGTAAACAACGCGACGGATAAACCGGACGAGGTTTTACACTACGAATTCATGCCGGATTACAAGGTGCACCTGAAGATGAGAGACGGAAGTTACGAGAAGATTCCGTATTTTTCGTTACCGGCGAAGGAGTTATCGTCAGGCGTCATCGCCGAAAGTTGTAAATCGTGCTTCGATTACGTCAACGGTCTCGCCGATCTCGTCGTCGGGTACATGGGCGTCGATTATGACGAATCTATCCCGATGAATTTGCACCCGCAATACGTCACCGTCCGAAACGAAAGAGGACAAAAAATGATTGATTTAATAAAAAACGATTTGCAAATAACGCCGTCCACCACGAGAGGCGACCGCAAACCGTTCGTTTTACAAACCGTCATCTCCGACGACGAGGCTTATTTAGGCAGAGGCCCTGAAAAAGGTGCCCCTCGGTTCGTTGGAAATTTGATCGCGTGGGTGTTGAACAAAGTCGGTCCGAAAGGAAAAGAATTTGGCATGTACAGTTTAGATTATCACACCATTCGAAACTATTTATACGTGAATAGAATTTACGGCAAGGAGCGAGCAAAGGAGCACATTCCGAGTTACGCCATGAAAATTGTAAAGGAGTATGAAGGGAAGAATGGAGATATTTCCAAGCGGTTAGAGTTGTAATTTTACTATTATTATTTATTCGCGCGTGCATTTTAAAGATTCATATAAGTTTACAAATGTTGTCATCTACTATCGTTTTTGTTGCTCCTCTCTTGCTTTCTTCGCCGCCATCGCCTTCTCGAAAAGCTTGCGGTTGTAGTCCAAGTTTCGGTTCTTCGTTTTCTTTTGCTCTGTCGCTTCTGCCTCTCTCTCCGTTTTGCGTTGCAGCGCCTTCTCAAACAACTCCGCGTCGAGCGCAAACGCCGCCGATTTCGTCGCCTTTGCCGGATTCTCCTCGATTTCCTTTTTCGCCAACTCAGCCGCTTGATCATTTTCCGCTTCCTTCTGCTTTTCTACCGCCTTCTCGGCGTTCAAAATCCCGTAACTGGACATTAAATCCTTCTGGTACGTGATTAAATCTTCCACTGTTTTCATCGAAGTCACCTTCTTTTTAATGCGTTTCAATAAAAGCTCGCCGTAGTCGATTTTCTTCTCCTCTTCGGTCTGGTCGTGTTCGTAATCCTCGAAATCCATCAAAGGATCGTTCTTGTCGTACTGCCACCGCCGATCTGCGATCCACAAATCGTCGTCGTCCTCTTTCACCGGATCGTCAAACCACTCTATTTTCTTCGTCAATCGTTTCTCTTCCTTCTCTCTTTCCTTGCGCATCTTCGCGTCGAACTCCTCTTTCTCCTTCTGTCTCCTCTCAAACTCGTCCATTTTATATTGCGAACTCGGGTGCGTGTTCTCGAACCACGCCAACGCGGCTTCTTCTTTTCGTCTCTCCTTTTCGCTCTTTTCTCGTTTCATCTCTCGTTTAAACTCCTTTGGCGTTTTTAGGAGAGACGAGCGTGTCAACTCCACCACGTTATCCTTTTCGTCTTCAACATCTTCTCGCTCTTCTAATTTCGGACCGCTGCGACGCGGACTTTTTCCCGGCGCGCTGCTCGTTCTCCCGCTCGACGAAGAAGAAGACGACGACGACACAGACGAAAAAGAGGGGTGGTCTCGGTGTTCTCTCTCGTAATCCTCTTTGGTGCCCATTTCGACGACGACGACGTTGTTGTTATTGTTCTTGTTGTCGTTGTCTGTGTCATCACGAATCTTCTTTCCCGACGCGGCTTCTTTTTTTTTGGACGCAGATGCGAACAAATCGGTCGGTTTCGCGACCGGTTTGCTCGAAAACGCGGACACAAAAGTGCTGCTTTTGTCGTCCACCAGAAAGAGCGAGAAGAAGACGAAGAACCACGCGACGGAGAAGACATTATTAAACGTTCTCGTCGTCGTAAACGTCATCTCTCTCTCTCTCTCTCTCTTAAAGTAGTAGTAGTAGTAGAATAAAGTTTTTTGACTGCTCTTTTCTTGCGAGAGGAGAGAAATTTCTGTTTTTTTCGTTCTGGTTTTTGGGTGGAGTGTTCACTCTGGGTGAGCCGAGCTGACAGGGACAGTTGTATTTTATCAGTCGTGTGTTTTCTTCTCTTCTTCTTCATTTTCTTCTTCAGTCCTTTCCTCTCGTGTGCTCTCTCTCTCTTCTCTCTCTCACACCATTCATTACTCTCTCTTCTCTCGTTTTTATCACGCTCTCTTTCTCGATAACAGAGAAGCAGAGGAAGAAAACAAAGAGAGATGAAGAAGGAGGAAGCAGATGAACCGTCGTTTGAATCCTATTCGACCTGTTTTGAAGGGCGTTTAAAAGCAGCGCTGAGAGAGATGCACATCGGGCAAAGCTTTTCTCGCTCTTGGAATACAAATTCGAAGAAGAACGATGACGTGATGAACAACAACGACGAGACGACGACGACGACGGAAGAAGAAGAAGAAGACAAAGAAGATGATGAAGAAGAAGAGAAGAAACGAATAATGCGGGCGAGAAAAGAGATTATCGAGAAACACATCTTACGAGATGCGAGGAGAGAGAACGACGAAGCGCTCGAGAAAAAACTGTTCACTGCGACTGCGAGTACTACGACTACGACTACTACTACTACTTTAGCGTTATATAAAGAGAACGCGACGGTGGCGGATGCGTTTTTAATGGCGGCGGGAAAGATAACCAGCGCACTCATCGAGGCGTACGAAGATTTTTTAGACGCCGGCGGCGATTCTTCTTCTTCTTCTTCTTCTCAGTGCGCTCTGGCGGACTTTATATCAGACGCGCTTCTTCGCGGCGACGACAAAGGGAAAGACAAAAGTAAAAAAAGTAGTAGTAGTAATAGCAAAATTGACGATGCGAAGTCGTCGACGTATCGCGCATTCTTAGAGGTTCTTTTGCTCATAGCAGAATCGGAGGAGTTGAAAGACACGCAGCTTCGTTTGTTGCCGTTTCGGTTCATAGAAGACGTCTTCGCGCAGAGTTCTGTTGAAGATTGCTCGGATATCGTGAACAAATACTTTTTCTCCGAAAATTTTATACCGAAGGGGAATCAAGGATACGAAGATGGAGATTACTATCCGCACGATATAGACGGCATAAAATATCCCGAAGAGAAAACGGGAAAAAAGAGAGTAAAAAGTAAAACGAAACTCATTCAGAAGGACGTGTACGACAGATTAATAGTTATCATGGACATTAAAAAAGAGTTCGACGAGAATGGACTGCGAAAGATGAAAAGCGCGAGCGAAATTTACAACCAGACCGGGCCCGAAAAATACGACTGCGGTGAAGAGTGTCAAGTCATCATGCTCAAGTCTTTTGACGAGCTTTTAAATCGATCGTCGCAAATATTACACGCGGAATTTAGAGGGAAATGTATGTTAATGTCGAACGGAGTCAAAGACTTCGCCGAAAGCGCGCACGTTGCCGCGGGCATAGATTTCATCGCCGAAGACGAATGCGATCAAGCTGCAAAAAAGAAAGCAAAAGATGGTAAAAATAGCAAACAGTCAAAGAAAAGCGTCTCGAAGACGAACAATAATAATAATAATAATAACAACAACAACAACAACAACAACAACAACAAAAAGAATCCAGCGCAAAAAGACGATGAGGAAAATGAGGAAGAGAAATTGAACGCAATTGCTCTGGATGATTTGAAAACCGTCGAGAAAGTCTTCCGCGAAGCGAACGAGGATTTCGGCGATGAGTTCGATGCCATCATTTCTCCGCAGTTATACTTTGCATTTTGGGAGGCTATGGAGTTGTTCGGTGAACCGATCATGGCGTGTAAACTGCACGTCTCTTCTGTGGACGATTTTCAGAGCAAAGTCGTGAAAAATTTAAATATCGTTTTAGAAAAGATTAAAGCTATATCTCCGTTTAAGAAGCAAATGCTCAGAGAGGAACTTCTGGAGCAACTTGCACTCACGGGTACGTTAAGAATTTCAACCGCTCGGGCGTTTCCGTTCCAAATGCGAGATGGTTTCTTCTTGAGAAATTTCTTGGCCCAAGCCGCCATGTTCTTGCACTTTGTGCTCTTTCATTTCGGCGACGACAACAGCCCTTTGGAAAAAGAGCACGCAAAGGAAGTCGTAGCGCGAGATGAAAGAATGAAGAAAATGTACGAAGAACAAACGAAAGGTAGGATAATCATAGACGCGATTCAAGAGACGGAAGATCGCATGCGAGAGGAAGCGGAAGCTATGGGTGTAAAATTAAAAAAGACGGGAGATAAAAAAAGCGACGGTGACGCGATGGATGTTGACAAAGGTGATAATAATGGTGATGATGTCGATGATGGCAGACCGCGCCGTCGAGTGAATGTGCCGAAATTTGGATTCTCGGAAGAGCAAATGACGATATGGAGAGAGAAAATCGTTCCAGTTGCGAAGGAGTGTTTCGAGAAAGTTTTGGATGTCGTCGAGAAAACTGACGTGTCTCCTGAGCACGGTAAGAAATTGCGAATATTTCTCGTCGCGACCATGTACTCCACCGAACACTACGACACTTGGGTGGATATGGGCTGCCCTTCCTTTGAAAGAGAAGAAATCGACGTCGTCGCTGAACAGAAAGAATACGAGCGAAAAGAAGAGGAAAAAGAAGACGCCGAAAATGCAAAGTATCCGGAAGGATACGTCCGATTCGAAAACAATCCGGAAATGGAGAGAATATGGAATTTGTATCCGAGTTATGAAGCGGCGATGACAGATCCTGAACGTAACAGATATTCGAAATCAGAATTTATGAACGAGTTTTTGCAAGTAGTATACGATGAGATGGATCCAGAGGCTCAGATTGAGGAGGAATACAAAACGAAGAACGACACCATGTATCGCTGGAAAGCGTTTCGTTTGATTCGACAGTGGAACTTTGCCGCCTTTCGAAAGATGAAGAATAACGATTTGGAGACGATTGTTCCGGAAATTTTGGGTTTAGATCCTCCAAAAGGATGGAAACCGCACAATCCAGTGGACTTTCGCGACGTTCCCATTGAGATGCCGGACACGATCGACGGTGAAAAAGTCGATAAATCGTCGCATCACGAACTCACAGAGGAAGAGATTGATAAAATCATCGAAGAAACCCACGCGAAATGGGTGCTCGAGAAGCAAGAAAAGGACAAATTAGAGGAAGAAAAGAAAGCCGCGGACGAACTCGCCGCGAAGGCAAAAGAAAAGGTTACGGAACAACAGCCAGCGGCGCGGAAGCGATCGCCGCAGCGTCTTAGTGTGCCTTCTGGAGGCGGCAGAGGAAGGGCTGCGCAAGAGGCGAGAGGTCAACAAGGTGGGCGTGGCGGCAGAGGAGCTCAGCAGCAATCACAGCAACCACAGCAGCAGCAGCAACAAAGACAGCAACCACAGCAAAATAAAATGGGTAAATTTGATGGCGGTGGTCGAGGTGGTGGCAGAACGCAGCAACAAGCACAGCAAAGAATGGGACGCGACCCGCAACAACAAATGCGTCAACAGCAACAGCAACAGCAACACCACCAGCAGCAGCAGCAGCAACAACAGCAGCAGCAGCAGCAACAATGTTCCGCATCTCGCGATCGTTATCCTCCTTCTCGAGGTCCTCCACAGGGAGGAAGAGGAGGAAGACCAATGAATCAGCCACAACAACAGCCGCAACAGCAACAAGCCGGCGGAAGAGGCCAACAACAACAAGGTGGACGCGGAGGGCGTGGAGGGCGATCTGGAGGTCCTCCACCAACGAAGAGAACAAGGCGATGATGATGAGGTGTGGTCTTAGCGTATACTAGGTAGTAGTCTATTGCTCGCTCGCGTTTATTAGTTTACAAAAAATTTTCTGTACGTTCTATTTATCAGAGTCGTAACAAGAGAAGAATCCTCCAACGTCTAATTGCTTATTTTCCTTCGCTTCTTCTTCTTCTTGTTTTTCCTCTTCCTCCTCGGATGAAAGCATTTCCTCCTCTACTTCCTAGATGACTTGCTTCTTTACTATGCTATTTTTCGTTCGTTTCACGGGATCGTTCACGAAGGAGAACATTTTTAAGCTCTTCAAGTACTCTCGGTTCAACTCTTCGCTTCTCTCTTGAGCGACTGCGTACTTTCGCAAGTCATCAATATTCTCCACAAAGAATCGAATCGATTGCAACAGTCTCGAATTATCCCTATCTATATCGTTTTTGAATATTCTTCTCAGCAAGGGTACCTCTCCTCCTCCGCATTTATGGCGTTTTGCGTTAGTATTCGTATCATTTTTACTACTCTTCCCGACGCCTCGTTTCGCTTCTTCGTGCAAAAACGAACACTTATCCCCGTACCTGCATTTACCTTTCCTCGTCCAAAATTTGCACGGTTGTTCTCCTCGGGGTGTTCTACTTTTGTTCTTACTGTTGTTCTCGTTCTCGTTCTTCTTCTGCTCCTTCTCTTCTTCTTTCAACAAAACCGTCGCCTCGAAACTGCCCAATCGTCGTTGCTCTTCCAACACTCGCTCCAACTCTTCCTCTCGTTTACGTTTCGCAGAGGCTGCTTCCTCTTCTGTTTTATTCGTTGATCTCGGATAGTTCTTCTTCCTCTCCTTTCGCCATCGCATCGTCTCTTCGTCCAGTAGTACCGTCGTCGTCGTCGTCTGAATCGTCGTCGCGTTCAGTTCGTTACGTCGAATTCCTCCTCCAGTTTCGTTCGCGTTCGTCTCTTCTCCGTTGTTGTTCGTATTTTTTCTCCCACTCTCGTCGTCATCGCTCTTCTTCTCGTTCTTCTTGTTCTCCTTTTTTGTCGTCTGAATCGTCGTCGTCGTCTTCGCTGCCTTGAGATGATAGCCGTCTGGGAACGAAGGCGGAGCCAATGGTGGCGGTTTAGGTGGTGGCGAGAACACCATCTTCTTATAGAGAATGGCGAATTCAAAAGGAAGAAAAGGAGCTCGCGTCACATACACATACCATATAATAATTATTCTACTACGTACATACACAAACGGTTCGTGTATTCACAACAAAAGCTAATAACCTCTCTCTCTCTCTCTCTGCTAAAAAGGACTAAACAAACATACTTCGTTAAGTTCAAACGAAACGAATACGTTTACGCGTTTCCACTCTTACGCCTTCAACGCATACTTGCGCTTCGGGTAGTACGCGTCCTTCTTGGCTTGCTTGGCCGTTTTGGCGTTCTTTTCCGCCGGGGATAATCGTCGTCGAATGGCTCTCGTTTTCTTCGCTCTAAGATCTAATGGCGTGTACTTGGCGCCGGAGTAAGCTTCTCTAAGCGATTTCAACTGGTTTTGACGAATGACCGTCAAGATGCGAGCAATGGCTAATCGGACGGACTTGATGCGCGCAATCTTGTTCGGCGCACCGCCGGTGACCTTGGCGATTTTCAAGCTCGCCAACTGCTGCTTTTGCTGCTCGAGAGCAGATTTGAGCTCAGTTCTCGATTGCGATCGGAGATCGGACGTCTTCACTTGGGACCCTGTTGTGGAAATTCAGAAAGGAAGAAAATTGCTGTGGTGAGTACAGAGCTTTTTTTACGCGAGGAAGGAAAAGGAAATTTCGAACAACAAACGGGGCAAAAGAGATACCCGACCGCCGCAATCGCAATCGTTAAACGAATATCATCTAAAACATCATCCAGTTATCCATCAACACCCGCCGTGAAAGCTTCGCATCGTCATCTATCCTCGGCGGTTTCGGCAATTTCTTTCTTTTTTTCTCCCTCTTTTTGTGGCCGCTAACCCCAAGTGTTGTAAAATGCGCGCGCGAGGTTTTACCACCGACGCGAGTTTCTGCATCCATCGCGCAGGAGAGATTCGCACGACGCGCGATGCAATCGAATCGACGAATAACAAAACGAGACTACATTATTAAAAGAGAGACATCAACTTACCTGCCATATTTCTTTACTGAATGCAGCTGCACAAGTTTTGTTTGTGTGGGAAAATAGAAAAAAATTGCATACAAAATCTCCTTTTGACTGTTTGAGGCTGTTCGTTTTGGTGAAAGTTCAAAGGTGTGTGACAACAAATTCGCTTTTTGCGCGCGAGTGTTTTGGTCGCGTATGCGGATGATACATTTTCATCTTTATATATTATTATTATTGAAACTTCTCCTCTAACCATTTACTGGTGACTGATTTTGGCCTCTCTATGGCGTACCCGTGCGCTCTCGAGAGGATCAACTGACTCAAACACCCGATCGATCTCGAGACGCCGAACATGACGGTGTAAAAGTTCTCCTCTTTGATGCCAAAGTGTTGGAGCAAAACGCCGCTGTGCGCGTCCACGTTCGGCCACGGGTTTTGGACTTTTCCAGTCGCTTTGAGAACGTCTGGAACTATTTCGTATAAGCGAGAGACGAGTTGGAACATTTCGTCGTCCGGCATGTGCTTTAAGGCGAACTCTCTTTGACACTCGTAGCGAGGATCGGTTCGTCGCAAGACGGCGTGGCCGTAGCCCGGGACGACGCGACCGGATTTTAACGTGTTTTCCACGAACGTTTTTACAGTTTCCGCGGAATAATCGCCTTTTAACGCTACTTGCGCCTCTTTCAACCATTTTAAAACTTCTTGGTTCGCCAAGCCGTGCAACGGGCCGGCTAAACCGTTTAAACCTGCTGAAAAACTCAAGTACGGATCGGACAACGCCGAACCGACTAAGTGAGTGGCGTGCGCGGAGACGTTTCCGCCTTCGTGATCGGCATGAATGGTTAAATACAAACGCATGAGCTCTTTACACTCGTTGGAAGAGAAACCCATCATTTGACTGAAATTCGCGGCGAGATCCAAACTCGCATCTACGGTTGGAACCTCGCTCGATTTCCTCGCCGCTTCTTTCACGCACGACCTTTTATAAATATACGCCGCAACGACCGGTAACTTTGCGATCAGATCTAAAGCGTCCTCGTATATGTACTTCCAATACTCCGTTTTCTTCATCGTCCCACTGGCGTACATTTTCGAGAATTTTGAATCGTTTTGCATGGCCAAACACGCCGCGGAGAGTTGCGTCATCGGGTGCGTCTCCTCCGGAAGCGCTCGCAACGCGTCAAAGACATTTTTTTTACTCTTATTAGCATCGTTCATCGCGCATTCCTTCGCGAACTTTTCCGCTCTTTCCATTAAATCAACTCTCAACGCTTCCACCTCTCCCTCCGTAGGGACTTTATTCGTCAACAGTAAGAACAAAAGCGCCTCCGGTATCGGCTCTCGATCTCGCTTCCCCGGTAACTTTTCTTGCAACTCGGGAATAGTCAACCCTCTGAAACGAATCCCGTCGTTCGCGTCTAACAGAGAGGTCTCGTAGAGCATCCCGACGATCCCTCTCATACCACCCATGACCATGTTCACGGTCACCTCGCCGACTTTTTCGTGCCCGTATTTCGTTTTCAACGCTTTTAAGCGCGCTATTTCCTCCGGGATTTGTGACTCGATTTGTGCCTTGAGCCCATCAAAAGCAGCCTTCTTCTCCTCCAAATCCTCCTTCGCAGTTGTTGTTGTTGTTGTCGTTGAAAAAAAGTGGCTCCGATGATGATGACGACGATGATGATGATCGTAACGTCCTCCTGCTCCTGGTCTTCCAACAACGGAAGAAGAAGAAGAAGAACTGCTAGAACTGCTGCTGCTTTCGTTCGTACGAAAGGTGCTCCTCCAACTAGATTTTTTACTCCTACTCCTACCGCTGCTGCTCTCGACGTTGTTGTTGTTGTTGTTGTCGATCTCTAAAAAAGAAGAAGAGGAGGAAGAAAAAGAAGATAAAACCGTTGTTCGTATTGTGCTGAACGTAATCTCTCGTCTTCTTCTCCTCGCGAAGTTCCGTCGTGCCGTCGCGGAAAGCATGATGATTGATGAATAATAATGGAGAGTTTTTTTTGTTCCACTTTTGTTGTTGTTGCGAGATCTCATAAAAATACACATAATATTGACCAGAAGAAGAAGAAGACAACGCAACAACACACACAAACGCGCAACAAAACACACGCACGACATAAAAAAAAGGAAGACAATTGACAGCGGAGGGATTTGAACCCTCGCCCTTGCGGACCGGAGCCTGAATCCGGCGCCTTAGACCACTCGGCCACGCTGCCTGTTGAAAGCTTTTTTTCTCTTTTCTTGCAAGAATCTCATTAGGGTTTAGGAGTATAACTAAGAAAATAAGTTTTTCCTTCTTTGGCGACAAAAACTTCACGCAGAAGAGCGATGTGCTTAATAAGAAGCGCGTGGTGATATCAACAAACAAACGAACAATAATAATGGTAGCAGCAGCGATATCAGCAGAGACGAATAATAATAATAATAATGATTCTTCTCGAAACATCAGCCAAACGCACCATCTGGCGGTGAAAGCCGCGAAAACGAACAAAGGGAAAAGAGCCATCGAGAAAAACGCCCCGAGAAGGAAAGAGGTGGCGGCGAAGACTTTAATGCTTTTACACGGCGCGGTCACGTCGGAGGTTCTGAAATCCTTAATAAACGACTTATCGCAAATGAAATACGGAGAAAATCACAAGATGAACAGGAAGAATCCCGGGATTCGACCGTTTGAAGGAGGCGGGGAAGTCTCGCTGGAGTTTTTCGCGGAGAAGAGTCACTCGGCGACGTTCGCGTTTGCCAATCACCAAAAGAAGAAACGACCGCACGCGATTACGTTTGGACGATTTTATAACCACAAGATTTACGATTGCGTGGAGATGATGGTGAATGGAGAGACGTTCGTACCGATTATTAAGTTTGGTAACGCCGCGGCTTCCACGACGATTGGCTCGAAACCGTGCATGATGTTCCTGGGCGATAAGTTTGAAACCGACGCGAATTTGAGACAGTTGAAGAACGTGTTCGCGGACGTGTTTCGAGGACGAGTCGTTTCGAGAATAAACTTGAAAGGCATCGATCGAGCGATTGTCATCACAGCTTTAGAAGACGGGAAAACCATTTTGTTTCGACAGTTTGCCATCAAGTATAAAAAAAGTGGAACGCGGTTACCGAAAGTACACTTGGAAGAGATGGGACCGCGCTTCGACGCGACTCTAGGGAGAGTGAAACTCCCACCGCCAGACGTGGAAAGAGAAGCCATGCGCGTGGATAAGACGTTAGTGAAGGAAGAAAAAGCGAACGCGTTGAGTCAAGGTGTCAGCGATAAGGTTGGTAAGATTTACGTGCATAAACAAACCGAAGGCTTGGACGAAATCAATCGAAGGAAGAGTTTAAAAGGCGGCTTGAAGAAGAAGGAGAAGTAGTAGATACTGCGGTATAATAATAGGAATTTGTTTTAAAGAATACGTTTAGTAAAAGTTGTACAGTAGCACACGCAATCGCTCTTGTTGTTGTGTTAGAGAGAGAGAGAGAGAGAGAGAGAGAGATTTTGTGCGCGATTGTATTCTTCGTTTTTTTATTCTTGACAACATTTTTCCCGTGTGGCTGCCCCCTCAAATTTCTCCACAAGAAGAAAGACGACAACAAAGAGATAGATGTCTTCTTCATCCGAGGAGAAGGAGGGAGAGGAGGAGGAAAAGGAGGACGATTCCGCAGACGACGACGACGATGACTTTGGAGAAGAAGACGTCAGGAAAATCTTCAATCGAGACGGCTTTCTTTTCCTTCCAGCAGCATCAAGGGAGGACAAAACAGTTAACGGGAGCAGCACGGAAGTCATCGACGCGGACGCGTTTGTCGCGCAGCTGTTCCAAGAGTTTCGCGCGAAATCCATCCCGACCGAGTCGTTTTCCTCCTCTGAATCTTCTGCGATGATGATTGATCTCGAGGATTCCTCGACGTGGCCGAAAGAGACGGACGGGAAGAGGAGGATATGGGAAGTCTGCGCTCCAGGGAAAGGAGAGCACTGGTTGAAGTTGTGCGAAAGTAGCGGGAAAAGAAAGAATACAAAATTCGTTCGATTGATGGACCAGTTGCTCGGCGAAGGCGCTTGGCACGTGTCGTTAAACCAAGAGCACGAGGGGAGGTGTAAAGTGAGACACTGGTACAGCCCACTCGTGTTCCCCGAGGGAGATTCGGGAGTGGACGAGGATGAGGTTGGAGCGTCGCGCTTCCCGGCGAAGATTTTCTCGTCAAAGAGACAGAGAGCAAAGTTTGTGTCGTTAGTTTTAGAGGAGGATGGAGCGAAATGCGAGGATGTTTTAAATGCGATGGTTGAAGGAAGAAGAAAGAGTAACAGCACATCTTCTTCTTCTTCTTCTTCTTTAACTCCCGTCGACGAGGTTTTACTGTGCGCACACGAGTACGGAAGACGATTGAAATCGAGCATGGGACGAGTCTTGCACCATAAGAAACCAAGATATTTTTGTAGGAGAAAAGGGAAAAGACGTGACGATAATAACAACCCAAGCGAAAGCAATGATAAACTCTCGTTCGGAGGAGATCATCGATGCAGTATTTACCAACATAACGCGACGACGAGAACATCAGCGAGTTCGCGCGCGTTTTATCCAGTAAATCGTAGGCGCGTTCTTGGAAAAGGATGGCACATCGACATCGGGCCTGGTTTTGACGCCGATGCGCAGCGAAGGTCAACAGGTCATCCAACGCAAGGTTTGATACTCTTAGTTTTATTGTCAGATAGTCACGAAGGTGGTGGAGGCACCGCCTTTGTTCGAGGATCGCACCGGAGCATAATTAGAAACGGATTTCGCGAGAACGTCTTTGGCGAAGAAAACGGTACGAACCAAGACTTGAATAACTTCGCGCAACAAAGCATTCAAGACCAAACGGTTTCGGGGGATTTGTACATGTCTTACGAAAAACCAGCGGCAAGTTTACATAGCGGCAGAGGAAAAGAAATTAGAAACATAGAACAAATAGTTGGGAAAAGAGGTGGGATTGCAATTCTCCATCCTTGGTTAGTCCATAGCGGAACGACGAATCACAGAAGCTCGTTGCGCGTTATGATGAATGGAATGATTCGATTCTCCGAAGACGCGTTTGTGTATCACGGATTGAGAATATTGGACGATGACGACGACGACGACGACGTCGACGACGAAAATGATAACGATGATACTGCTCAAACAACAATAACTGATTTGTTACTTCGAGGAGGAGGAGCAGGAGGAAGGGGAGAAGGAGGAGTTAGAATAGGAGGAGGTTCTACTGTCACAAAGGCGTTTTATTCGAGTAAAACGTTCTCGAGAAACTATCATCGGCAATCCGTTTCAATCATCGTGCCCGTACATAACGCCGAAAAGTGGCTCGATGAGAGCGTGAGCTCCATTTTGACGCAGAGCTACGACGGTCCTTTGGAAGTGTCGTTCTTTAACGACGCGTCGACAGATGGTAGTTTTCAGAAAATGCGCGAGTGGATGCTCGCGTTGCGGTATGCCGGCATCGATGTCAAAATAACAGAAAAGTCAGAGAACACGAGCGGGCGATTGGAGAGTAAAAGTGAATGTAAAAATCGTCCCGGTGGTATTGGATTCGCTAAAAACCGCTCGGTTGAATATTCGCAAGGATCGATATTAGTTTTCTTTGACGCCGACGATATAATGGCGAACGATAGAGTGAAGATGCAAGTTCATCACACCATTGAAAGTCCGTCTTCAATTATTGGAACGACGTGGAAGCGTTTCCCCGATGGATCCACCGCACATTACGAACAATGGGCCAACAGATTATCCAACGAAGAAATGATACTCGAGCAGTTCAGGGAAAATACCGTCCAAATGCCAACGTGGGCGATGGCGAGGAAATGTTTCGACGACGTCCCGGGCGGCTTCGAAGAGTCGCCTCCAGATTCCGGCGAAGCTGAAGATACCATATTTTTTCACAAACATCTCGATATTCACGCCGAAGAGAATAAACGTCGAGGAAAATCCCCAATTCTTCGCGCGGCGTCCGATGATGGATGTAATCGAGAAGAACCTTTATTGTATTATCGTTGGACTGAAACTTCCGGAACGTCGCGCGTTCCTAGACGAAGACTTTTAGATTTGCGGGTTTCCATTTTTGAAGCACGCGTTTTGAGCAAACCGTTATGGAACGAGTTCCAAATTTGGGGTTGCGGCAGAGACGCTCGTAACTTTGTAACCGCGCTGAGCGCAAACGCGAAGAAGAAAATAGTCGCGATTGTAGATTTAGATGACAAGAAAATCGGGAAGATGTACAATAACTTGCCGATTGAGCATTTTAGCGCCGCGCGAAGAGGAATGTGTACAGTCGTATGCGTCAGTAAACGGAGAAAAGGCGCGATTAGCAAAGACGTCGACGATGAGTTGATTGAGAATGTTAGCGCTTTAGGTCTCATCGAAGGTTCGACGTTATGGTACTTCTTCTAATGTATTAAAACAAAGATGCTTCCGGGAACGCGTCCTTATAAAGCTTTCGCTCCGCGGAAAACATTTCTATAATGTGCCCAACACCTAACAATTCGGCTTCACCGTACTTCTTTCCGATGATTTGAATTCCGGATGGAAGTAATGTGTTGTTTTCATCCGCGCTATCTTTGCTTCTAATGACCAACGCCGGGAGTCCGGAGAGATTTACGTTTACCGTCATTAAATCACCGGTGAACATAGCTAAGGGCTCTTGGTTCTCGTTTTTCTTATACGCGAGCGACGACGTCGCCGGAGTTAAGAATCCGTCGTACGTTTGGAGGTGTTGCGTCATTTCAGCGTAGATTAATCGACGCACTTCTTGCGCTCGTTTATAATACGCGTCCGAGTACCCTTCGGAAAGCGTGTACGTCCCCATCAAAATGCGTCTTTTCACTTCTGCACCAAACCCCTCAAAACGCGAACTTTTAATTGAATCGACTAAATCCATGTTCAAGTAATCCTGGGCACCGAAGCGAATGCCGTCGTATCGCGCTAAATTACTGCTCGCCTCGGAAAGCGCGAGAATGTAATACGCGGGAAGACCGAAAAGAAACGTCGGACAGGACACTTCGTGCACTTTCGCTCCTAAACTTTCCACCAACTCTATGGATTCCATAACGCTTGCGGAAACTTTTTCGTCCAATCCAGTAAAAGTTTCTTTAATCACCGCGAACGTCTTCCCTTTCAAAGGCGCGGCTACGTCGACTAAATTCTCTTTACTCACAATCGCATCGGTGAACGACGACCCGCTACTACTACTATTATTATTATTATTGTTACTGCTATCAAAGTACTTTGCGTCCAAATTCGAGTTGTTATCATCACCAGTATTACCACACAAAACGTCCATTAATATCGCCGCATCTTCCACGCTCGACGTGATTGGTCCTATGCAATCGAACGAGCTCGCGTACGCCAACAACCCGTGCCTGGAAACTCTCCCGTAACTTGGCTTCAACCCGACCGTCCCGCAAAACGCCGCCGGTTGCCGAATAGACCCCCCGGTATCGGATCCTAAACTCGCCGCGCACAACTGCGCTGCCACCGCGGCCGCGCTCCCACCACTCGACCCACCAGGCACTCTCGACTCGTCCCACGGATTCGACGTCGGCGCATACGCCGAACTCTCCGTCGTGCTCCCCATCCCGAACTCATCCATGTTCGTCTTCCCTAAAACAACCACGCCTTCCCTGTTTAAATGTTTCACCACGTCCGCGTCAAAATCTGGCTGATACTCTCTCAAAATCTTCGACCCCGCGGTCGTGTACGCGTTCTTCGTGCAAATGTTATCCTTGACCGCAATCGGAATCCCGTGCAACAAAGACCTCTTCTTCTCTTTCTCGTCGTTCATCCTCTCTCGGTCCATTTCCGCTGCTCGTTCCAAAGCTTCTTCTTCGTTCACGCTCGCGTAACAGTTCAAACTCGAACTCGTTTCCTTCATTCTTTTCAAGTACATTTCGGTGACTCGCACCGACGTCAGTTCCCCCGACTGTAACTTTTGTGCGATTTTTTTAATCACGCTTTTCGTGCCGTCGATGATGATTTCATCATCTTTCTTTTCGGACGACGCAGAACACGCAGCAGCAGATGAAGAAGCGTTGTTATTATTGGCGTTATTGGCAAAACGACGATTCTTCTTCGCGTTGTTATTATTTTTGCAATGTACACCACCACGCGCGCGCAAAGGAGGAGAGAGAGGAGGAGAAAACATCATCATCATCATCCTTCGGAGAAAGAAAGAGTTTTGGCAGCCTTTTTTTTGTCTCAAGGAGTGTGGAAACTTTTTTTTTTGGCAAAAGGTTTAGTTTTTTGAAAAACCCTAAACTACACGTGTGTCATCTCTCGAGAAATTTCGTCTCTTCACAATTCACAAAGCAAACAAGCCGCGGGAAGAAGAGAGCGAAAATCATCATCATGTCCTCCTTTGGCGCGACGACGACGGCGGACAAAGAAGACAAAGAAGAACACCTCACCGGTGGTAATGATAATAATAATAACAACAACAACAAATCTACCTTGTTTGGGGGTAAAGTCGCCATCGTTGCGGCCACGGCGTGCGCCACCTTAGCGTTGGCGCCGTTTTGCTATTTGCAAGGCGCTCGGTCCGCCATCGCTGCGTCTTCTTCCGTTAACAACAACAACGCGAACAACATCCTATCCCCTCTGGCGGAGGAAAATGATGGACGACTGACGAGTAGTAGGAGTAGCAGTAGTAGTAGGAGTCACGAGCGACGAGCCACTGATTATGGCATCGAGAGAGAGTCGAAACTGGGAGAAAAGTCGTCAAAATCCGTTGATGTAAAGAGGAACAACAAATACAACAACAACAACAACAACAAAAGAGCCGCGACGACATCGTTCGCGAAGAAGTTTGTGGAAGCGTACGAACACGAGAAAGTCGAACAGCGACGAAGGCGGAGCAGCAGCGAAAGTGCCTCTTCTTCTTCTTCTTCCTCGAGTAAGAGTAACTTGATCTCCGCGCTCGGCTCGTCGAAATCGAAAGTTCCCATCTACGTGATTGCGTTGGAAGACCGACCGGAGGAGTTTGAGAAGTACGAGGCAATTCGAACGGTGTTTCCAACCGCAGAGCCGACGCATGGGATCGATCCTTTGCAATGGCCGAACAGAATTGAAGATGCGCAATACGCGGTTAAAGGACTGAGAAGTTACATGCAAACGCACAAAAGCGATCCGGCGCTCGTGGATTTCTTAAAAGTTCGCCAAGAACCGTTCGTTCCCTCGGGTTTGTCCTACGGAAAGGAGGATGATATTTCGCCCGGGGTTAACTGGATCGATCAGTTTGACAACTTTCGAGAGCATCCGTGGTTGATGGCGATCGATCACAGAGAAAGCGACGGGATGCTGACCGAGGAAGAAGTCGGGAGAGCGCATCACATCGGGTGTTTGTTCGCGCACTTGTACCAGTGGCAATTAATGCTCGACCGAGGCGAAAAGAAGGCTTTAATTTTCGAATCTGACGCGCCGAGAATCATGGAGGCGATACCATTTTGGGCGAGCGAACAAGTCGCGGAACACGCGCCGGTGGATACGGACATTTTGCTCATCCGAGCGCAGCACGTCGGGGAAAAACCGCCGGGGCCGTTGGCGACGACGTTTATCGCGACCAACCCGAATGATTCGAGCGAAAAGCAAACTATTAACATTCATAAGTATAAATCCGCCGGCGCTGGTGCTGGATTAGAAGCCTACGTCGTCTCGTCAAACTTTGCTAAAAAGGCGCAAGCGTATTTGGCCAGACACGGAGCGGATATGATTGACGGGTACATCATCAAGTTGTGCCAGAGCTCATATAAACACGCGATTTACGAGCGGGCGTATTACTCGATGTATCACGAGGATATGTTCTTAGAACCGTACGACGCGGCGCACCCAAAACCGACCGTGTTCAACTGCTACGTCGCGAGTACGCCGGATAAAGCGGATTGATATGTTTAGAAGTCAAACTTTATAAAATTATTATTTACTATTGGGATGTGTGTTGTTTATTTATATGTGTACATGAATCTGTTTACTACACAAGTGTCTGTTGTCTCTCTCTCTCTCTCTCTCTCTCACTTTCTATTTTCGACCTCTCTTTCAAGCATCCTCGAACGTTTGTCGATGCGTAATCTGTTGTCCTTCTTCGCAAAGAGTGAACTCAAACGTCGCGACGCCGTCTTTGTATTTCGCCGAGCTCAACGCGTAACTTTTGGGAATGTAAAACTTCCTTTGCACGTATTTGCGATGTGTACCGCGCTCCATCCGATATGATTTTACTTTCGGAAATACGTCTTCTTTTCTCTGAGGTTCGACGACGTTTGGATCCTTCTTCTTCGATATCCTCAGCATTTTCCGCACGATGTTCTCTTTCTCCTTGACTTCTTCTTCCTCTTTTTCTCTTTCTCCATTTTCGTTTTCCTCTCTCGTGCTCGCGACAACCTCGATGAAAAAAGCTACGCCAGGGCGATTCGTGCACTCTAGCGTCTTAAACACGATGTTCTCGATGCCGACGCCGGGCATATCGCAATCCAAAATGAACTTCCCGCACGGTTTCCCCATCGTCTCGATAATACCTCTCACGTCGACGGGAATCACTCTCGCGTTCTTCGAAAGCACCGCGACGGCACCTGTTTTGTTCTCGTTGTACTCCTCCGGTAAATCTCGAAACGCCTCCCGCGCTTCCCTTCTCTTCATTTCATTAGTATCCTCTTCTTCCACATTAAAATCGGAGAAAACGCGACTCCTTTCAAACTGTTCCTGTCGCACCCGCCTGTGATACTCGTTTTGTCTTCTCTGCTGCGCGAGATATTGCTCCCGTAAATACCTCGGATTCACGTACCCTCCTCGTCTCCCTCTCCCTCTCTCCTCCTCTCCTCCCTCGTCCATCTCTTCCTCCTCTTCCTCGATCGTGTGGTCCCAGTTCTCCAAGTTCCTCTCCTCGTGAAAATATTGATTCGTGTAATAGTTCCAGTGGGGAGAGGTGGACGACCTCGATCGTCGTCTGTCCCCTTGTTCTTCCATCGCGCCTCCTCCTCCTCCTCCTCGGTTGTTATTATTCTCGTTCGGTGAAGAAGAGTAATAATACGACGGTTGTTCTTCGGACCGTTCTCCGTTTCCTCCTCCTCGAGTAGTTGTCGTCGGTGGTGAGTGTGGTGATTCAAACGACATGCGGCATGCTTTTTTTTTGTATCTGCAAAAAGTTTGGCGTTATCGCGAAGATATTTTTCATAAATCAACTTGAGAACAATTACCGGGTGCTTTCTCTTTTAAACATTACACAACAACGCGACATAATAAGAACGAACGAGCTTGATTTTGTACACGAAACAACAAAAACAACCATTATGTCGCAAAAGTCTTCGAACGACTACTTGTCGGTGATATACACCGGGTCGATAGTACTCTTCACGCTCGCGTTGAAAGGTGAGAGAGAATTATGATGATGATGAGTCACACTTTTACGATCGTTCAAATCCGCCTTTTTTTATCGGAGATATTTTTTTTCTTCTAATTCTTCTTCTTCCTCCTCGTCATCGCGCGCGAGACAGAGAGTGGAGATTTGAGGGAGTCTTCTGTCTGTCTCTTTCTGTCTCGGCGAGTTTTTTCGCGCGCGCGCGTTCCTGCTGTGTTCCTTCTTGGATGATGGCTTCGTGTTGTTCTCTTGTTGTTCTCTTGTTGTTGGAATTGAATTGGTGTCTTGGATTTTTTACTCACACAAAAGCACTTTAACTTTTACAGGATTATCGAAAACGGAAACTTCGCGCATGGGTAACATTTACGGCATGCTCGGTTTTCTCGTCGCGTTCGCGGGGATTTTAGCCTCCAGCTTTGTGTATTCTCGAGGGTATTGGTTATTCTTCGCGGTGGCTTTGCCGCCGGGTTTGGTTTCGGTTTTCATGAGCTTTCGTGTGCAGATGACCGGGATGCCGGTGATGGTTGGAATGTTCAACGGGTTTGGTGGTTTAGCGTCCGCGTTGCTCGGATTGGCGTTGTATTACGATCAACACGAGAAGATGCTTCAAGACGCGAACGATTTGTCCTCGAATAAGGAGGTGTTGAGGTCAATTTTTTACCTCTTTGGCATCGTCGTCGGCGTGGTGACATTCATCGGTTCCATCGTCGCCTGTTTGAAGTTGGCTGGGAAGATCTCCACGAAACCGATGATTCCACCGGGGAGAGTCGTTTGGTTGCCCTGCTTGTTGGGCGGTATCGTGGCGACTGGCGTGATCGCGGCTATGGGTGGTTTTGACGCGACTTCCGGCTCCGGCGGTTTGATTTGCTTATACATCATGACTGGTCTGTCTGCCGTGTACGGGTATTTGTTTACCATGGCAATTGGCGGCGCAGATATGCCAGTGGTCATATCTGTGTTGAACTCTGGATCCGGATGGGCCGGCGTATTCGCCGGTTTCATGTTGGATAACGAATTGATGATTATCGGCGGCGCTTTCGTCGGCGCGTCTGGGATCATTTTGTCCTTCGTCATGGCGGAAGCGATGAACCGATCGTTGGTTTCCGTATTAGCCGGCGGGTTCGGTGACACCGGTGGAAGCGCAAAAAAAGATCCAAACGCGCCGGTAGATGATCGTGAACCGACTATCTTCACAAAAGACGATACCGTCAAAACGCTCATGGACGCCAAGTCTGTGATTATCGTTCCCGGGTACGGCATGGCCGTCTCGCGAGCGCAACACTCCGTGTGCGAGTTGACGAAATTATTGAGATCGTTCGGGAAACAAGTGCGTTTTGGCATTCACCCGGTCGCTGGGCGTTTGCCTGGCCATATGAACGTTTTGTTGGCCGAAGCGTCTATTCCGTACGATATCGTGTTGGCGATGGATGAAATCAACGACGATTTCCCAGACACGGATGTATCCATCGTCATCGGCGCAAACGATACGGTCAATCCAGCAGCGCAAACCGATCCCACCTCTGCCATTGCCGGAATGCCCGTGCTTGAAGTCTGGAAAGCGAAGCAGTCGATCGTTTTAAAACGTTCCTTAGCCTCTGGCTACGCCGGCGTCGAAAATCCGCTCTTTGTGTACCCGAACAACGCGATGTTGTTAGGCGACGCGAAAGGTACCATCGATGGTTTAGTCGAAGAGATTCGCGCGAATTACGGAGGCGATTTACAAAAAGGTGACGTCGCCGTGAACATCACGACGAAGAAAATACAAGAAGCGGCGGATTACACGCAGGTTCCGAAACCATTTGCGGGTACGAAACTGTTGGTGACTTTGGGCGTCGTTTCCGAAACGAAACCTGGGGAGAAACGTTGCGCGATGACGCCGGCAGTCGCTCGAACGCTTCTCGAAAAACACAACATCCACTGCATCGTCGAGTCAAATTGCGGTTTAGCGTCTGGATATTTAGACGCTGAGTATAAAAAGTGCGGCGTCGCTGTTGTCTCATCGAAAGCGGAGGTTTATTCGAAAGTCGACGCGTTGTTGAAAATCGGTAAACCGACGGACGAGGAGTTGACTTCGATGAAAGGGAAAACAATCGTCGGTTGGGTATCACCGAATTTTCCGGAATCCGAAGCTCTCGTCCAGAAAGCTGGGAGTTCAGGGTGTAACTTAATTTCCATCGATTCTATCCCGAGAATCACGACGGCACAAAAGATGGACGTGTTGTCCTCGGTCGGTAAAATTGCCGGCTACAGGGCAGTCATCGAAGCGGTGCATAAGTTCCAATCATTCCTGGCTCCGCAAATCACGGCTGCCGGGAAGTATCCGCCGGCGAAAGTTCTCGTCATTGGTGCTGGTGTTGCCGGTCTCGAAGCGGTTGGTGCGGCGCACTCGTTAGGGGCGGACGTTCGAGCGTTCGATACGAGGTTAGAAACGCGCGATCAAGTCGAGTCTATGGGCGGTAAGTTTCTCGAGATGCACTTCGAAGAGGACGGTACCGGCGAAGGTGGCTACGCGAAGACCATGTCTCCCGAATTTATCGAGAAAGAAATGGAATTGTTCCACGAACAGTGCAAAGAATGCGACATTGTCATCACAACCGCGGCAATTCCAGGACGCAAAGCGCCGATTCTGTTGAAGAAATACCATGTCGACGCCATGAAGGCTGGATCTGTGATTGTCGATTTAGCGGCGTTGACCGGCGGTAACTGCGAGTGCACGAAATCGAACCAAACGTACGTGTACGAAGATAAAGTAACCATGATTGGTAACACGGATTTGGTTTCCGGAGCCGCGCAAATCGCTTCACAAATGTACGCCACGAACATGTTGCACTTAATCTTGCACATGTGCGGAAACCCAAAGAAACCGGAGGAAGGTAAATTTCAAGTGGACTTTGACGATATCATCGTTCGCGCGGTGACGGTTGCCAAAATCGGTCAAGGTTTAACCTGGCCGCCGCCAAAAGGTACTGGACCACCACCGCCGAGAATGGATGCCAAGAAAACTGCCGGTGCCGCCGGTGATATTTCCATTAAAAAGGAAAAAACGATGCTGTTTGGCGGTATCGTGAGCTTGAGCGAAGTCCTCGTGCTTTTATTCGTCACCGGTTTTCTCGTCGTCGTCGGTGTATTCTGTCCGCCGAGCTTCTTCACGTACCTTTTATTGTTCATCCTGGCCGCCTGGGTTGGCTTTTTGTTAATCGGCAACGTCGCGAGCTCCTTGCACACTCCGCTGATGTCCGTTTCGAACGCGATTTCTGGCATCGTCGTCATCGGCGGTTTGCTGGCGCTCGAAGACTACGCCACCAAAGACATCAAAGATGATATGGACACTTTGGGAAGCATGGCGGTTAAAAGAGGCGTCGGCGCGATCGCGTTGAACGCGGTAGCTATTTCCTTGGCCTTTGTAAACGTTGCCGGTGGTTTCGCGGTGACTCAAAGAATGCTCGGAATGTTCAAAAAGTCTTAAGATTACAAATTTACGAACTTGGGTTTTACCAAAGCAAAAGTTTAACGAACGACGATTTCAAGAAAGACGTATTAATTATATACCGTACACAGATCGCATGTTTTACATGCAATATCATTTGTTATTCTCTAAAAACTCTAACCTCTCTATTTTCTCACCGAGCAACTCGACCAACGTCGCGTGTTCTTTTTTTTGCTTTTCGAGCTCGCGTTCGATATCGATGGTTTTATAGTGCATTTCGCTGGCGGATTTTTCCGATTCTTTTCTTTTTATGTCCGCTCTGATGAGCCTATTAGATGCTTCTTTGAGTTTGCGTTTGAGCGCTTGAATGACGACGTTGGCGGTTTGGTTCGTATCGGATTCTGTGCCGAATTCGAAACCATCTTCCGCAACGTATTCTTCTTCCTCTTCTTCTCGTTCTCGTCGCATTCCTTCCATACTGTTAGTATAACTCTGACCACCACCACCACCACCAAATTTCACGCTCGCTTCTAACTCGTTCCTCGTATCCACCAGCTGCGCTTTTATAACTTTCTCCCTTTCTCTCAATTCCGACTCTTGAATCCTGGCGCGTTGCAACTGCTTCTCCATCGACGCGCACTGATTTCTTAAATCTCCCTCCCTCTCTCGCATTTCGTGCATTAACGTTTGCGTCTCTTTGACAACCTCCAACGCTTCTCTCCTCTTCGTATCTAAGGCGTCTACCTCGTCGACTTTCAATTTCAGCGAATTAAAAAGCATCTCGTATTTTTTCTTCTCCTCGATTAAACTTCTTCTTGTTTTCGCAACTTCGTCTTCCATCTCCTTCCTTTTCCTCTCCGCTTCCGCGCGAGACTCTTTCAATCGATGCTCCTCTTCGTCTCTTCTCTCCGACTCTCTCGTCTTCTCCTCGTTGACTATTTCCATCTGCTTAATCAGTGGCGCAATTGATTCAGCTCTCATTGCTTCTGCCGTCGTCAACTCTTCCTCGCATTGCCTCGCTCGACTCTCCGCCATCCTCGTCTCTCGTCTCAACTGGTCCTGTTCCTTCCCGTGCCGACTCTCCATCGCGTTCATGGATTCCTCCAATTCTTTTATTCTCGTCTCCAAATCTTTCCCTCTCTCTTTCTCTTGCTTCAATTCTCTCCTCAAAATGTCCATCTCGCTGTTCTGATCTCCACCTCCTTCCGACGAAGTTGGATTCTTGCTCAGCTCCTCTTCGAAGCGCTTCTTCATCGCGTGTTCCTTCCTTTGAAACTCCACCCGTAACTGCTCGCTAAACTGCCTCGCGCGTCTCAACTCTTCCTGCCGCTCCCGCGCAGAAACTTTCAAGTTTTCAATCTCTCCATCTTGTCTTTGTCTCACTCTCTCCAGTCGTTCGCGTTCGTTCATCTCCTCCGCCAGTTTCAACTCGTTCGTTTGCAAGCTCGCTTGCAGTTGATTCATTCTCGATTTCAGAGCTTTCACGCGTTCCTCTTCTTCCTCGTTCAAATACGCGCTGCCATCTCCTCCTCCTACCAAAAGCTTCAAATTCTCCTCCCTGAGTTTCTCCAAGTCCTCCTCCAACTCTCGAATGATCGTCGCCACTTGTTCGTCGTTAAATTCCCGTCCTTGTCCTCCTCCTCCACTTTCCCGAAGCTTTTCATTCTCTTGCTGCAACGCGGTGTTAATCACCGTCAACGTTTGCGCTTTTTTTGTCAGTTTGGTGATTTCTTTGTTTAAAAGCGTTGTTGTTTTGACGTCCTCTTCTGACTTTTCCTCCTCACCACCACCGCCGTCGCCAAAGGCGTTGTTACCATCGTCGTCCGCTTTTGCGCGCTCCATTGTATCTCTGATTTCTCCCGATTTTTTCCATCACACATCTCATAAATATCTTCATTAGATTTACGAAGAAGAGCGTTTAACGCGTTTGGATGAAAGGGAAGAAGAACGAAAGAAGAAGAATCAGAGAACAACATCATGCCTGCGACGACGAGACGGCAACAGGCGAGCAAAACGGTCCACATGTTTGACCTTCCGAGAGAAACGTTGGTTGTCATTCTCGAGTCGACTCTGTTAACGGCGGTGGGTTTGGCAAGATTCGCGTGCGTATCGAAGAAAGAAAACGCGAAACAGTTGGCGATGGAAGCGGCCAAAAATCGGGTCGTGAAAGCGTGGCCGGAATCTGAGTTGAATTATAAGCGAAACAACGACCAAGTGTGGGTTGGACCGAGCGAAGGGCGAGATCCTGTTGCTTTTGGGTATGATTGTTATTTCGTCGATAGGTACATCGAAGTAGCAGACAAACGAACTTTGCCGCCCATGAATCGTGACCCCAAATACACTAAAGAAGACAACAAAGGCGACGACGACGACGACGGGAAGAAAGCAGAAGTCTTTGGGAAAGACAAAGAGACGTGGTTGGACGCGTTGCGATTTTTGGACGGGAAGCTCGCGGAGGAGCGAGAGCGAGAGAAACGACGCGCGCAGTTACGAAAGAAAGGGTTGTTGTTAGAGCGAGATGACTATTGCGCAGATTTAAAGCAACAACGGAGAGCAATTCAGGACAAAAAGTATCGGATGAATTGGATGACAACGACGTGTACGCATAGAGACGGGAGAACCGAGATTTGGGGGACGGAATACTTATGCGACGAATTTTGGATTGGCTCGACGAAGATGAAAGCTCGAGCGAATGAGGTTTTTATCGGCGAGGACCGGCTTTTATATTTCAAGCGGTTCCAGTCGTCCGCGTTGCAATCAAAGAGGATTCGAAGCTTGCACGAGAAACACGGGAAATTGATTGCGCCTGACTTTCATTGGTGCGCCAAGCAGGCGAGAAAAGTTTTGTGGGTCGCGATTGGGACCAATCACGCGGTGATGTTGATGGAAAGCGGAGAGGTGTATACGTTTGGAAAGAATAAGCACGGGGAGCTGGGGTTCGCGAATACAGTCACCGAAATAGAAGTTGACGATTTTAGCGAGAGAGGAAACGACGATATGATGGTGGACGGTAACGATACGAAACCGACGAGACGGACGAAAATTTTGAAAAGGACGACGTTCGAGTATCGGACGCCGAGGTTGTTAGGTTTTATCAGAGAGGAAGGCGAGAAGAACGATAGCAGTAAAGGCACTTCCGCGCATCCAGACAGTCCGGATTATATTTCTAGACGGTGTCGTTTCATTTCTGCGAAGAAACACACGTCCATGGTGACCACCGTGGATGGTTTGGTTTTTGGTTTTGGTAAAAACGATCGCGGTCAATTAGGTATTGGAAATAACTTCATGCAATACCAGCCGAGGAAAATTACCACTTTTCCGAGAGTTCCCGTAAGGATGGGGGGTCTGGTAGTTAGAACAGAAGAGATGAAGATAAAAAAAGCGGTGTGTTGCGGCGACCATAGCGTAGCTCTATCCGTGTGTGGCTTGGTTTTTGCGTTCGGATCGAACCAACACTTCGCCTGCGGTGCAACTTTTCCGGTGCACGTGTTCTCGCAATTAAGGAAAGACCAATGGTACCCGCGGAGAATTGCTCTGACCTGGTGCGACAATCCACCTCGAAACGATCAAGGGAAAATCCTCGCGTGTGAAAGAGAATGGTTTCGCGAGAATGGACTCGGAACAGTTTTAAAAGATATCACGACGGGTTGGAGCGAACATGAACGTTTGGAAATAGACGAAAAAGGCGATATCGACGAGTATGGCGTAAACAACCTAGAGTTGTCGGAAGAATTAGAATACCTCATCGAAGTGGAGGCCGATGTTGTTCCGAGGGATGAAGATTTAGATTCAGAAATTAACGACAACGACGACGAGATAGTTTACAGCATCTTGGCAGAAGATATCTCTGGCGGCCAAATGCACACGGTGATTTTGGACCGCTCTGGTATCGTTTGGACGGTTGGAAAAAATATAAAGGGTGCGTGCGGCCGGCCGATACCGCCTCATCGTCACATTGGAGGGGAAGACCAGCTCATGAATACGCCTAGTTTGATTAATTTTGTCGCAAAGCCGGTGATTATGCCGACGTACACGGACGAGGAAACGGGCGAGAGACGCGTCGTGAGAATGGCGGAGATTCACAGCGGGAGATACCATCTCGGAGCAGTCGCGGAGAAAACTGGATGGTTCTACGGGTGGGGCTCCATCGAAAATGGTGAGTTAGGCTGGGCAGTAGGCGAACAACAATGGGAACACACGCGAACAACAATGGGAACACAT
>Ga0209091_10000909_pt1 | contig 27176 bp, 26 predicted proteins | sample ArcticOcean_MG_C_6_FD_187438 | JGI IMG/M metagenome (GOLD analysis project Ga0209091, IMG submission 187438) | Marine microbial communities from western Arctic Ocean - ArcticOcean_MG_CB8_128 (SPAdes) (version 2) | ecosystem: Environmental > Aquatic > Marine > Oceanic | place: Arctic Ocean...
TTCCACTGAAAGAAAGACCCCCACTGACCATAATTAAGATACCAATCATTGAACAAATTAATGCCCACCAGGTAGCTTTTCGAATAGGTTCTTTTAGCAAAGGCCAAGCTAAGATTGCTGTTAGAAATGGAGCGCTAGCAAATATAAAAGCCGCGTTTGCAATGGAAGTCGATTGGAAGGCGTAGATACTACCAGCAAAGGCTAAAACGAGAGATATTGCCGCGGTCAAACCAGCTAAACCTATATTTGTTAGAGCCTTAAGGGGGTGTCCTTTTGATTGCCAGTATATATAGAAAAAAAGAACAAATATCATCCCTACTGATCTATATAAAAGTATTTGCCAAGTTGTGGCATTATCAATGAAACGAATAGCAGTTCCCATACCAGACCAACATAGTCCAGCACCTAGAACTAGAATAACGCCTAATTTATATGATGTGATTGACAAAAGCATTCCCAAAATAATGTACTATATTCGATTATTAAATCATCACTATTGATATTTTTTCCAATATTAAAGTGATTTTCTAATTCGTGATAAAACATCTTAGAGTGTTGGAAAATTTCTTGTTGTACAATCACAGGACATCAGTAGGTTAAAATTTATTTTAATCCGAGTCGATAAAACTATTAGGAGGTCAATTCATGTCTACTTTGTTAAATTCATTAAAATTTTCAAGTGGGCTTGAAATGAAGAATCGTTTCATGCTCGCTCCACTTACAAACTGCCAGAGTTATGATGATGGTGTTCTATCTGACGAAGAATTCAATTGGTTAACTATGAGGGCTGCTGGTGGTTTTGGCTTAACAATGACTTGCGCTGCACATGTGCAAGCCATAGGCCAGGGGTTTCCTGGGCAACTTGGTGTTTTTTCTGATAAACACTTGGATGGTTTAACCCGATTAGCTAAAAAAATAAAATCATATAAAAGTATTTCTATCTGTCAAATTCATCATGCTGGCATGCGATCCCCAGCAGAAATTATTGGTGAGGCTCCCGTTTGTCCATCTGCTAATGAGAAATTTGGTGCTAGAGCATTATCATTAATAGAAGTTGAGCAGCTTATAGAAGATTTCATCATGGCTGCAATTCGCTCTGAAAAAGCGGGTTTTGAAGGAGTCGAAATTCATGGCGCGCATGGATATATTATCGGCCAGTTTTTAAGTGCGGAAATAAACCAGCGAAATGATATTTATGGTGGAACTTTGGAGAATAGATCTAGAATTCTTTATGAGATTATTGATGGAATCCGGAAGCGTTGTAATCCAGATTTTGTTTTAGGTGTTAGGTTATCACCTGAAAGATTTAATATGAAATTAAGTGAAATAAAAAAATTGGCACAAGATTTGATGATGTCTGGTAAGATTGATTTCTTGGACATGTCTCTGTGGGATGTTTTTAAGGAACCGGAAGAAGATGAGCATAAAGGAAAATCATTACTGTCGCATTTTACTTCTCTAAAGAGGGCAAAAACCAAATTAGGAGTTGCAGGTAACATAACAACGCCAAAGGATGCTGAGATGGTGATGGCAGATGGAGTGGATTGGTTGATGTTGGGTCGGGCGGCAATACTTCATCATGATTTCCCCGATCGATACGAAGTTAATCCAAGCTTTGAGCCAATAAAAATCCCAGTTTCCAGAGAATATTTAGCATCAGAAGGACTTTCCACAAAATTTGTTGACTACATGTCAGGATGGAAGGGGTTTGTTGAGTAAGTGTTAATCGCATAATATCATTGCTGTGATAGTTTTATGCCGGTTGTGCCATAATAGAAATTGATATTACTCTTTATAAAGATAAAGCTGATCTTTTGAAAATGGTGTGTGATTATGATAACAATCAAATACTAATATTTATGAATAAATACCTTAATACTAATTTAAAAAATATCGTTAGATGTTAAATCAATTTCAAAGGTAACTTAAATGCGCGATAAACGTCATGATATACTATTTGAACCTATAACTTTAGGGCCTGTAACTGCAAAGAATAGATTTTATCAAGTTCCACATTGCAGTGGAATGGGTTGGAGAAGACCAAAAACTGCTGCGGCGATGAGGGGTGTGAAGGCTGAAGGTGGGTGGGGCGTCGTTAATACGGAGTATTGTTCAATACACCCCACCTCAGATAATGACTCCTTTCCCTATGCTGCTTTGTGGGATGATAATGATATAAAAGCCCATAGTTTAATGACGAACAATGTCCATAAACACGGAGCATTAGCTGGGGTGGAGCTTTGGATTGGCGGTGGAATGGTTGTCAATTTGGGAACCCGAATTCCTGCGCTTGGAATACAAAACCGCCCTCAAACTGATTACAGTGTCAATCATCCAGGTCAAGGTCGCGCTCTTGATAAGCAAGATATAAAAAATATTCGTAGGTGGCATAAAGATGCTGCAATGCGCGCAATTCAAGCAGGGTTTGATATTGTTTACGTATATGCAACGCATGGATATTTACTTTCAGAATTTCTAAGTGCATCTACCAATAATCGATCAGATGAGTATGGTGGATGTCTAAAAAACCGTGTCAGATTAGTTAAAGAGTTGATTGAGGAAACTAAAGAAGCAGTTGCTGGTAAAGCTGCTGTGGCGACACGCTTCAGTGTTGATTTACAAGAACCAGAAAGTTATGATGCATTTGGATTATTGGCTGATTTGCCTGATTTATGGGATCTTACTGTTAATGATTATAATACTGAAATGGGTAATTCTCGGTTTGTTAAAGAGGGATCGTTGGTATCTAGTGTTTCGGCTGCTAAATTATTAACAAAAAAACCTGTAGTTGCTGTTGGTCGATTTACATCCCCAGACAAAATGGCTGAATTATTAAGAAATGGCTCTCAAGATTTAATTGGTGCAGCTAGACCATCTATTGCAGACCCATTCTTACCACTAAAAATTTCTGAAGGCAGATTTGAAGATATTAGGGAATGTATCGGCTGTAATATTTGTTATGCCCATGACTCTCTTGGTGTGCCCATACGCTGCACTCAAAACCCTACAATGGGTGAGGAGTGGCGTTTTGGTTGGCACCCAGAAAAAATAAAAAAGAAAAAATCACCAAAAAGATTTTTGGTTGTTGGTGCTGGCCCCTCTGGTCTCGAGGCTGCGCGGGTATTGGGTGAGCAAGGAAATAAAGTTATTTTAGCTGAAGCAACTAGGAATTTAGGTGGACGCGTAATTAAAGAATCTAATTTATTGGGTTTGGCAGAATGGCGTCGAGTTAGCGACTGGAGAATTACTCAGATTAATAAATTGTCTAATATTGAAATCTATAGGGAAAGTGAATTAGTAGCAGATGATGTAACTGAATTAAACGTAGATTTTATTATGATCGCTACTGGGGCTAAATGGGCCGAAGATGCTATAGGTAGACATAGTGACACTGGTTTTGAAATAGCTGATAAGAATATGATTATTGGTGCTGAACGTATATTAAGTGGTGAGAAGATAGATGCTGAATGCATAGTGATCTATGATGATGACCATTATTATATAGGCTCTGTAATGGCTCTAGAACTTGCAAAAAGAGGTCATAAAATTGTATTAGTCACTCCAGCTGGCCGACCTTGTAGCTGGGGTAAGTATACGGATGAACAAGCTCCCTCTAATTTGGCATTATATGATGCGAACGTAAAAGTGATTACTAACAAGACAATCATTAATGTCGAACAAGGAATCGCTGAGGCAAAGTGCATTTATTCTTCTGAAGTCACAGTTATTAACTGTGATGCAATAATTCCCCTAACTAGAAGAATTCCCTCAGTTGATTTGTATAATTCACTAGCAATATCAACAGAAAATGGACGTAATCCTTCAATGATTAAAATTGGAGACGCTGATGCACCATCTCATATAGCCGCAGCAATTTATAGTGGCTATAGATCTGCTATTGAATGTAGGGAGAGTTTTTCATCGTCTGAATTTTATGGAAAACGGGAAAATCAACTTATTTAAATTAAATGACTTAAACATTTTATTTCTGAATTAATGTGTCAGTTGGTCGCGTTTTTAAATATTGAAAAGTACTACCTTTTGGGTATTGAAAAGTTCTTAATCTGAAAGGTAAGAAATGAAATTTTTGTCAACAATTTTGTTAGTTTTTATTTGCTCCCCCGTTCTAGCGGAAGATATTACGATTGAAATGCTCAATAAAGATTCAGACGGCAATAAAATGGTCTTCAGCGAGGAAGTGGCGCGGATAGAAGTAGGTGATACGATAACATGGGTGCCAACCTCAAAGGGTCATAATGTTGAAATGAGAGCATCACCAAATAAGCTAAAATTCAAGTCAAAACCAAATAAGAAAGTGGCTATAACTTTTGATACACCTGGTATTTATTACTACTGGTGCACACCTCACAAAGGGATGGGTATGATTGGTTTGGTTGTCGTTGGTGGTGATCTTTCAAATATAGATCAAATTTCTAAAGCAAAAGCCTTTGGAAAGACCAAGAAAAAACTGAAAAGCTTGGTGCAATCTTTAAATTAACCTTATTGTATTTCGAGTTCACCTTCTATCTCGATTGCAAAATTCATTGGTAACCCTGCAACGCCGATTGCGGAGCGTGCATGGTTGCCAATATTCTTTCCAAAAATATCAATGATTAAATCACTGAACCCATTAATAACCAGATGTTGTTCATCAAAATCTGGTGTTGAGTTAACCATCCCGAATACACGACCCCAACCTGTAATGTGAGAAAGTTCTCCAATCTCATGTTTTAAATTAGAAAGCACTGATAGGGCGATTTCTCTAGCTGCTATATGAGCCTGGTCCATAGTGAGGTCTCTACCTACCTTGCCATATGGGCCATCAATTTTTCCCTTATCAGAGTGTCTCGGATGACCAGATATAAATACCCGGTTTCCTCTAACATTCACGAAATTAAAAGGAAGATGTAAACCTTTTGGTAAGATTATTGGTGGAGGCAGTTTATAACCAAGTTCAGTTATTCTCTCTTCTGGTGTTTTCATTTTTAAATATCCATCTAGTGTTGTTCTAAAGTAGCAATAATTATAGTGTTGTATAGAGCCATTTCTGCCAATAATATCTAGAACTAGGTATAATCAAATCTGGAAAAAAAAATGCCAGTCAAATATTTTAGTTATGGGTCCAATATGTCGGCCTCCTATTTAAAAAAAATTCGAAATGTAAAAACTTCATTGAGTCAAGTTGCAAAATTAAAAGATTATCAATTTGTGATGAACATGCCTGGACCTAATTTCATAGAGCCAGGGTTTGGTAATATTACTGAAAAGAAAGGTTTCTATGTTGAGGGCATGTTGCATGAAATATCAGATGATGATTTTAGACGTATAGTTGCATCCGAGGGTGAGGATTACATGGTTGCAGATATTTCCCTTGAGACTGATTCTGGATTACAATTGTCAAAAACATTAATATACAAATCAGATGTTAAAGAATTAAAAACTTCTCGACGTTATTTAAAGTTAATTGTGAATGCGGCTAGAGAAAATAAGTTAAGCATAGAATACATAAATGAGTTGTCACAAATACGGTCTGTATATTATCCTGTGCTCTCAGAGTATTATTCGATAGTAGTTTATTTTTGGGTAAAAAGTAGAGCACGTAAAATAGGGTGATAAATAGTATTTTGTATAAGTAAGTACTATTTGAATAAAACTACGCGCTCTTAAGGTATATATAACAAAAGGTGTGTATTTAAAAAGTTTAATAAAAAGTACTGCAATATTAATTTTCTTTATTACATGAACGATAAGTAAAGAACTTATGTCAGAGAATATTTAAGAGCTAAATTGTAGAATAGGAGATATATAATAATGAGTGAACGCACCCCAAGGCCTCGTAGAAGTTTTATTTTTACTCCAGGTCTAAAACCAGAAATGTTTTCAAAAGCATTAGCTTCGGGGGCAGATATGGTCTGTATTGAATTAGAAGATGGCATAGCGCCTAAAGACAAAGAAGAAGCTCGAATAAAAGCATTAAAGCTGTTTGAAACTCCTCAAGCTGTAGATGGCATTGAAAGAATTGTGAGGATAAACTCAATGCGTGAAAGGTTTGGTATCGAAGATGTTTTGGCAGTTTTATCAACAGATACACCGCCACCAAGTTTAATGATGCCAAAGGTGCGCTGTCCAGATGAAGTAGTAATGCTTGACCAACTTCTAACTGAACGAGGCCATGAAACACGATTACATATAATAATAGAAACAAATGCCGGCTTAGAGGCTGCATATGAGATTGCGCATTGTAGTAATCGGATAGAGGCAATGTTTTTTGGTGGAGTGGACATGGCAGCAGAACTTCGTTGTGAAAACAACTGGGATCAACTGTTTTATGCGCGTTCGCGTGTAGTTCACGCTGCCGCTTCGGCAGGTTTAGATGTAATCGATGTTCCCTTTTTAAATTTAGAAGATTTAGATGGAATGTGCGTTGAAGCACAACAGGCAAAAAACCTTGGATTTGCTGGTAAGGGATCTGTTCATCCCAAACAGATTGGTCTTTTGAATAATATTTTTACGCCTTCTGATGAAAAAATCTTAAGAGCTAGACGAATAATTACAACTTTTGAAGAAGCTGATACTGGACTTGTCGTTATTGATGGAAAATTAATTGAAAAGCCAGTAATGCGTGAAATGTACCGTATTGTTGCAATTGCTAATAAACTAGGAAAATAATTAAAAAGTTAATAGGATTAAAAATGATTAAAAAATTTGATGCTTCTACAGCAATGCTTTTGGTGGATGTCCAAAGGGGTGTTAATGATACCTCTTATTATGGTGGGAGCAAAGGGAGACGAAACAATCTTAACGCTGAAGAAAACATCATAAAAATATTAAATGAATGGCGTTTATCTGAACGGATGGTGGCATTTACAAAGCATAACTCAAGAGAGGCAAATTCGCCCCTAAAGTTAAGTTTAGAAAGTGGTCAACAACTTGATGGAATGGAGCCTGAAAAAGGGGATATTGTTGTTGAAAAAGACGTGAATAGTGGGTTTATTGGAACTTCATTAGAATTAGATTTGCGGCGTGCGGGTGCTCAAAGACTTTTAGTGGTGGGGTTTTTTACTAATGTTTGTATTGAAACCACGGTACGGATGGCAGGAAATATGGGTTTTGATACGTATTTAGTGCATGATGCTTGCGCTGCTATGAATGGTATTGGTCATGATGGTGAGGACTATGACCCAGTCCTTGTCCATAAAATGGCAATTGCAAATATGCATGGTGAATTTTGCACAGCAATTACAACAAAGGATGCGATTGATTTGTGTAAAAGTGATGCAGCGCATTTGGATCGCGTGCAGGGTAATGAATGACATTTAGTGTATCATCAATGACTGCTTCTTTAAGAAAAGTGGCCCTTCTTAAACCAGGCGCTTGTTTAAAAAATGCTGATCCAAGTAAATGGCATTATGGGCCTACATTTGATCCAGGAAAAGTTGAAGAAATTCATGCCTCATTTGTTAGTTTATTAGAAGATGAAGATGTTGAGATTTTTTGGATCGAAGACCACAATTCAGAAATTGCAGATGCTGTATTTACTTATGATGCTTCGTTAATGACTAAGTTTGGAGCAATTTTGATGTCTCCAGGAAAGGTGCTTAGATCAGGGGAACAAGATTTGCATAGGGTATTTTATAAATCACACAATATACCAATTATTGGATCAATTTCTGGTGATGCAAGAGCGGAAGCTGGAGATACACTTTGGTTGGACGAGACAACACTTGTTGTTGGAAGGGGATTTCGGACAAATCAACTGGGTGTAAACCAAATAAAGGATCTCTTAGAGCCACGAGGTGTTAATGTATTTGCTTTTGATTTGCCATTTTATGCTGGTGCTGCAGCATGTTTGCATTTAATGTCTCTTATCAGCTTGGTCGATACTAGAGCTGCCTTGGTGGTTATGCCATTATTACCTGTTGGATTTTATGAATTATTAAGTTCTAAGGGCTTTCAATTAATAGAAGCTCCAATGTCAGAATTTGAAGAGAGCAATACTTTAAGTACGAATGTATTAGCTATCTCGCCAGGGAATTGCGTTATGCTTAATGGCTTACCAAAAACCACTGAAAAACTCCAAAAGTCCGGAATTAAGGTCCAAGTATTCGATGGAGATGCGCTTTGTATTGGTTGTGAAGGGGGTCCTACTTGCTTAACACGACCTTTATACAGAAGCTAAGTGGTTCTGTTAATTTATTAATTTTTATACCAGGCAATATCTGATTATAGTGTTTATAATGGTATATGGGGTAAAGATATAGACGGGTAATTTTTTGAAAACTTAATATTATCTCTGACCTCATTTTAAATAGGAAATAATGCTATTATGAAACAAATCTATGATAATCGTTCGTGGTTAGGGTCTGAATTGCAGGATAGGCAGGACTTATGGAAAACTTTTCTTTCTTTAGAGTTAATTGATGATTTAGAACAAGCTGCTAATAACTTTTTAAGTTTAGGCATTGATATAAGTGAAATAAATCCGGACAATTTTCCATTACGGATTTTTAATAAACATTTAAGTGAATTATCAATAAAATTATTAGATGGGATTGGCTTTGAGGTTATAACCGGCCTTCCTGTTTATCGTTATAGTGCGGAAATGATAGCTATAATATTTTGTGGAATAGGGGCTTATTTAGGTGATGCCAGATCTCAAAATTCTGATGGTCATTTACTTGGTCATGTGCGTGATATTGGTGCAAATCCAAATGACCAAAATACTCGAATTTATCAAACTTCTCAAAGGCAAACTTTTCATACGGATTCAGCAGATGTGGTCGGTTTATTGTGTGTAAATGAAGCAAAAGAGGGTGGCGATTCTTTACTGGTGAGTGCAGTTACAATTTTTAATCTGATTGTTGAGTTACGACCTGACCTTGTGGAATATTTATTTGATCCAATTGCAACTGATCGCCGAGGAGAAGTTCCAACGGGAGAACTACCTTTTTTAACAATTCCCCCATTAAGTTTGGAGAATAATCTTTTAACAGTTTTTTATCAAAGGCAGTATATTGATAGTGCTCAACGATTTTCTGGTGTTTTAAAATTATCAAAGAAGCATATCGAGGCATTAGATTTATTTGACTCACTGGCTAATAATACAAGTTTGCATTTATCAATGCGTCTGAGACCAGGTGATATGCAATTTGTCTACAATCATGCTTTTTTGCATGATAGGACAGGTTTTGTTGATTGGACAGACTCCAGCAAGAAACGACATTTATTACGTCTATGGCTGTCCATGCCAAATGATCGTGATTTACCAGAATGTTTTAAACAGCGCTATGGATCAATTGAGGTTGGTAATAGGGGTGGTATCATAACTCAAAAAACCAAATTACAGGTACCATTTATTTAAATAAAAATCCATTATTAGTAAAATAGCGCAAAAGTTTTTCAAGTGGTGCTCTGGTACAATAGCTGGCCATCAAGCTTGTTAACAAAATAGATGTAAAAGTGATTAAGATTGATAATAACAGCAGTGCACTATGATTTAATTCCCCATAATATTTAAAGCCGTACCCTCCAAATATTAATCCTGCAATAAGACCTTGCAATACGTAGCAGCTCAGGGAGTTTTGCCCAGCTCGGACAATTAATTTTGGGAGATTAATTTTGTCACTTATTAATAGTAATATATGCAAATAAACGGCTGTCATAATAGGGGCAATGATTAACTGTCCAAAATATCTTAACAAAGATAGTAAGCTATTATCATCTTCTGGCAGTTGGGTGAGGTAAAAACTTGCAGGAATACTAATAATGAGTAACCATGGAAAAACCGTTGATAGAGTTTGTTGGCCAACACTATTTTTTTCAAAAAAATCACTTTTGGCTGCTGAAAGTCCAACGAGGAATGCACCAAAAGCTAGTGGTCCTTGATAGAGAAATATGAAACTAAAAGTGGCGGGCCAATCTAAAAATCTTCCTAATGTAGCTATTGGGTAGGTGCCTCCTAGATGTGAATTTTTGCCTTGAAATAAATTTATCAATGGTTCCCATGTTGTCATTAAATGTCCAAGTCCTATCAACGTTATTAAGCCTACTGGAAAAATGCATAAAGAAATTCTTAGTAATATTTTTGATGGAGTATTTCTAAATGGCCATAGAAATAATCCTAATATTGCATAAAGAATAAGTATATCTCCCGCAAACACTAAAAAAGCATGTAAAAATCCTAAAGCAGCTAAGCCAATGAGTCTTCTAAAATATCTTTTAGAAAAGTTAATACTATTTTTTTTTGCTGAGTTTATTTGAACCTGAAAACCCCATCCAAAAATAAATGAAAATAGGAGAAAAAATTTGTTCTGAAATAAAGATTCTACTAAGAAGATTACTGTTTTATCCGCCATACTTAACGAAACTTCGGTCTGTTGGTTAAAATCCACCCCTAAAAAAGGCAGGTTAACTATACATATTCCAAATAATGCAACAGTCCGTATAATGTCGACAGTTGTATTACGTTGTTTTCTCTCCATTGTTACTTTTGAACTCAAAAATGACTTTTGATCAACCTGTTAAATTAGGTTAGAATATTATAATCCAGCTTGTTTAAAGAAAATGGAGTTTGAATGATTGATTTTTATACTTGGACAACGCCCAATGGTCGAAAAGTTTCTATTTTGCTTGAGGAGCTTGGGGTCCCTTATAAGACCCACTCTATAAATATTTCTAAGGATGAACAGTTTTCTTCTGCATTTCTAAAAATATCCCCCAATAATAGAATCCCTGCAATTTATGATTCTGATGAAAATATCACTTTAATGGAATCTGGAGCAATAATGCTATATCTTGGAAGGAAATATGGTAAGTTCATTGTTAATGGTGATGAATACTGGCGTATGATTGAATGGCTTATGTGGCAAATGGGCGGTTTAGGTCCAATGCTTGGTCAAGTCCATCATTTTGCCAAATATAACAAAGGCAAATCATTATATGCAGAAGAACGTTACTTAAAAGAAGCCCATAGACTCTACAAAGTATTAAATAACAGATTGCGAGAGCGAGAATTTATAGTTGGTAAGGGAAAAGGCGAGTATACGATTGCCGATATGGCAATTTGGCCATGGGTTTCTCGTTTTGAATGGCAACACATAGATTTAAATGAATATGTTGATGTAAAGCGGTGGTATATTAATATTGCGGAGCGACCTGCCGTTATAAAAGGTTACCATTCCCCAAGCTATGTTAGTGAGATTCCAATACCTTAAGGAAAATACTTTTCTTTATACAAAAATAATTCAATCCAACAGCAATAGCTTAAATACTATCAACTAGTATCATCCTTTTGGAGGCATTTTATCTAAATGTTTTAACATTTCTACAAAAGCCAAGAGACGATTTTCTTGATATTCTTTAATATCTAAACCTTCATAATTTAGAAAGCCTTCTCCATCTTTAAGGCCATTTCGATTATTTTCCATATTATCATTAATAATTTTTGGTGCTGAAAATCGGGCATCACCTGTTGCCTTAGTCATATATTGGCTAGCGTAATATAAAATATCGCCACCGCCCCAGTCTATAAATTCAAGAAGACCTAAAATAGCAAAACGAAATCCAAACCCATACTTTGTGGCCTTATCTATATCTTCGGCTGTTGCTACACCTTCTTCAACTAACCTTGCGGCTTCATTCATCGCGAGTGCTTGAATTCTGGGTACGATGTAACCAGGACTGGCGGAACAAATTATGGGTACTTTTCCAATTTTCTCTAAAATATTTTTTAAGTTTTCTGTAACAGTTTTTTGAGTTTTATCTCCAGGTGAAAGTTCTACAAGTGGAACTAAGAAAGCTGGATTAAGCCAATGTGCGTTTAGAAACCTTTCAGGATGTACTACATATTTTTGTAAATCATTAGATAGAATTGTAGAAGTTGTTGAAGCAATTATAGTGCTTTTTGCAGAATACTTTGAAATAAAACTTAAGGCACTTTTTTTTGCCTCGATTGTTTCTGGTACACCTTCAAAAACAACATCAATATTTTTTAGAATATTTTTACTTTCTTGCAAGCTGTGAAATGAAATGCGATGCAGAATTTTTTCTTTTTCTGATTGTGTTAATATTTTAAATTTTTCAAACATTGATAGAGTGTTATCAATATCTCTATGCGCTTCATTTATTAATTTTGTAAAATCTGTTTTATCCCTTTTCTTCAGGTCAATTAATTGAACCGTATGTCCTGAGAATGCAAAAGATATGGCAATGCCGCGACCCATTCGACCAATCCCTACTGCCGCAATAGTATTCATTTAAAAACCTTTCTTAAGTAATTCCTGAATCCCATCAATTCTATAATTTAGTAAATTTAAATTTTCCATTGTGCGGCCATCTTTTGCAAAATTGCTATTACAAATTGCTGATCCAATGTTTAACAATCCATCTGCTACTGGCGTTGCCACATTGGCCCATTTAGCAACAGAAACCATAAATGCTAACCCAATTTCAATGTCTTCTCTCATATATCTATGTTCTGTGAGAATAAGTTTTTCTCTCCAATCACCACTATCAATAAGTTTTTCATGCGCGACATTCCCATACATCCATTCGTCGCCATCTGGATTATAGTGGTCTGCTAGTGGGAAATGATGTTCTCCATAGCCAAGTTTTTTTCGGATTTTTATTCGCTCATTATCTAAAGAGGTGGTTACATTTCTAACTGCAGGTTGTGTTCCTTCATTATGTATGTCCCAAAAATCAAAATGTTCGATTGGACCTGCGTTCATAATTATTAATGGTGGGTGTATGATAGGCCCAGCATTCATTAGCGCAGCAGATAATATATCCCCACAATCCTCTACGGCTGGATATGCTTGTTTTATGACTGACAAGGCATGAGTTTTATTTTTCAATGGAAAAACACCAGTTGGCAATCTGGTTGCTCGCGTTGTGATTGCAATAGTTGAAGGTCCGTTTAATCGTGCCAAATATGGAAGAGTCCCTGACTCAGCAAAGCTCACATTTGCATTATTTTTTGAGTCAGCTAATGATTTAGCAAATATCCAACTTCCAAAACTTCCAGGTGGTAGCAATACTACTTGCTGATTTTCTAAATGTGGTGCAATTAAATTGGCAACATCTAATTGGCCCGTAGCCGGTATCGGGCATACTATTAGTTCGGCGCCTTTGATAGCCTCAGAAATACTTTGAGTAACTTTAGAAATTTTAACTTCTTGTATACCACTGAAATCTTTTAATTTCATGGTATTGTTTGCTGACTTTAAGGTGGAAATAGCTTTAGAATTCCGTCTCCAGAATCTTACTTCATGTCCTTTGGTGGTGAAGTCTATTGCTGCTGCTAAAGAACCATTTCCCCCACCTAATACTGCTATTTCCATCTACTTCCCCATCAACTTATTTTTCATAATACACTTACATATAATACTAAGCGTTTACGTTTATTTTTTGCAATTACAATTTGTTCTTTATTGGAAGAAATATTTAGTATTATCAAATTTAGTAGAATAAAATTTAGGGCTTATAATTTTTTAAAGGTTTTTGTTGTAAGGCTATTAATGCCCCAGCAAGTAATAAGCCTGCAGCGACTAACAAACTAACCCCAATGTCGTTAAAAATATCCCCAACAAGACCCGCACCGTATGGTCCCATTGTTTGCGCAATAGCAAACACCACTGTAAATAGGCTCATTGCTCGAGCCCAACTTTGTGGAGGTAAGTTTTGTCGAGTGAAGCTAGTTACGGCTCCTGGTGCCATAAAAACTGATAATCCAAATACTAATGCTGAAATTAAAAGTGTTATGGTGTTGTTTAATAGTACTGGAAGTGCTGATCCTATTGCGATGCAGGTAAGAATTAATGTTAATGGTAGGCCAGATGAATAACGTGTCAGAATTGGCCCCCAAATAATTGGCGAGAAACAAATGCTTAGGCCAAGTATGACCCAAATTAATGTAATAAAACTTGCACTGGCTGCATGGTCTGTCATCCAAGCTGATAAAAATGTTAAATAAACAATATAACCCAAACCAAATCCAGCATAACCGGCTAATTCTGGTATCATTTGACTTAACGGTAGTGGGATTGCGCTAGTTTTTGATTGAACTGGCGAGCGCACTTGTGAAGCTGCCCAAAGTCCAAGTGGTAAAAATAATAGACTAATAATCCCAAGAAGAATCCAAGCTGTTGACCATGCACTTGGTCCAAGTTTTTCAAGCATTAAAGGTAGAGACGCACCGGCTAGAACAATCCCTAGTCCACCCCCTGAACCAAATAATATTGCTATTGCCAATGCATTTTTTTTAGGTTCGTTTGGAAATAACCTTGCTGTTAGGGCACCAGCTGTAGAAAAAGACATTGCACCAAAAACGCCGGCCAGAATTCTCCAAAGAGTTTGCCATGACATATTGGCATTAAGACCAGTAGCAAGTAGCGCGAGAGTAGTTGTTATTAAACCAAAAGCAAAAAGCCGAGCTGGTGATACATTTCGAATGAGTATCATAGTTAAAATTGCACCAATTATATATCCAAGTGCATTAGCCGTATTTAACCATCCAGCCTGTGCATAGTTCCACCCCATTTCTGACTTCATTGCCGGTAATATTAGACCGTAGGCAAATCTAGCAAACCCATTTGTTACTGTTAGTCCTAAAGCTAATCCTGTTAAGATAATCCATGATCGCATTGAATTTGAGTTCATCTGCTTTTTTTCATATTTACATTTAGTAGTGGCAGCTGATTCATTTTAAACAATGTTCCCTGAATTCAATTGATGATATAAATCTATTTCCACTTATTTTTAAACTCAGAATTAATATAGTTTAAAAAGTTTTAGGTGCACGAGAAAGCTACTTTTTTATTTGCAACAATATTCAACCTTGTAGTGACATAAGTGGTTTCATACTTTGACTTAAGTTAAAAGACACTCATAAAAAATATTTATGATCCATTTTTATACAATTTAGATCTCAAAAGGCTATCTGATTATTATCAGATAGCCTTTACACAGCTACCTATAATCCCCATAATCTCCCTGAGATAAGAGTTATCTTAAAGATTAAAGGTTTTTATGGATTTCCAGATAAACGTTAATGAAAAATATGGACCTCGATGTCCCAGATGTCAAAATCATCTTAATACAGTTGTCGTTCATGGACATGAGCAATGTGTGTATTGCAAATCAAACATTTTTGAATGTTGTTCTGGGGATACTTGCGATACTGATTATAATCTGAAGAATGGATATAAAAGATCCTAATATTTGGATTTAAGAATTTTACTGAAATAACTCAACATAACAAAATGGGGTCTTATGGAAAATCAATTTAACGCTGAGTTAATTGATCGCTTAATGCGGTATGCTGCAATCGACAGTCAAAGTAATGAAGATTCTACTTCATCACCAAGCACCAATGTTCAATTTGATATTCTTAATAAATTAGAAGAAGAATTGAACGAAATAGGTGCTGAAGATGTTGAAATTACAGATTATGGCGTCGTTCTTGCAACTATTCCTGGTAATAAAAAGGGGCCTACTATTGGCATGTTGGCACATGTTGATACGGCACCTCAATTTAATGCAAAAGGAGTGAAGCCTCGAGTTATAAAAGGGTACAATGGGGGAGATATTACTTTTCCAGATGATCCTGATCTCATATTGTCTCCTGAGGCTTTCCCATACTTAGCTGAGAAACGAGGGCATGATATAATTACAGCGTCAGGTAAGACTCTTCTGGGTGCGGATGATAAGGCAGGCGTAGCAATCATAATGGCAGCAGCTCGTCATTTACTTAATAACCCACTAATACCGCATGGACCTATTCGGATAGTATTTACACCTGATGAAGAGATTGGTCGTGGGGTTAATAAAAGATTACCGAATGATCTTGGCGCCGACTTTGCCTATACCTTTGATGGTGGTAAAGTAGGTGAGATTGAGTTTGAAACTTTTTCAGCTGATAGCGCAGAGATAAAAATAAAGGGAGTTTCTATTCATCCTGGTTTGGCAAAAGGTAAAATGGTGAATGCAATTCACTTAGCTTCAAAAATAATTGCCACATTACCGCAGGCAACAATGACACCAGAAGTCACTGATGAACGGGATGGTTTTATTCATGCAACTGAGATGACTGGTGGATCATCTGAGATGAAACTAAAATTTATTTTGAGAGATTTCGAACTTTTGGGCTTAGAAGACAAAGGAAGTTTATTACGGGATGTTTGTAAGGCTGTGCAATCTTCAGAGCCTCGCTCGGAGATTTTAGTTGATATAAAGCCTCAATATCGAAATATGAGGTATTGGCTTGAAAAAGATATGAAATCAGTTGAGTTGGCACAAAAAGCAGTTCAAAAATTAGGTATAGAACCAGTTTCTTTGCCAATAAGGGGTGGAACGGATGGTTCACGTCTTACTGAACTGGGTATACCAACCCCCAATCTTTTTACTGGTATGCAAAACATACATGGGCCACTTGAATGGATTTCAGTACAGGATATGGAGATAGCCACTGATCTTTTCCTAACTCTTGCAAGTTTAGTCGTGGAAGAAACTTCTTGATATAAATATTGCTCACAAATAACTAAAATAGGTCAGTTTAAAACTACCCTTTTAGTTTTATTCCTTAAAATCAATTTGTGCATGGCTGCCATCGCAAAAGGGTTTGTTCTTAGATTCCCCACATCTACACAAGGTCATACGGTTGCGCGTTTCGAGTGGTTTTCCATCTGCTCTTTTTACTGGAATTTTGCCATTAATCCAAATTGGACCAGCAGTACTATCAGAATTATCTGCTGAAATAATCACTATTTGCTTTGGAAGGTCTGATTCAATTTCTTCATATTTACCATCAACTTCCAGTTCATAAACAAATGTACCAGAGGGACATTTATCCACCATCGCTGAGAGATTAATTTTTGAATTATCATCAGATTTTTTTGTAATCAGCTTTCTAATACTAGCATTCTGGTTAAAACAAAATTTTGCATGCATGCAGTAAGAATTGTCCACTTTAACCCTCACGCCGTCACCTTGCAAAACTTCCTGCCTCTCGCCAATTAATTGTGTTGATGCAGTTTCTTCTCCTTTAAAGTCAATTCGATCATGTGTGCCATCACAAAAGGGCTTAGTGGCTGACTTACCACATCGACATAATTCATAAATTTTATCAGTTTGGTGCGTATTTGTTTTCTGCCAGGCAATTGCTTCACCTTTTGCTCCAGTAATACGTCTTTTTCTGACCAAAGAAATATCACCATGAACAACATAAGGTCCATTTTCTCGAACTTCTATAAATTCTATTTCTGAAGTTTGGCGTGGTAGGTATTCAAAACTTGGACCTATTGTTTTTGTAGGATCTTGTGCAGGGATGGTCATTAACTCCTTAGCAAGAATTTTTAGTTCATACATTACGCCAACAGCTTGACCTAAAAGCTTTGGCTCACCATTGAAGCTTTTCTCTATTATTCTCAACATATCAGAATATTCCTGATTGAATGTTGTTAGCTTTTCTAAAATATCGGGATGGTCTTTGTAGACTGTTGTGCTTGGGTTACTTGCCATTGGATGAACTTGATCCCATTCTACTGTGAAAGTCTCGCCCGTAGGTCCTGACTTTGCAGTATCGCCAAGCTGAAATTTACGACCTTTTAGAATTTCTAAGAATCTAAAATAATGACCCACTTCCTGTCTTTCTGGATGAAACATATTTTGGTCACCATCAAAGATATTATCATGATCCAAACCTTCACCTTGCTCCACAACTTCTTCTAAAGCTTTCAGTGCGGTACTTAGATCTGTGACTTCGACCAAGTGTCCTGCACCACCATAGTAAGTTGTTTCAGCGGTAACCTGATGCTTTGGGTCTCCTACAAATAGGATATTGTCTCCAAGTTTCTCAGAAAGGTAAATTAGACCTTCTTCAAGTGCTTTGTAAAACTGTCCAATTGATGCAAAGCCTTCATCTTGTGATGGAGCATCAGCTTCTGCTGGGCGTTCTATTTTAAGAAAACATTCAATACTTTCTGGAGAGAATTTATTCAAATTAACTTCAAATGACTTATCGCTATGTGGTAGATGTGTGGGATACCTTGCTATAAACTCAGGATAATCAAGTTGTGGTTTTCCACCAGTGGCAATCATTATATTTGCGACCAAGGCCATATGAAGCATTTCTTCGATAAAGACGCTTTGGATTACTTCGATGCTTTCCTGGTTGGAGTTATCTTTGATAGAATATAGGGCACAAAGATATGGAGGTATTGTTGCATGCTCTAACTCTATCGCCCACTGTAAATGTTCATGAAGATCTTGGATTGTTTTAATCATTATTAGTTTCCTCTTTTGCTTGCGTGGCTATTTGAGTTTTATAATATTAAATACTTCTCTCATGTTTTAATTATTTTATAATTTTAAAATGGTTTTATTGTCTAAATAGTAACAAGAGCTGGTGCAAATGGTTCTTCTCTGCCTTCTGTTAATAAATACGCATTAAAACACACATTGAAAATACTTTTCCAGCTCTTAACACTTCTGCTCCTTTATTTTGTTGAACCTCCAAATTCATTAAGTCAAAGTTAATCTAATAGTAATTATTTGTGAAGTATTTAAGTTTCTGACTTTATTGATGCTAATTACTTACTTGTATTGTCCTTGACATCAGGTGGTGGTCACGCAAAATTCTTGAAACTAGTATTTCCAAAATAAAAGGACATATTTTATGATTCCAGAAACTATGAGCGCTGTACTTTTGACTGGTCACGGTGGACTGGATAAACTGGAATATAGTGATGATGTGCCTGTTAGACTACCAAAATCAGGTGAGGTACTGATTCAAATTGGAGCTGCGGGAGTGAACAATACTGATATTAATACACGTATTGGTTGGTATTCTAAAGCTATAGTATCGGACACTAATATTGGTGGGGCAGAGGGTTTTCAAAAGGTTGATGAAGGGGATGCGACCTGGACAGGTGAAGCGATGAGCTTACCAAGAATTCAAGGGGCAGATATTTGTGGAGAAATTATTGCTACTGGTAATGGGGTTGATAAGAGTAGAGTTGGGGAGCGAGTACTCGTTCAAACAATGCAACCCCAAGAAAATTTATTGCCATTTACCTGTGTTACTGTTGGAAGCGAATTTGATGGTGGCTTTGCACAATATGCTATTTCAGCATCAAAGCATACATATAAGGTTAACTCTAATTGGAGCGATGTCGATCTGGCATCGATTCCTTGCGCTTATTCAACCGCAGAAAATATGTTACACCGAGCGAGCGTTGGAGCAGAGCGCGTATTGATTACTGGGGCGTCTGGTGGTGTTGGTTCTGCTGCAATACAACTTGCAAAACGGCGTGGTGCAACAGTGATAGCTTTGGCATCAAGTTCAAAGTTTAATGAGGTGTTATCAATTGGAGCAGACAAAGTAATAGATCGCAACTCTGATTTACTGGCCGAATTAGGTGAAGATAGTATTGATGTGATCGTTGATCTTGTTGCTGGGGCGCAATGGCCAACATTTCTCAAAGTTCTTTGTCGTGGAGGGCGATACGCCGTAGCTGGGGCAATTGCAGGGCCAATTGTTGAATTAGATATTCGCACTCTTTATCTTAAAGATTTGACTTTCTTTGGATGCACTTATCAGGAGCCCCAAATTTTTCAAAATGTCATTTCTTACATTGAGTCTGGAGAAATTAAACCTCTTGTAGCTAAAACCTATGCTTTGAAAGACATTAAGATTGCACAGCAAGATTTTCTGGCAAAAAAATATACAGGTAAATTAGTCTTAATTCCTCCTTCAGTGAAGCCATGAGCGTTTTGGTAATTTTTAAAGGTTCGTTGGCTTATATTAGAAAGAAAACAATCTATGAAATTTGACTATAATAAAATTTGTTCAGAGTTTTCTTTTGATTGCCCAGATGATTTTAATTTTGCATTTGATGTATTAGCAAAAAAAGGCTCAGAATCTAATAAGCTTGCACTTATATCAATAGATAGAGAGGGCAACCACGTTCAAGATGTGACTTATAGAGAGCTTGACCAATCATCTTCTAGATTTGCCAATGCGCTTTTGACTTTAGGTGTCGTTAAGACTGATAATATTCTAGTTGTTTTACCGCGTATTCCTGAATGGTACTATGTGCTTTTTGGATGTGCCAAAATGGGAGCAGTAGCCATGCCTGGCACAAACCTGCTAACTCAAAATGATATCGAGTATCGTATAAATAGCGCAGGTGCTAAAGTCGCCGTTGTTTCTGATACTCATGCGGAGGGTTTGAGTAAGATTAAGGATAGGTGCCCAACTCTTAAGCATTTAATTATAGTTAGAGGTAAAAGGGCAGGTTGGCATAGTTATGAAGATATATGCGCCAAGGCTTCTGAACATATTGACCGAACAAACGTACCACCAACAAGTTCAAAGGATCTTATTCTAATATATTTCACGTCAGGAAGCACAGCAATGCCAAAAATGGTTGGACGTGACCATGCCTATTCTCTTTCTCATTTGATTACCAAAACTTATTGGCAAGATCTTCGTGAAGAGGATGTGCATTGGACTTTGACTGATACGGGCTGGGCAAAAGCCGCCTGGGGTCTGCTATACCCTCAGCTGCTTGCTGGTTGCACAATAATTCTTTACGATGGTGAAGGTTTTGATTTAGACACTCATTTGCGCATTATAGAGCAATACAATGTCACAACATTTTGTGCGCCACCTACAATCTACCGCCTAATGGCACAGGCAAACTTGTCAGGTGCAAATTTTAGTTCCCTTAGACATTGTTTTGGTGCTGGAGAGCCTTTGAACCCTGAGGCGATGCGTGCTTGGAAGAAAGCTACAGGATGTGATATTTATGATGGATATGGACAAACAGAAACCATTAATATTGTTGCAAACTTTCCTGGAATGGAAATTCGTCCAGGGTCTATGGGAAAACCTTGTCCTGGCTTAATAGTGGATATAATTGATGATCTTGGTAATGTTTTAAATGATGGTGAGATTGGCCATATTGGTGTGAAGATCACAGACCCGTATCCTCCAGGTTTGTTTCATGGATATTATCTTGATGAAATTAAAACGAAAGAGGTTTTTCAAAATGGTTGGTATTACAGTGGTGATACTGCAACTCGAGATGAAGATGGTTATATTTGGTTTGTTGGACGATCTGACGATGTTATCTCTTCTTCAGGATATAGAATAAGTCCGTTTGAAGTGGAAAGTGCTATAATAGAACATAAAGCAGTTGCAGAGTCTGCTGTTATTGCAAAACCTGATCTAATTCGTGGGGAAATTGTTAAAGCATGTATAGTTTTGGCATCAGGTTATGAAGCATCAAGTGAGTTAATTGTGGATATTCAGAATTTTGTAAAATTGCATTCAGCACCTTATAAATATCCTCGAGAAATAGAGTTTATGAAAGTTCTTCCAAAAACGATTTCAGGAAAGATTAGGCGGGTGGAACTTCGAGAAAAAGCAGCTAAAGAATAATTTACTAAGTTAAAAATTAAAACAAAAAGTATATATTAGATAAGAGACGCAAATGAAAAACCTTAAAATTTCTGTTAACGATATGGTGAAAAAAGCTAAAGCACGTATTGAGGAAATAACAGCTAAGGAAGCAATCACACTTTTGGCTGATAATAATGTCTTAATCGTCGACATCAGAGATGTTCGAGAGCGGCAAAAACTTGGTTTTATACCAGGAAGTTATCATGCTCCACGCGGTATGCTTGAGTTTTGGATTGATCCACAAAGTCCATATTTTAAAGAAATATTTGGTTCAAATAAGCGATTTGTGTTTCATTGTGCTGCTGGTTGGCGTTCGGCCCTTAGTGTGGCAACATTAAAAGATATGGGATTAGAGGCTGCTCATATTTCAGATGGTTTTGCAGGTTGGGTTGAGGCGGGGGGGCCAATAGAGCACAACAAGCCAAGGCCAAAATAATAGAACTATAAATCTTAGCATAAATTCATCATATCATAAATTCAGTAATTTCTAAAAGTTGGAGATCAATAGATGCTAAATGTAGATTTTTTTGAAACTGGGGTGGGTCCCAAGGTCGTTCTATTGCATTCAAGCGCCTCAAGTGCTGGGCAATGGAAGTCTCTTATGGATTGCAGCTCAAATAAATTTAATTTTATTGCGATCAATTTAATAGGGTATGGTAAAACCAGAAGCTGGGCAGGCGACAAGGTCCAATCATTACGTGATCAAGTTGCGCTTATCGAAAAAATCCCAAGTCTTCAAAATGACAATTTTTCTTTAGTCGGGCATTCTTTTGGTGGGAGTGTCGCAATGAAGGCAGCTGTGCATTTTGGGGAAAGAATTGACAAATTAGTACTTGTAGAACCAAACCCTTTTTACCTCCTTGACCTTGAAGGCCGTGTAGAGGCTTTTGCTGAGGTTTTAACATTAAAAAATCATATAAAATCTGGCTTAAATAATAATTGGAAAAAAGCGGTAAGTTTTTTTGCAGATTACTGGAATGGAAAAGGTACTTGGAAAAGCTTGTCTGATGTTCAGAAAGAAAGGTTTTCAATAATCTTAAAACCAAATTTTTATGAATGGGACGCTGTTTTTTCTGAGAATAATACACTAGATTTCTGGCAGGAAAACCTTCCTAAAAATACCACATTAATAAGTGCCAGTAAAACAGTTAGAACGATTGCAGAGTTAACAGAGTTATTTAAAATAAAATGCCCCAATTGGAATTTTGACACCTATTTAGGAGGCCATATGGCACCTATTACAAATCCAAAAGCAGTTAATCCACTGATAATAAAAAGTTTAATTTAATTCAATTTATTTGGTAAATTTTTTTGTAATAATAATTAATTTAATGATGATACTTTTTTATGGGGTACTTTCAAATCATACTTAAATGCTTCCCAGTTTGTTTATTCAGTGCTAATCTTGTTATATCTATCCTTTTTAAGGAGTTCTTATGAAAACAGTATATGCTTTAATTGGATTAGCTGGCCTTGTCGTATTTTTTAAATTTATGGATCGCTTGCCTTTTTGGAAAACGGAGTTTCCAATTTTAAATAACATTCCTACTGGATGGTTATTTATTATATTATTATTAGTGTTCATAGTGCTGGTTACCTTATTGAATTCGGATAGCAATAATAATCAATAGTGTATAAATGAATATAATTATAATAAATTCAATAAAATTACCGTATATTTCTTAAGAAAAAGTTACATTTTAAACCATATTTAGATATTAAGAGGAAAACTAAAAAATGACTTCTTCACTTACTATTCCACCTATGAAGTCTGGCCTGCATTATAATCTTGAACAGCACTTTCAGAGTTTTCATGATTTTCCAATTGTTACTGACTTAAATAATTTAGATGCTGATGTGGCTATATTAGGTATTCCGTTTGGAGATCCCTATTCAATGGCAGAGGCTAGTAATGATCAAGCCTTTGCACCAACACACATCAGACGGCATTGTGGCCGCGCATTGCGGGGACTTGATCGTTATGATTTTGATATTGGAGGTACATTGCTTGATGGAAAAGACATTAAAGTTGTCGATTGTGGTGACGTAGTAGGAATAGCTAAGGATGTTGCTGGTAACCATGATCGCTCTCAAATGGCAGTATCAAAGATACTAGAGGCTGGTGCGTTACCAATCATTTTGGGGGGTGATCATTCGATACCTATTCCAGTTTTTAGGGCTTATGAGGGACATGGTCCTATTACTTTAATACAGATCGATGCTCACATTGATTGGCGAAATGTCTTTCATGGAGTTGTTGATGGCTTATCAAGTGTAATTAGGCGAGCATCTGAGATGGCTCACATCGAAGATATTTATCAAATTGGTTTAAGATCAGCAGGGAGCGCTAGAGTGGAAGAGGTTGCTGCTGCGCAAGCTTATGGCGCCCACTTAATATCTGACATTGAGTTACAAGAAATTGGAATGAAAGCAGTTCTAGATCTGATTCCTGATGGGGGAAACTATTATCTGACAATAGATGCTGATGGAGTGGACCCAACCATTATGCCGGCGGTTGCAGGACCAGCACCTGGTGGTGTCAATTATTCTCAAATGCGAACTCTGATTCAAGGTTTGGTTAAAAAAGGAAATGTTGTGGGAATGGATATTGTGGAGATTACTCCTAGTAGAGATATCAATGGCATAACTGCTATTACTGCAGGTAGGTTTATTTGTAATCTTATTGGCTCTGCAGTTAGGGCTGGGTACTTTGACAAAGGCTAATCATTAAAATCAATTTATTTAGTTTAATCATACATTAAGACAATTATTCTATTCTTAAATAGTTCAGTTTCTAAGGAGTTTATTGTGAATGCTTCAACAATCAAATGTATTTAATTTTGTAAAAGAATATGAAAGTTTTTCACCGCACCGTACTGGTGGTGTAGGAAATGGTAATGTTCTGAGCTGGCTAAAGAACTACCTACTCTCCGTTGGTTGGAATATCAGCAGTCACGAGTTTAACTATAAACATTATAATAGCATATTAGACAGTGACGATTCAAACTTCAAAGGCATGCTTTTATATTATTCCGTAATTGGCAAAGGTAGGTTATCAAATCCGTTATATTACTCTCTCTCTAACTCCACCAAAATTGAAACTGGAACCCAGCTTGAGGATCAAAATATAATTACTTTAATAGGTAAATTAACCAAAAATGCGATTGCGAATGCTAATGACTGTGTTGTCATTGAAAGTGTATCTGAGTTGGGTGATTTAAGCGCAATTAACTCGTCTTCAGATTTAAATATAAATTTTCCGATAATTTTGGTTGATGGGAGAACTTACAAAAAATTTATGAATAAACGCCTATTGTTGTCATATGATGCTTGGATTAATGAATCAAAAACTTTTAATATTTTGGCAAAATCATACAGTTATGATGAGCAATCTCCGTTAGTTATTACTACTCCTATCTCTGGTTGGTTTAGCTGTTCTGGTGAGCGTGGATGTGGAATTGCCGTTGCGCTGGAAGTGGCTAAAGAAGTATCAAAATTTTATCCTGTGGATTTGGTTTTTGCCAATGCTCATGAGCTAGGATATCAAGGTGCTTACGAATTTGTTGCTGATTATCAAAATATACCAATGGCCGTGTTGCATCTAGGTTCATGCTTGGCAAATACAGATGCTGAAATGATAAGTGTTTGTCATTCAAAGAATAGTAAAAATATTGCATTGCATTTAAGCAAGTTAGGAATTTTTCCAAAACCACCTGCAAATAACAGGTTGAAAAAGTATTGGGCTGGGGAAGCAAAATGTTGGTCATCCAAGAATGTACCTATGTTATCTATTGCTGGAGAAAATGCTTACTTTCATACTTCTGCTGATGTTGCAAAGTCTGTCACAAATGAGGAATTACTGTTAAACTATGTGGAATATATTACCAAAGCTACATTAGCATTGATTAGTAGATAAATTAACTTTTAAACCAGAATATTATCAGTAAAATGATATTATGGGAGATAAAATAAATGGCCCTTCGATCATTCAAATACCAAAATGGGTAAAAAATAAATTAGGATTGTACCATCTATATTTCTCTGACCATAAGGGATCATATATTCGTTTAACTTTTTCTAACTCGATCAAAGCGTGAATGCACAAAGTAATAGTTTAAAATGCATTTTATAAAAAAATTGAATTTTATCAGACTCTCCGTAATAAAAGGCACGTTTCGGAATTTGAGACACCAGATAGTTCACGAATACGGGCCAGAACACTATCAAACTCAGACAGTGTGGTTGTTTCAAGGTTTACAACTAAATCCCAAACCCCACAGGTGCGATGCAAAGAGGTGATTTCAGGCATACGTTGTAAGGCTTTTTGAACTGAGTTTGCAGTGTTGCCTCGAACTTCAATCATCATAACGGCACGTACTAAGTCGTCGGTCTCGGGGGCATTAAGATCTACGGTGAAGCGTTTAATTACGCGACTGTCAATCATTCGTGTCAAGCGGCTTTGCACAGTGCCACGAGCAAAGCCCAGTACCCCAGACAGGGTGGTGACTGAAGCTCGTCCATCGATTTTTAATCGGGCAATTATTTTGCGATCTACTTCATCTATTTTCAACATTATGTAAAAATACCTAATCTTTTTACGCAATCTTTATGCTTTTAATACAATATTTAGGCTAATTGTACAACTTATAATATGATATCTTTTTCCCAAAATCTGAGAATGGAATATTTTTATGCAAGATTACTGTACAATTTTAGGACTTCCCCTGCAGGCTGGAACTGGGCGTGGTGGTTGCTTGATGGGTCCTGACGCGTTTCGTACTGCTGGTTTGGCTGAGGTCATTACAGATCAAGGGTTTAAATTGATAGATTTGGGAAATCTATCTTTTCCAACTCGTATTCCTAACATTACCGGACCAGCGCATTTGGAAAAGTTACCTGAAATTGTTGCCTGGACTTTGGATATTCAAAGGCAGGCCTCAAAACTTGTGACGGAGAATAATTTTCCCATTTTTATTGGTGGGGATCACTCAATGGCAGCGGGCACTCTCACAGGTGTGGCGCAGGCTGCTGCAGTAATGGGCAGACCTCAATTTGTTCTTTGGTTGGATGCCCATCCCGATATGAATACACTAACTAGCACCTTAAGTGGTCATCTTCACGGCACTCCGATGGCATATGCTCTTGGGATGCCAACATTTGAGAATATTTTTCCTACTGTGCCGATGCCGTTAAATCCAGCTAATGTTTGTATGATTGGTTTAAGATCGGTTGATGATGCAGAGCGCCAGTTTATCAGAGATTTGGGTATGGATGTTTACGACATGCGCCGGATAGATGAAGTTGGTGTTGTTAAACCTGTATCTGATTTCCTGAAACGTGTTGCTACTGCAAATGGACTTTTACATGTTAGCTTTGACGTAGATTTTTTAGACCCGGAAATTGCACCTGGAGTTGGCACTACTGTGCCTGGTGGAGCGAGCTTCAGAGAGGCGCATTTAATCATGGAGATGTTGCACGACAGTGGCCTCGTGAGTTCTCTTGATTTGACAGAACTTAACCCATTCCTAGACATACGTGGGAAAACAGCAACTTTAATGTGTGATTTAACCGCCTCTCTTTTGGGGCGTAAAGTTCTAGATCGCCGTACAAGAGGACTATGAGATGATCAATTTACAACCTTCTTCCTTGGCCATGGTGCCATTTGTTTCTGTTCAAGATATGATGCGTATTGTTAATTGATCATCTCATAGTC
>Ga0209091_10000911_pt1 | contig 27146 bp, 18 predicted proteins | sample ArcticOcean_MG_C_6_FD_187438 | JGI IMG/M metagenome (GOLD analysis project Ga0209091, IMG submission 187438) | Marine microbial communities from western Arctic Ocean - ArcticOcean_MG_CB8_128 (SPAdes) (version 2) | ecosystem: Environmental > Aquatic > Marine > Oceanic | place: Arctic Ocean...
GCAGCGAAGCGAGGACATCTTTTACTTCTCTTTCTTTCCCTACACACAGAGGAGCGTTTAGTATCACCACCGAAACGCAAAACAACCGGACTCAAAGGAATGCATTTGGAATGCATTTTAGGGAAAGTCGCCACTTTTCCCCTAACTTGCGCTAAATATTGTGAAGAGAATGACGACCAGAAAAGGAAGACAAAGAAGGGTCTCATTGGTGATAGTGCTCGTGGTGTTCCTTCTTCTCTGCCATTGCTCTCTTCACGCTCGATTCGAGGAGGAAAAGGAGGAGGAAAAGGTGGTAAACATCGGAGCGAAATCATCTCCCCGTTCCCTACTCGTAAGCGCTTTGATGACATCACGGAACGGAATAAACGACACGAATACTACTCGTTTCCCGACCAAAACAACTCTAAAACGAAGGCGAATAAAAGAAAACGACGACGACGACAACTACCGATGGGGCCCCGTTGTAAGAGAGCACGATGATGACGTCAGAAAAGAAGGGAAATTGGAGGCTTTGAGGGAAGATATTCGCCTGGAGACGAAGAAGTTGGAAATCGCTCTGAACGAAGAGCGAATACTGTTTTCGTCAAATGATGAAGAAAGATGGAGAAGGCAAAAGGAAAAGGACCAACAAGAAGTGCAAGATGTGCAAGAACATGGAAGAGTTATTGAAAATTGGCCACTTTTGAAACAACACGATGAAATGTTCGAGAGGTTCTGCGGCGGCGGCGGAAGCGAGAGCGGCGCTGGATCGATGAAAGAGGCGATGGAAAAGTTACGGAAACATGCGGAGTCGTACGACGAATCAGATTCGTACGGAAATGTGGTGATATTTGAGGCGTATAATCCGTTCTGGAACGGGTTTGGGAATAACATGAGGCGATGGTTGAATTTATTTGTGGTTTCGTCGCGATTTGACTCGTTCGCTTCGTATTTCGATTTCGGCGCGTGCGGGATGGAGGAGTACGGGAGAAACGCGGAGAACGACGGCGTCGAAGGGAAAATGTTTTATCGACGCGGGAAAGATGGGCAATCTGCGTGTCAGTTTGACCCCGGGATGTTTTTCAAAGGCGACGGTTTCGATTGGCAGTGGACGCCGAAACGGGCGAAAGAAAATCCAGAACGGTTAAGTCTGGCGAGCGTGACGAGAAACGCGACGATTTTGTGCGAAGAAGACGTGAGCGATGACGTGAGAGATTGTAAATTGTACGACGATAAGGATTTGGACCATCGACGAAGGCTTTACGACGACGGCGACAATAAGGCGCATGTGGTGAAACCATTGGCGAGTTCTGGTCGAATGTCGAGAGAAGAGATTGACAGAGCGGAAGGCGCCGAGGCAAAAATTAAAGCCGCCAACGCCGATTGGCTCAGAGAGTGGTTCAAAGAGGAAGTCGCACGCGACGTGGAGAAAAAAGGCGTTCGGGTGAAACTCACCATACACGACGTGTTTGTCATGCAACGCGAAGGAGAAGTACTTTTTAACGTCTATGGCATCGACGACCCGGACCCGCCTTCAGATTTAGGCGACCCGGAGTTGCCGAAAGCGTGCTACAATCGACATTTTTTCCGGCCTCGAGAACACGTGCGAGAGGCGATCGAGGAGGTGTTTGAGAAATCTTCTTCAAACGGCGGCGGGGACATGCGAAAGTGGCGCTCGTGCGCGGCGATTCATTTAAGGACTGGGTTTGCTGATCACCAAGCGCAATGGGTGGCAAAGTATCGTATGCTCTCTGAAAACAAACGCAAGGAGTTGGAGGCAAAGTATCCGTGTTCGACCGCCGAAGGGAGCGAGAGAACCGCCGAGCGATTCGTGGACGCTTTGGACGAAACCTTTCGCAAGTGCGAACCGGATTACTTAAACGAACGAATATGCACGCTGTGGCACCAGAAAAATGAAATCACGAAACACGTGAATTTGGATATTGAAAACGAGAGCAACCTATTGAACGGGCGGCTGAAAACGTTCGATGTCGTTCAGGATTGTTGCGGCAGTTCCTTTCGCGAGCCGGACGTTGCGGACGCGATGGAACGTTGCGGGTTTGTTCCGGAAGGGATGTATCCAGAGTTGGAAGTGAAGAAGAAAAATGATGATTTTTCGTCAACCAGTCCAGTGAGAGCAGCGCTTACCTGCGCGTTGCGCGCGTCCAAATTTCACTTGGAGTCTCTCGTCGAGGAGAACAACGACAATTCAGACGACGATTCAGACGACGACGAAGGGTTTGGCGTCTTCCTTTTAGGGGATTCGCCAACCTTCATCAAAGCCGTTCCAAAATTACCAAACATCGGTAAATATTTCGCGCATCAACGAGATCCAGACACCGTTGGCATCACCATGGGAGATAGCGATTGTTCTGGAACCTCCTGCGTCGTTCGCAAAAAGGGCGAGAAACATTTGAGTTGGATGCGTTCCGTCGTCGACGCCTACGTCGCGAGTTTATGCGAGGTGACCGTACAGCTTCCCGGGAGTAGTTTTGCCAACGGCGCTATTCACCAACTTCGCGCGCCTGGAAGAAACCGAACGTCGTCGGCTTTTCTGTGGAGTGGCGAAGTCGTCTTGGGACAGCACTTAGCGACCCGAGACGAAACGACGAACGAGATTGCGAGAGAGACAAAAATCGGGTACGACGGGAAACTCGAAAATTACGTGGCGCTCGGCGCCGCGCATTGTAAAACAATAGATTGAGATTTAGAGAACGAATGAAAGTAGAGGTCAAATAGAGACACAACATAGCGTAAAAGTTAGATATATAATCATACAGATAGCAATAACAACAACATAAACAAAACCGTCTTCTTAATCGATTGATTCCAAATCGCGATACGCAAACTCCCCCGCATTCTCTTCGTCCAACTCCTCGTCCTCGATTCTTCGATCCGGCAGACGCCCGATGGTAAAATCGTGTTCCATCCTTTTCGGCGGACGTTTCGTGCTTTTCACCATGTACATCTTCGCGTCGTCCTTTTCTTTACCTTTTCGACGAACGGCAACTAAAGGCATATCCATGGCTCGTTCCGCGAGAGATGGAGTAATCGCCAGCGGATTCGCTTCGTCTTCGTCGTCGTCTAAAACGAACGTTTTCAACGCCTTTTCCAATTTCAATCGGTCTCCTTCATCTCCGCTTCCTCCTCCGTCGTTGTCTAAAAAATACCTCGCGTTCTCCGGGTACGTCAAATACTTCTCCCCTTTCATCGTTTTCCCTCTCCTGTCTAACTCCTCGATGCGTTTCTGGACGTCTTTACCTCCGATTAAATCCGCGACTTGATCTCCGCAATCGATTTCTGCGTAAATTTTCGCCAAAGCGTGTTCGATGTCCTCCAACTCCCTTATGTGTTTATTCCGTTCCGAAACTTCAGTTTTATACCCGTGGTGTTTCGACGAAGACGTGGACGCGTACTCCTCGTAATCGACTTGTAAATGCGCGTACATCTCGTTGCTTTTTGTGCGTCGTTTACGTCGTTTACGTCGGTCAAAGTGATCAGAGTTTTTGGAATTTCTTTTTGTGGCATTTTGCAAAAAAAAACGTTTTCAACCGGTATTTATTAGTACAAATTATACAAATTCTACGCGTAAAAAGAGCAATCTTTAATCTCTCTCTCTCTCTAATTTCCTCTCCACTTCTGCTACTGTTTCTACGATTCGTCTCGCTTTCAGTTCAACTTCCTCCCACTCTTCGAGCGGGTCGCTCAAACGCGTGATGGCGCCGCCGGCGCCGATTTTCATTTCGCCGTCTTTATACGTGACCGAACGAATGACCACGTTCGCGTCGAACGCTTTGTTGCGACAGGACCAAAAGCCGACGCTCCCGGAGTACATCTCGCGGGGTTGTTCGTTTTCGAGTTCGTGTATGATTTGCGTGGTTCTGTATTTCGGCGCGCCAGTCATGGAGCCGGGAGGAAAGGCGAACTGAAACGCGCGCATGGGCGAAATCCTTTTGTTGTTGTCGTCGTCGTCGTTGTCGTCTGCATGATTTTCACCAGAGGACGTCGACGGTAACGTCCCGACCACCGTGGAGACGAGTTGGTGTACCGTTCGATAACTCTCAATCTTTAACAAACCCGGTACTTTCACCGTGCCCACCTCACACGCCAAGGACAAATCGTTTCGCAAGAGATCCACAATCATTAGATTTTCCGCGTTGTCCTTCACGGACGTTTGTAAATCGCGCGCAGCTTTGACGTCTTCCGCACACCCGAGCGGTTCCACGCGCGCGATGGTTCCTTTAATAGGTTTCGCTTCCAAATTGCCATTTTGATCGCACCGTAAAAATCGTTCCGGCGAGGCGCAGCACACGTACATGTCCGAAAAATGCGCCTTCTCTTCGCCCGTGCCGTTTGAAAAGTCAAAAAAAGCCGCATACGGCGCTGAATTGCGTTCGCGCAAAGCGTAATACAACTCTCGATACATGTGACGGGTTTGTTTGTACGCATCCATATTTCTGCGCGTTAACGCATTCGTCAGACAAACTTCGTACGTGTGTCCGTCTAAAATGCGTTCTTGCGACGTTTTAATTTTCTCCATGTACTCCTCTTTATCGTCGCGCCATTTGAATCCAATAGACTCTGCTAACTGCGTGCAGTTTTGAGTCACCACCGTCTTTTTCGGCATCTCTTCGGCGACGTGTTTCACTTTATTCAAAAGGCTCAGATTAATATCTAGAGTTGTGGTCGCGAGCCATTCCAACGCCTCGAAGAGATCCTCCGTTTCTGGTCCATCTTCGGTGAGCGTCATCGCGTACACCATCTTCTTCTCGTGGTCGACGACAACCGCTTGGTCTACGAAATATAACGCCGCTTTCACCATAGTATTACTATTACTCGAGTCGTTTGCAAAGAAAATGGGCGAATCGCACTCCTCACGCGTTTCGTACGACAGCGAACCAACGAAGCCGCACGCGAAAAGCAACGCCTCTGGCAGCCCTTTCACACTTTCCCCATCCTTCACCGCGTTCACCTCGTCCACGATGCACGTGGCAAAATTCTCTTCGGAGACGTTAAACCTCTTCAACTCTTCGTCCATGTATTCTAGAATGCTGCCGTTTCCTCCATGATAATAACTTTTCACGATTTCGTCTTGGTTATTCATGACGACCAGTTTGCCGTTCATTCGCGCTTCTACGCGTCGCCACAGAGGACCACCTTGGCACCCCATGACACTAAATCGCCCTCGCGGCGTGTCGTTGTCGCCGTTGCTGTTGTCAGCACCACTACCGCCGTCTGCGGTAGCAGAATCTAGCCAAAATGCATTTTTCTTATCGCTAAATAACGTCCTGAACACATCTTCAGAGCGCGTGGGCGAATCAAGAAGCGAAACTTCACGGGCGTGTAATCTGTACGCGCTTTTCTTCTGTTTCTTGTTACTACTTTTGTTGCTACTCTTCTTATCCTGTGTCTGCCTCGATGCGTTTACGAGCTTCATCAAAACAGTCTTCCGTTCCTCGCTTATTGTTGTTGTTGTTGTTTCGTTCCCTTCTTCTTCCTCTTCCATCTCGCCTCTCTTCTCTTTCCAATAGGCATCCGCGATGTCCATGAAATTCTTCACGATTGTTTTCCCGTGCGGCTCGGTACAAATAGACTCCGGGTGAAACTGAACGCCGTATTGCGGATACACCTTATGCCTCAACGCCATCACCGTCCCTCCTTCCTCTCCTCCTCCTCCTCCTCCTCCTCCGTTTTCTTTCTCGCTCTCGACGACATCCGCCCACGCCAACGCCACGAGCTCTTCTTCTCCTCTCACTTCCTTCTCCGCCTCCTTCCTTTTCCCAGGGAACAACGCCTCGAGCGAGTGATACCTCGTCGCTTTGAACACCCTCGGAACGCCCTTAAACAACAAACCTCCTCGACGACTTTCTTCTTCTTCTTTAACTGTCACCTCGGACACTTCCCCGTGCTTCGGATGTCTCGCGCGGACGACATCCCACCCGTATCGAAACGCGATCGCTTGGAATCCAAAACAGACGCCAAATATGGGCACTCGTCGAAAGAGTTCGTCTTTTGCATTTAACAACGCATCCACAACTCCCGAATCGCAAATGCCGCTCGACGGCGTCCCCGGACCCGGGGAGATGACGATTCGGTCGATTAATTGCTCCTTCACGAGAAACCGAATATCGTTGACAGAAATGGCGTCGTTCCTTACCGTCAGAGGGAGAGAACCATTATCTTGACACTCGGCGATGACGTGCGCGAGAATGTTCGAGTACGAGTCGTAATTGTCGATGAGTAACGTCCGAGAGTGGTGCTGTTCATCATCATCGAGACGAGACGAGGTGGCGGCTTTGTTGTTGTTGGGGAAGTCATCCGTTATGGTGTCGACGCTTTTAAAGCCGCTCATACTGTTTCACGAAGACAGATCCCCCACGATCTGATTAGTACTGCCACTGCCCTATCTCAAAATGTGTTTCGTGATGATGATGCATCGTAAACGCGCAATAAAGAGCCCGCGAGCGTACTCATATTAATGCGGTTTGTTGCTTTATCCAATGTAAAGTTTTTTCCTCATTAGATAAAACTCTCTCTAACTCTCTCTCTCAGTCGCGATATTGAAGCAATTCTCTCCTCCTTTTGCTCCTCCTTATCATCTCGACGTAAACGACGGCGAAGACCACCATCCACAGAGAACGCGCACAGAAAAGTCATCGCTTTTATCAGTCATCATAACAGACACAAAATGGGTGTTTCCCCAACACCGACGAATCAAAACGTTGGGGAAAAACTCGTCTGGATTGCAATCTATTCGCTCTGCTCTTCCTCCATGCTCGTGGTGAACAAACTCGCAGTCGCGGCGATCCCTTTACCGACGGTCGTCTCCGGCGCGCAGCTCGTGTCGTCCGCGATCGTGCCTCTTTTGATGCAACTGTGCGGGTATTCGGTGATTGGAAAAATGACCTACGCGAGGTCTCTCCCGTACGTGGTGTATACTTCCATGTTCGCGGCTGGCTTGTTTGCGAACATGAAAGCATTGTTACTGACAAACGTCGGTGCGGTGATTGCGGCGAGGTGCTGTTTGCCTCTGATTGTTTCAGTGATTGAGTATATCTTCATGGGGAGAAGTTGGCCGAATAAACGATCGATGGTTTCGTTGGTGAGTGTTCGTTGTTGGTGTTGGTGTTGGTGTTCTTACTCTCTCTCCTTCTCTGTCTTTTGCTCTTTCGGTCGTTGACACTCACCTCTTCTCTTTTTCTTCTCAAACAACGTTATTACGCATTAGGGTGGCGTCGTCTTCTTCGCCTACTTGTACGTTTCCCAAGACTCGGGCTTCGCCGTCGAAGGTTCCGAAGGGTTCGTCTGGCTCTTCATCTGGTGGATGCTTTTGGCGTTACAGATGACGTATGGAAAATGGATGACCAGCGCGATTGAGATGACCCAATGGGAGCGAGTGTTTTATACGAACGCGTTTGCGGTGCCTCCGAATATGTTGATTTGGTATTTTAGCGACGATTCGAGTCCGGCGAAAGCGCACGTGATGGACCGTTTGGACTCGTACCAGAAGAACATGTTGTTGTTGTCGTGCGTCATTGGGGTGTGTATTTCGTACAGTGGGTGGCGGTGTAGAACGGTAGTCACGGCGACGACCTTTACGTTAGTTGGGGTGGTGAATAAGATGGCCACGATTGCGTTTACGATGATTGTGTGGCCGAAAGAGACGACGTTTGCGAAAGTCGTCGTGTTGATTTTTTGCGTGTTGTTCGGTTTGTTGTATCAGGAGGCGCCGATGAAAACGAGAAAGGAAGGGATGATAGAGGGAGGGAAAAGCGCGACGGAGAGTAACATCGTGAGCATCAGGTCACCTAGACACGTGCACGCAAAGTGATAGATTATATGTACTACTTAATTATATGCTACTACTTTTTGCTTTTTTATCGCCGTTTTCTTCGGAAACAACGGCTTTACTCTCTCTGTCTCTGTCTCTGTGTGTGTGTATGTGCGTGTCTTTTATTAAAGCAAAGTAATCTTCTTCTTTCAACAACAAAACTTTATTATATTGTACTAAATGTCTTTTTTTTATTCCTCGGGCTGCGGATTTTGGCTCTCGTCCATATCGCTCGTCCAAAGCGTCAAGTTATCTCTCAACAATTGCATAATGAGCGTGGAATCCTTATAACTCTCCTCTCCTAGCGTGTCCAATTCAGAAATGGCTTGATCAAACGCTTTTTTAGCCATTTGACACGCGCGTTCCGGCGCGTTTAAGATTTCGTAATAAAACACGGAAAAGTTCAACGCTAAACCGAGTCGAATTGGGTGCGTGCTCGCCAACTCGGCTTCCGCCGTCGCCTCCGCGGCTTTATATGCCAACAACGTTTGTTCCGCGGCTTCTTTTCGCTCCGACCCACCTTTAAACTCCGCCAAATATCGCCAATAATCACCCTTCATTTTCTTATAAAACACCTTCGACTCTCCATCCGCGCACCCATCCTCCAAATGCTCTTTAATCAAATCCAATATCCTGCCGCAAATCGTCGTCAACTCTTCCTCCACGTTTGCTTTATAATCTCTTATTAACTTACACGTTTCCGAATTCGCGCCCGATTTACTATCTTCTTTCGTTTCAATTGATGACATGATTCTCCACGACGCTCTTCGCGCGCCGATGACGTTTTTATACGCCACCGACAACAAGTTTCGCTCCTCCACGGAGAGTTGCTCGTTCGCTCTCGTTTTCGAGGCGACCTCGGACATGTACTCCATCATTTCATCGTATCTGTTGTAAAATATTTCCGAGTTGTTGTTTGCGCGTTTGCAAAGAAAGAGGGAGAGAGAAAATTTGTCAGCCTTTCGTGCTTTAAGCAAACGAGGAGAGAGAGAGAGAGAAGTTTGAGAGGAATAAAAATGTATCATCCCTCGCGAAACGCGCGAATATATGGGCAAAGAAGGTTTTGTGTTGGTTCACACGTGGCCTTTTCACACGTGGCCTTTTCAGCAGAAAAAAAAACATTTTCTCGAACGTTCTCTTTCCTCTCGCTTTTCGGTCGCTTTGAAACAGACATCTCTCTCATCACCCATCAACACCTCTCTGTGTTCAATCGGTTGTTTCAATATTCCCTCTTCTTACGCGCAAAAGCGAGAACACAAAAGCCGGCGCTTCCGAAAAAAAACGCGCGCGAACGCGGTTTCGATACATGGAAAACTAGTTCTCTCGCGCGAAATTGCACTCGCACGCTACGCGTCCCGTTCGCGTTTCCCTCTCACTCTACTACGCCGCATCATGAAAAGTCGTTACGAGGAGTTGACTTCCGTGAAAAAAAATGAAAATGAATCAAAATCGTCTCTCGAAATCCACCCTAAAAAACCAACACGCGACACGTAAAGGCGCATAAAAGACGCACCTCTCCGCTTGCTCGGCCAGTTTCGCCTTGAACACGAGATCGTCGCGTTCCATTTTGACTATATGGTGGTGTTTATATATATATTTCGTTAAAGCGCGCGATGTGTTTTAGTATATGAGTTTGAGCTGAATAAGCAAAAAAGTTGTACAACTGAAGCATATACGAGTGCAAGAGCAAAAAAAAGACAAAAAAGAGGCAAAAAACACTACTGGAGTAACTCCGGTGTTTCCGGTGGAGTTTTTAAAGCAAATTTTTGAGGAAAAAAAATTCAAAATCGCTCGCGTCATTTCTTTTGGTTTTTAACACAAAACCAGACTATAATACACACGTTTAAAAAGATGACGACAGAGAAGAAAGAAGGGGAGATTGTGCCCACGAAAACGAGCGGGACGATCTTATTTTGCGGATGCACGGATTTCAAACACGTCGGACGGACGAAACAAATCGACGAATCGGTGTATGCGAACGTGAACGTCCCTTCGAAAATTTCCACGTTTGTAAACGATGAAAATGCTGATTTGGAGTTTACATTCATCGCGTCCGGTTCCGCGGCGGCACACAACGTGGCCATCGATACGAAAGGGAGATTGTGGGCGTGGGGGAGGAACGAGAACGGGCAGTTAGGGACCGGGGATAAAAACAACAGGAACGCGCCGAGTGTGGTGAAAGGGATTCACTTTGGCGAGAATGCAGACGGCGAGGGCGACGAAGCGGTGAAAATCGTTTGGGCGGCGTGCGGGAAGAACCACACGATTGCGGTGGATTCAGAAGGTGGGTTTTACGCGTGCGGGTCGAATAAGTCTGGCCAACTCGGGGTTCCCATCACGTGGTCTAGGCAGAAGAAGAACGTGGACGACGAACGCGTGGAGTTTGTGAAGAGCGCGAGCGCGACGCAGGCGAAGTTCGTGAAAGCCACGTGCGGGGTGGATTTTACCGTGTTGACCGACGCGGATGGGAAGATGTGGTCGTTTGGATGCCCACAATACGGACAGCTAGGCCACGGGGACGATCACGAGTACAACATGAAGGAAGGCACGGTGAAGTTGGCGTACGAGCCGCAACCGACGCCGAAGATGATTAGGAGCGGAGATTTGAACGCGGAGAAGGATTATAAAGTCGTCAAAGTGTGCTGCGGACACAATCACGTGGCGTGCTTTTGCGAGGACGGGAAACTTTACACGTGGGGGAACGGTGGTTACGGCAGGTTAGGCCATCGCGTGCAAAAAGATGAGTTTTCACCGAAAATGGTAGAAGTTCAAGGGGGCGATAGAAACTTGATCCCGAAAGACGCCATTTTGGCGTGCGGGAGTACCGCGACGCACTTTTCCGCGTGCATGGGCCAGTTGTACGCGTTCGGAAAGTTGAAAGTGAGCGGCGATAACACGATGTACCCAATGCCGCAGATGGATTTACAAGGTTGGGTGTTGAGAGATTTCGCGAGTGGCGCGGTGACCTTCGCGACGTGCCAAGACGAGATGACCGTGACGTGGGGCGCCGGCGGGTACGGCGAATTAGGCTACGGGCCAGAAGGAAAAAAATCGAGCGCGTGCCCGGATGTGGTGCCGTCTTTGCAAGGGAAGAGAACGATTATGGTCGCGTGTGGGTTAGGACAGACGCTGTTTTTGGTGAAGAGCGAAGACGTGAAGGAAGGCGTGCCGGTGTTCGAGCCGTTGCCGGAAACGAAAGGCGGAGAGAAGAAGAAACAAGGCGCGCATTTGATCAAACCAGGGGGTGCGAAGAAAGCGAAGAAGTAATCGCCCCCGCGCGTGTTGATGTGTCGTCTCACGTGTGTGCGTGTGTGTGTGTGTGTGTGCGTCATCATTATATAAAATGGACGAATTATTATTTTAATTAAAAATTTTATGAAGTCAGTTGAAATAAACACCCGTGGTCTACGCACGGACTATTTACCAATAATATAAAACGTCATCAGTATAGTAAGTAACCACACACACACGCACGCACGCGCAAACGCGTTCATTCGTTCGATGCATTTAACTCAAACCCATGATTTGTTCGGTTTCCGTGTCGACGCTAATCTCGTAATACGCCGGTCTGGTCGGTAACCCCGGGATGGTAGGGAACGCGCCGACGAGCGGTACTAAAAAGCCAGCCCCGGCGGATAATCGCAAGTCACCAATCGGTAACGTGAATCCAGCCGGCGCGCCTTTCATGTTTGCGTCGTGCGAGAACGAATATTGCGTCTTGGCCATGCACACCGGCAAGTGGCCGAAACCTTGTTCCGTGAACAAAGCAATCTTCTCTTTCGCTTGCTCGGAAAACTCCACCGCGCCGGCTCTGTAGTATTCCTTCGCGATGTGTTCCACTTTCTCTTCGATGCTCATGTCTTCCGTGCTGTAACCGAGCTTAAACTCGCTCGCGCTCGCGTTTTCCTCGCACACTCTCGTGACAGCTTTGCCCAACTCAGTGGCGCCCAACCCGCCTTCGGCGTGGTGTGTGCAAATTTCAACTGCAGACGCGCCCGCCGCTAACGCAGCTTGTCTAATCGCTTCGTGTTCCGCCGGCGTATCCGTCGGGAACGCGTTAATCGCAATAACCACTGGAATACCAAACGATCTCGTGTTTTCGATGTGTCTGGTCAAGTTTGAGCACCCGTCTTTGACCATGTTCACGTTTTCTTCCAAGTACGCGAAATCGAGCGGCTTGCCCGCTTGTACCGCCGGCCCGCCGCCGTGGCATTTCAACGCACGAACCGTGGCAACAATCACCGCACAGTTTGGTTTAAGCCCTGAGGATCGGCACTTTAAGTTGACAAACTTTTCCAAACCAATATCGGCGCCAAAACCGGCTTCGGTGACCACGAATCCGTCTTTACCGACCATCGACAACGCAATCTTATCGGCGATAACGGAGGAGTTCCCAGTCGCGATGTTCGCGAACGGACCAGCGTGAATCAACACCGGCGTTCCTTCCAAAGTTTGCATTATCGTCGGTTTAATCGCTTCCAACATCAACGCCGTGACCGCACCAGTGACGCCCAAATCGTCGCAGTTCACCGCCTCTCCCGATTTGCTCGTTCCGACAATCATCTTCCCGAACCTCTCGTCCATATCTTCCAAGCTCGTGCACATGGCCAACACCGCCATAACTTCCGAGGCGACCGTGATATCAAACCCGGTTTGTCTCGTTTGGCCTTTCTCCGTCGGCGACTCACCAATCGTTATTTGTCTTAAAAATCGATCGTTCATATCGACGACTCTTCTCCACGTGACTTTATCGGCGTCCAAATCCAATCGAACAAATTTCGATCGTTCCTTTTCCGACCATTCGTCTGGGTTGGTCTTCTCAATACCTAAACGTTTCAATCGTCTGGTCATGTTTCTGGCAATCTTTCTCTCGCCTTTCTTGTTTGGCGGAAACAACCTCTTAAACAAAGCCTCGTCGCTTTGCGTGTTTTCGTGAAACATCCTCGTATCCACCGCGGCGGCAATCAAGTTCGTCGCGATACCTATCGCGTGAATGTCTCCGGTCAAGTGCATGTTCATTTCTTCCATGGGGACGACCTGAGAATACCCGCCTCCAGCGGCACCGCCTTTGATACCAAAAGTCGGACCCATCGACGGCTGTCGAATGCACGCCACGGCGAATTTCTCCAAATGCGCGCCCAACGCTTGCACCAATCCAATCGTCGTCGTCGACTTCCCTTCCCCCAACGGCGTCGGCGTAATCCCAGCAACGACCACGTAGTGTCCTTTATTCTCTTCCGTCATTTTCTTTGAGATCTTATCGGAAATTTTCGCCTTGTAATGCCCGTACGGCTCGTATTCCTCCATGGAAATTTTACACTGCTCCAACACGTGCGCGATGCGAAGAGGCGTCGCGGCTTGCGCCACCTCGATATCCGACGGCACCGGTTTCACGATGTTCTCCAGCTTCTTCCCGGGTGAACTCATATTTGCCGTTGCTCGAGTAGTAACAGAACTAAAACTTCTTCTTCCCGCCGCGAGTAAAAAAACTCTCCGCGTCGACGACGATGAAAACGACTTTGGATACGATGAGATTTTCGCGATTTTAAACACCGCTTGTTGCGCGCTCATTCGACGGAGAGAGAACAAAAAAGCGTTCCTTTGCTTTCTTTTTCTGTTGTTGTGCTCGCGCGCGTTTGCGTTTGCGTGTGTTTTGTGCGTGTATGTGTATATATAAACCGCAAGAACCGCGCAGAAAGAAGTGAGGATTAGTATGGATACATTGGAAAAAAGTCTCTTTTCGCCCCCTCATCAGGACCTCTCGAAAGGACAAAGGAGTCTTTTGTGGCTTATGGACCATACCAGTAAGTAATTAAAAATACTCGTCGAAATGAATTTTAATACTCGAAATGGAACGACACGTCTCTCCCTTATTAACGTGCGTAAAAAAACTTTCCTCTTTTTCGAAAATATCTCTTCGTCTTCTTCGCGCGAGCGTTTATTATTCTTATATTGCAACATCTTATTAATATATTGCAAACTTAATATCGCTCCATTATTGTCCGTTCGTTCTCCTTCTTAAAGGATGACGACGGAACCCCCACCCCCGGCGCCGCAAAGGCTCGAGAGGAAGCTCACTAGAAGCGACAACTTCGGGAATAAATATCTCAAAGCCGTATCGTTACCCGTCGCGTGGTACGATTTCGACACGTTGAATCCGAACACCGTCCATCACGAAAAGCCTCTCAAACTCGCGTTGATTCTCATTCACGTCGTCGGCCTCGCGGCTTTTGTCGGTCAGTGCGCGTATCATTACCTGGACACGATGAAGGAAACGACAGTTGCGGCGAAGGATGTGGACGGCGTGTCGGGTTGGCGGTGTCGAACGCTCGTGCCGGATCCTATTTATAGTTTAAACGTGTCGTATAACGAGTGCGTGAACGAACACTACGTGAAGCCGACGGTGGAGAACTTGGTGAGATACGGCTTATTCGGACCGTTGGTATTTTCGGGCTTCGACGGTGGTCAGCCCGAAGATTCATACGATGGTCCCTGGAATATGAGTACTGGGTTGAGATGGTCAATCAACACGATGACTCTGTATCACAAACCGTTCCCGAGTCTTTCCGACGTCGTCTATACGTACCCGTCTACGTGTATCGTTCCGTTTTACGCGGGGTACGAAAAAACTGAAAAGTTCAATCCTGAAGATGGGTACACATCACCGCTGGAAATGCCTCTCTCTGAGGCATACAAACGAGGCTACGATTTTTTTAACGGCTACGGGTTCATCGGTTTGGGAAACAAAGAACCGGAATTCGATGAAACGTGCAACGTCAACCAACCCTGGAACTGCGGAAAGTACGTCACGTTTCATCCGTCGAGCGAGACTGATTATGTCGCTCAGTGCAACGGTACCATTTCTGAGGAGGAGCAAGCGGACCTTTTCGCCAATGGCACCTACGCGTTTCCGCATGTTTTCGCGCAAGAGTTGAAGTGGAGCGCACCGGCTAACGCTCAACCGTATGTCGAAGAAGGCAAAGGAGATTACTTTGTCGTGTACAAACCAAAAACGGTGGGCATCACGCCGCTCTATCCGAAGACAACGACTCTTGAATTAGTCACGAACACGGCAAGTCCGAGAACCGCCGCGACGTTTTTTGGCAAAGAGCGATGCAACTTTTACGAAAAACAAATCGCCGTCGAGGCCTTTGAATACATTTTTTCGTGGCCAAACTGTCATCCGTGTTCAATCTTCAAGCAAAATTCGCCCTTCTTCTGCGAACGCGACGTCCAAAAAACGTGGCTGAACATATTCGCCCTGAGCATTTCGAACACGCTGTTTGTGATGGGCATCATGATAAGTTGGGCGCCGCTTCTTCTTCGAGTCTTTCTCGGGAAGTACGGATGATGTATATGCTCGTATTTAATTGACATTTATACTTTTAAAAGCTGTACCATTCTTAAATATCTCCAAAAAAAAGCGCATCACCCACACGCAATTATACTAAAGAGAAAGGACGCTCTATATACACATGGTGGAGAGAAAAGAAGAAGAAGAGAGGAGGAGGAGGACGACAAAAACGTTGTCGAACGCGCGCGTCGCGTTCGACGTCTCTTTGTTTTCGTGCGAGCGATTTTTACGATCGAAACGTGTGCGAGCGCGGTTCGTTACTCCTTCTCCGAATGCTCCGAATGCTATTACTAATGCGAGTGGTTTTGTCAGCGATGATGACGATGCCAACGATAAGAAAAACAAGAAAAACAACAACAACAACGAGAGAAGCGCGGATGATGAAAGAGCGATCGCGTTCGTGGACGAGAGTTCGGGGGATAGTTTACGCAACGGCGTCGGGTTGAGCGCGTTTTTGGATTTGACGGGATGTTCGAACGTGGTGGATATGACGCCGACGGAAGAAAAGAACCCCGTTGGAGTTTCGATGAAGGACGTGTGCTCGATACGAACCGGGGAGCGGGTGGCACCGACGGCACCGTTGGTGTTTTTTATAGGGACGACGCTCGCGGAGAGTGGGGAGAAGATTGTGAGAATATGCGGCGAACGACCGGAAGCGTCGATGGTGACGGTGTTGGTGTCGACGTGTAAGGAAACGCAACACGCGGGCGCGAGAGAGGTGAGAGAGGCGTTTGATTTGTGCGTGAAAGACGTGGAGAGGTTGATTTTAGAGAAAATTGGTGGTAATAGTGATGGTGATACTACTAATAATAACGCGAGCGGAGTTGGAGAAGGAGAGGAACAACAACAGAAACAGGCTGAATCAAAAGAAGAAGAAGACGATTGGGACGAAGATTGGGGCGACGACGACTGGGAAGATAAACAGAAGGAGAAAGCATCTTCGGCGTTGGAAAATACCATTTTAGCAACGGTGTCTCAGAAAGTAGTCATTCAGTTCTTCCCGGGTACGATCGTTGCACCGTTAGGACCTTCGGCGTTTCGATTTCCCACGTCGTCCGCGGTCGGCGAGTTTGCGCTCGATTACTTCGGGTTTGAAAGGACGACGTCATCGGAACTCGATGGTAAAGAAACTTCCATTTCGAAGAATAAGAATAAACAAACCTTCTCGCGCGCACAAAAGCTGTCCATTATTGGCTCGCAACTAGACGCTTTCATCACCCACGGCTTAGGTTTCGATGATGAAGATCGCGTCGATTTCTACGCGCTCGGTCCGATTGCAAAGAATATAGCGCGAGATTGCGTGGATAGGAAAGACCAGAAGATTCCGAACGAAGACGATGAACTCGATACGTTAGCAGTATTAGGCGATAATGCGTACGAAACGATCGATGAAAAGTTGAGACAAAGCAAAAAAACGTGTTGCGTGATGTTGGTGGACCGAGCGATGGATCTCGCGAGCGCCTCCGCGGTATTCACAGATTCCTTCTACGGACGTATCGATGAAGTCGCGTCTACGAACGGAGCGTTTTCTTCGCTCGACGCTGAGAAACAGGTGAGCGACGAGACCGCGCATCGCGCTTTAGAAGAAGAACTGTCGAGGATGTCGTTTCGCGACGCGTGTAGGAAAGTTTCGAGATTACTCTCAGAAGCGGCGAGAAGTGACGGCGTACACGTCGAAAGTGTAATCGCAAACGCAGATGCGCAGACGTCGAATAAAAACGTTAATAATGACATCACGTCCGCGAGGTTACGCGCTCTGCGACAGGCAATATTAGATAGCGTAGGTAGTAGTGATGGTAGTCATAGTCATCAGTGGACGTTACGACTGGCGTCGGTCTGCGCGGCTGCTTTGGAACTAGAAGAAGGATCAGAAACGTCAGATGCAATTGGAAATGTGCGAACGCTCTCGGCGACTGCACACGCATTTGGTTCTTCAGGTGTTGCTGCTGAACTCATCAGTGCTTTATCTGGGAAGAGAAAACAAGTGTGTGGCGTTTCGTGCGCGCGAGCGTTTGCGTACGTGGCTTGCGGCATGACGCTCGCCGGAGAAGCCGTCTCTCGAGAATCCAGCGTAGATGCTGCGATGCATCAAATGGACGTGAGCGATAGCGCATTATTCATGAATGATAATAATGACGGCGAAATATTTACGCGAAAAGATGCAAAAGCAATCGAAGAAGCTTTGAAATGTGCGATTTGTGAATGTGTCTTGAACGGCGACGATAGGAATAGCGAAAACGTCACTTTCCTCGGGAAGGAATTATACGACGCAATCTCCGAAGCTCGAGGGTATAAAAAAGAAGGAGATGAAGATGCATCGCGTGACGAAGGGAAGGAGAAAGAGAAAGAGAAAGAGAAAGAGAAAGAGAGTGATGATGAAGAAGATGGTTGGGGTAACGACGACGACGGTTGGAGCGTGGACGACGACCCTCTTTTAGTACACCCGCCGCCATCGTTAAAGACACCTCGAGTTGAACTTCCGGATGACGTTCGATTATTCCTGGACGATTTTGTTCAAGATAAAGCGCTATTCACGAGTACGTGCGAACTCATAGTCTCTTCTCGTGTCATATGCAGGGAAAAAACTTCAACATCAGGTGAAGGTATGATGAATAACGCCAACGTATCCATTCCGTTGAAGCACTCCCGAGGTTCACTCATCGAGAACGATGGTGCATTCACCTCTCTTGTTGCCGATATCGCATCGCGTGTCGCGTCATCGAACGATACTTCGGGGTGTTGCAAAGATGCCGAACGTATCACGGCATCTGGATCCATCGGAACACTCCTCGCCTCGGCGACGTCCACCGCCGGTGGGTTCGTCAAAGGTTTTGGCTCTGGGCTCGGTAGACTCGCGGGTAACGTGCTCGATAAAGTTTCCAGCACGGTTTCGAACAGTAGAAAACCGAGTGACTGCGATTGTTTCGTTTTATTTGTCGTAGGGGGCGTATTTAAGGATGAAATTATGGCGGCAAAAAATGCATGGAGAGAAAACGGTGGTGAAGCGAGCGGGCGGTTACTCCTAGTCGGCGGCACGAACGTGCTTTCCCATCGCTCAAAGTCGGTTTTTTGAAGTTAAAGCATAGCATAGCCAAATGGTATCATATATAATAACAATATCATATTTCTCTAGATATATCTTCATACGCGCGAATGGCTGCATCCGAGAGTGGGAGCACGAACTCGCTGTTCCACCACGCCATATCGTCCGGTAACCATCCTTTGAATATATCGCCGACATCATCTTGAGATGAACGACCGCCATAGATGCGATCACCGTCAAATTGAATCGGGTTCAAGCCACTGCGCAATCCACCGCGTTCATTTATTCGACCAGAATCGAGCATGAAGTCTAACCAAGCATCGATACCTGGGGACGATGACGGCGCGCTGTTCGGTACGGACGAAGTGTATCCTCCGCCCTCATTCAACACCGGGCGTACAAACACGTCGCAGTGTAAAGCCGTTCCAGACGGTGGAAATACCGGTTTCACCAGCGATGAGCGACGACACAAGGCTAAAACGTCGTCGCTACCACCAAAAGCGACGGATATATCACCGTTTTGTAACGCCCGGAGATACGTTTCGTCATCTGATACCTTGATTTTTGCGCGCAGTCGTCGCAAAGCGTCTCTCTGAGACCGTTCGTTATCGATAGTTTTCGGATTGATTGTATTACGAGGATCGCCCAATTTCAAAGCCGCGGAGAGAACTTCTCTCGGCGCATCCGCACACCCTACGAACGTTTTGTTCCCAAAGCGTGGATCGAAAACGTCCGTCCAATCGGTAATCGCCTCGACGCCTCTGGGAAGTTTATCCGCTCTGTATGCCAGCAATGTTGCCGTAACTCTGTACGGCACCGCGAACAGTCTTCCGTTGGGATCCGTGCTGCGCACAATGTCACCAGTTCTGTAATCGCGAAAACACAAATTCTTATATACATCTGGCAATGCTCGAAACCACCGCTCTTTACCGGTGATCTCAAACGGAAGAATGAGCTTCTCGCGAATCGCCGCTTTCAAATATGCATCGCCGAGCGTAGCTAACGTCGCGGTCGCGGCCGTTTTCGATAGTTTTTTCTTACCTTTCTTATCTCTCTGGTCGCTGCTATTCCTATTTCTGCTATTCTCGCTACTCTCCTCCTCGGCGTAATCGTTTCCGTTCCCTCCTTCTTCTAGTATCGCCCTCCCTCTCCTCAAATCCTGAAACGACTTCGCCAACGACGCCGACGCCGAGTGTTCCAACTTCAACCTCGGCGACGCCTGCGTCTCCTTAAAGTCTTCGAAAACGTTCGGTGGAATCGTCCCTCGCAACACGTTCACTCTCAGCGGAACGTCAAACTTAAACGCTCGCTTCGTCAAGCCCGGCGCCCCCCACTCGATGTCCTGCGGCGTCGCTCCCGCTCTTGCCGGAAAGCAAAAGTACGAGATCGGACTGCTACTACTCGCAACAGCAACGAATGCGGCTGACGATGATGACATCGCCGCCCGCCGACCAATTAATAACGACGACGTCGATGAACGTCCTTTTCCTCCTTCGTCTTCTTTGAGCGCAAAAGCATCGTCATCTCTCGCAGCATTTTTACTCTCAACGTCGTCTGCTCTCCTCCCGTTTTTTACGTCGTCGTCGTCGTGGGAAAACAAAGACGACGGGAAACAAAAACTCTGCGTCGTCGTTCGTCGTTTACGTCGTCTGTTTTGATGAAACACCGCGAGAGGAGGTGAAGACGACAAAGACGAATTTGGCGACGGATGATTGGTATTGGAAACGCCACCAAATGAAACGCCTCGACGTCGCGAAAGCTTAAAAAAAGCTTCACACGACGACGACGACGAAAACGAGATGGACATTTTCTTTGTCTCGGCGAGAGAGACCCTCACCACCACCCCCCACAGTTGTTCGAAAGGAGTTGGGGACTTCCAAAGCGCTTACAAATGGGGAAAATTCTTCGGGAAATCTGTCACAAATCAGGTGCTCAACCTACGCACCTGTTGTTTCATACGCTTCAAACACACTCACATCAGCACACTCAGCACACTCAGCAGTATGACGAGTACGATGTTGTTGTCGCGAGGAACGCAAATGACGGCGACGTTAGCCTCTCATCATCAAAACAATACCTTTAAAAGCGGGAAGTCGTCATCCATCGTCATCCGCCGTCAAGGTTCTGTGTCTTCGTTTACGTCGCAAAAGTTGGCCCGAAAGTCGAGGACGTTGGTTTTGAACGCGTCGTCGTCGTCCTCAGTCGAAAAGCTTCGATTCTTATCTCCCCAGGAAGTGAAGCAAGTGAGAGAGGAGTTTGGGACGCCGGTGTACGTGTACGATTTACAAACGCTGAAAAACCAAGCCACGAGTGCGAAAGCGTTTCCGAACGCGTACGGGTTGACGGTGAGATACGCGATGAAAGCGAGCCCGAACGGGTCGATTTTGAAGACGTTTTTGAACGAAGGGTTACACATCGACGCGAGTTCTGGGTACGAAGTCGAGAGAGCGGTGAAGGCTGGGTTTACGTACGACCAGATTTCGCTCTCGACGCAGGACTTTCCAGATTTCTTCGATCGGCTCGTCGAGAAAGGATTGAAAGTGAACGCGTGTTCGTTGTCGCAGTTGGAGAAGTTCGGGGAGAAGTTTCCAGGGAAAGAAATTGGTTTGCGATTTAACCCTGGGTTAGGAAGCGGTGGGACCGGGAAGACGAACGTCGGTGGACCGTCCTCGTCGTTTGGGATTTGGTACGAGTTGTTACCGAAGTGCCAAGAACTCGTGGCCAAGTATAATTTGAAAGTCGAAAGGATTCACACGCACATCGGGTCTGGAAGCGACCCAGCCGTGTGGCAAAAAGTCAGTGGGATGAGTTTAGATTTGTGCGAAAAGTTCCCGGACGTTGTGTCGTTGAATTTAGGCGGTGGGTATAAAGTTGGACGCATGTCGGGTGAGAAATCGACCGATTTGAGCCTCATCGGCGAACCGGTGAAAGTGGCGTTTCAAGAATTCGCGAAAAGAACCGGACGAGAATTGAAATTAGAAATCGAACCGGGAACTTTTTTACTCGCCAACTCGTGCTCGGTCGTTTCCACCGCTCAAGATATCGTCGAAACCGGCACGAGCGAAGGGCACACGTTCATCAAGCTCGATTGCGGCATGACGGAAGTCCTCCGTCCGTCCTTATACGGCGCGCAGCATCCGTTAATCAACATCACCAGCCAAGGTGAACTCTCATCCAAAACGAAAAAATACGTGGTCGTCGGTCACTGCTGCGAAAGTGGCGACTTGATGACCCCGGCCCCGGATGAGCCGGAAACGATAAGCGAACGCGAATTGGGAGAAATCAACATCGGCGATTTGGTCGTCATCGAAGGTTCCGGCGCGTACTGCGCCGGCATGAGCAGTAAGAACTACAACACCTTCCCGGAAGCGCCAGAGGTGATGAAAACGAGTTCGGGTGAGTTTAAGGTGATTAGAAAGAGGCAAACCGTGGACCAGATTTTGGCCAACGAGGTTATGATTTAATACTTATACTACTACTCCTTTTCTCTCCTTTGCGTTCTGCAAGATATCATCCACGTCGTCATATAAAACTCCATAAAACAACATAAATAACCGCGCAAAAGTACGCGCGTTTGTACACGCTCAACGACACAAAAATCAGAACAAAAAGTAATATCTCATCATGACCTTCTCCTCCATTCTCGCGAGCAGCAATACCAGCGCATTGGCTGCGCGCAGAAAGTACCAAACCGCCGGGGCGATGACTTCTTCCCGAACGCAAAGATTAAGAATGACGACGACGACGAGGATATCAACGAGAAGAACAATACCTTTTGTTCAAAGTTCCTACCAAACTCTCGAACAAACCTTATCGAAAATAAAAGATTTACCACCCTCGGAGCGTCCAGAGGCGCTTCGCATGGCCGAACAACCCGTTAAATCACTCCTGAACGAAATGAAAGAAAACAATACGATTTCCAAGTGGAACTCCTTGGGAAAAATCCAAAGCGAAAACGTCTTCCCGCGAGCGTTTACGGAAGTCGGTCTGACCGACGTGGACGCGAAAATCGGCACCCCGAACAACGATGCGGATTTTAATTTTATCGTCACCGTGACCGTGACGACGTCTCTTCTGGCGGTGATCATTGGGGTGACTTTACCCGGGGATTGGGGCGCGTTTGGGAGTTATCTGATGGGTGGCGTTTCGCTCGTCGTTTTAGCCGTCGGCAGTACGGCGCCTGGTTTACTTAAAGTTGGCGTAGACACCGTTTCGAGACTCAACCCAGAATACATGGAAAGAATCGTCAAACACGAAGCCGCGCATTTCTTGATAGCTTACCTCTCGGGTATTCCCGTATCCAGCTACTCCTTGGGCTTGATGGAGATGCACGTGGAACTCTTGGAGGCAAAAATCGAGAAAAAGTTAGTCGGTAAAGCGGGCGTCATTACCACGGAAGAAATGGAAGCGTTAGCCGTCGTCGCCATGTCTGGCGTCGCCGCCGAGGCGAAATATTTCGAAAAAGTCGCCGGGCAAGAGGCGGACTTGTTCTCGTTGCAAAAAGCGATGAACAAAACGGAACCTAAACTCGGCGCTCAAAAAGAACAATCCGTCACGCGGTGGGCGGTGTACAAGGCGGCGAGAATCATCACCGATAACGAGAAATCGTACGAGCGTTTGTGTCAAGCAATGAAAGAGGGTAAATCAGTCGCCGAGTGCGTTAAAGCTATCGAGAGTGTTTAATGTAGTACATCGACGATGAATAGTATTTTATGTAATAGTATTTCCCCGCAAAACGTCACTAAAAATGACGACAAGAACAATGCGCTCGATGATGACGCCGACGTCCTCGTCCTCAAGATTAGCCCATAAAATCTCCTCACCGTCGTCTTCTTCCTTTTCTCGCAGAAGAGCGTTGCTTTTTGGAGGCACGGCGGCGTTTCTGCGAGCATCGCGCGCTGACGCTTTGGATAACGACGACGACGATTCATCAGACGTTGAGAAAGAAAAACGAGCGCTACAAATCATCCTCGCCAGCACAGAAGACCAGTTAGATTTGAGCCTACCTCGAAACACGAAAGGGTGCGACTTGTACGAGCGGTCAAAACAAGTGAACGACGCCGTGGAGACTTTAATCGGGTTGAAAAGAAACAGAAAGAAAATGAGTTTGTCGACGGGCAAAGCGGATGGCGTGTGGGAGGTGTTTTACGCGCCGCACATCGAACGATTGGGCAGACCGGTAGGGGTGAAAGCAAAACCTTTAAGATACACGATAGAGAAGAATAGAATTGTGAGCGATGTTTCGCTGACGACGAACAAACCGTTCGAGACGCAAAGTTGGTGGTGCGCGAGCGGGAGTTTGAAGGAGTCCAAGGAGAAGGAGGAGGTGTCGTTAAAGTTTACGGACTTTTGGGTGTCGTTGGGGTCAGAGTTACCGACGACGTCTCCAAACGAGACGGGAGAAGCGGACACGTTTGATAAACTGGTTCAGAAATTGGGAACGGTTGGATTCATCGAACAGTTGGGTGCGTTTCCGGTGTTGTATTATAGCGACGACGTGTGCGTCTTTAGATTTCCGCCTTTGCAATCGAACATCGCGGCGAGAAGGGTAGCCAAACTCTCGGATTGGGAGGAAGAGGAACTGGAAGAGGACAATAGCTTAGATACACACCGGAGTTTTCTAAATGCGAGTTAGTTGTTGAGACGAAATTAGAGAGAGAGAGGAGTATTAACGCGCGCTTTATAAAAATCTAATCTATTTCTATTTCCACTCCCGCTTCTTCTTCGCTCCTTCGCGAACGCTCTTGGAAAGCGCGACCAACGCAAATGCTGCGAATCCTAGTTTGAAAGCGACTTCTTTAAACGCCCGTTCCTCCTCCGATCGTTCCGCGACTATCGCTTTCGAAGACGCCTTTCGTTGGTGGCGGTTGCTGGTGGCGGGCCGTTTTCGCTGCTGCTGCGCGTCTCTCCGCCGCCTGAGCCTGTACGATAAAATATTTTGAGCGAAGATGATCGGAGAAAGAAATAAGCGACGCACCATTGTTGTTCGACGTTCATCCGCGGCATTCTTTTCGCTCGCGAGAAGGTCTTTCGCGCTCGTGGCGACCGACGACGGCGATTTCTTATTGCCGGTGGCAGATTTCATGTTCTCTTCCTCCGCCGCTAACAACGCCGACGCGGACGCTTTCTTCTTCGTCTTTAACGCCTTCTTTCTTTCCGCTTCTTTCTTCTTCTTCTTCTCCTCGAAGTCTTTCTCCTTCTCTTCTCGTTTTAGTTCCATTTCTGGCGTGAGCATAGAAGGAACGTCGCACCGCGATTCCCAATCAAACGCGTCCGGGTACTTGAAATACACTCTCCGAAACGCGTCTCTCGTTTCGCCGTCTTTTGCGACGAGATACGCGGTTTTACCACGCCACGGAAGGGAAGGATCAACAACAGCACCATCACCAGTTTGAGGATTCAAACACGCGGATTCAAGCATTTGCGTCAGCGCGTCAACGTCGCCAGTTCGCGAAGCCTTATGGAGTTCAGGTTCCGGAGTCTCCACGATTTTCTTCGCTTTCGCGGCTTGCTCTTGCTTGTATTCTAATTGCTTTTGCATTTCTAAATCTACTTTACTTTTACTCTCCGTCGTCGTTTTCCTCGTTCTTTTCACTTCTTTCTTCTTCTTTTCGACGATTTCAATCCCGGTCGTGGTCACCGCGAGCAACTTCGCGATGGTTCGTTTCGTTTCGTTCAACGTCGGTCGAGCGGTCATAAACGGCGTTTTCCTCACGCGCGGGTCCTTTTTACTCAAAATATTATTATCGAATAACGTCCGCGCGTCTGTTTTTGAAACGGAGATGAATATCCTCGCGGCTTCCTGTTCGTATTTATATGTACGTAATAGCGCGATAACGCGAGAGAGTACATAGTAAGTCGTCAGTTTTTTTCTCAAACGATACAATCGAATAATACGATAGAAGATAAACAAAGATAAGAGTAGTATTTTCTTCCGTCAGAACTCATAATTATACTTCCATCATCGCGAAAGGCGTTCGGAAAGCGAGCTTAATCGCCGCGAAATGTTTCGCCTTAAAAAAAGCGCGCGTTACGTTTAAAACGCGCGCTCTCCGGTGTAGTTTTATCCATCACCCGGAAAAAAAAGTACTCTTCACAAACGACGAGAAAGAAGAAAATAAAATCGAGAAAACGTACGTTCAAATACTCCTCTTTCCAATTCTCCATCGCGTTTGTCACGTCTCTCACCAAAGACATCTCGTTTTGGCGTCGCATGGAACTCCCCGCGCTCTTAATCGTCTTCCCGCCTTGATCCTTCACGCTTTGCCTCCCTCCGGCTTTCGCGCGAACGACGTATCGATGAAACGTTTTCGATTTCAAAACAGACTCGGTCGAAGCGATCGTCGCGTTCGCACTCTGTCCGTGAAACACTTTCCTCGCGTCAAACGCCGCCGCGGCAAAGTGTCCTCCTCTCGCTAAAATAACTACCCACGGCTTTTCTCGATCTTGCCGTAAATTTTGCATCGCCTCGGCCACCGTCTGATTGGCCTCCGCCGATGCCGCGTTCCCTTTAAAGTCCACATCATCCGGTAGCAAAATCGCTCTGTACATCGCGAAACACTTCTTCTCCTCCCCTTCTTCTTGAAACACAATCTTCGCGCCACTCTCGCTCAACGTCTTCGACGTCGCCGCGACTTCGTATTCTTTCTTCTCCTTTCTTTTCATCATCCGCTTCTCTTTCGCTCGAATCGCGTCGTGCATGAAATCACCTTCATTTTCACCCTCACCGCTTGTCGAAACATCATCATCATCACTGCTGTTACTGCTGCTGCTCAAATCATCCTCTCCGCTTCCACTGATGGACTCTTCTCCATCGCTTTCTTTAGTACTTTTCTCCCCCGCTCGCAGGTCAAATTTTTCCTTAAATTCGAGTTCCGAAAGCTCTCGTTTTCCCTCCAGTTGCCGCTTCCGATTATACCGATACAGATCGCTTTTCTTTTCCCGATGCCACTCACGAGCGGACGAGAAACCCAGATCTTTCCACAGGTTCACGTTCCCTCTCCGTTGTTGCTTTTGTTGAGCGATGTTTGCGTTCGCATCATCACCGTCTTCAAAGGGAAGCGTTTGATCTCCTCCGTCAGAATTATTAGGGGAATCGGCGACGAGAATGGTCGCGCTATCGAGCGCGATTTTAGAGATTTTTAGCTCGGTGCTCGAGAGATCAAAGACGTCCATTACGTAGGTGTGTGTTTAGTAATTACTGCTAAGTTTGCAAATCATTTTGTTTTCTATAATCTACCGTGCGTTTGCGCTTCTTTTAATGAGGGATTTGGACGCTTTGAGAAGCAAACAACTCGAAGGGGCAGTCAGTCAGGTCTCGGTCTCGGTCTCATCCAACAAAGCCTTCTCAATCTCCACCAGTAACTCCTCGAACGTCGGCGTAAAGAAATGCCCCCCTTTCGGAAACTCCACATATTTCGCGTCCAAGTGTTTCGCGAACCTTCTCTGCACTTCAATCGGGACCAGATGATCTTTTACGCCGGCGAAGCACACGCGGAACTTTGTATTCTCGCGTATTTTACGGTAGTCCCACGGCTGGTCGAAATAGCCGGATGCTCGCTCCGTCGCATCGCCGAGGTCGTCGTCGTACCCAGCGCAAACGCATATGCCTTTGACTTTGTATTTCTCTGCGTATCGCGCGCACGCGACTGCGCCGGAGCTGTGGCCGATGAGGATGGAATGTTCGTCCGCCGCGAGCTCGTCTCGGACGAACGGGAGCCAGATGGACTGTCGACTGGTGAGAAATTGGGAACAAAAGGTCAGCAAATGCAGGCAACACAGACACTCTCTCAAATCCACGACGCATCATCAATCAAAAAAGAAGCGAATGATACGTGTAATACCATAAGTGTGGATCGGGGAAGTCTCTTAAATCCAGCGTAAACTTCTCGCGCAAGTGTGCATCCGTTCGTAATTTCTGGTCTAACCACCCGTAGAAA
>Ga0209091_10000916_pt1 | contig 27120 bp, 23 predicted proteins | sample ArcticOcean_MG_C_6_FD_187438 | JGI IMG/M metagenome (GOLD analysis project Ga0209091, IMG submission 187438) | Marine microbial communities from western Arctic Ocean - ArcticOcean_MG_CB8_128 (SPAdes) (version 2) | ecosystem: Environmental > Aquatic > Marine > Oceanic | place: Arctic Ocean...
ATTTCTGGAGGCGACATGGGTCTAACCAAAGGCTCACCAGAACACGGCCAATGTGTTCTGAAGCTAATGGACTCCGTGATGTCAGAAGAAGGCTAGCGAGAAGAGGTGTGTGGGCCCTAGTAGCAGCCTCTGGGGTCAAACAAGAGATAACGTAACCTGTTTTAAATAGGTTTTTATTCTCTTATAACGCTGAAGAACGCGTGTAGACGGGCGTTACCAACTGTCTACCCTGCTATTTTTAAAATGAGCTTCTTGTGTGTGTCAGGGAGTACGTAACAATATTGATGGAGGCTTTGCGGCCCCCCGGGGGGTCACTTAAAGCAGCGATAAATGTTGGTAACGGTAGCCAAAACGTATGTTTTGTAGGACAGAATGTAGGGCAGAGGGATGTTTCAGTACAGCCTAACCTGCTGTAGGCCTTATTTTTATTGGTCGGGACGACAGGATTTGAACCTGTGACCACCACACCCCCAGTGTGGTGCGCTACCAGACTGCGCTACGCCCCGGATCAGAGGGGCGCTATTGTACTTGATTCGGTCAGGATTGAAATGGTGTTGGCTTTTTGGTTAGTAGGTAATGAAGTCAGGAACAGAAGAACTAGCTCTTGCTGCCTGTTTGACTGTTTGGTTCGCTTCCCCAGCTCCTTTGTCTGAAGATGGGCGGGAGCCAAAAAAATTAGTGAGGGCGGTTTAGCGGTTGGACTTTTAGTTTCAATGGGGACTTGTGGCTTGGACGAAAGCACGCGGTTTGGTTAAGGAAAGATCCCTCGGCTGCGCTCGGGATGACCGTTCGGGTCAGATTTCTCCGCTACGGTCGAAATGACCGAGGTGCTACGGTCGAAATCACGGGGTGCCTTGGACGAAATGACGGAGGTGCCTTGGTCGAAATGACAGGTGGGCTTTGGTCGATAACGGGGTTAGCTTGAGGGGGAGATCCCTCGGCTATGCTCGGGATTCAAGAAATTTCTAGGACTTCAGAACGACTAGCACGTCTTCCAATTCAGAAATCATCTGATGGATTAGTTGCTTGTACTGGGTGCTGTCTTCTTTCTGTTCTTCGCCCGATAAGCGCTGACGCGCTCCTCCGATCGTAAAGCCCTGATCGTAAAGCAGTGACCTTATCTGGCGGATCATCAGGACGTCCTGGCGTTGGTAATATCGCCTGTTGCCACGTCTTTTTACGGGTTTTAACTGCGGAAATTCCTGTTCCCAGTAGCGCAAAACATGGGGTTTTACTGCACAAAGGCCACTGACTTCACCGATGGTGAAATAGCGCTTTCCAGGTATGGGTGGGAGTTCAGCGTTATGATCTGGGTCCAGCATACGCCTCTACTCTCGCTTTAAGTTTCTGTCCGGGTCTGAATGTCACTACCCGACGCGCGGTAATGGGGATTTCTTCACCTGTTTTTGGGTTGCGACCGGGCCGCTGGCTCTTGTCTCTTAGATCAAAGTTGCCAAAGCCGGATAACTTTACCTGCTCGTTGTTTTCAAGTGACGAACGCACTTCTTCAAAGAAGAGTTCAACAACTTCTTTTGCTTCGCGCTTGTTTAGGCCCAGCTCTTCAAACAGCTTTTCAGCCATTTCAGCCTTGGTTAAAGCAGCCATGTTTCAATTCCTTAAGCTGGCTCCAAACTGTGCTTCAAGGGAAGTCACAATTTTGTCCACCGAATCGTTGATCTCATCATCCGTAAGAGTGCGGGAAGTGTGCTGGAAGGTCAAGCCTATTGCCAGACTTTTCCTATTAGGATCAATACCCTTGCCCTGATATACGTCAAACAACTTTAGGTTCTGCAAGGTATCAGTGGCAGCTACTGTTATACACTGCCTAAGTTCAGCGGCGGTGGCGCCCTGATCAACAATCACCGCAATATCCCGTCGTACCTCGGGAAAACGCGACATTGGCTCACTGTGGGCTAGCTTTTTGGCGATAACAGCGTCAACTGTCAGTTCAAAAAGGAATATTGGGAAGCGAATATCCAGCTGCTGCTGAATTCTGGGATCCAAAAGCCCGACATACCCGACGGTTTCACCGTCTTTTTGAATAGCAGCGGATTGGCCTGAGTGCAGCGCGGGATGGGACTGGGCAACGAATTCAAAGGTTCCAGCCTGACCCGTCAGCGCAAGAATGCTCTCGATATCGCCCTTAACATCAAAAAAATCAACGAGCTGTGGGTCATTGGACCAGTTTTCGTCCTGTCTGGGGCCACAGACAACACCAGCCAGCTTTTTAAGCTGTGAGATGTTATCGAAAGCCAGGCCAGCCTGGTTGGGTAGCTGGCTGAAACACAACCCGCTTTCAAACAGCCTGACCCGAGTTTGCTGTCGGTTCACGTTGTATATCAATGACTTAACTAATCCTGGCCAGATCGAAGTCCGCATTACACTCATTTCAGCAGACAGCGGGTTTGCCAGCGTTATAGGCGTCTGCTCAGGGTCCAGGGCCGCCTGCATGGCGGTATCGACGAACGAGTAGGTAATGGCCTCAAAATACCCGCGACCAACCAGGTGATCGCGTATCCGATTCAGCGATAATTCTGTTTCAGCCTTTTTAGACATGCTCAGACTGGCGACAGGTGTCCTTGTTGGCAGGTTGTTGTAGCCATAGACTCTGGATATCTCTTCAATCAAATCAGACTCAATGGCGATGTCGAAGCGATGTGAGGGAGCACTCACTATCCATATATGCTCGCTATTATCATCAGTTGTGCTCGCCGGGAAGTTCAGCCGGGAAAAAATGTCGTCTATCACGCGGTTATCGATGTCGACCCCAAGCACCCTGGATACTCGAGACGCCCGCAGTTCTATTGTTTTCTCTGTCGGCAAGTTCGATGAGTCAACCGTTTCTGTCACCGGCCCTGCTTGCCCACCCGAGATCTGGATCAGTAGTTGGGTGGCACGTTCAATCGCACGCTTCTGTCCCTGCCAGTCGACACCACGCTCAAATCGGTGCCCAGCATCGGTGTTCATCCCATAGGAGCGGGCTCGGCCTGCGATTGCGGTTGGCGCGAAAAAGGCGCTTTCCAGGAAGATATCTTTTGTTTCATTAGTAACCGACGTGCTAAGCCCGCCCATCACACCGGCAAGACCTATAGGCCCGGACCCGTCTGTAATCAGTAACGTATCCGCCAGTGTTTCAACTTCACTGCCATCCAGCAGGGTGACTTTCTCGCCTGCTGTTGCTTGCCGGACAACAATCTTGTCCTTTAGCTTGGCGTGATCATACGCGTGCAGCGGCTGACCCAACTCCAGCATGACGTAGTTGGTCACATCCACAACCGGGTCTATGGACCGCAGCCCTGACCGGCGAAGCTTTTCTTTCATCCAGAGCGGCGATTGTGCGCTCTGGTCAATGTCGCGCACAATCCGTCCAACGAACCGCGAACAGGCCGCACCTGCGTTAAGTTCAACCGGGAAAGTGTCTTCGATTGACGGTTCGACCTTCTGCAGATCGATTTCATTCACATCAAGCTGATTCATCAACCCTGTTTCCCGAGCCAGCCCAATCATGCTCAGGCAGTCGCTACGGTTGGGGGTTAAATCCAGGTCAATGATCGAATCGTCAAGATTCAAGTAATCGATAATATCGTCGCCAACAGGTGCATCAAGGGGAAGCTCCATCAACCCTTCATGGTCTTCGCTTAGGCCCAGCTCCCTTTCTGAGCAGAGCATGCCGTGGGATTCAACCCCACGCAATTTGGCCTTCTTGATTTTCAGGTCAGGGAATTTTGCGCCAACAAGCGCAAAAGGGACTTTGATACCGGCGCGTGCATTGGGTGCACCACAGACAACCTGATGTTCTTCGGTGCCGCTGCTGACCCGGCAAACAACGAGTTTGTCTGCATCCGGGTGTCGACTGGTTTCGAGTATTTCACCGACGACCACCTTGTTGAACGCTGCTGCTACCGGGTCGAAGCCATCGACTTCAAGGCCCGCCATGGTTAGCTGGTCAACCAGGGCCTGCGTTGACAGGTTCGGGTTAACGAATTCTCTTAGCCAGTCTTCGGAAAATTTCATTTGGTTATTCTCTATCCAGGTTCGAGATCTCTCCACTTCGCAGCTGCGCTGCTCCGGTCGAGATGACGTAGTGTTTTTTGTACGCCCTACTTACTTCGGTCGAGATGACGTCGTATTTTTTGTACGCCTTACTTACTTCAGTCGAGATGACGGGATCCACCTGCCGCCTCGCTCGAAACGATGATTTATCTAAACTGTTTTAGGAAGCGCAGGTCGTTATCCAGGTAGTGACGCAGGTCATCAACGCTGTATCTCAGCATCGCTAACCGGTCCGGACCCATGCCAAACGCGAAGGCCGTGTATTTTTCCGAATCGATACCCGAGTATTCCAGAACTCGCGGGTGAACCATGCCCGATCCCATGACCTCTAACCAGCCCGTCTGACTGCAGACACGACAACCTGCGCCTTCACAATGGACACACTGGACGTCAACTTCCGCCGACGGCTCTGTAAAGGGGAAGTAGGATGGTCTGAAACGTACTTCTAGGTCATCTTTTTCAAAAAAGACCCGCAGGAACTCCACGACCGTGCCTTTCAGATCTGCAAAGCTGATGTTCTCGTCAACAACGAGTCCTTCAACCTGATGAAACATAGGCAGATGAGAGGGATCAGGTGGGTCGACCCGATAAACCCGGCCAGGGCAGATGATGCGTATCGGCGGCTTTGTCGTTTCCATCACACGCACCTGAACCGGCGATGTGTGGGTTCGCAATAACAATTCGGGATTGAAATAGAAAGTATCGTGCATCGCTCGCGCAGGGTGATGCTCGGGTAAATTGAGTGCCTCGAAGTTGTGGTAGTCGTCCTCAATTTCAGGCCCTTCTACCACTTCGTAACCGACGCCAATGAAAAAGTCTTCCATCCTGCGAAGCACCTGGGTGACAGGATGCAGCGCACCAATATCATTGTTTCTGCCAGGCAAAGAGACATCGATGGTCTCTGAAGCGAGTTGCGCATCAATCGCCGCATTATCAAGATCAGCCTTACGAGCAGAAATAGCCTCCTGCAGCGCCTCTTTGGCCGAGTTGATCTCTGCGCCTGCCGCTGGCCGCTCTTCATGCGATAACTTGCCGAGCCCTTTTAAGAGTCCGGTCAGCTCACCCTTTTTACCAAGATATTTAACCCGTACGTCATCCAGCGCGGAAGAATCGCCAGCACTGGCGACCGCACTTAGAGCAGTACTTAGAATGTCTTCAAGATCTGACACTTGCGACCTCCCTGACTAAAAAGAAAGATCCCTCGGCTTCGCTCGGGATTCAAGAAGCTCTAGAGCTTTTTGCTTTGCAAAAAGCCAAGAGTTTCTTGAACTTACGCAGCCTGCAGGGCTTCTTTGGCTTTCTCAGCGAGCGCGACAAACGCCTCTTTCTCATTGACGGCAAGGTCAGCCAGAACACGACGATCGATTTCGATGTTCTGCTTTTTAAGGCCATCAATCATTCGGCTATAAGACAGGCCGCATTCCCTGGCCGCAGCATTAATACGCTGGATCCAGAGTCCACGGAACATTCTTTTCTTAACCTTGCGATCTCGATAGGCATATTGACCGGCTTTAGTAACCGCCTGCTTGGCAACACGATAGACACGCGAACGCGCTCCGTAATAACCTTTGGCAGCTTTTAATACTTTCTTGTGTCGACGATGTGCCGTGACACCTCTTTTTACTCTAGGCATTTTTAATCTCCAAGCAAACGTTTAACTAACGGGATGTCCGCCGGCGCGATTTGTTTCATATTTCGCAAATGACGTTTACGCTTGGTAGCCTTTTTGGTCAGGATGTGACTCCTGAAAGACTGACGGTGCTTATAACCACCTTTACCGGTTTTTTTAAACCGCTTGGCCGCACCACTACTGGTTTTCATTTTGGGCATTTTCATACTCCGCATTCAAAATTAAGTCTTATGGTCTCACCGCTGCAAACCAACAACGGGACCGCTCGTGGCAAGAAAGAAACGGCAAAAGCTATCACGCCCTGTTCCAGACCCCTCAATTTCTCTCAGGACATGGACACGGTGAAATGTCTTTTAGCCGGTTGAGTTAGGCTTGTGCAGATACCTCTGCCGCGCCACCCTTCTTCTTGCCGTTTGGGGCTAACACCATGGTCAGTTGTCTGCCTTCCATTTTCGGAAACATCTCAACTGCACCTATATCCGCAAGATCAGTTTCAATCCGCTTCAATAACTCCATGCCCAGTTCCTGGTGCGCCATTTCACGACCGCGAAAACGCAGCGTAACTTTGGCTTTATCCCCATCATTAAGGAAACGTGACAGGTTGCGTAGTTTTACCTGGTAGTCTCCTTCATCCGTTCCTGGGCGGAACTTCATTTCTTTTACCTGTGTGCGACGTTGCTTTTTCTTCGCAGCAGCCTTGTCTTTTTTGGCCTCGAATACATGCTTGCCGTAGTCTAGTATCTTGCAAACTACCGGGTTAGCTTGAGGTGCAATTTCCACAAGATCCAACTTCGCATCTTGTGCCGCCGCCAGCGCCTGGGCGATTGGAACTACACCAACCTGTTCCCCGTCTGCGCCAATGAGTCGTACCTGTGGTACGTCAATTTCCTCGTTAATTCGTGACTTCTTAGAACTTTCTTTAATGGATCAATCTCCGTCTAGGCTTGGTAAGGTCGGCGATTATAGCAAAATCACGCCGTACGTCCCTTTTTTTCTACACTTTTTGTTAATAACCCAGAAAACTCGCTAATTGACATCGAACCGAGGTCATCTCCGTTCCTGGCGCGAACCGCTACCTGGCCATTTTCAACCTCGCGGTCGCCTACCACCAGCAAATAAGGTACTTTCTGGATCGTATGTTCCCGGATCTTGAAGCCAATCTTTTCGTTTCGAAGGTCAGAATCAACCCTAAACCCGTTATTTTTCAACGTGTTAACAACTTCTTTGACGTAACCGGACTGGCTATCGGTAATATTCAGCACAACTGCCTGGGTGGGCGCCAGCCAGGCAGGAAATTCACCAGCATAGTGTTCAATCAGGATGCCAATAAATCGCTCAAAGGAGCCCAACATGGCCCGATGGAGCATCACCGGAGCCTGGCGGCTGCCATCTTCAGCAACAAACTGTGCATCAAGGCGGCCTGGTGTGGAGAAATCGACCTGCATAGTGCCACATTGCCAGACCCGGCCAAGGCAATCTTTCAACGAAAATTCAATCTTAGGACCATAAAATGCGCCCTCTCCCGGCTGATATTCCCAGTCCAGGCTCGCTGCATCGAGCGCCAGTGCCAAGGCAGCCTCCGACTTATCCCATATCTGGTCACTGCCAACCCGCTTTTCAGGCCGGGTTGAAAGCTTGATGATCATCTCGTCAAAACCAAAGTCGTGGTAAACCGCGGTCAGCACTTCTATAAAGGTAGCGACTTCTTCCTGGATCTGGTGCTCGGCACAAAAGATATGTGCATCATCCTGTACAAAACCCCTGACCCGCATGATGCCCTGCAGGGTGCCAGAAGGTTCGTTCCGGTGACAGGAGCCAAATTCGGCCAGCCGAATGGGCAGTTCGCGGTAGCTCTTCAGTCCCTGATTAAAGACCTGCACGTGACACGGGCAGTTCATCGGCTTGATAGCATAAAGCCGGTTATCCGTCTGGACACTGAACATGTCATCGCCAAACTTGTCAGCGTGACCTGACTTCTCCCAGAGAGACATGTCGACCAACTGGGGCGTTTTTATTTCCTGGTAACCATGGTCATTTTGAACATCGCGGATGTATTGCTCAATGATCTGCCAAACCTGCCAGCCTTTTGGGTGCCAGAACACCATGCCGGGTGCTTCTTCCTGGGTATGAAACAGATCGTGTTTCTTGCCTAGCTTTCGATGGTCCCGCTTTTCCGCTTCTTCCAACAGGCGCAGATGATTTTTAAGCGCCTTCTTGTCTGCCCACGCAGTACCGTAAATCCGCTGGAGCATTTCATTATTTGAATCGCCGCGCCAGTAGGCACCGGCCACCTTGGTTAGCTTGAACGCGCCGGTTTTAGCTGTGCTGGGAATATGCGGACCGCGGCACAGGTCCATAAAGTCGCCCTGCGTATAGAACGATAAGTCTTCATCGGACGGGATACTTTCCAGGATCTCTGCCTTGTACTTTTCACCCATGCCTTCAAACAGGGTGACCGCATCGTCTCGTGACATCACAGAACGCTCTACGGTGAGATCCTGCTTGGCGATGTCGCTCATTTTCTTTTCGATCGCTGCAAGGTCTTCCGGCGTGAACGGGCGTTCGTAGGCAAAGTCGTAGAAGAAGCCATCATCAATCACAGGGCCGATCGTCACCTGCGCAGATGGAAAGAGCTGCTGCACGGCCTGAGCCATCAAATGGGCGCAGGAATGTCGAATAACCTCGAGCCCCTCATCATCCCTGTTGGTGATGATTGCTAGCTGAGCATCAGCTTCAATAACGTGTGAAGTATCAACAAGTTCGCCGTCGACTCGACCAGCTAGCGCGGCTTTGGCCAGACCCGCACCGATAGATTCGGCAACCTGGTGAACGGAAACTGGGAAATCGAACGGCTTTTCAGAGCCATCAGGCAAAGTAATAACTGGCATATAGTCCTCGCTTTCAGTGGTGACCTGTACCAGGGGCCACATGATTTTAGCTGATTCACAAAAGCCGCAAAGCGGGTTTTGTGAATGGCGCAGAATAATCTTCTTTTTGGGTCAGTCTTTACCGGCTCAAAAATAAAATTATAGGCGCCGAATTTTCAAGTTCGCGAACCGCAGTCTCGTCTAAACCTCTCTCGAGCTTCAGAAACCTTGCCTCTCGCTATAGATTTTTTGTGATAACTATCACAGAACACACATAATTTGCTTAGCAAATTTTGTGTGTTTGGTCTCGAGAATCGGAAACCTTGCCTCTCGCTATAGATTTTTTGTGATAACTATCACAAAAACATCTAGAGCTGCCGGCACACACATAATTTGCTTAGCAAATTTTGTGTGTTTGGTAGGAATGGTCGGATTCGAACCGACGACCCTCGCCTTGTCGAGGCGATGCTCTAACCAACTGAGCTACATTCCTATTGTTTTGCATTTCCCGCAACGGTATTCGAACGAATGAACCTTCGAAGCAGGGTCTTCTTCCATAGGAGAAGGGCGCGTAATTTAACAACTAGATGGTCGTGCTTCAAGGGTAGTGAGCCCGGAAGCACAGGAAAAGCCTCTTAAAACCCCTTAAGGACCTGGAATATTCCTAGGATCGGACGAACTGCTGGCGCAATTCCTCAATCTGGTCGCGCGTCTGAGCCGCCTCTTCAAATTGCAGCTCCTTAGCGTGATTAAACATCTGCTTTTCCAGCTCAACGATCTGCTTTTCCAGATCACCCGTGCTCAGGACGGCACCACCACGGTACTTGCCTTTACCCTCTGCGACTTTCGCACGGCCAGGCACATGGCGGGCGCCTTCAAGAATGTCCATGACATTTCTTTTGATGCTGACCGGGATGATGTTGTTCGCCTTGTTGTGCGCCAGTTGCTTATCGCGCCTGCGATCGGTTTCATCGATAGCCCTCCGCATGGAGCCGGTTATGCGATCCGCGTACAGGATGGCCTTGCCGTTCAGGTTCCTCGCCGCTCGGCCAATGGTTTGAATCAGCGACCTGTCAGACCTCAGGAAACCTTCCTTGTCCGCATCCAGTATCGCCACCAGTGATACTTCCGGCATATCCAGGCCCTCGCGCAGCAGGTTGATGCCGACGATAACGTCAAACAATCCGGCGCGATAATCCCTGATGATTTCAACTCGCTCTACGGTATCAATGTCTGAATGAAGGTAACGGACCTTAATTCCATTTTCATCCAGGTAATCTGTCAGGTCTTCGGCCATTCGTTTGGTCAGCGTGGTAATCAGGACCCGTTCCTTTATCTTGGTACGCTTCCTGATTTCTGACAACACGTCATCCACCTGGCTCTGGGCAGGTCGTACTTCCAATATCGGGTCTACCAGGCCGGTCGGGCGAACCAACTGGTCAACCACCTGGCCTGACTTTTCGCGCTCATAGGGGCCGGGCGTTGCCGACACAAATATTGCCTGGGGTGCACGCGCTTCCCATTCGTCAAACCGCATGGGCCGGTTATCCAGTGCAGACGGCAGCCGGAAGCCGAAGTCCACCAGTGTTTGCTTGCGCGACCGGTCACCCTTATACATAGCGCCAATCTGGGGTACGCCGACATGGGATTCATCAAGGATCAACAGTGCCTTGTCAGGCAGGTAGTCATAGAGTGTGGGCGGCGCCTCACCGGAAGCCCGTCCCGACAAATACCGGGAATAGTTCTCAATACCATTGCAATAACCCAGCTCTTTGATCATCTCCAGGTCAAAGCGGGTTCGTTGTTCAAGTCGTTGCGCTTCTACCAGCTTGTTGTTGTCCTTGAGGTATTTCAGTCGATCGTTGAGCTCGTCACGGATACTATCCAGTGCATTATCAATGGTCTCGCGAGGTGTTACATAATGCGACTTCGGAAAAATTGTCACTCTTGGCACTTTGCGCAGTACTTCGCCGGTCAACGGGTCGAAAAAAGACAACTGCTCAATCTCATCATCAAATAGCTCTACGCGAACCGCTTCTTTTTCCGATTCCGCAGGAAAAATATCAATAACGTCGCCGCGCACCCGGTAGGTCGAGCGACGAAGTTCCGTCTCATTTCTCGCGTACTGAAGCTCAGCCAGTCGACGCAGCAACCACCGCTGGTCTACCTTGTCACCGCGATCCAAATGCATGACCATTTTAAGATAGGCGCCAGGATCTCCTAGACCGTATATAGCGGACACAGAAGCAATCACAATGGCATCCTTCTTTTCCAGCAACGCCTTGGTTGCAGACAATCTCATCTGCTCGATGTGCTCATTAATGGCCGCGTCTTTTTCAATGTAGGTATCTGACGAAGGAACGTAGGCCTCTGGCTGGTAGTAGTCGTAGTAAGAGACGAAGTATTCCACCGAGTTATTGGGGAAGAATTCCTTGAACTCACCGTAGAGCTGCGCCGCCAAGGTTTTGTTGGGCGCCATGATTAGCGTTGGTCGCTGCAGCCGCTCTATCACATTGGCGATCGTGAAGGTCTTACCCGAGCCGGTGACGCCAAGCAGCGTCTGATAGGCCAGACCTGATTCAATACCATCCAGCAGCTTTTCTATGGCTGCAGGCTGGTCACCAGCTGGCTTGTAGTCTGAGACGACTTGGAATTGACCGGACTTCATCATGTACCTCTTCTGCGAGGCGACATGATAACCCAGTTAGTGTCACTCTGAAGGCACTGTCCTGCTCATTACTGACAACCTCCGGCATTTAGATGACACCAGGGGTTATCTCACCAGATCTCAGTATTAACGAAAGGGTTATCTCACCAGATCTCAGCATTAACGAAAGGGTTATCTCAGCACATCGCAGTATTGACGAAGAAGTGCCCTGTCTTTACAATGCGCGCCTGCACGTATTCCCCGATAGCTCAGTTGGTAGAGCAAATGACTGTTAATCATTGGGTCCCTGGTTCGAGCCCAGGTCGGGGAGCCATATCGAAGAAACCGCCTCACAGGCGGGTTTTTTCACTCGCAATACCTGCTTGCCCCGCGCTACAGCAGGGCAGAGCCATTCATAAAACACATTTCCCGAGAATCTGTCGCCAGTATTAGGGTAAAATACTGTCTTTCTGAAGGAGCGAGAGTATGAAAACTAGAAGAGAATTTTTAGCAGCAACGGGAGGCCTCGCGCTAATAACCCTAATCAGCAAGACAGTGATAGCTGCTGAAAAAGTGCCATTAGATGACCCGGCAGCCAAGGCGTTGAAATATGTAGAAGACGCATCACTGGCAAGCGGGAAGGTTGACAAGATGGGTGTCGCAGGCGCAGACCAGTTGTGCTCGAATTGTCGATTCTATACTGCGCCAAACGATGAGTGGGGGCCGTGTCTTCTTTTTCAGAACAGATTGGTTGCCGGCAATGGTTGGTGTACCGGTTGGGTGCCATCCTAATTAGATAACCGGCACCGGAAGGTGCCGGAATTCCTTTTTTTCAATCTGAATTTAGCAGTGTTCCACGAGTTGTAAACGATCAATTGTCGCTGTTACAATCTAGTTAACGTGTCAGTTATATGAAGTATCATTCTGTTATTCGATTGACGATTTACGGAATGAGTTAGTTGTATGACACTCCATTTCGTTAATTCGAGCAGATTGGAGATAAAATGAAGACGCTAAGGCATTATTTTATTAGTGATGATCTTGATGACCTGGATCTGCTGGAAGACCAGTTAGAACATGCCGGGATAGATAGCCCCAGAATTCATGTCTTAAGCAACGACTCGGTTGGCGTCGCCAATCACATACATTTGCATGCCGTTCAATCCATTTTTACCCGTGATGTCGTACATTGCGCCATAGTGGGTGCGATGATCGGTTTACTCGGTGTCTGCCTGGTATTTGGTGTGACTTACGTTCTGGACCTACCCGACGCTATAATTGGTTGGACACCCTATATTTTCCTGTCCATTGTTGTGCTGGGTTTTTGCACCTGGGAAGGTGGCTTCGTGGGTATGCAGAAAACAAACTATCATTACAAACAATTTGAATCAGCTCTGGAAGATGGCAAACATGTTTTCATCGTTGATCTGGACCCGAATCAGGAAAGTAGCCTGACAACCGCCCTCCAAGATCATCCCAAACTTCTTGAAGCAGCAACAGAAGTGGGTAGTCCGCACTGGATATTGGCATCGCTACATTGGTTGACTGCTTTTATTGATCGAAACCTGTTCAGTAGTGCTCAGCAAAAAACGCATTTGAGCCAGGGAACCTCTGATTAAGAGGATGTTTTGTCAGGGCAAGGAAGAGACGCACGGGGGAAACCTGTTAACAGGTTGTAAGTTACCAAATTTCTGAGTAGCCGTCTGACGCCGTACTGGCGAAAATAGACCTTAATCATAGGTTCCCTAGATCGAATAGGCCAGGTAAACATGGTCGATGAGAAGGCAGATAAAAAGCATCATCAGGTAAAAAATTGAATACCTGAATGTTTTGATAGCCGCCCCATCGTGGTCCAAAAGAAGTCGTATTGACCAAACAATAAATACGAAACCGAGTGCCAGTGCGCTCAGCAAATAGAAAACTCCACTCATACCAATCATAAACGGAATGACCGTCACACCTGCCAATAACAAGGTGTAACCGAGGATGTAATATTTGGTGACGCGTTCCCCGTGCGTAACCGGCAACATGGGAATATTCACCTTGGCATATTCTTCTTTGCGGTCAAGCGCAAGGGCCCAAAAATGTGGGGGGGTCCATGTGAAGATGATCATGACGAGCAATACACCGCCAGCATCAATCTGATTGGTAACGGCAGTCCAGCCAAACAGTGGCGGCGCTGCGCCGAACAATCCACCAATAACAATATTCTGCGGAGTTGCGCGTTTTAAGTAAGCTGAGTAGATAATCCCGTAACCAATCCAGGACCCCAGGTTCAGCCAGGCAGTCAGCGGATTGACCAACAATGCAAGAATCGACATGCCAGCGATCCCCGTGACCGCGGAAAATAAGATTCCCGATTTGACACTGACTCGTCCCTGAGCAATCGGCCGCTGCGCGGTTCTTGCCATATTGATATCGATTTGTGCATCGATGATGTGATTGACGCTGGCAGCTGAACCAGCGACCAGTGCTATACCGAGATTAGTGAAAAGTAATAAGTCAAAGGCGACAAGCGAGTCAGTGGCGAGAAACATTCCAACCGTTGCACAAAGGAGCATCAGCAGAACTACACGCGGCTTACAAAGCTCCAGGTAGTCCCGCCAGGAACTAGCGGACAAGTCATTAGCACTGCTCGCTTGCAGATCCTGGTTGGGCATCAAAGTTTATTGCGAGAAGAACAATAGACGGGTGAAAAAAGTGTACTCTGCCTCAATTGCCATCAGAGCAATCAACACCAGTAGGCATAGCGGTGGGCAAAGTATCGCGTAGGCCAGAGCAAGCCGCTCCCAGGCCATATGCATGAAGATCGCAACGATGAATCCCGCTTTTAAAAACATGAAGGTAAGAATCAGCCCCCATCTGAGGTAGCTCTCAAACCCCATAATATCAACCATATACGATAGAGTACTCAGCACAAACAATAGAATCCAGATCTTCAAGTAGATGCTTATTGGGTGCTGTTGACCTTCTGCTGTTGCTTCCATGGACGTCACCAAAGATAAAAGAACGCGAAAATAAAGACCCAGACCAGGTCAACGAAATGCCAATACAGGCCAGCTATCTCGACTGCTTCGTAATTGTTTGACTTGTCATAGTCTCCCCGATAAACCTTGCGGGCGATAATACTGAGATAAATCACCCCCCCAGTGACATGCAGACCGTGAAAACCGGTGATCATGAAAAAGCAGGCGCCAAATTGCTCTGCGCCCATGGGATTCCCCCAGGGACGGACACCTTCTTCAATCAGTTTTGTCCACTCGAACGCCTGCATTCCAACGAAACTTACGCCAAATGCCGCTGTTGCAAGCGTCAATATCGCAGTTTTAACCCGATCTTTGCGATAGCCAAAGTTGACTGCCATCGCCATCGTGCCGCTGCTGGTAATCAGGATAAAAGTCATGATGGCAATTAGAATCAATGGCATGTGATTGCCAAAGATCGTCAGCGCGAATACTTCGCTCGGGTTGGGCCAAGGTACCGTTGTCGACATCCTGACATTCATATAGGACGTCAAAAAGCAGCTGAAAATAAATGTGTCACTGAGCAGGAAAATCCACATCATGGCTTTCCCCCAGGGAACCTGGAAAGCTTCTTTATCTGCGGACCAATCATCGACGATACCAGGCATGCCCTCTGCTAATACCGCCCCTGTAGTACTCCCAATATCACTCATGTCGAAATCCCTTGTTTTAGAGAAGAGCTATGTGGACAACAGCATCCCAAATAATACAATCCATACACCCAGCAGATAGTGCCAATAGGTCCTGCAGAGTTCCACGCTCAGTCGAACTTCCTCGAGCTCAACACCCGCCAATACCCGCAGTGTTGTTCTTAACCAGACCCACAAGCCGCCCAGCAGGTGTAATGCGTGCAAACCGGTGAAAACATAAAAGAACGCGTTGGCGGGATTCGAATTGAGGTAATACCCCGCATCGTTGAGCTCTCCCCAGGCCATTAACTGTCCATAAATAAAAGCAAAAGTGAACAACCCCGTCGCGAAGAGTGAGACCTGAACCGCGCGAAGATTTTTTGAAGCAGCTGCCCTTGAACACCAATGAATAGCGCCACTACCCAGAACCAATAGCCCGGTGTTAATCCAGAGCACCTCTGGTTTCATTACCGGACTCCAATCAGGCAACTCCATGCGCAAAAAATAGGCACTGATGAACAAGGCGAAAACGCTGGTAACGACTGCGAGGAAAAACGTAAGGCCGACTTTGGCTGCCGATGAAATCCTACCGATCTCTTCTCGTGTATCTACTTCTGGCCCCACGTCGTCCCATGGTTTCTCAAGGACACGCTGGCGCCAAAGCCACCAATAAGCGAAGCCGACCATCGCAAAAATAAACAGGACTATAGTGATCATCGTTAACTCGCCGCCATCTTCACTTCAGATTCGGGCACATCTTGAGGAATAAAATCATCAACCGCTCCAGGGACACTGTAGTCATATGCCCAACGGTGTACGGTTGGCAATTCTGGTCCCCAGTTGCCGTGACTAGGCGGAGTATCCGGCGTCCGCCATTCGAGTGTTGTAGCACCCCAAGGGTTTGATCCGGATGGTTTCCCCTTAAACAGGCTCCATATCATGTTATAGAAGAATATAAGCTGTACGACTGCAACAAATAGCGCCGATATAGTGATGGCGGTGTTTAAATCCAGCGCTGATTGGGGAATAAAATCGATCCCTTCATACGCGAAATAACGTCTGGGAACCCCCAAAAAGCCAAGATAGTGCATTGGCAGGTAGATCGAATAGGTACCGAGAAAGGTCAGCCAGAAATGAACTTTACCGAGCGTGTGATTAAACATCTTGCCGGTGATTTTGGGATACCAATGATAGATCGCACCAAAGACAACCAATATCGGAGACACGCCCATCACCATATGAAAGTGGGCAACGACAAAGTAGGTGTCTGACAAGGGCAAATCGACCACAACGTTACCCAGGAAAATCCCGGTTAAGCCGCCATGTATAAAGGTGAAAATAAATCCAATGGCGAACAACATCGGGGTATTCAGGTGAATATTTCCACGCCACAACGTGAGTACCCAGTTGTAAACCTTGATGGCGGTTGGCACTGCAATGATCAGCGTCGTGGTGGCGAAAAAGAAACCGAAATAAGGATTCATGCCGCTCACGTACATGTGATGCGCCCAGACCACGAAGCTTAATCCACCAATGCCGACAATAGCCCAGACCATCATCCGATAGCCGAAGATATTCTTTCTTGCGTGCGTACTCAACAGGTCTGAAACGATGCCAAATGCCGGCAGCGCCACAATGTAGACTTCCGGATGGCCGAAGAACCAGAACAGATGCTGGAATAGAACAGGGCTGCCTCCAGCATAGTCAGTTTGCTCGCCCATGGAGACCATCGCTGGCATAAAGAAGCTGGTACCAAGTACTCGGTCCAATGTCATCATGATGGCGCTGACCAGTAATGCGGGAAAAGCCAGTAGCCCCAAAACTGTAGCTGTGAAAATACCCCAAACTGACAAGGGCATTCTCATCAGTGTCATGCCTCTGGTACGAGCCTGGAGAACAGTGGTCACATAGTTCAGACCGCCCATCGTGAACGCAATGATAAACACAAACAGGGAAACCAGCATCAGTATGATGCCCCATTCAACTCCCGGTGTTCCGAACATGATTGCCTGTGGTGGGTAGAGCGTCCAACCAGCACCTGTTGGGCCACCGGTAACAAAGAAACTGGACATCAGTATGATCACCGACAGCAGATAAACCCAATAGCTGAGCATATTCAGGTATGGGAAGACCATGTCACGCGCACCGATCATTAGCGGAATGAGATAGTTACCAAACCCCCCCAGGAACAATGCGGTCAAAAGATAAATCACCATAATCATGCCGTGCATGGTGACGAACTGGTAATACTCACTGGGTTGGATAAAGGAAAATGTGTCTGGAAACCCAAGCTGCAGCCGCATGATTCCAGACAGAACCAAGGCCACAACCCCCACCGCAATGGCCGTTAAGCCGTACTGAATGGCGATTACCTTATGGTCCTGACTCCAGACGTATTTCGTGATAAAACTTTGCGGGTGCGAAAGTGCCTGCCCCTGATCTGCCAACGCAACATGCGCCATGTCTAATCCCCCCCACCTTGCATCGCTGCATCTGCTATCTGGTTTTGATCAACTGCTGGTTCCAGTGTGTTGATGTAGGCGACCACATCATTAATGTCTTTTTCTGTTCTCAACATGCGCGACATACTTCGCATTTGAGGTCCAAACAAGTCTTCCCGATGAACGCCTCGGACTCCGCTTATGAAGTTCTGCAACTGTCGCTTCATATACCAATCTTCCTGGCCTCGTAGGCGTGGAGAATTGGTCGCGTAGTTGCCTTCGCCATTAACCCCATGACAGGTTCCGCAGGTTCGATAGAGATGCTGGCCTCTGACCGCATCACCGGAAAGAGAAGTATCACCGGTATGTTCCGGAAAGGTGGTGATATAGGCGGCCATATTTCGAATAGCGGCCTCGTCTGCAAGAAGCGCTGCCATAGGAGCCATCTGCCGGCCAAACTCATCGTCCTCATGCGCGCCGCGTACACCGTTTTTGAAGTTGCGAAGTTGCGTCTCGAGGTACCAACCCTCCTGACCGCTGAGCTTGGGTGAATTCAGGGCAACGACACCCTCGCCCTGCGAACCGTGGCAGGTCGCGCATACCGGATAGGTCGCCTGACCAATTAGCGGGTCACCAGATTCCACATCAGACATCTCTTTAAAAGTCATCAGGCTGTCGCGCCAGGCATCGTAATCTTCCTGGGTATCGACAACCACTCGTCCACGCATCGTAAAGTGCCCGAGGCCACAGAGTTCTTCACAAAGGATGTCGAAAGTACCTGTCCTGGTTGGCGTTAACCACAAATAGCTAACTAATCCAGGGACCAGGTCCATTTTCACGCGAAATTCTGCGACCGCGAAATCATGCAGAACATCTTTTGATCGGAGTAGCATTTTTACCGGCTTATCAATCGGCAGATGCATGACGTTGCTCAGTACGATCAGGTCGTCCTGACCGTTAGCATCAGCGGGATCCACACCCAATGGGTTATCGATATTGACGAGATAGGCGGACGATGTGCCAAGTTTGCCATCATCACCCGGTAGGCGGAAGGTCCAGCGCCATTGCTCCCCGACTACCTCAAACTCCCAGGCATCCTCAGGAACATTGACGAAATCGTTCCACACATACAAACCAGGTGCGAGAAGCGCTGCGACACCGATAGCAGTCAATCCGGTTAACCAGATTTCGAGTTTCTTGTTTTCGGGTTCGTAATGGGCTCTTTCACTATCCGGACCACGATTTCGATAGCGCAGCACCGCATAGGCCATGAACAAATTAACCGCGATGAACACAGCACCTGTCACCCAAAAGGTTATCTGGATTGTGTCATCTATCGCCTGCCAATGAGAGGCAATCGGCGTAAACCACCAAGGACTGAGAAAATGAAACGCTATTGAGCCGACAACTAACAGCATAAAAACAACGGCTACTAACATATTTCGTCACCTCCAATACGACTTGAAAAACGGGCGTGGTAATTCGGTCTTTATTCTCTAATCTGTACTCTCTTATGGTCGGAACAACAGGCAGCAAATGCGGAAATTCTTAGATGAACTACCTGCGGGGGACGTTACCCTTTGAACCGGATAAAAGTCAACCCAATATTGCAGTCAACGATAATTCAAACCACCGCCGGGCGCCTTATATCTTAACTAGCCAAGCACTAAGGGATTGCCGCAGAAGCCGGGCTGCTTAAAGTGTTAAGAAAATCCTCAAGTTGCCGAAGTTCCAGATCATTGAGCCCCAGTGGTTCCGCTTCATTGTGTCCTATCATAGCTTCGGGTGCCCTATTGTAGTGATCAAGCACCTGGCTCAAATGCTCCACTTGCCCTTTGTGCATATATGGCCCAGAGCCTTCCAGGTTTCGCAACGAGGGAGTTCGCATCGCACCAATCAAGTCTATACCTGAGCGCATAAAACGCAGCTCAGCACAGTCGTTGGCATTTGCGTCGCTATACTTCCCGGCACAATTGAAAGGATCAGCCCGGACAAGCCGCACGCCTTCGACTCTGCCTTTATCGGGTATTTCTCCGACTGAACTAACCAGCCCGGTATTATGAAACTCATTATTGGTCAGAAGCGGGCCGTTGTGACAATTGGTGCAACCCGCCTTTCCAATGAAGAGCCGAAGGCCCATTTTCTCGTTGGGCGTAAACAAACTTTGCTGTTTAGAGGAATCTTTTCTCAACTTCGCTTCGATGTAATAATCGAACTTTGATGGTTGAGGCACTAGCAACATTTCGTAAGCAGCAATGCATTTACCAAGATTTGAAAACGCGCGAGTAATGCTATGTTGGTCTGCGTTTGCCATCGACTGCCAGGCCTTGTTCCACTCAGGGTTATCCCCTGGTGCGGCATTGAAGGGAAACCGAACTGGATCTGAAACATCAGGCAGGTCACCGAACAATTCCTGATACATGGGTCGATATACTTCGTCACTGGATATAAATCGGATGTAGGCCATTCGATTCCCGCCATGCTCATGCTTGTTTTCCAATGGCTCCAGGGCCTGTGCCCACAAACTGTCTTTGCGGCCATCCCAGTAAAACCAAGGGCTGTAGGCAGAGCCAACAATGCTTGGCGTATTTCGCTGAGCCTCTCCGATCGCAAAGCCCCTGGCCATTCCGTCGGAAAATTGCCGTGATGGTTGGTGGCAGGTGGCACACGAAACTTGCCCATTGACACTCAGCCGGGGATCAAAGAACAACTTGTGCCCCAGCTTTGCAGCGTTGACATTGGCCGCCACTGCGTTTGAACTATCGATTGGCGGCTGACTCAGGTTTCCAATCCAGAGCGATTCCAGGGTTTTTTCCTCGTCTCTCGTCCAGGGCTGTTCGGACGGATCGTTCAGCAGGAAATAGCCTGCGCTTAACAGAATCCCGGCAGCAATCAGCGCAATCAATCTATCAGAATTGCTCACCTCACAAATCCAGAGAAACCATGAGGGTATCGGTTTTATCACCAGCCTTAATCTTAAAATTCAGCTCCCAGCGTCCCGCCATATGAAACCTCAACCCTTCCACCAAGTACTCGCAATCATTTGCTCCTGGTCGTACGAGGGGCGCTGTTGGTAACCCGTGATTGTGTTCGGGCATACCACCAACCGCCGTAATTTCAGCCCCTTTGACACACAACCCGTCAGCTGTCTGCAGATACATTACCCAGGATTGAATTTGATTGATGACAATCGGCTTAGGCTGGCTGTCAAACCGCACCTCATAGTAGTCAGCAACTGTTGATTGAAAAGGGATCTCATCGGCCGCCACCGGTTGCGCCAAAACAGCATGGGATAGGATGAAATACACCGGCAACCATCCAAGATGCTGCCATCGGTCGCGGAAATCAGCTTCAAAGATCACGCTGATCGCTCTCTACGGGAATCGTAATACAGGGCGGAACCGAGCAACGCGATTGCGAAGGCGACCAAAGGCCAATAGCGATATCCGGTGAATCCAACTTCGAAAGGAAATACTGCCACGTAGGTTTCATCAAGCGCCAAGGTCCTGGCTGTAATGATACCAACATACCAGCCTGGTTCTTCAAACTGATGGGTTATTGAGAAAACGTCCAGTTCGCGTCGAGGCGGATGATAGGCCACGGTGATACTTTCGAGGTCATCAATTTTTTCGATGTCTTTTTCACGGGTGAATTCTCTTTTCCCACTGAGCTCGTGAATAATACGAAACTCTATCAGCATGTCCGCAAGGCTATCGTGCTCATATTCCATCACGAAAACTGCCTCGGACGCTTCAGGCAGATCTTCGCAAAATTGTTCATGGCCGTGGCTTCGAGGGAGATAGGTTTTAAAATGGGCTTTCAAGTACCCAATCTGAAGGATGCAAATGTCACCTTCCGGGGTCATGCTGCCGTGCCCCATCGTCTGTTGCGCCAACACAAGACATAAAACGAGCAGCGCGGCAGATAGTACATTTTTTATCATCGTTGAATGATAGCACCAACAACGCTAGCTATGTCGAGTCTAGTAATTGTTCCAGAGCGAGCTTGCACAAATCTTTTTTTGACAAGAAATTTGCCCTCAATTCTGATCAACCAGGCTGGTCTTTCATACACGACGACGCACTGTCCACGTAGTTTTCACTCATCGATCCGCATTGCTAAAAAGTAGCGCGGCGCCAACTTTCAGGCGATTGTGGTAGCTACGGTTAAAGCTATGTTAACGGTTACAAGGTCGATACATTTGATCCATTTCAATATTCAAATCGGTACACCAGACCATCGAGCTGAAGGGGAAAGAAAGTTACCAGGGAAGTTACCCTTGAAAAATACGAAGAGAAAAGTGATCTGTGTCGATTGGCATCATCGCGGTAGGTGCATTGCAGAAGTTCAATCCCAACTGTAAATCGACAGAACTTGAAGAACTCGAAAGCCATATCATGGATGAGCCAGGTGCCAGAGGTTAAGCCTCTCACCAAAAGTCAACTTAATGGTTGGTTTGCACCTCGGCTAGCTGGCGCTCTAAGCGTGCAATAGTTTCGCCAGCGGCTTTCCTTGCCGGCGTCTGCCTAAGGCTTATTAACCGGTCCTTGACCGTTTCAACGGCCAGCCTCGCTTCATCAACGCTATCAGCCAGAATCAGTACTCTTGCCAGTGTAATGCCCCATTCCGGCGTTCCCCCCAGTTGATCTTCAAGGCTATACCAACGATCCAAAGCACCTTCAGTATCGTCGCGCCTGAGTTCTAACTGCATCGCATAGCGCTGAAGTTGAGGGTTAAGGCCCAGCCTGGTGATTGCCATATCTAGCAGCGCAAGCGCGTTGTTTATGCCTGCAGGCTTCATGGAAGCCAGCAGCTGCGCTGCGGCCAGATATTCTCCTGGTTGGGGATCTGGTGAGAGACTAAAGTAGGTGTAGTAGCTTTCGTTCGCGATGTCGAATTGTTCTGCTTCGCCGGCAGCCCGCGCTCGTAATAAGAACGCTGGCGGATATTTCGGGTAAGCACCAATGTACGTATCGATATACCCCAATGCTTTTTGGTTGTCACCACGGCGGTAGTAAAGTCGACCGAACTCAAAGGCAACGTCTTCTTTATTACCCAGGGTTTCAGCCAACCTAAGGTCCCGCTCGGCTTTGTCCCACTGGCCAGACCTACTGTAAAGCGCCCCTCGCGCGACCAGCAATGCTGGTTCGGCTGGGCTTTTCTTGATGATAGCATCCAGCTCAGCAAGCGCGCGGTGGTCTCCGGCATGCGCTTGCACATTCCCGCTTGACACCAACGCAATGAAGGCGAACGCCGAGATCAGCATTACTGGGTTTCTCAATTGCGCTTAATAGTGAAGTAGTCGAGCACCTGACCGTGCTCATCAACAAAGCGGGACGTCAGTGAACTTTTATTCGCGTCCAGAACAATCGACCCCTTCAGGGCTATCCCATTGCGTTGATATCCGGGAGCGGACTCACTAAATGTCCTGTGCGCCGGATGCTGTAACCAGTTTGGCAGCGTGCACCCCATCACTTGGCCCTCAGGGCAAAGCTTCTCTTTATCCGCTTTCCCAGCGTTGCCAGCGACTGTATAGACCGCGCGACCTTCTGCCCCGCCTTGCGGGTAAGGTTCGCTCCCCTGCCCCAGGCGTGGATTTCCATCGGCATCCAGAAGCGCGTCGCGGGTAACATCAAAAGAATCGGACATTCCGTAATGTCCTCTCAGGTACCACGACCTTTCATACGAATGCGAGTGTCCACTGTAGATAACATCGACGCCGTAGTTTTCAAATACCGGCGCAAAAGTCACTCTCATATCGATTTCGTTTTGCTCTCGGTCCGAGTCGTGGTTAGAGCCCTTGGAATAAGGCGGATGATGAAAAATAACAATGGTCCAATCCGACTCGTTCGCGGATAAGTCATCCACTAACCAATCACGCATCGTAGCTCTCATCGTTTTGTCGCGATTGGTCAGTTGTGAATCAAGACTCACCACGTGCACATTGCCATAGTTGAACGAGTAATATTGCTCTGTTCCACTCGGGATGCCGCCCATTTCACCTTTGCTCGGCAAGGTGAAAATATTTAAGTAGGGTAATCCCGATGGGTCGGGCCCATCGCCATCACTATCGTAAGAATCCGGGTCCGATGACGCGCTGATGCCACCGACATTCATCATGACTGGACCCACTTCGCAGGCGGGTATTTTTGTGAATATACAGATATCAAAGGGCGCGCCCACGCCCATCTCATGATTCCCTATAGTCGGCCAGGTTGCTGTTCCCTGAATAATATCTGTGTAGATATCAAAGAAAGCGCCTTGCCATTGTTCATCTGTCCCTTCCAGGTAAGCGTTATCACCCAACAGAAGCAAAAGGTCTAAAGGCTCGTCACCCGCTTGCGACTTGTTGTACTTAAGGAATCCGTTCATCACGTCAATAGCTTCACCTTCATGACTAAAGGTTCCTTGAAGCCCTTGGGTCGCGGTACCAGAATCGCCCAGCAACCAGATATGAGTATTCCCATCTTCGGGCACAGCTCCGGGCACAGGTGCGGTTCTAAAAGACATGATGGCCGCCTCTGGACCGGTTTCCTGGAAGGCATAATAGACGTCAGTGTCTGGGCTTAAGCCTTCCAAGCTTGCAATTTTATGGTTAGCCTCGACCCTGGCAGTCACTGTCAGGTTCAGTTCTTCAGGTTTGCTTCCGTACCAGATAGTGTCAGGCCCGTCTCTCCATTTGACCATTGCACTATCGAAAGAGACTTGCTGAAGAAAGATGCGGCCAGGCTCAGCTGCCGTTTCCTGTTGAATTGAAGATAGGTCTTCAGCTTGAATCGCGACACCAAAAAAGAACGGTGAAATAGCGATACACATGATTCTTAATAAGTTATTTCTAAACATGTGTTTTGTCCCTGTGTAAGCTAACGAGGGGTTACGGACCCTTGAATTGAACCCTAAACCAGTTCATGCCCGACTTGAAGCTCTACTTTAATTGAATGATTAAGCCGATTCGGACGAATGCCGAGATACGGTTCATCGAGTATGCCGCACGATTTAACGATTGCGCTGGCGTGAGTAATTTGCCCGAGGAAGAGACGGTGAATTTTTTCACCGTCTCTAACCTTTAGAGTGCAAACAGCAATGACAAGAGTTCGTATCTTCTTGTTGAACTCTATAGCCCTCCAATCTTGACCCTAGAGAAAAGCTTCCATAGGTCGGCCTTTGGGGGGAGCCTTCATTGCAGCAACATTTACAGGCTGTACCGGAAACCTACCATGTATCGCTTTCCGTATGCTTCAGTCTGGTTCGGATTCCAACTCTTACCGGTATAACGCACATCCGTTTCATCCGTGAGGTTGTTAAAGTTCGCGAACAGAGAAATGTTGTGACCGATCAGAGGCGCCAGGTCATAACGCAAAGACAGGTCCACTCGTTCTTGTTCCTCCCAGTAAATTCCGGTGGGCGTTCCCAATTGACCTGCTTCTGTCTCATCAAGCCACGCATCACGATAACGGTAGCTGAGACGAGCAGAAAGCCCATGATCTTCATAGAACACTGAGAGATTGTAATTCGTATCTGACTGACCAGGTAACGCGAAATCTACTCCCTCAGGGGTCGTGTACTCGGAATCAATTAATGTCAGGTTTGCTTCGATACCAAAGCCCGACAGGAAACCATCCATATAATTATCGAGTCTGCCTGTGAAAGCTAATTCTATACCGTTCAACTCACCATCTTTGCCGTTGCCGAATGCGGTTAAATCCCACAATTCACCTGGTTCGGCAATATCAGAGTAAATGCTACCCAGTACCTTCTCTGATGATGAAGCTATCACATTATCTATCGCGCGATGAAAAAGGGTGACCGAAAGGACACTTGCGTCCGCAAAGTACCATTCATAGGCTGCATCAATTCCCCAGGATGTTTCTTCTTCAAGCTCAGGGTTACCACCACCGATCGCCTTGCCTATCGGATCGATAGCCGCGGCAGCCCTAGCCTCTATATAAGAAGGGCGACTGATTCCTGTGGAAAAAGACAGTCGGAGTTTCGTATCCTCGCGGAAGTCCCAGTTGATATGCGCGCTCGGCAGCACATTGGTATAGCTATTTTTGAACGACAAGGGCTCAAATTCCGTCCCAACCAGCTTTGAACCCACCGTTTTATATTCAGTATCTTCTATACGAAGACCAAGGATAATGTTGCCCCAGTCCATGTCGATAGTCTGCATTGCATAGACCGAGATGATCTCCTCTTCAATCTCAACTCTTCCATCATCGGGGAAATCTCCTCGCGTAGAACCCACGGCTGTTAAGGCGTCGAAAATACCTTTATTGTCCGCATAGTAGCCGCCAACGGTATTGTTGAAGTCAGTATCCCAGAGGCCTTCGTCAAATAATCCTACATCGACATCGGGCAAACCTTTTATAACGAGGTCTAGCGGCGCTCCGCCACCTGAGGCATCCCGCGTATCGAACTTGACACCGAACTTCACCACGCCCCATTGGTTGGCGCGAGAAAGGTCGATTTTGACCTGATCAGTTTCAGTTTCCAGACCGCCGACAGCATCGACCAGAAGATTGGTACCGTATTCAAGGTCTTTCAGATTCTCATCGAAAGTCACAATGGGTTCTTCGGGGTCGGATACGTCATAGAAAACATTACTGATCTGACCGCCACCGATTAAGTAGGGTATTGGCAGATAAGTATCAAACAAGGTTTCGATGTTGCTGTATTTAGCCTCAATGTCCCACTCACCAAAAGTAAACTCGGCGCCAATCGTGTTGACATCAGTCTCGTTCGTATAAATGCCGTCCTCAAGCAGTCGCCTGACATTTCCGCTTGCGATTGTACCGCTTTGGGAGGTATCCGCACCTGGGAAATAAAAGTTCCACTGATTTCGTTCTTCTTTATCAGTAAATTCCGTATTCAAAGAGCTGAAAAACACCCGACCACCGCCGTCCAGATAGTATTCCAATGTCCCACCGAAAGCGTTGTCTTCACGCTTTACACGGTAATTCCGAAATGAGATGTCATTGGGGATCAATGCCCCCTTTGTGCCTGAATAATCCGATTCCCGGTTATCAGTAATCTGCTCTCGCAGGTTTTCTGAGCCATAAACCACAAATCCAAACTGATCATTTGAGAAGGAAACTCTTCCATTGAATTTTTCAACGTCGCCGCCGCCCAGATCCTGTTCTCCAACGCCAGCTTCTAATGAAAGACTCCACCCATTAACATCCGAAGGCAAAAAGGTTTTTACATTAATATATCCGGAAATCGATTCGCCTGGCATATCAGCCGTTATAGCCTTATTGGCGACAACCTGGGACGTGATTACCGTAGGGTAGGCGTCGAATCTTGGTACGCGGCCATTCTCCACGCCCGGGATATCAACACCATCGAATGCTGTCGTTGTATAGCGTTTGGGTGCGCCCCGGAAGCTGACGTAACGAGCTTGACCCTGATCACGCTCTATGGCTATACCCGGCACTCGACCCAGGGCATCCGCAAGATTTTGGTCAGGGAACCTACCCATAGCATCTGCAGATATAACATCGGCAACGTTATCTGCCATTCTCTTCGCATCAAGAGACGATTGTGTACTCGCCTTGATCGATTTACCTAAAACCACCACTTCTTCTATGGCTTCCTCAGCAATCGACACTAACGCTTGAGCACCAAACACTATGGACAAACCTAGTACAAAAAAGGTTTTCAAGCTTACTTTTCGGCTCTTCATCTTTTACTTCCTCGTCACTTTAAATGTGTTGTCTACTACAGAAAAGCACATTGTCCTACATAAAACAACCTACCTCAGCGAGAGGCTTGCCGCTAAGGGCTTGCCGCTAAGGGCTTTTCTAAGGGCTTTTCTAAGGGCTTTTCTAAGG
>Ga0209091_10000920_pt1 | contig 27049 bp, 19 predicted proteins | sample ArcticOcean_MG_C_6_FD_187438 | JGI IMG/M metagenome (GOLD analysis project Ga0209091, IMG submission 187438) | Marine microbial communities from western Arctic Ocean - ArcticOcean_MG_CB8_128 (SPAdes) (version 2) | ecosystem: Environmental > Aquatic > Marine > Oceanic | place: Arctic Ocean...
TCTGCTGATTAGCGAAGGAGTAATTACAAATTTGCAATCAGGCGATGACAGAACATTAGTTGAAATTGGTAAGCAGGAATACGATGTTACAATCAACGAAATCGAAAAGTTTGAATCAACCTCAAAGGCAACTCTTTCTGAATTATTATATTTGTTCTTCACAAAATATGCAACATGGGATTGGAATAACCAAATTATATCTATCCGTAATGGAGAGCCTCTTTCAAGGGATGCAAAGGGTTGGATGAATGAGGAGCCTAGTGCACTGGACGTAGTAAATAGCGAGAAAGAGAAACCTCCGAGGATGGGAGAACATCACCTTTCAATTGAAGATCCATTTGATGTTGGCCACGACCTTTCAAGAGTAGTTAGGCCAGTTGGCGAATTGAGAATAAAAGATGAACTTCTAAGAGCAGCTAAATTGTTTGGAGATGGAACCAATTGGAAAAATATCTGTGAAACGGTCGAACCTGACCGTCTAAAAGATATGGAACCAGCAGACTTGTTCCATGATTTACGAGACAAAAGTGATGCTGTAGTTAAGAATATGCTGGAAAAGGCAACTGCAGAGATAAGTTCTCTTGAAAAGAGAGTGGAAGCACTTGAATCTGAACGAAAATCAAATATCCGAATGGCTAAGGCTATGCGAGGGGTTATTGAGGAAACTTCAGGCTTGCGAAAGGAGCACAAATCGATTATTGTTAATCTTAGAGACAGAAACAAGACTATCGATGCTGCTAAGCAACTACGAGACAAAATCAATTCCGATATAATTCTTCCAATACACATGATAGAAGATGAACTTGCGAAAGTATATTCTCGCTTGACTGAAGAAATTGACATCCACAGAGTTCCATCACTCGATAGAGAAAAGACACAATTCTCCTGGTTCGTTGAACTACAAGCTATGCATGGAAAAGCACGTGAGGCAAGTGAATTGCACCAGCGTTTCATTGAATTGGTTACAGAACAAAAAACCGAAATCAAGAAACTCAAAATATTTGAGACTAAACACGATGAAGCAACTACAAAACTCCTCGATGATGAACCGCTACTAAAGGACAAAAGCATCAATTCGAACGAAGTTCGCTCATATGATCGCCAGAGTCAGAATATTCAACGCGCACTACGCCAGCGTCGTGGTGAAATGCATAAGCTACGCCGGGAATCTGGCCGCTTGGAAGCATGGATTCGTAAGAAGGACAGTAGACCAGCTAGAGGTGGAAATCGTGATGGGCACCGAGATAAGTCAAGGACACCAAAACCGGCTGCATCCAAGGTATCCACTGGTCCGATGACATTAGGAGATATTTCTGGACTTCTATCTGAAATGAATTCTTTAGCACCATCAAAGAAACCAAAGAAGGTTAGTTCAAAGAAAGCAGGTATGCGTAAACTTGGCAACTTAGGGGCTCATCGGGGCTCTCGTGGGCAATATCAGAAGAAGGACTGATGAATAAGTAGTAGCGCCACAAAAACTGATGGGCGTACGCTGGTGTCTAGGACCAAGTCCGAAATCGTTGGACATGCCGACTATCGAGATTGTTAAACAATTATTTCTAGATCAAACTGGAGAAAGGTATGCTGAAGCATCAGTGAGAAGCCTACCCATACCAGAATGGGGTGGGAATTTGGTGCTATTGGATGATAATGGAATGATAAGAGGACTCTTATGGGCCAACAAATTCAGTGAAGAAAGAGTACGTATTGTAGCATTTGCAATCGATTCAGACTACAAGGGAAATGGATTTGGTTCCGAGGCATGGCTAATTCTGCTGAACGCTGCTCGAAATGATGGCCACAAAGAAATACAATTAGAGGTTAGAGGCGACAATCAATTCGCCATAGACTTCTATAGAAGAAGAGGTTTAGAAGTCGTAGGTACTTTGGATGGATATTACAAAGCGGGTGTAGGATATGTTATGCGAGGAAGTATTTGATGCAAATAGTCATCACCTGTCAGTGACCACACCATAATGTGGCAAACACAATTATTCCCGATTTGGTCGATGGTGAGTGCATAATTTCAGCAGCTCTCATGGGTCCTGATGGATTTACGATTGAAAGAACTTCTAATGAATTCAAGCCGACATCTATGATGGCGATAATGGATCTCAACCCAAATTCCTCGTTGATTACGGTGGTTGCAGAGGAACATACAGTAGTCATATCAAGACTTGAAACAGGACATTCAATTGTAATTCAATGCCCAAATGGTAGCAATATAGGGAAAGCAAGATTGCATTTATCCAATGCTTGTAAGGCGATTTTACCATTCCTTTGATTGGCCTCCCGTAGGGAGGCTTCAAATGGGTAAGGTCAGTCGCCGAGTCGCTGATAGTACGGGAGTACACAGCGAACAGGTGCGATGGATAATGGCTGAGATAAAGGAAATTCTGGATGAAAAGCGAAAATTAGTTGACCAGAAGGCAACTCAGTATCGCACAACCCGTGATGATTGGAATGCGCGAACTAAGGCGCATACAGTTATTCGTAACGAACTTAATTCAGAGGTTCGTGAGCTCATTCAGAATGTCCGACAGCAGCGTGAAATCCGTGAGCAGATGAACGAATTGGTTCGTGAAAAGAAATCAATTCGCTCTGATGCTAACAAGAAAGTAAAGGAAGCTAAATCACTGCTCGATTCCGATCGAACCGAGAAGGAAGCACCTGCTCCGGGACCACGTGGTCGCAAAGAGAAAAAGGTGACTGTCCATTCACTACGCAGAGACCTACAGAAGTTTGAGCGTGAGTTCGAACAAGGGGCTCACACTGGGAATAATGAGAAGAAAATCATGAAGGTCATGAAAGATATCTCAGCCCAGATACGTGACATGAAATCCTCTGAAGATTCAAACGGTGATTTGAAGGAAGCACGTGGAACGCTTCGTGAAGCAATGCTAATTCAAGAAGGGGCTCACGAAGAAGTCCAGACTGCTGCACAGGCTGCTCAAGAAGCGCACGAACTTATGCTTCAGTGGAATAAGGAAGTAGATAGGCAACGTGAGCAAGCTGAAAGCGCTCACCGTGAACTTCGAAAATCAAAGAAAGAAGCTGACAAGGCTCACCATTTCTACATTGTATCTCTAAGGTGTCTCCATTCAATCCAAGATATGCTACGTGCTATGCGTGGCGCTTCTTCGGGTGACAATCAGCGTGGCGCCCGTGTTGAGGTTCAGGATTTAATGAGCAAACTGATGAGTGGAGAGACACTCACAACCGACGAGTTAATGAAATTACAACGCTTTGACTAACTACAAAAGCCATCTCGTATAGCATGATAATCAGGGAGGAGTAAGCGCATGATAGGTAGGGACGAAATCGCCGGTATAATCGAAGATTACGAGCGACTGAAGTTGCGTGTCGGAATGACTGCAAGTCATTCTGCTCTCGATATTTGTGATGGGGCAATCGAAGAAGGATTTCCAACTGCAGCATATTGCCAGGAAGGACGAGAAAAGACTTATTCTCAATATTTCAAAACACAGAGAACTTCATCTGGTCGAGTTCGTCGAGGAATGGTCGATAAGGCAATTGTGATGGATTCGTTCAATGATGTCATGCAGCCACAGATGCAAGATGAAATGCGCAAAAGAAATGTTGTTTACATTCCTAACCGTTCATTCACATCATACTCTACTATTGATGATGTGGAAAACAACTTCCACGTCCCAATGTTTGGTTCTCGAAACATGCTTAGAATGGAAGAGAGAACCGAAGAGCAGGATTACTATTGGATTCTTGATAAAGCAGGATTGCCCTACCCTGAGGCAATAGCAGACCCACAGGATATTGATTGTTTAGTAATCGTCAAACTGCATCATGCTCAGAAGAAATTAGAGCGTGGATTCTTCACCTGTGCATCTTACAAAGAATATTGCGAGAAGAGCGAAATTCTACTAAAGGAAGGAACCATAGATCAAGCGAGCCTAGATGGTGCTCGTATCGAGAAATATGTAATTGGCCCGGTATTCAACCTCAACTTCTTCTATTCGCCACTTGAGGAAGAAATGCCAAAACTCGAACTCCTCGGTGTTGACTGGCGATTTGAATCCTCACTCGATGGGCATGTCCGCTTACCCGCACCGCAGCAGATGACTATGCCCGCTCACCAACAGATACCTGAAATGACTGTTGTTGGACACAATACTGCTACAATCCGTGAATCTCTTCTTGAGAAAGCATTCGAACTTGGTGAGAAATTCATTACAGCATCCAAGGAACATTATGACCCTGGAATTATTGGGCCATTCTGCTTACAGACATGTATCGACAAAGACATGGATTACGCAATCTATGATGTTGCTCCTCGTTTAGGTGGAGGAACAAATGTACACATGTCTGCGGGTCATCCATATGGTAATGCCACATGGAGAAAACCTGTTTCTAGTGGTCGAAGAATCGCTATGGAACTACGACGCGCTGTTGAACAGGATCGCCTTTTGGAAGTATTAACTTAAGGTGATTTAGATTTCTGAGAAATTTTGGATCGTTATTTCATTTCTCGCATTCATGCTACTCTTTGCAGGAGTAGGTTTGGCTTCAATTCGTGTAAAGAAGGATACAACCGATGATTATTTGGTTGCAGGACGTGGAATGCATCCTGCTCTTGCCGCACTTTCTGCTGTTAGCACCTGGAACTCAGGTTACATGTTCATCGGAGCAATCGGATTCACTTACCTGATGGGTTACAATGTAATTTGGTTGGCTGTCGCATCAACACTTGGACAACTTGTTGCATGGATGTGGCTGTACAAATATATTCAAGAAGAAGGTCACAAAAGAAATGTTAGGTCCCTATCATCGCTTGTTGGTGATAAGGCGGGTTCTCCAGAGGCAAAATTGGCAGCAATTCTGACAGTTTTTTTCCTAAGCATATATGCTGCAGCCCAACTAACATCTGGTGGAAAAGCATTGCTAGTTATGATGGGCTGGCCTGAACTCACAGGTATCCTGATTGGATTTGTGCTGGTTGTTGCTTACTGTTATGCTGGTGGAATTAGAGCGTCAATCTGGACTGATGCTGCCCAATCATGCGTGATGATTGTTGGCTCAGTTATTCTCTGTTGGATTGCATTAGGAGAAGTAGGAGGGTTTAGCGGGATGAATTCTGGTCTTGAGTCTCAAGATACGGCCCTTACCAATATTATGCCACCTGATCTAATGTTTGGATTTTCGCTGTGGGTTTTTGCATTCCTACTTGGGGGGTTAGCAGTCGCTGGACAGCCACAAGTGGTGTCTCGAGTTATGACTCTCGGTTCAGAAAAAGACAGAAAACAAGCAATGATTTGGTTCTTCGTTTGGCAGACTCCGTTCATCATTTTGATGACATTCGTAGGGCTAGCTAGCCGTGTATTATTTCCTAAGGCAGACAGTTTTGACCCCGAATTAGGACTCCCTATGCTAGCCATGGACACAATGCCTGCAATCGGTATTGGTATGATTCTTGCATCGATTTTCGCAGCGACCATGTCAACCGCAGACAGTCAGGTACTAGCCTGTACTGCTGCGATTACAGACGATATTAAACCAGAATGGAGGGAAGACCACAAGACAACAAAGAAGGTCACATTATTTGTCGCTGCTTTTGCTACTGCAATTTCAATAGGTGGACTTTACGTTCCAGGCGGAGATTCTGTGTTCAAGTTAGTAGTACTAGCAGTATACGGACTTGGAAGCGTATTTGTTCCTTTACTGATTATTCGATGGATGGGGTACAAACCAGATTCCACCCATTCCATTGTTATGATGACTTCAGCATTTACTGCAGTTATGGTTTGGTCGATACTGCCTGCTGTTTTGGATTGGAAATCTGTTTCCGGTGCAGATGGTTTATTCCCATCTGTACCTGGAATGGGTGCTGCCTTCGCAGCCCACTTCATTATGAGCGCAATGAGGACGCCCGATGTTTCATCACTGGGAAGATACAACTGGCCAGATAGGAAAAAGATTGGAACATTTGCTGCCGTAATTATGATTCCACTTGCAGGACTTGAAGCAACCTATCTAGCAACTGCTCCAGATTCGGATACAAATAGTAGTGTAAGTTATCGAGGATTTGATGAATATGCTGTGTACTTCAATGAAAAGACAGTAGAAATTACTAGCGGTGTTGAATATGTTGAAGATGGAGATTACTTTGAATTCAGTTATACTTGGGAAGAACCTGAAGATTTCAATGGTTTTATTCCAACACATTTCCGGGTTACTGGTTCTGCAGGAGAAAGTAATGAGGAAACAGACCCTCAAAGTCCTACTGAACTACTGGCTTGTACTCTGGACCCTGGAGAAGACGCATTTGATATTTTGACGATGGAAGTTTCGCACCGTGAGTTCTCTGAAACATATTCAGATGATCAAGGCATGGAGGCTTTCGTAACTGTTATTTTCAATGATGATAACGACTGGCTCTATTACAATATTATGAACCAAAGTGTAACATTAATTCCGCAGGAAGAGCGTGATATAAATTATACCGCACAAATATATGTAAATAATAACTCGGAAGAAATGATTTATGCCGGTTTATATCCAAATGGCAATCATTCTGGAGATTACACTGCAATTTTTAGAATTGATGCTCAAACAGGTGATGGCGCTTGCCCAAGAAACGACCCTGGTGAAGATGTGGATTACAGTATCACAATTCGCGGATTGAAAGATTTCAAAGTAGTCCCAAAAAGTGAATTGGATTTTGAATGAATTCACAACTCAAAACTCATTCCTTCTTTGCCTACTTTCCAACCTAATTCAGTAACTGGTGTTTCATCTCGACACAACGGGTTGGTGTGATTTAGATGGATGAAGACTACTTCACCATCACCATCTCGTCTCTCACCAAGCATCTGTAATGTTTGCTCAACAGGAGGATGAGGGACATCTCCTTGGCTACGATGTTTCAATTCATCTGAACTGAAAAATGTGCCATCGATTAAGGCAATATCAACTTCCAAATGGTTTAGCCAAGCTCGTAAGTCATGTTCACGAAGCGTTTCTTGCCATGTATCATGGTCTGGTAAGAAAAGAAGAGTTTTTTCAGCCTTGATTAGGTAAGCATGCATATCGGAAAGTTCTGCACGGTGTGGCACTTCAATCGCTTCAACGCTCACCCCTGGTAATTGTACAAAGGAGGCAGTTCTAGGATTGAAAACCCCGTGAGATAGCAGTATCGACCAATTTGGAGTTCTCTCAATAAGGTCTAGCATACTCTTAGAGCAATGAAGTGAAACTCCTTGAGCGTTCATCGTCTCTTTCCCAAAGAGACCTAGCCCATCTACATGACCAAAGTGTGCATGTGTCAAAAAGACTGAATCAACTTCACTGACACCCCATATTCGCAATTGCTGACCCAAGTGTCTTGTAGCCTCAAACAGGTGATTACCACCTTCCGCATCAGTCAGTCCGATTGAAACAGGATAACGCTCCTCCAAATCAATACAACAATTGCATCCGACTTGTGGAACCCCACCATCCTGAGCACTTCCCAGTAAGGTCACTGTAACCATTAGGCCACCTCAAATCTTGCGAACCCATTGACGTGACATTTGGTCGCGCATATACCATGCACCACTAGTTGCAGGGAATTCAAGCCATTCATTACCATCAGAGCGCATTGTTCCTACCTCATTGAAAGTCGGAACAGTAGATAATGCTGGTTGAGCAACCACTGCCTGATTACCAGGCAAAGTATTGAGGTGTATCGAAGCAGTTTGCTGTGCAGGCTGTACTGGTTGTACCGGTTGTACTGGTTGTACCGGCTGTACCGGCTGAGTTGGTTGCTGGTATTGAGCATATAATCCTTGATTGGTTTGTACTGCAGGTTGAACCGGTGCAACTTGTTGTTGCGCGTATAGCCCTTGATTATCCGGCATAGCAGCCATATTAGGCATTGCAGGTTGTACATTCATGTCAGGCATCAAAGTTTCAGCATTCCAATTCTTTTCCCCATCGCCAGAATCCATTCTGCGCATTATCAACAATCCCAGTATAATAATTGCGAGTAAGACACCAACACCTATTCCGCCATAGGTCAATATGCTACTACCTGTTGAGTCCAGTATGACTTCTTCACAGCCATTTTCTTTGGCTACTCCAACAATATCGGGACATTCATCTCCATTCTTTCCTTCAAGCCTGTCACCAAATCCGTCACCATCTGTATCATTCCATTGGGTTGGCTCGGTGGGGAATTTATCGATGATATCTGCCCAACCATCATTATCTGTATCAATACAACCTAGAACGTTACCTTCGAAGGAATATCCAGCCTCATCTACACAGTGATCTGGGTCTGTACCGTTTGAATTGTCTCCGTATTGGTCACCATCAGAATTAGCCCATTGTGTTGGGTCCATTGGTTTCCAATCAGTACCTACTTCAGGGTCGCCCCAGCCATCCATATCGAAATCAGGACAACCTTGGACATCATCTGTAGAATACCCTTCAACATCTGGGCAATCATCTGCACCATCAGCGATACCATCCTTGTCGGAGTCAATGTATTCATTGGCATCTGCAGGGAACGCATCCATGAAATCAGCCCAGCCATCACCATCTCCATCTGGGCACCCGAAAATATCGTCTTTCCAAGAATCACCATACAATGTAGGGCATGCGTCTTGGTCCCTTGCATACTGATAGTATTCACCAGGCCAATTCAAATTTCTATCAATCCAAGAAAGATTGCCATAATTGTCACCAAATTCGTCTTCATCCCAGTCTGACCATTGTGTTTCATCGAGGGGGAATGCATCAGCTCCATCTTCGATAGACCAATCGTTATCTTTTGAAGAGTAACCATCGTTATCAGGGTCTGGACAACCGTAGCGATCCAAAACTGATTGACCCGAAATGCTTACACATGCATCGGGAGTATTTCCTGTCTGATTATCACCATAATCATCACCATCAATATCGCTCCATTGAGTTCCATCAGTTGGTAAATCATCATCTGTGTCCGCCCAACCATCTCCATCTGAATCTGGACAGGCTAAGGAGCCACCCATTGAAGAATCTCCGGATAGCTCGGGGCATGTATCTTCGATATCTGCCCAGCCATCACCATCGGTGTCAACGCACCCTTGATAGGCGCCAAGAGTCGAAGTTCCTGCAACTTTATTGCAATCATCCGCAGCATCATCAAAACCATCTGCATCGTCATCTAAGTCTTCATCAGCATCTCGACAACCATCGCCATCGATATCATTTGAAGAATCTGAAACCCACCAATCACGAGGAGGCGCATAAGTACTCAGGCAGACATCATTACTATCCTCAATTCCGTCATTGTCATCGTCAAGGTCTTCACTTGAGTCTTTACAACCATCATTATCGAAATCTGTTGTCGCATCGCTTGTCCAATTCCAAGCACCACCACGCGGACAATCATCACCTGAATTGTCGGTAATACCGTCATTGTCATCATCATAATCACATTCATCGCCATCACCATCAAGATCACTATCGTATTGCAATGGATTGTTAGTAGTAGGACAGTTGTCAGTTAGGTCATTAACTCCATCATTGTCACCATCTGCATTGTTAATAGGGTCAAGACTCCAAACAACAAGGTCAAGTCCATTAGAACTAGCAACTGACTGAGTACCCTTGTTAATGCTGATTTGAAATGAACCAAAGGCCGCAGGAATACCATTCATGTTAACTGCAAGGTCTCCGAATAAATCATCAGCAGTCCCTCCTAAATTTTCGACCCATTCCCAATCACCTGTGCTATCAAGTTGGGCCATAAACATATCTTGACCACCGTTTGAAATTGCAGTATGGATTCCGAAATTGACGGAATTAGAAAACACACCACCGGCAATGAAGTCCCCATTGGGTGTTTCTGCAATGGAAGATACTCGTTCTGTATTCGAACTACCCCCTACGCTTGTTGCCCATGAAGTTGCTCCGGATTTAAGAATCTTGACAACATATCCATCACCATTACCATTGTCAGAAAGTATGTTCTGGTTACCTGCATTTAATGAACCTAAAAACACACCAGAAACAACAACATCATCATTCTGGGTTACTATCAGATCGAGAGGTAAATTAATTTCAGAAGCAGCACTCGAAAGGCCAATCACTTCTTGAACTACTCCTGTTGAACTCCATTTCACTACAATTGTATCTGCTTGACTAACTGCTTGATGGGATTTACCATTTGCTGAGAATGTTCCAGATGTTGTTCCTGCTTGCCAAATAATACCTGTTGAATCAACCACAACGGGGCCACCATCTTCATCACCCAATCCACCTGCGGTCGAAATCCAATTCAGGCCTCCCGTCATCGCATTAAAATCGCCAATGAAAAATTCAGTATCGGCATTACTCTTTGTAACTCCACCGAAATCGGTAACTCCCTTTTGGGTACCTGATACAATTATGCTACCACTGTTCGATTCCGATAGGCCTGCAACAGAACTAGAATTACCTACACTATTATTGCCAGTATTGAAAGAAATAGCCCAAACCCATTGCCCTGAGGAGTCAATCTTGGCAACGAATCCATCACCATACACATTCTGTGCACGTAGTTGAGTGGAGCCGAAATTAACTGTGTCAAATATTAGACCGCCAATGTAAGTATCTCCTGTAATTGATGTTTCCATGGCCGAAATTAACGTCAAACCTTGTGCTGCATCTGGCATTACAGCCCACTGCCAATTCCCTTGGCTATCTAAGGATGCCACATATGAATCGGCGTCGAGTTGTGTGTTGTAAACAGAAGTTGCTTGTAATTGGAATGAACCAAATGTGAGTGGATTTCTAGTGTCGCCAGAAACAATCCAACCTCCTGGTGCCTCCGCTATATGTGACCCGTTTACATGGCCTGAGGAGGAACCTGCATGGACCAAGAATTCAGGCTCTGAATCTGCAAAAAAAACCTTTTTTGAATCTTCCAATACCGAATCAGAGGAGATAGGAACAATACTTCCAAGAAGTAAAATAATTATTGCAAGGCTCAAAACAGGACGATTGCGCATAGCCTGTGGTCATAGGCAAGGCAGATGAAACCTTTGTTTACAAGTTTAGATGAAGTTCACCTGAGACTCCATCCAGAATCCATTTAGAGCCTGTTGCTGAAATACCTTGGTGCGCAGGAACTAACACATCATAATTCTTTACAGTTGCACTATCATTATCGAATATCCACCAACGAAGTAAATCCCCCATTCCATCGGAATAAGTTCGTCTTTCGGAAAGTAAATCTGAAAAGTTTGGTTCCTCTTCAATTTGTAGTTGTACTTGGTTCAATAATGGTGACCTGTCAAGTAATTCCAATTCAGGAATAATATACAGGCCTCCACAATTCAGTACCCACCTAGAGATTTCATCTTCTCCAGGGCCTTTCAATAGACCCTTTACATTGTGGACTTTAGCTAATATTAAAACCGGTTTCGCCATTGAGATATCTAGTCCCTCTTTCTCTAGAATAGCAAAATCATTTGTGGGTTTCAAGGTAAATGGCCCCTTACCGGCAAATAATTCAGGTTCAGATTTGGTCTCTATTAATTCATCTTCATCGACTATTATCAGGCGGCCATCGATTATTGCGTGGCCGATAAATGCTGCCAGATCATTTTGAGTCCAAAGAGTAAGAGTTCTACCATCGCGGTGCGGAGTATTATCTGTATTGAAAGTAATTTTACGTTCTGCTATAATCAAGTGGTCGCCCCTTGGCGCATCGAATAGCCAAGTCTCAACCCCCACTAAATCCAAAGGTGCAAACCCTTGACCGGAAGTCCAAACTTCCATGCCCTCTATCATTCCAAGATTGGAATGTTCAGGAGATACATCGTACAATCGACCTAACCAAGTAATGATTCCAGGTGGAGTGATTGGTGCTGAATCGGTGTCAAGGCTAACGCCCAACCTTTTCATCACAGCGACCAAATCAAGGTCCATGGACTGTCCAGAGACTCGACGTCTTTAGTTTCACTCTAGATTGCCACTAAGGGTCAATATATCGGATTCACCGGCATCTATGACTGTAATAGTCGAAATACTGAATGGTTTACCTGATGCTACACCAAGATCACGATTAACCATACCAGTTCGGTGCATAGTAACCTCAGGGTGATTTGCAGCAAGTTCATCGATATACTTCTGAGGACAGTTAGCTGCTAGAATAATGCACTTAGCATCTCCTTTAGCGCATGCATCTGTTGCTTGGCGTTGTCCAAATAACAGTTGTCCGGTCGTATTTGCAAGTTTCAATTGTCTACTTATGTCCATATCTCATTCCTCCACAGTTTTGCTTCTCAATGTTGAATTCACTCAGCCTTCATGTCATTTTCTGGGATGTAATATAATTCCACAGAACCTGTACCTAGACTGATTGGCTGTCCAACGATGATGTTCTCTGCGACACCGGTCAGGTTGTCACGTTCACCGATGATTCCAGCCTTTAGCAGGTGGTTAACAGTAACTTCGAAAGCCGCACGAGCAAGGATAGAGTGCTTGGTACCTGAAACACCGTGGCGTCCAATAGCACGAACTTCACCTTCGCTAGTCATTACATCTGCAACCATCAACAAGTGACGTACATCTACTTCTAGACGTGCTCCGTCTAATGTTGCTTGTAATTCATCAATGATAGATTGTCGAGCAGCCTCAATTCCAAGGTACTGGTAAATTTCAATGATATTGTTAGTATAGGTGCGTGATCGGTCGATTCCATCCATATCAGAGATTCTAGCAAGGTTACTTCCGATAGTTGAAAGGTAATACTCACCGTTCTTGTCGTCTAGTTGTACGTTTGCACGCTCAATACTTGGAACACCCTTTAGGCGCATATCACGAATCTTATCTTCAAGTTGAAGGAGTTCGGTATACGATGGAGGGTTCTCTGCTAGAGTCTTCATGTCTTCTTCGGTCTGAATACCTGGTATCAGGGTCAAAGTTGAAGGGTTCTTCTCCTTGTCACCTTCAACATACAGCCTAAGTGCACGCTCAAGTTTATCCTTGACTTCAGCAGGAGTCATTCCCTTCTGCTTTAGTGCGCCCTTCTTCAATTTTAGAACTAGGCGTCGCTGAGCAACATCGGTTTCAATATCTGCAATGTTTACAGTGGTTGTAATTTCAATTGCAGCAGCTAGTTTGCGTGCTGCATCTGGAGATGAACTCTTGTCACCATCGAGACGTATGGTCATTGTAGGGGTATTAGGTACCTTACGAGCATCTACAACTTCTATAATACGAGGTAGACCTTGTGTTACGTTGACAGTTGCTACACCTGCATAGTGGAAAGTACGCATTGTCATCTGAGTTCCAGGTTCACCAATCGATTGTGCTGTAATAATTCCTGCTGCTTCGAATGGGTCAATCTTAGCCCTACCCTGTGCCTTGGCTGCCTCAGCAACTAGTGCTTCAGCCTGCTTCTTTGTTAGCTTGGCTTTATCACGGTCATGAACTGCTTCAGTCAAATCATGAACAGTTTGCTGAGAGAATTTTGCTCCACTAGCCTCTGCTGCTGCCTCGATCGACTTGAAAACTGGGTCTTCTGCGAGTTCATCAACATAAGTTGCTAATTTGGTTTCGGGGTCATATGACTCCAGTTCTTGAACAGTCTTTGCAGTACGGCGGCGGCGAGTTCCACGGCGTAGTCGAACCGAGGTTGTGGCTGAATTAGCATCACCTGTAGAATCACGGCTAGACGCAGATGCACCTGTAATGATTCCATGAATCCTTGCTGCTGTGTCTGAGTCAGTTTCACAGAACTGTGCGATTTCCTGAGCGGTCAGGACTTTTACGTCGTCCCACTTACGGTCATCAGCCAGTTTGTGAGCAAATTCTTCCGGGACTAACATGTCCATGAGTTTCTTTTTTGTTGCACTCTTTACTACCATCACTCATCACCTCCAGCTGCGGCCTCAGAATCTCCTTCGCCATAGCCAATATCGAAATTCTTGTCTTCGCTATCACGGTAACTCTGGTCCTTACGCTTGGTAGGTCCATCAGTTCCCAATGCTTCATCAACAACGACATCGATGTTGAAGGGCTTACCGTGTACACCACGGCTAGGATCGATTCCATCGTCACCATAGGAAAACTGAATAATTCGGTTTGCAGTATTACGTACAGATAAACTATCATCATTGAATACCTTCAAGTCATCCATAGCGTTAATCAAACGACGCTGCATGTAACCAGACTTGCTGGTACGAACCGCTGTATCAACCAGAGATTCTCTACCAGATACCGATAGCATGAAGAATTCTGTAGGTTCTAGACCACGCTTGAAAGAGGAAGAGATGAATCCCTTCTCTGGAGCACCGAGTCCTCCACGCTTGAAGTGAGGAAGAACACGCTGGTGGTAACCACGTTCAAGACGGGCACCACGAACCTTTGCTTGTCCAATACTTCCAGCCATCATAGTCAGGTTATCCATTGAACCACGTGCACCAGATATCGCCATTCCAACAGCAGAGTTTGAATTACCGCTTAGGTTCAGTTCGTCCTTAGCCACGTTACCTGCCTGTGCTTTACCAAGGTCTAAAATTACCATGATGTTCTCTTCTAGAGTTTCCTTTGGTGTCCTTCCAGGTCGTGCCTCATATCCACGGCCGTCCTTTCCGTACTTAGCCAATTCCTCTTGAACTTCCGCACGTGCTTCTGCATTGTGACGGTCGATTTCACTAAGAGCTTCTGAAGATAAATCTTCATCATCAATTCCAGTTGTGAAACCGAGAGAAGTACAAGCAGCAATAGATAGACGAGTAAATTCATCTAAGAATTTCGCACCCTCTGTAGGTCCGTTGGTTTGAACAATTGCATCCAAAAGGCGACCATCTTCTGCGCCGATTGCTCTCTTGTCCAGAGTACCAGTGACTTTTCCGTTCTTGACAACAACATCGTCGTTTGAACGGCTTCGGAATCTTAGATGGATATTTTTAGGAATGATAACTGAAATCAAATCTTCTCCCTTGAAATATTCCCCCTTGTCACCCTTGTGAAGTGGTGGCATCTCTCCAGTGTAGCCGATGTTACCTAGAATCTCTAGTCCATTACGCTTAGAAATCTTAGGGCTTCGGTTTGTTAATAGATAAGCACCGGAAATGTGGTCGTGTATTCCTCCAATAACCGCACCGCCATAACGAGGTGTCAAGATGTGTTCTTGAACACGCATCAGAATCTTAGCTTCAGCACGTGCTTCTTCCCCTTGAATAACGTGCAAGTTCATTTCGTCACCATCGAAATCTGCGTTATATGGTGTACATACAGCCAGATTAAATCTGAAAGTATGCCCTTCCATAACACGTACTTCGTGAACCATCATCGACATTCTATGCAATGATGGCTGTCGATTGAAGATAGCAACGTCGCCATCGATTAGGTGACGCTCTACCAGTAGTCCAGGTTTTGGATTTCGGTTCATGTCAACAGTAGCCAAACGGTCTTCGACACGAGTCTTCTCGTCCCATTCATTATCTGGGCTACCACAGTGTGGACAAGCAACTTGAAGATGCTCTGGATAGTCTGTATCCGGATTAGCAAGTTCAAACTTCCAACGGTGATGCAATACTGCACGAGGATCATCTTCTGGTAATGGAAGACCACTGGTGTCTTCTCCACGTAGATTAGCAATAGTTGCCGCTTCATCGATAGCATAGGTTACCAGTTCTTCTCCATCAGCAACCGCTTCGGAACGAGTTACGAACTTCTGAACTACAAGTCCTGGCAAGAAATTTGGTGCAGGTAGAACCTGATGTAGGTCAAACCTAGTAGTGGTCTCTTCCATACATTCAGGGTTGTGACAGCGGAAACCAGCATTGATTAGACGACTGCGTTCATTAATTCTGACACGACGTCCATCGCCACGGATTACATAGTTCACACCAGGGTGAACATCAGGACCACGTAGAATCATCTGACGCATCTGTTCGCGGTTACGAGTAGTTACACGAATAGGTACAGTTAGTTCCTTAGCAATCTTAGTTGGTACACCAACTTCATTGATACCAAGGTAAGGGTCAGGCGAGATAACAGATCTTGCACAGAAGTTTACACGCTTTCCAGATAAGTTAGAACGGAAACGTCCTTCCTTACCCTTAAGACGCTGTGTCAGAGTCTTCAAAGTTCTACCAGAGCGATGCCTTGCCGGTGGAATACCACTGGTTTGGTTATCGAAGTAAGTAGTAACGTGGTACTGCAAAAGTTCCCATAGGTCTTCAACAATCAATTGCGGAGCACCAGCGTCACGATTTTCACGAAGACGCTGATTGATTCTTAGAACATCGACTAGTTTGTGAGTTAAGTCGTCTTCTGAACGGTCTCCTGAATCAAGTGTAATCGAAGGCCTTACTGTAATTGGAGGAACTGGAAGAACTTTCAGAATAATCCATTCTGGACGGTTTTCCTTATGCATTCCAAGGAAGATAAGGTGGTCTTGTGGAATACCTTGTAACCACTCACGTATATCACGAGCGTTTAGTTTCCTTTCAGTAGCCTTACCGCCACCTTGTGCAGCGATGTTTTCCTTGAAGGTAGTTGGCTTGTCAAGGACTATCTTTCCTTGCTGTGATTTGCAGTGCATACAAATTGTTCTCTTAGCTTCGGAAGTCTTCTTCTCGACTTCCTTGATAATCTTAGAGAATTCAGTTGAACCAACACCGTGCTTTGTGATTAAATCACGGACACGTGCTCGGTAGTAATCCTGCTCTGAAAGTCCAGGGTTTGAAGGGTGAGTTCCATCCGCATCGTGCAGCAAAATCTTGCTACAAGAGTTGCAGGTAGCCTTCAATGAGGTCTTAATCAGATTTACGAAACCAATGTGAATTACAGGTAACTCAAGTTGTATGTGTCCGAAGTGACCTGGACTTTCGTCATACTTACAATTGTCAGTTGGGCAAAGAAGCCCTGGCTCAATAACACCCATATGAGGGTCCATTAATCCTTGACGGTAAGCGTGACCATCGTCCTTGTAGGTGTCTGCAGTCTTGACTTCGACTGAAGACATCTTACGGATTTCAGTAGGGTCCATTAATCCAAAGCGAATGCTAGCGATTCTCTTAGGAATCATTGTTGTGCTATTTCGATTCATCTGCGGTCCTCCAGTTCTAAGCGCATTGCCACTCCGAGACTTTTCATCTCATCCAGTAGTAACTTGAATGCGTATGAGGTCTGTACCTTGTAGACCTCAGCTCCGTCACCGTGAATCGGTGACACATAAGTACGGCGTTTCGGATCGTACCAGGCGACGTGACCAGATTGTGCACATACGAACAAGTCAATTCCATCAGATTCGTCTAGAAGACGGTCCTTGATGACCATTGATGCACCGTGAGCAATCAGACAATCACGTTCCATTTCACCGAATCTCAGACCACCCTGTCGAGCACGTCCTTCTGTAGGCTGACGGGTAAGAATCTGGACACGTCCACGGCTACGAGCGTGGATCTTTCCAGAAACCATGTGGTGCAACTTTTGGTAATAGATACAGCCGACGAAGATTTCTGCAGGGTATGTTTCACCGGTCTCTCCGCTAATCATGTGTTCACGACCTGTGTGGTCGTATCCATTTCTAACTAGGCTGTCACGTAGACTTCCTTCCATTTCTCCACGGAATGCAGTACCGTCGATTCTACGTCCTTCGAGAGAACCGACTTTACCGCCAATCATCTCTAGAACGTGTGCTACGGTCATTCGAGATGGAATTGCGTGTGGATTGATGATAAGGTCAGGCACGATACCATCACGAGTGAATGGCATATCTTGTTCATCCATTAGACGTCCAATAACTCCCTTCTGTCCGTGACGTGATGCGAACTTGTCACCCACTTCAGGAACCTTGTGTGAACGGACCATACAGCGCACTAGTCTGCCAGAATCGAGGGATTCTGTGACAAATACATTTTCGACCCAACCCTTCTCACCATGACGAATTGGCATAGATGATTCACGGCGTTCTTGGGCTTGTAGGAATGCTCCAGCTCCTGTTTCTTCTAAGAAACGAGGCGGGCTGGTCTTTCCAACTAGAACTTCTCCACCTTCGAGATACTTCTCTGGGTGTGGTAGTCCATCGCCTTCTAAGTGGTCGTAAGCACCTACTGGCTTCAAGCCCTTGACTTCTTCAAGACCAGTTCCAGGGATTTCAATTTCTTCAACCTGACCACCAGGGAAACGACGGCGTTCAGCATTGTAAGTACGGTTGAAAGTTGAACGACCTAATGCACGTTGAATACTAGAACGGTTCAAGATTACAGCGTCCTGCATATTGTATCCATGCAAACTCATGACGGCTACGATAAAGTTCTGGCCACCAGGTCGGCTATCGAATTTTGTAGTATCCATAGCTTGTGTATGGGTGATAGAGCGCTGAGGGTAGTGTAAGATGTGCAATCTTGTATCTGGGCGCAGACGGTAGTTTGCGCTTGGAAGACCCAATGATTGCTTGACCATCGCTGTTCCACCTGTAACACGTGGTGTAGAGTTGTGTTCCGGGTATGGAATTAGTGATGCACATACACCAAGGATCAACTGTGGGTCGATCTCACAATGTGTGTGTTCAGGAGTATACTCCAATGGTACTTCGAAAATGGCTTGTCCTTTCTCGCCATTAGGCATAGTAACATTTGCTTGTAATTTAGCAAAAGTTGCTGCAGGTTCACCCAAATTCAACCATGTGACTGTAGAGTGGCTTACAGGGCGGCCTGCGTATTCATTGCCTTCAGGAACCGCATCCGGTAATACGTATGGACGTGGTGAAATGTAGAGGTCTTCTTCTTCCTCTGCATCTACCCATTCGACAACTCCTTCATTGAGTAAATCCTTGAAGGTCATATCGCCAGAAGATACCATCTCAAGATGCTTCTGAGTTAAGCGAGGTGCTCCATCATATAGAATTAGAAGAGGGCGTAGAATTCGTCCCTTGTCAGTGTTGATGAAGATGTCACGGTTATGAGTATCGTATCTAATTGAAACTTCAGAACGTATTGCTCCACGGCGACGTGCATTCTTGAACTGGGTAACTAAATTCTTACCACGCTTGTGGATTCCGTAAATGTCACCATTTACGTGAATTCGATCACCATCGGTCCAATCATCAGGTTGGAAAACATCCATCTCATCCAATCGAGCACGAATTTCAGTTTCAGGAACTGCTTCAGAGACATCTATCATCTGAGCTGCGTTCTTTACAAGACCACAGTTCTGACCTTCAGGTGTTTCGTTAGGGCATAATCGTCCCCATTGTGTCGGGTGCAGGTCACGAGCTTCGAAGTGGGGTTGGCTTCTAACCAATGGACTGGTTACACGGCGCATGTGCGATAGTGCAGACAAGAAAGTTGTGCGGTCGAGTAACTGGCTAACACCAGAACGTCCACCAACCCAGTTTCCTGTAGCAAGAGCGTGCATGATTTTGCTTGTTAGAACATCAGGTCTTAGACAGGATGTAATCTTCAACTCACGCTTACGGTTGTGGTGGCGCTCTAACTGGTACTTCAGGTCACGAGCAAGTTGTCCCATTGATACACGGAACAAATCTTCGATCAAATCTCCAGCTAGGCGAACACGCTTGTTTGCGTAGTGATCCTTATCGTTTGGCTTACGGCTAGTGATTGCCATTTCCAAAACTTGTCGTACAATTCTACCAAGGAAAATCGCCTTCTTCTTACGATCTTCATATTGGTCACCAAGGTGAGGTAGAAGTTCACGGTCTAGTAGTTGGGTTACACGTGCTTCACGGTACTCCTTTTGCTGACCGGCTGCGAATTTCTTCTCTAGCCACTGATGAGCTTCATCAAGTGAGTCAACTGCATATTCCTCATTGTCCTTTACTTCGTTGATGTTAGCAACGATGAACTTGAAGGTTTCAGTTGGTCCTGCGATTGCTTGGAACAACTCTTGGTCATTCTCGATTCCTAGTGCTCGCATCAATAGAACGACTGGGATAGCGGTTGTACCTGCGGTACTAATCTTGACCATCAGCATTCCATCACGGCGCTTCTCAACAGTTAGAGGCTTTCTCATACCATCTTTCTGAGAGAAAATCTTAGCGACTTCAGTCTTCTTTGCGTAACGCTTGTTAATTTCAACTGTTACACGGTTAGGTGCAAGATCTTCCATAGAGATTAGTACACGTTCTGTACCGTTGATAATGAAATAACCTCCAGGGTCAAGGGGGTCTTCGCCCTTGACACGTAGTTTATCTTCCCACATCTTGTGGTCCTCATCAGAGGTAGTAGGGTGGAGAACACGGTCACCAGCGATGTGGTTAGCGTGAAGGTTACAGCGACGGCTGCGAACCATAATTGGCATATTTCCAACTTGGACACCTTTCTCTGGCTGCCCTGGAATTCCGTTACGGTAAATTGTGAAATCCATACGTACTGGTGACATGTAAGTCAACTTACGTAGACGGCATTCCATAGGTGAAGATGAATGGTCACTACCATCTGCTTCACGAATAGTTGGCTCACCGAGTTGGATATTCTTGACACGGATGATGATGTCTTGGTCGATTACGTCAAGTTTGACTAAACCGCCATGCTCATCTTCGACTTCTTCATCGGTTCCAACACGAATACCACGTACAATCTTTTCCATACGTGAAACTGAATTTTCACCTGCTGGGATACAATCGTCGTAGGATGCTAGTTGATGGTTAACCAAGCTACGTTCTCTGAAAAAAGATTCAATAATTTCCTTCATGATATTCACCTCAGCCTCAGCTGCCCTCCACTATCAGTCGATATGCAACTGAAACACCAGATGATGGTGATTTACGGATAACCTTGAGCACACGATCCGATAACCAACCTGCTGGGAGAGGGACGTGTTCTACATCCTTTTCCTTTTCGGCGCTAGCTTCACGTTCACGCTCAACTGTTTCCTTAATCACTTGGACAACTGGATCGGTAATGAGGATCTTCGGAAGAAGTTCCTTTGCAAGGCGGGGTTCGCCGGTTTCTTCATCGGTAGTTAGGAGATTCCATGGCGCTAGAGCAGATTCCTCGTCTTCGATTGGAATTAGTTCCTGGTGAGGTACAAGTACGTGATTTAGTACATTGAACTTGGTTCCAGCAAAGTCCATGTCATCGTCATCAAGAGCTTTCTTCGAGATGGTGATCTTACGGCTTCGGCGCTTCTGACGGCGGTTGCCTAACTCAGCCAGTGCATTCATTGCACCAGTGAAAATTTCATCATCTTTCGAGACTCCAAGACAAGAAGCGATCTCATCGGCCGTCATGGCCTTGATATCAGTCATATTACGGTCAGTTGCTAATTTGTGAGCGTACTCCTCAGCAATTCCCATTTCCATCAGACGCTTCTTGGTTGCGGATTTAACTACCAAACAAATTCACCCCATAGCCCTCGCATACATCATTCCTGTTCTTGTTAGGCGGGCCTGACGGGGTTCGAACCCGCGACCGTCCGGTTAAAAGCCGGAAGCTCTACCTGACTAAGCTACAGGCCCAAGTGTATGCGTTGGGCTTTTTGGCCGACCCGCAAAGGGTTCTTAAATCCTCCGCCAGCAAAATAGGCACGCTGAACGCACAACGCAGAGGGAGTGACGGGGGTGTTCGTCTACATGCTGCTCTTAGCGCCAAGAGGCATAAAGGCTTCGGCACGAACGGAGGGTTGAGGCGCATGCCAGAACGAGAGGTGTTCACTGCCGAGGATGCAGTGCTTGAAGTTGAAAGACTGCAACGCCCTCCCAGTACGATGCTTTGGTCCCCAATTAAGGATTTTAATTTCACTCTAATTATACCTTCAACTGTGTACCCACCAAGAGAGGACACCAACTTATTGGCCAAGAGAATCATCGCATTAGGTCCAGGAAGAGGAAGGAAATTTCTTGAAATTGGATGCGGTTCGGGGGCACTTTGTGTACTCGCATCATACATGGGTTGGATAGTTAGCGGGTGCGACATTAATCCCTTCGCCGTAGCCGCCACGGGTGGAAATTTGTCCGCCAGTGGATTTAGAGGTGAAATCAAAGAAGGCGGAATTGGCCCAGACAGATTTCCATTTGAAGAAAAATTCGATCTAATAATATGGAACTTACCTTATGTCGACCCCGGAGAAATAAGCGAGGTTCTTGGACCGATGGAAGAAGCTGCTTTGATTGATAGTGACGACCAGGGATTGGGCAACAGAATGATTCGAAGTATTGTAAGTAACCAACTGCTTTCTCCGCAAGGTAGAATTTTGATTCTAGGACGAGAAAGTTCAATCGATGACACAAACTACCTGGCTCATAGAACATGGGATGAAATTGAATTTGATGATGGCGAAAAAATAGTTTTGACTTGCCTTTGGAGGCCCTATGAAGGTGCCGAGAATCACTTTGTTGAAAGTACCGGTTCAACCAATGAAGACCTATTTGCTAAGAGTGGGGTTGGTACACATATTTCATCATCCTGGCAGACTTCTGGAAGAGGGCGTCATAAACGCAACTGGACCTCTATAGAAGGTTGTTATGCAGGCTCATGGATAGTAGCCGAAGGAAGTGAGATAAATCCAGGTCACCTTCAACTATCGGGTGGTTTAGCAGTATTAAATTCACTGAGATATGAGAGATTGGTGCTAAAGTGGCCTAATGACATTATGATCGATGGAAGAAAGGCATGTGGTGTCCTAGTAGAAGGGCGGACTACCGATGAAGGAACTCGAGCTGTACTTGGAATTGGAATCAATCTAAAATCTGGTAATCATGATGTTGATGTTGAAATTGCATCTCTTGATGAATTAATCACGATTGAGCATGCTGAGATAGACCGGAGACTGAATTGTGAATTAGCCTCACTACTCGAATATCGAGATGACATCCCCCCGGTTAGGCATTCGGAAGTTAAGTTGCAAATAATTGAGAAAATGAAATCGATGGGAAGACCTCAATTCCAAGGTGAAGTGTATGAAACATTTAGTCTAAATGAGCGTGGTGAATTATTGCTCGGTGGTAAAACAATAGATGATGGAGAAGAGGTCCAATGGATCTAATCTTCCAATAACGCTTCTATTGGCTCTTCCTTTGAAGCCGCTACTTTTTTCCAAATACCAAATGCTAAAATCGCAGCACCGATTGGGTATAGAACAAAGTCGAAGATTAGTCCTCTACTAACTGAATATTCTATTACTGACTCCGATTCTATCCCAAGGAACTTGAATGAATAGACTCCTGATTCTTCAGCGGTATATTCCCAATTTGAATTTACATTAGTGATAACTTCAGACTCCCCTGATGGCAAGGTAATAGTTGGTCTCACTTCACCTTCTTTCACTTCAAGATAAAACGTGTCTCCTTCAGAGAGATCATATTTCACTACAAAGTCAGATTCTCCCATAATAGTGGTGGGAACAACCCATGCTTGAATGATGAACATGATTAGAATAATCGATGAACCGATGAGAATCATCACATCTTCACCCTTAACAGGTGGCGCCGCTCCGCCCGCTCCCATATTGCGTTGGAGTCGAATAGAGCACTTCAACGCTTTCTTGGCTTACGAGAAAATCCCATTCGCTCACGGACCAATCTTATCTTGCCACTCGATGTATGGCTTATGACTCGACCACTAGAGAGTTTCTCCTTTAGTGAATCATACTCCTCTAAAGAGACTACAAGTATGCACATTTCATTTTCAAAATCGTATATCTTTACGGGAAGTTCAACCAGAAATTTTTCTAATTCACTTCTCGATTTGAATCCGTCACAATTGCAGCCAACCCAACGACGTTTCCCCCGTAACGCCTTGGTCAACTTCTTAGCCATAAATAGTCCTCAAGGGCACTTGCCTTAACATGATGGCACCGCTCGCCCCGTACAGGCGAACAATATGACTGAGGAATCTGAGAACCCAATCGAGCAAATTGGCATATTCCAATTGATTCGAAATATGTTGTCCCCGAGGACTCTCCCTCACATCATTATGATTGCTTTAGTATCGACAATTTTGCTATTTTTAGTAAATTCACAAGAAGTTCTTGTGGCTATGATATTCATATCGATGGCTTTGTCATACATTTTGGTTGCAACTTTATCAAATAAAGAACTCATAATAAATTTGACCAAACTCCCTGAAGAGAAGGGTGAATATTCTTGGATTGTACGTTTTTTGTTTAGTTTCAGAATTACATTCGTCCCGATACTAATGGCTGTAGTATTCGTTGGCTTAATGTGGAGTTTTATGGGCGGCCAGGATAACACCTGGATTTCGCCAATGCTTGCATCACTGTTCATAGTGTGGTCGATTGCGCAAGCCGCATCATTCAGAACTGGTATGGTCGAGTGGTTAGCTAATGGCCTAGGAGATGCTAAACTCCACACATATCGGGAGAAGGCATCTACTGCATCGCAATTTGTAATCGTACAATCTTTTGCATTGATTATTATCTGGGCCGGCCAAATGATTACCAAATCGGAAAAGATGAACTTTCAGGATGCCCTATTGGGCGGATTTGCATTCTTGGCAATCAGTTTTATCTTGCAAGCGATAACAATGTGGCTAACAAGAGATGAAAGAGAATCTGCAGGAAATGAAAAAGGCTTAGCCGGGTTTTCATTTAAATGGGCTATAATTGCTCAATTATTCATCACGTGGCACGCATTCAGTATTTACCGAAGAACAATGATGGAACCATCGGAGGCTTCAACCTTAATCGAAGAAGGGATACTGATGTCATTCACTGTGATATTTGCAGTTTGGTCACTAACTACTTACACCGTCAAGGATGGTAAACGGTTAGTTTCAGAAAATGCATCACTACCGTTGGGCATCTCTTTTGGATACGCATATGCGGGCTCGGTTGCAATGCTTACAGGCACATTTTCAAGTTTGGATCAAGTCATGATTTTTGGACACGTATTAACCATCTGTGCTATGATGTTACTACTGCGCCCAACTTTGAGAGCCAGTCGGATTTCATCAGATCGTTTTACTTTAGCAAAAAATATTGATATCGAACGCAAAGAAGATGAAGAGAATGAAGATGAGGACGAAAAGGAATCTGTCGAGCCAGAAATCGTAACTGAGAATGACGATGAGTGGCAAGAAGATAGTGAAATTGATTGGGAAAAGGGAACTGACATCGGTGAAGGACTTGAATGGAGCGAAGAGGCCGAAGAGGCCGACTCTGATATTGAGTTAGTCGAATCAGACTAGACTTAGGCCGGTGGTTTCAGAAAGCCCTGAAACTACAGCAACAACCCGTATTTGCCCTTGAAGGTCATCGCTTACCCTTGCCCCTAAGATAACTTGAGCGTCTTCATCAAAGCGCGCAGTGAAAGCATCAGCGATCAAACCAACTTGGCCAACAGTCATTCCAGGTCCGCCTTCAATTTGTAGTAAGCAAGCCTTTGCACCATCAAGTGACAGATTTGCAAGGGGGGCGCTAAGCGCATCTTCCAATAACGAGTTAGCATCATCAGGATCCCCTTGACCTACCATTAAAGTTGAGCCTCCAGCATGTCCAACAATCGTTTTCAAATCCATCATATCAAGATTGATTAAGCCAAGTCGCATCAAAGTACGGACAAGCCCATCTACGAATTCTTCAACCCAAGATGCACCCAATCTCCAATCGATTCCTCGCTCCCGGGCTTGCCACGCTAATCTATCGAGGTCAAGCCTTACGCAAACATCAGAATTTGCTTCAAGTTTTGGAAGCCCTTCACGGCTAACTTTCACACGGGTTTCTTGGGCTTCGAATGGTATGGCAGCAATTGATATCACAATAGCACCCGAAAGACGTGCTTGTCTCGCAAATTCAGGTGCAGCACCCGTTCCAGTCCCACCTCCTAGCCCAGTGAGAAGTATCACCATCTCGACGCCTTCTAGAAGAGTACGAGTCACCCCCGAAGCTTGCCGCATTCGTTGTTCACCAAGTGGTGGCAAGGCAGCACATCCCGCCGAATCAAGATCTCGCCCCAATCTGATTATATGTGCATCAGGGGAATCAAATGTAGACTCGTCTGCATCGATGAGAACCAAATCTATACCATGGCCCGTTTTTTCATGCGCACGTTGAGCCCAAGCACCGCCGAGCCCACCGATGCCCGCAATCAGAATTTGGGCACCATCCATGTTAGGCCCTTTCAGTGGAGGTTATTCAATCTCTGCCCACATATCTAAGATAACGTCGACGAGCATCTCGAGCCCAAGCATTGTCGGGTTCCAATGTCAAAACTTTGTCATATAATTCTACAGCTTTTTCAAAATCGGAGAAGTGTCTGCCATAAAGGTGGGCGAGGTTATTCAGAACAGGGATACATTCCTCCTCGTCGACTAACATTGAAAGTAGAATCTCTTCTGCACGACCAAGATTGTTTCGCAGCAACTCCTTTTCTGCTTCATCCAAAGATTCAAGTTGCTCATTTGAAAGGTCGTAAGTATTCACGAAAGCATGGTCTGACATGTGCTGCCGTCTTCGTGATTCGACATATGTTTTCCCATTAAGCGTTCAGTACAAAAAACGGTACAAATTGTAACACAGCAAAGCCCTCTATTGAGGATAGGGCAAGCAACGATTATAGGCACAATCCAAGTCGCATAAATCGGTTGGGATAGGGTATGAGCACATCACGGGTTTTCATCCGAACTTTGCTACCCCTAATCCTTGTATCTCTAATGTTTTTACCGGGGCTCAGCGAAGCCTATCCAGATGGCATCGGTGGAGAGCAAAGTAATGCAGGCGAAAACATAGATGACGTGGCCAAGCAAGGATGCCTTTGTCATGGCGAAGAACCAAGCAATTCTGTGATGGTTATCTTGGTCGAAGTCCCCTACACTTGGGCTCCAGAACAAAATTACAGCATGAGGCTGGAAATAGTGGGGGGACCTGCTACAGACAACGGAGGATTCTCTGCACGAGTGAGTGCTGGCGAATTATCAGGGGATGGACAACCTTGGGAAGATGACCTCATGACCCGTACTCACACCTCATCCTCAAGCCGTATTTTCGAGATCACATGGACCTCACCTGAATCGGGTTCAGGCCAAATCGATTTCTGGATTAGCGCCAATGCAGTCAATGGAGCCGATGGCCCCGCCGGTGATAATTGGAACCAACTGGTATTCAATCTAGTCGAGGTAGAGGAAGATGA
>Ga0209091_10000924_pt1 | contig 27028 bp, 15 predicted proteins | sample ArcticOcean_MG_C_6_FD_187438 | JGI IMG/M metagenome (GOLD analysis project Ga0209091, IMG submission 187438) | Marine microbial communities from western Arctic Ocean - ArcticOcean_MG_CB8_128 (SPAdes) (version 2) | ecosystem: Environmental > Aquatic > Marine > Oceanic | place: Arctic Ocean...
GCGAGAATTGGCCTGCCATCTTGGGCCCGAAGGTCACCGAGTCAATGCAATTTCTTCTGGTCCAATACGGACTATCGCTGCGGGGGGGGTTCCGGGCTTTGATAAGATTCTTGAACATGTCGAAGCCAATTCTCCATTGCGGCGAAACGTCAGCCAAGAAGATGTAGCAGGGGCCACATTATGGCTTGCAAGTTCTCTTTCAAGTGGCGTTACAGGTCAATGTATCTATGTTGACGGTGGCTATTCAATTACAATGGTACCTCAGAGTATCATGAATGAATGAGGTGGATATATGGTCAAAGATGCGAAAGGAAAGGAGGTTGGAGGACTTGAACAAGGTCCGTTTGAACCGATTGCAGTCATTGGCGTATCTGCCTTAATGCCCGATGCACCTGATATCGAAACATTTTGGCAGAACATTCTCGACGCTAAAGTAAGTATCCGAGAAATTCCAGAGCATCGATGGATTGGTCCAATTGAGCATTTTTACCGTGAAGGCGGCCCGGGAAATATCGAAGAAGGCTTCACCTATGCACGTATCGGTGCAGTTGTTGAAGGCTATGAGTTTGATTGGCGCCGCTGGAGACAACCTCCAGGCACATTGAATCAAATTGACCTGGTACAACAATGGGCTGTTTCAGTCGCAGCTTCAGCAATTGAACAAGCAGGATACGATGGAGAGACCAAAGATATCGACCGGTTGCGAACAGGAGTTGCTTTTGCAAATGCACTCGGCGGCGAAAATCGTAATTTATCCAATATCCGGATTTATTCAAATCACACGAATGAATTGGCCAAATCCCAGGGCATGCCTCAAGAGAACAGTGCTGCTTTTATCGAATCTATCGTAGAAGGTGCGCCCCGTATCAATGAAGATACAATGCCGGGTGAACTTGCCAATGTTGTCGCAGGGCGTGTCTCAAACCTACTTGATTTACAAGGTCCAAATTTTGCTATGGACGCTGCATGCGCTTCTTCGCTTGCGACTTTGATGGATGCATGCCGGCTGCTGCAAATGCGTCAAGTCGATGTAATGATTGCTGGAGCAACAGACAGGAGTATGGATGCACCAACCTTTGCTAAATTCAGTTCAATCGGGGCACTTTCAGCTACACATTCAACTCCGTTTGATGCCGGAGCCAATGGTTTTGTCATGGGCGAAGGTGCTGGAGCATTTGTCCTCAAGCGACTTTCGGATGCGATCCGAGATGGTGATGAAGTCCATGCCGTTATCCGTGGAGTTGGCGGCTCATCAGACGGCCGCGGTAAAGGAATAACTGCGCCAAGTCAACGGGGTCAGATTCAAGCGCTTGCACGAGCATATTCTCAAGCAGGATATGAGGCCACAACCGTGGAATTAATCGAGGCACACGGAACATCAACCACAGTAGGTGATGCAACGGAACTTGGGACACTTGCTTTGCTTTGGGACGGTTCACCGGCAGGCGACCATGTCGCCGTTGGCTCAATTAAATCCCAAATTGGCCACTTGAAGGCCGCTGCAGGTATTGCAGGTCTCATCAAAGCGGTTATGTCGCTTCATCACCGAACCATCCCTCCATCGGCTGGCTTCAATACCCCAACCCCAACAGTTGACTGGGATAGTAATCCTTTTTTCGTACCGACTCAAGCACGAGAATGGCCTCGACCTGAAACACATCCACGCCGAGCAGGAGTTTCTGCTTTCGGATTTGGAGGCACGAATTACCACGTGGCGTTAGAAGGATTCGAACCCGAGTATCATTCCGAATTGGCCCAGCAATGGGACCTACGATGGGCTGCTTATTCGAAAACTGCCTCAATACCTATACAAAACTCAAACGCAGCCTCAGTTCTTGATGCATCAGCAACCCCTTCCATGTCGCACGATGAAATGAAAGCGGTAGAGGGTGGAATTCTTCTGCTCTCTGCGGGCGACCTTACATCTCTCCAATCGAACTTAGAAGCGGTTGAATTATCAGGAACTCATTTCGATGAAGACCCTCGCGGGCTGAGGCTCTCTTCTGCATTGAATGAAGCATCTTCAGAATACGATGCTTCCGAAGCATTCCGAATGTGTATCGTCGCAACTTCATGGGTTGAATACCACAAACGAACCTCCTTGGCCATCAAAGCGATGAATGACCCTGAAAAATGGAGTTTCTTACAAGCCCAAGGTATTCTTTTGACCAACGACCCAGCCCTCCACCCAAAGGCTAAAATCGCACACATGTATCCTGGTCAAGGGAGTCAATATGTTGGAATGACGCATGATTTGTATCAGCGCTACAGTGCTGTTCAGAAAGTATGGGCTCAGGCAGATGAAACTATGATCGATGTTCTCGACGGAGAGAGTTTATCGAGTTTCGTGCTCCGTTCTAATCTCTCAAAAGAGGAACGAACAGAAGCGGAACATAAACTCAAACAAACCGAATATACCCAACCTGCAATGCTTACTGCCGACTTAGCAATTGAGCGTGCCTTCAACGACCACGGGCAAATGCCTGATATGGTTGCTGGACACTCTCTCGGCGAATATGCTGCATTGATGTCAGCAGGGATTTTAGACATGGATGGTGCCTTGCGGGCATCCGCAGCACGAGGTACAGAAATGGGCTCAGTCGTCATCGATGACAAGGGCTTGATGGCGAGTGTTATGGCGCCGTATGAGGAGGTGGCATCCGTTCTTGATTCAATTGAGGGCTATGTGATTGCAGCAAACAAGAATTCACCGAAGATGACAGTTGTCGCAGGGGAAACCGAACCTGTACAACAAGCGATGGCTTTGTTTGAAGAGAAAGGTTTCCAATGCGTACTTCTAGCAACATCACATGCATTCCACTCACGTATTGTCGCACCTGCCAATGAACCACTCCGCCGTTTCCTTGAAAGTCTTGAGATTCGCTGGCCATCTATCCCAATCACCGCAAACGTCGATGGAACATTCTATCCGATGGAAGGTGAAGATTCGAAGGCAGGAGTTTTAGGGAAACTCGCCCCTCAAATGGCTTCTGCAGTTGAATGGACAACACAAATCGAAACCATGTATGCTGCTGGAGCACGCGCCTTCATTGAAGTTGGGCCAAAGCGGGCATTGACCATGTTTGCAGTCCAAATTTTAGAAAACCAACCGCATTTGCCAATTATGTCAAACCATCCAAAACAAGGTGGCATCGCGACATTCCTTGGTGCGTTGGGGACTTTGGCCTTGGCAGGTCGTCGACCTCAATGGCCATCAAATGATTCTCACGTGATGACCGAAGCATTCCGTGCCGGTCCTGTGGAAGCGTATCAAAGCGTTTCTACACCCACACGTTCAACTACGGAAATGGATGATTTGAGAACTCGGGCCCGCCCATTGCCCTCTACGGGTAGTTTGACACCAGCCGTGCAACAGGTGGTCGTTCAATCCACAACCAGCAAAACAGTCGATCCCGAAGCGGTAGCAGCGAAAGCCAAGAATGCTTACATTAGCGACCGTCTTGCCGCAGTCAGCGGCTATCCTGCTGGATTTTGTAACGGTATGGTCAATCTGAGACTTGGCCTTGGGATGAATGATGCCGAAATTTCTGCGGTGATTCAAACGATAGCCAGCGAAGCAAAAACAGATGCAGATTTCGATATTTCAGCTGCAGTTACAGCAGCAGATTTGATGAAATGGGTCACTTCACCGCCTTCTGCTTGGAGGCCAAGGACATCTTTGCTTCAACTACCAATGACCGAAATCAGTTCAGGCCCTATACCCACTTCTGCAAGTCATGATGACCGACGTCGTGCTGACCCGTATGTGATTACAGGCGTTTCTCTTGGCCTACCGGGTGGCGAAAGGGTCTTCGATGAAGATACCTTTGAGCGATTGGTTCGAGGAGAAACATGTCTTTCAGAAGTGAGTGATGAATACAAACAACGTCTACTCGACAAAAACATTGTACGTCTCATAAAAGGCCGAGATGGCTCTGTGAATCTGGAACAGGCAACAGAGTTCGGGGACATACCTCAACTTGCCGGTATTAAATCAGCATTTGATATTTCACAAGAATTCGGAATCGATCCAAAGGTGGTCATTGCATGGGATATCACGACTCAACTTGCTGTAGCAGCCGGTCTTCTAGCGCTACGTGATGCAGCAATTCCGTTGACTCCGGTTGAGCAAATCGGGAAAGGAGGCTTACGCTTAATCCGTAATTGGCAAGTTCCTCAGCACCATCGTGAACGAACCGGAATAGTTTTCGCGTCTTGTTTCCCTGGTCTTCAGATGGCCATGAAACACGCCAAGAACAACGGCGATGATGGCGAAGGTCGATTTGACCGCCGATATTTATTCCAGGCACTGAATATGGGTCATTCACAATTCGCTCAATATTCTGGAATACGTGGGCCAAATACAACCATCAATCTTGCATGTGCTTCAACAACTGCAGCCTTTGGTGTTGCAGAGGATTGGCTTAACAGCGATCGTGTCGACCGCGTTGTTATTCTTTCTGCAGACGATGTTACCGGCGAAGATTTGTGGGAATGGATTGGGAGTGGATTTGCTGCTTCTGGTGCAGCTGCTACAAGCAACATCATCGAAGAAGCAGCATTGCCTTTCGACCGTCGTCGAAATGGGTTAGTACTCGGCATGGGTGCAGCAGCATTCGTCGTCGAACGTCATTCGGAAGCAAAGGCACGCGGTGTCCAACCCATCGCTGAACTCCTTGGAACTCGTTCAGCCAATTCGGCATTCCATGGCACACGACTCGATGTCGAGCATGTTGCAGAAACTGTCAATTCCTTTATCGGTTCAATGGAAAAGAAATGGGATATCGACCGTCATGAGATTGCCCCAAACACCGTTTTCTTTTCGCATGAAACGTATACACCTGCGCGTGGTGGTTCGGCGCAATCCGAAGTACGTGCTTTACGTGAGACGTTTGGAGAAAGCACCGACCGTTTGGTTATTGCTAATACGAAAGGGTTCACTGGCCACCCAATGGGTGTTGGAATCGAAGATGCAAGTATGCTCCACGGTATGAAAACAGGACGAATACCTCCAATCGCTAATCATAAGGAGACCGATCCTGAACTTGGAAAACTCAATTTATCCAAAGGTGGCGACTATTCAAACATTCAATACGGGCTACGCTTTGCAGCCGGCTTTGGTTCGCAAATGGCTCTTTCATTGGTACGAAAATGGCCGGTAGTTGGGGACCGAATAGATGGGCAACGTTTCCTCGCATGGACTCGCAGTCTTGCTAAAACTGAAAATGTAGTGATGCGGATTCTTGATAACAAACTTGTATCGTATGTTGACGGTGATGACAATCTCCACGGCGGTGTACAAGGTGACCCTTGGCCCATCACTGCCGCTTGGGAAGGAAAACCTTCAGTTGTTGTCTCTCCGCCACCTCAGGCTCCAATCGTCCAAACGACTCCTGCTGTTATGGAATCTGTTGCTCAACCTGAAGCGACTGTAACTTCGTCTCCTGCCACGGATTCTGATTTGACAGCAACAGTGATTGAAGTGGTCGTCAACCATACTGGTTATCCTGCAGATTTTGTGGAATTGGACCAAGACCTCGAAGGTGAACTGGGCATTGATACCGTCAAACAAGCAGAAATCATGGCTGAGATCCGTGAGCACTTTTCACTCCCCTTGGATGAAGAATTCGTACTCTCTGACTATCCTACACTGAACCATATGATTGGTTACATACAACGTATGCAAGGCGGTTCATCTGTTGTTGAGCCAGGAATTCCAGCACCTGCGGTGGCGCCTTCTTCGCCAGTACCTACAACCGCACCTGTTGCTCCAACGCCAGTAATTGCGATTACAGATGACTCGGGATTAACAACCATTGTTGTCGAAGTTGTGGTTCAACATACAGGTTATCCAAGTGATTTTATTGAACTCGATCAAGATTTAGAAGGCGAACTGGGTATTGACACCGTCAAACAAGCGGAAATCATGGCAGATATCCGAGAACGCTTTACTCTCCCACTTGATGAAGAATTTGTTCTCTCTGATTATCCAACCCTCAATCACATGATTGGCTATATCCAACGGATGACGGATGGGACCCCTGCGCCAGTTGCGGATGCAGTACCAGAACAAGCAGTACCTACCACCCCTCAACCGACCCCTCAGCCCACCGCTCAACCTGCTGTTGTTGCAGCACCTTCTGCCTCTCTTGCAACCGATTCAAACATTCAAGAACAATTGATTGAAGTTGTTGTTCGCCATACTGGATATCCAAATGATTTCATTGAATTGGACCAAGACCTCGAAGGTGAACTGGGTATTGATACTGTGAAGCAAGCAGAAATCATGGCAGATGTTCGAGATATATTCGAACTCCCGGTCGATGAGGAGTTTGTTCTTTCAGACCACCCTACATTGAATCACTTTACTGCCTATATTCTTCGGATGAAAGGTGGTTCAGTTGTTGAAACAACATCGGTTCCAGTCGTTGCAGAAGTAACGCCAGTTGTTGAAACACCAGTCACTCCACCAGTTGCTGTTGAAATGGAACGCAAAGAGAATTGCCGCCGATGGCAAGTCGAAGTCGAAGCCTGTCCAGGTACAGGCTCATTGTTAGCCCTCGAGGGAACCATCGTGGTTACGGATGATGGCTGGGGAATCGCGGAAGCATTTTGCCAACGCGTAGAAGCACGAGGAATGCGTGCAGTACGAATTGGATTTGAGAGTGAGATTCGAGATATGTCAAGTCATCAGGAAGCAGGACGAACCGTCTACCGAGCAGACCCTGCAAATCCTGAGCATCTTGCATTGGTCTGTAAAGAACTCGAACAATTCGATGTGGCCGGATTGGTCCACATGGCGCCTATGAAACTCGCAGGAGCTTCGTGGGAAGATGACACACAACCCTCGTCACAAATTGCTTTATCCGCACATGGTTATTTCTCTCTGTTACAAGGTTTGGATGCACATCTTGCATCTCGTAAGGATGGACTTGTTGCCTCAGTTACTGCAATGGATGGACGCCATGGAAACATCGGTGAGCGTTTCAACTCAGTTCAATGTGCTGCATCAGGTGTGACAAAATCATATTACTTTGAACAAACACATTTGCGAATGCGTGCTCTTGATTTACATCCAGAACTCATTCTTGATGCCGACCAAGCCGCTGAACAGATTGATTCTGATTTGTTTGAAATCGGAGGGGAAATCGAAATCGGATTGGACCGTGATGGTCGCCGATGGACACTTGTAGCCTTTGCTGAAGACCTTGAAGATGAGATGACTCCCTTGCGATCCGATGATACATGGCTCGTTTCTGGAGGCGGTTCTGGAGTTACTGCTGCCTCAGTCATTGGGGTTGCATGCAACTCTCTCAATGCAGGCGCCCACTTTGCCCTGCTCGGCCGTTCAAACCTTTTGGAAGAAACCGAAGCATGGGTTGAATGGTCTGAATCACAATTGAATGAACAAAAGACAGCTCTTCGTGAAGAGTTGATGGTAGCCAGTGAATCTGGCAAGGTCACGATGGTCGAATGGAACACAGCCTGGCAAAAATATTCACGTAGTCGAGATGTATACATCACGATTAAAACGATTCAGGAGTCTGGTAACGAGGCGTCGTATCATTCGGTTGATGTGATGGATAGAGAGGGCATGCAGGCACTTGGCTCATCTTTGGGTCGGCCAATTACGGGAATTATTCATGGAGCCGGTCTCGAAGATTCAAAGTTGGTTGCTGCGAAAGATTACAATGTATTTGACAAAGTGATCCGAGTCAAAATTGATGGTTGGCAGTCCCTTTTGGCGGCCACTGAAACCTCAGGAGGAGAACTTCGTTTCGCTTCATGCTTCACCAGTGTCTCAGGTCGCTTTGGCAACAATGGTCAAACCGATTACTCAGCTGCAAACAGTATTCTTGACGCAGAAATGGCTCGTTTGACTGCAAGTGGTTCTTGCCGCGCAGTTGCCATTGCATGGACGGGTTGGAGAGATGTAGGTATGGCGACTCGTGGCTCCTTCCAAGCGGTATTTGATGCCGCCGGAATCGATACCATTTCAGTAGAGAAAGGTGTTGAAATCTTTGTTGGTGAAGCACTACAAGGCGGCAAACGCCGAGTACTTGGCTGTGGAAATCTCGGCACCATGGATGCTTTCGATGCATTCCGTGAATCCCCCCTCCGTCTTCCAGCAGAGATGGCAGGAGTCATTGCAGACCCCTACCGTTTCCCTTTCATCGATAAGGTACTCTCGGTTAATGAACGGCAATCCCTGACGACCCAAACCACTCTTTCTGTGGCAGACCATCCGTTTCTATCGGACCATGCAATCGAAGGAGTACCGTATCACCCCGGCGTCATGGCTTTGGAAATGTTTGCCGAAAATGCACTCTTATTGCGGCCATCCGCATGTCTTGCAGGATTTGAAAATGTCTCGTTTGGTCTTCCTGTGAAACTCTTGAAAGGAGAAATGGTTGTCCGTATACATGCGGAATTGATTCGAGGAGACGGAGAGATGAGTTGGATTGCTTGTCGATTACTCTCTGATTTGTCGAATTCAAAAGGTGAAGTATTCGGTGAACGAGAACACCATAAAGCAGTGGTTCGAATCATTGAGCGCAGAGAGGACCTTGGGCCATTTTTGCAATCGGAAGTCGCTGCGTTACCTCAACTCGGTACACCTGCTTTGGGTGAGTTGGTTGAACTTCCATCGTTCATCTACCGACGTTATTTCCATGGCCCCCGTTTTCAATCACATGGAGGAGTTCTACGCGGTATTGGCGACGCTGAAACGCCTGGCGCAGATGGTATTGCTCTCATGCGGCATCAACTCCCAATGCTCGACCAATTCGCGATGGAATCAGAAGGCGAATCCGTTCTTTTAGAATCACTTCCAATGCTCATTGAAGCAGGTTTCCAAAATGCTGGCCTCGTTGCAATGGAATCAGAAGGCTTTTCCTCACTTCCAGTGGGTATTGAGTGGTCTTCGATGTTGCGAGTGCCCGAACGAAATGAAGTACTCAGAATGCGGAGTTTACGAATTGCAGTAGAGGATGCAGGAATTACCGTTCACGATGTCGTCATCGTTGGAGATGATGACGCCCCCGTACTCGCTCTCAAGGGCCTACGTCTCAAGAGTATGGCTCCAGTCCCTGAAGATCAATCGTTCTCGCTTGAACGCTGAGGTGGAAACGTGCACATCGAGGAACTCATTCCTCCTCACGTACTTCCTGTTCGAGTTCTTTGTTTACGTTGCCCAGTTGACCACTTTGAACTCGAACAGGTGATACTGGCTTCTATCGATGAAGTTTCAACATTTGCAGTTGAAAAGCGGAGAAATGAACACTTGTCAGGTCGTTGGCTTTTGGCGCAAGCACTTGAGCGGTGGGGACTTGACCCTTCCCAACTTGAAATCCGTCGAACTGAATTACGTGCTCCGGTTTTAGCTCACCTTCCAGGGCTTTGGCTCAACACGCCCCTGCCATCCATTAGCATTGGTCATTCAGGAGGTTGGGCGTATGTAGCGGTGATTGAAACAGAATGGTCGGTTGGTATCGACGCCGAACCAGCAGACCGAGGAATTGCCAAGAATGCGTTTGATATGATGGCTCGTGGAGATGAATTAATTTGGTTACGACAAAACCCGACCCGAGCAATCGAGTTGTGGACTTCCAAGGAATCGATACAAAAAGCAATGCAAATGGGCATGCACCTCAATCCACGTCAAATTCAAATTCCAATTGGAGTAGGTGTGAAGAATATTTCAATTGGAAATACAAAAATCCAATTGCAAAATTGGGAATTTAATGAGGCGAGAGTTTCACTTGCTTGGCACAATAAACCGGTTCATCTTCGAACACCAGAAGATGACCTGTTGGATGCGACCCGAATCGCTATGCAAGAACAAGAGTGGAGCATTGGATGTAAAACGACTTCACAAGGGGCTTAATTACTTCCAAAACTGGTATGCCTCTCGACTTTCCTGCCACGGTATTCCTAGAGCGATTCCGAGTTCTGTCAAAATTACATAATTGAAGAGGAGATAGAGCAGATAAGCAACGCTGAGGACCAAGATTGAAGTGTTGATGATTTTACGACGATTACTTTTTGCTTCATCGAGGGTACAGATGCCTTGTGTTCGAAAATACACCACCAATCCAACGATGACGCTGAGTGATGCGATAAGAAGCATCGTTGTCCGGAACCAACCAAATCCATCACCCCCCCAATACAGTGTATCAGAGAGTGCTGCACCTGTGGATACAGTAGCGAGACCCAGCATAACCAGGACTACAGAAGGTAAGCAGCACAACGAAGCGATGAACGTAGAACCAGCAATATATTTCCACAGCGACGCGAACAATGTGGCGGGACTTGTTTCAGTATTGTCTTCTTCCACGTTGTGAAAGAGTAGGTTGTGCTTTTCAAATGATGCTTTATGCCATGGTAGCAGTATTCCTAATTTCCGGAGTTTGATCCGCAATTAAGAATTCGAGCATTGCAGCCCACATGACAAATTCGATCGACTTCTCGAGTTCATCTTGTCCTCCGACAACAGATACCATGTTGTCGAGCGTATCACTCGGTGAATGGTAGGCATCATAGTCATCATCATATGCACCGAGATGGAAGATAGTTTGTGCGCCAAGGTCACGGAACGTCACGTGGTCTGAACGTCCAAAGGTATCCTCGTGGACATCCATTACAAGGTTGTCATGTTCGTCCCAGTGTTGGTCGCATCCTGCGCCGTAGGTCCCATCGATGGTGAGGTTCATTGGTGCTTTCAATATGTTACGATGAACGTGGTCCATGACGGCCGAAATCTCCACATCATCCACCTCGGGGTCTAAGTCAGGACCGGACCATGCGTGGTATGGAAACGGTTCGCCGGACTCTTTCATTGCCGGCCATGAGATGCCCATCATATCCATGTTGATGTAAAACCGCAATTCCTTGTCTTGTGGAAGGCAATAATCGCAATCATTGTTTGCAAATGCGTTTGATCCACGCAGTCCTTCTTCTTCAGACGACCAGAGGGCGAGGAATGTATCGCATTCAAACTCGACATTGACAAAGGCTCGTGCAAACAGCATCATGGCGACGGTGCCAGCGTTGTTGTCGTAGGCTCCTTCGTAGGTGCCGCCACCGGGTGGTCCGCCTGGTGGCGCAATGTCCATGTGAGCTCCCATGCCTTGTACGCAATCGCTGTTTCGCCCGTCTTTCCAAGCGATGATGTTGAGTGATTCGGGTTGTGTTGGATTCAAGTGGTCTGTGACTCGCATGATGTTTGCTTCATACCCCAGTCCTTCGAAGTGACCGTGGAAGTAGCTTGCTGCACGTTCAAATGCAGGATTTGGTGAACCCATCCAACGGTTGACGTATCCACCGCATTGGCTGGAGTCAGTGCAGACGGACAGAATAAAGTCCATCTTGTCGTACCAATCTTGGCCGTTAACGATGGGTGTTCCATTTTCAACTTCGAGGTCCACTGTGGCTCCGGTTCCGTCGGCAAACACGAGAGTGAGTGTGGTCGATGTGACGTAGGGGGTAGTGAGGATTTTACCATTGAGCAACTTATCGTCTTGTACTTGGATCACGCCGAGTGGCACAATGCTGTCGTTCATGAACAGTAATACATCTTCTGGTACGACCAGTCGGTTTCCTTCTCCTTCAAGTGTGAATGTATGCCATTCACCACTTCGCAGTGGGAGGTCGCCAGCAGGTGCGAAATCGATGAGGAATATTTCACCAGCATCTTGGACTTCCTTTTCATTTTCACCAAAGCAACCAGCAAGCGGTGCCATGAGCATCAAAGTTATGAGCGAGAATGCGCGAAGAGAGTTGAACATAATGACCCTTAGAACATGGCCACTCCTTTTTGTTCTTAGGGCTTCGCCTTTCATGGATAGGTTCGAAGGGCTCGATGCAGTGCGAGACATTTCGTGAACTTCATATAGGGTAACCGAATCCGCAGTATGTAACCGATGGTTAAGTAGTCGGGGGGATAAAGATGACTGGCAACGATGATTTCGAAGAAAAATTGATTGAACAGATCACTGAATTGTTCCGAAATATGGGCATGAACCTCGATAAAAAGCAGATTCGGGCGTTAATGGAGCAATTCCGTTCAAAATTCGAAAAACTCGGTCTCGATGCTGAAAAAATTGCGAAAGGTGATGTAAATTTCAATTTCGACTTGTCTCAATTGAGCAAGATGTTTGAAAAAGGCAAGTCAGTCGAAGACATCTTGCAAAACTTAGGGGTCGATGTCCAAGTCGATGCCAACCCAATAGAAGTGGACATGCCAGAGATTGACGACGTAAAGGACGAAATCTACAAATTGCCAGCAGATGATGTCTACCTCGACGGCTGGAATATGTCAGTGACAATCGATTTCACGCTCAAAGGCGATGTTGAAGAAACTGAAGTCGAACTTTCCCTCATCCGTGACGGCCATCAATTGGAAATCTTGAAGAACACGCAAACTTCTCCATTGGCACGTGTCAAATTACCTCATCCCTGCGATGAAGTGATTGAATGGTCTCTTAACAATGGCATTCTCGATGTCACACTCAAACTCACACCACAAGGCTCCGCCGTATCTGAACAAGACGACGACGAAGACGAAGGTGATGATACCGATGAAGTACCGGAAACCCCTGATGTGCGTCTCGATCTTGGCGATGACCATGACGATGATGACGACGGCGGAATTCCGATTTTTTGAAACTTAAGGATGTGAACATGTGAGTAAAGTAATAGGAATAGATCTTGGAACGACGAACAGTTGTGTAGCGACCATTGAAAACGGTGAACCCGTTGTCATTGCGAATGCAGAAGGTGCACGAACAACCCCCTCGGTTGTTGCTTTTGCAAAAGACGGTAGTGAACGTATGATTGGCGTGACTGCAAAGCGACAAGCGGTAACAAACATTGGCCGAACTTTGCTTTCAGTGAAGCGGCACATGGGTACAGATTGGAAAACCACCATCGATGATGTCGACTACACACCGCAGGAAATTTCAGCATTTATTCTTCAAAAGTTAAAGGCAGATGCCGAAGCCTACCTTGGACATGAAATCAAGCAAGCGGTCATTACCTGTCCTGCCTATTTCACAGATGCACAACGAACTGCAACCAAAGATGCTGGACGTATTGCTGGTCTTGAAGTTCTCCGGATCATCAATGAACCAACCGCAGCAGCTCTTGCATACGGTGTTGACAAAGGCGAAGACCAAACTATTCTGGTCTACGATTTGGGTGGTGGAACTTTTGACGTATCGGTTTTGGAAATCTATCAAGTCGATGGCCAACCTCAAATTGAAGTCAAAGCAACCGCCGGTAACAACAAACTCGGTGGCGATGATTTTGATGACCAAGTCATCAATTGGCTGGTCGCAGAATTTAAACGCGACACAGGAATCGATTTGTCTAAAGATGTTCAAGCAATGTCGCGACTTAAGGAAGCGGCTGAAAAAGCCAAGATTGAACTTTCTGGCACTCAACAAACTCAGATCAACCTGCCTTTCATTACGATGCGAGACGGCCAACCCGAGCACCTGGACATAACCTTGAATCGTGCGAAATTCGAAGACCTCGTATCGAAGTTGATTGAAAACACAATGGGTCCAACCCGTCAAGCAATGAAAGACGCTGGCATCAAGAAAGGCGATGTAGACAAAGTCATCCTTGTTGGTGGCTCTACACGTGTACCTGCTGTTCAAGAAGCAGTCGAAAGGGAAGCTGGAAAGGCACCATACAAAGGAATCAATCCTGATGAAGCTGTGGCTATGGGCGCCGCACTCCAAGCAGGTATCATTTCGGGTGATGAAGGCGTTTCTGATATTTTGTTACTCGACGTCACGCCTCTCACACTTGGTATCGAAACCCTTGGTGGTGTCATGACGACAATGATTGAGCGAAACACGACCATTCCGGCTCGTCGCTCTGAAATATATTCAACCGCAAGTGATAACCAACCCGCAGTTACCATTCACGTTCTTCAAGGTGAGCGGAATTTTGCTAAGGACAACGTTACACTCGGAGAATTCACCTTGGTGGGAATTCCAGCAGCACCCCGTGGAACTCCACAAATCGAAGTTACCTTCGATATCGATGCCAACGGAATTGTTGATGTCAGTGCTAAAGACATGGGGACTGGAAAGGAGCAATCGGTGAAAATTGAATCACAAACTTCACTTTCTGAAGATGAAATCCAAGCCAAGATCAGTGAAGCTGAAACGTTTGCAGAGGAAGACCAATTGCGCAAGGCGAAAGTTGAACTTCGAAACATGGCGGACCAAGTGGTCTATCAAACGCGTCGAACACTCGACGAATCGGCTGACAAACTCGATGATGCAGATGTTGACCCAGTAAAGGAGCATCTCGATGCATTGGAAAAGATGGTTCAAGATGACGATGGTAAACCTCTCGAAATCGACGCTATCGACGATGCAGCAATTCAATCAAAAGTCAAGGAAGTTGAAGAAGCAATGCATGTTGTTTCAGCAAAACTCTACGAAGCAGCAGCAGCTGAAATGGCTGAACAAGATGGTTCAGCCGAAGATGGTGATATCAACGTCGGTGGCGATGATGTGGTCGATGCAGACTTTGAAGTCGTCGAAGACGATGAGGATTGAGTCAACCTTGGTCATCGTTGACCTTATGGCGAAGAGTTTGGTGGCTGTGCTATGAGCGATGCGCCTATTCTCAAGGATACCGAGCGTACCACGGGACGCAGTGCTCTCCAGAACAACATTCAGGCGGCAATGGCTCTTGCTGGCGCAGTGCGTTCAACCTTGGGCCCCCGTGGGCTTGATAAATTGCTGATCGATGACGATGGGCGAACCCTTGTGACCAACGATGGCGTTACAGTGCTCGAATCAGCGAAAGTGGAACATCCCGTCGCACGAATGATGATTAATGCTTCTTCAGTACAGGATAAAATTGCCCGTGATGGAACTACTTCGACCGTTCTAATGTCGGCTGAAATGTTGCAAAATGCTTGGCATTTGGTCACACAAGATGTTCACCCTGCCATTATTGCACGTGGATTCAGAATGGCTGAAACCTATGCACATGAAGTTCTCATCGAGTTGACGCTCGAATCAGAACATCATCACCGTTTACTTGCTGCACAAACTTCACTTGCAGGCAAAGGTCATCATTCCATGCAGTTATTGCTCGCTCAACTCGCCGTTGATGCTGCTGAAGTCATTCAGATGAATACCTCAAATGGCGTAGTAGCTGACCCGACACGTGTAAAAATATTACCACAATCAGGTGGTAGCATTAGCGATACACGATTGGTGACTGGTTTGGTTTTAGCAAAGAATCGAATTCATGAAGACATGCCCCGCATCGCAGGTGCTGGAAAAGTTCTTCTTGTCGATGGTGGAATTGAACGACGTTCAATGAAAAACGATATGAAAATCAATGTTACCTCTCCTGGTGTCCTCGAGAGTTTCCGAGCGAAAGAAGTCGAATTGCTCCAACAACAAGTCGAACATCTCAAAGCACTTGGAATCGGGTTGCTTGCTTGCAAAGAAGGCATCGATGAAGAAGCCCGAATCCTTCTTGCAAAAGCTGGAATTCAAGCGTTCCGTAGAGTCGCACGCTCGGATTTGGACCTCCTTGCCCGAGGCTGTGGTGCAACCCTTGTTTCTGAAGTCAAGCGTTCTACTTCGAGCGATTTAGGGGCTTTTATTTCGAGTAAGAATGAGACATGGGGCAGCGTAGCACATTGGATTGTTGAAACCGAAGAAGGTGGTGCGACACTGATTGCATGTGGAAGTACAGAAACTGTACTTGGAGAAGTGGAACGAAGCTTTGGAGACGCCCTTGGTGTTGCTTGTAGGATGCTTGAAGATTCCCGGCTATTGGCTGGTGGCGGTGCAACACATGTTGCTTTAGCACGCCGATTACGCCGCTTTGCTGAATCGATTCCAGGGCGTGAACAACTTGGTGCAGAAGCCTTTGCCGATGCACTTGAAGTCATACCTCGAGTTTTAGCTGAAAATGCGGGGTTAGACCCAATCGATACCTTGCTGCAATTGGTTGCAGCACAAGTGAACGGTGGGAAGGATTCACATTATCTCGGATTAGATCTGCTAAACCGTAGACCAGCAAATATGGTGGAACAAGGTATTCTTGAACCGTATTTGATTGCTCGTCAATCGATTGCAGGCGCAACAGAAGCAGCCATTTCCATTCTTCGAATCGATGATGTTTTGTGGGCAAAACAAGACCCAACAATGGCTGAAGTCCCAGAAATGGAATAGGTCTTCTAAACGACCCTTCACCCTGAAGGGCGGGTAGTTGCTTCAAATAGGGGTAGGAGAAACAAATCTTGATGGGAACTGATAGTCAAGCCTGTGTGGGCATAGATGATATAGCGATTCATTTCCCTCGTTTGTTCATGGATATGAAGGACTTCGCAGAATTGCGAGGTGCTGATTATGATAAATTAAACAAAGGGCTTGGCCTTGAAGCAATGTCCATTCCTGATGTTCATGAGGATACTGCAACCATGGGTGCGATGGCTGTCATGCAAATTATTGACCGCAATGGGCTTGATCCAAACTTGATTGGACGAATGTACCTTGGAACAGAATCCGCTTTAGATGGTGCTAAGCCAACAGCCACGTATATTGTCGATATGCTCACGCAACGCTATCAAGAACGTTATGGCTCCGATTGTTTTCGTAATTGTGACGTTGTCGACATGACCTTTGCATGCATCGGTGCTGTCGATGCATTGCACACAACCCTCGACTGGGTTGCTCGTTCGACCGAACATGATGAACGAACAGGAATTGTAATTTTCTCTGATAATGCAAAATACGCTTTGGAGTCTTCAGGTGAATATACCCAAGGTGCCGGTGGTGGTGCGTTACTGGTCCGCCGTAACCCTCGACTTCTCGAGATTCCAGATTGTATTGGAGTCTCGACAACACCAGTTCACGATTTCTTCAAACCCCGTCGAGAAGTGAGTATCCGTTCAGTCATTACCAATGTCATGCAACTCGCCCAAGAGACCGGACAATACATGAAGAAAGGTCTGATTGAAAGAATGATTCGTCATTTGCCAGAATCGACAGTCCGTAAATTAGGCATCTTTTCTCACGGTGAAGAGAAAATCAGTGTTCACCGAGACGACCCTATTTTCGATGGGCAGTATTCCAATCGTTGTTACCAAGATGCAGTTCGACAAGCCTTCCATAATTTCGCAAAGAAAGCCGAAACACAAGGCCGATATAATCACAAGAACGATACGCGACTCACCGAACAATGGTCGCGTATAATCATGCATTTGCCGTATGCGTTCCAAGCCAAGCGAATGTTTCCTGATATATTCAGACATGACCGCCAAGATACAGAATATTGGAAGTCAATTGCGGAACAACTCGGCCCAATGCCAGCAGAGCACAATTCTGACGACCCACTCATTATCGAGATTTGGGAGAAAGCCATGGATGGTTACCGGCGAGGAATTTCTAAAACACCAGAGTATCTCAAGTTCCATGAGAGCCGAATTGAAAAGGGACAGCGGGCAAGCAGTTTGATTGGAAACCAATATACAGGCTCAATCTTCCTTGCTCTCATGTCGACCTTTGAGTCAGATTTGGAAGAAAACAGTAATCTCGATAACACCTTATTCGGTCTATGTGGTTACGGCTCTGGCGCGAAAGCAAAAGTATTCGAAGGAAAAGTAAGTCCACGTTGGAGAGAAGTCGTTTCCCGGTGGCATTTGTTTGAACGCCTCGGTGGACGTGTTGCTATCGACCACATCACCTATGAAAATCTCCACAAAGGCTTGCAAGACAACAGTGTAGTCACGCCAAACAGTGAGTTTGCTTTGGTTGAGATTGGCAATGAAGGTGTCGATGAAGGCGCACGACGTTACAAATGGATTGGCGCTTAAGCAAAATCCAAGACGACCTTGCCGCAATTGCCTGAAATTGCTAATTCGACCGCTTGTTCGAAATCATCGATTGACATTCGGTGGGTGAGGATAGCATTGACATCGATGAGCCCTCGTTCAAGTAAATCATGCATTGTATCCCAAGTGGACCACATCTTTCGCCCGTTAATACCTTTGATGTGGAGATATCGAAACACGACTTCGTTCATCGGAACTTCTGGCATCGAGTTTCCATAAACCGATAGAATGTTGACATAACCGCCCATGCGAGTACTATGGACCGTATTCGCCAATGCTTGTGGCGAGCCTGAGAATTCACACGAGTTGTCCACACCTCGGCCATCGGTTGCTGCTAAGATTTCTGCAACGACATCATTTTCTTTCCCGAGTACAAGATCAGCACCTAACGACTTTGCCAAATCCATACGGTAGGTATTGTCCCAATCCACAGCAATGATTTTCTTTGCACCCATTGCTTTGGCAGCATTGACGGCAAACAATCCAATTGGGCCAAGACCATGAATCGCAACGGTTGCACCTTTGATTGGGCCTCCAGTGAGCGTATGGATTGCATTTCCTAACGGGTCTTGAATCGAAGCATGTCCAAGGTCAAGACCATTTGGAATATGACGTGCATTGACCGCAGGAATTACAAAATATGGGCCAAAGGCACCGTGATTGTTCACTCCAAAAATCGAACCATTTTCACAAATGTGTGCATTTCCTTCATCGCAACGAGGGCAATTCCAACAGGCGATGTGGCATTCGATTGCGACCAAATCTCCGACCGAATGTGAGTCCACTCCGCGCCCTAAGCCAATGACTTCCCCGCATGTTTCATGGCCAGTAATTGTGCCAAGTGGGACATTTTCACGACTCCATTGGTCCCATTTCCAAATATGAATGTCAGTACCGCATACTGAAGTTGAATGAGTTTTGACCAGAACCTCTCCGTCGGCCGGTGTAGGGACTGCGTGTTCGATTCGAGTGAATCCTCCCTCAATATCCTCTGTTTTGGTCCAAGCGAACATGGTTTTCGGAACTTCTCTCATGCTTCCCCTCCTTCGTGTTTCAGCGCACCTACTCTTTGATTCTTCGCTCAATCTGTCATGATGATAAATGTTGAAACAAGAGGTATGTTGATATGGGAGGCGCGACGGCCTAAAAGCCCGTTGATGTGCATGAAGTACGTTGTGGTAAGCGGGGGAGTTCTTTCTGGATTAGGGAAAGGCGTAACCGCAAGCAGTATCGGCGTCTTACTAAAAAGCGCAGGACTGCGAGTCACTTCTTTGAAAATAGACCCTTATCTGAACAGCGATGCTGGAACAATGTCGCCGTTTGAACATGGGGAAGTTTTCGTTTTAGATGACGGCGGCGAGGTTGACCTCGACCTTGGAAACTATGAACGATTTCTTGATATCAATCTTGGTCGAGACAACAATGTGACCACTGGTAAAATCTATTCAAAAGTGATTGAAGCCGAACGTCGTGGTGATTATCTCGGGAAAACAGTCCAAGTCATCCCCCATATCACCGGAGCAGTTCAAGATTGGCTTGAAGAGGTAGCTCACCGGCCTGCAGATGGTAGCGATAAAGCACCAGATGCATGTATTATTGAACTGGGTGGAACCGTTGGTGATATCGAATCCGCTCCTTATATCGAGGCTCTCCGTCAATTTCAATTCCGAGTCGGTCGTGAAAACGTCACATTCGTCCATGTTTCCTTGGTTCCTGTGATGGGGCCCGTTGGTGAACAAAAGACCAAACCAACCCAACATACCGTCAAAGAACTTCGAGGATTGGGAATTACACCCGATATCCTCGTCTGCCGTTCATCTTCACCTTTGAACGATGAAACACGGGAAAAACTTGCAGCATTTTGCCATGTTTCTCCCGAAGCGGTCATGTCGGCTCACGATGTTCCAAACATCTACCATGTACCTTTGATGCTGTATGAGCAAGGCTTGTGTGATATACTGAAACTCGATTGCAATGCAACAGACGTACTCAAGCATTGGAGAGTTATGGCTTATCATCTTGATACCTTGTCAGAAGAAATTCATATTGCCATGGTCGGAAAATACACAAACTTGTCCGATGCTTATCTTTCAGTCATCAAGAGTTTACAGCATGCTGCAATGGCAGTGGACCGAAAATTAGTCATCGATTGGATTGAGGCAAGTCATCTTGAATCAGATTGGGAAGATGCCGATGAACGTGAACAAGCATGGGAATCACTCAAGCAAGCTGCAGGTATTTTGGTTCCAGGTGGTTTTGGTGACCGTGGGGTTGAGGGCAAGATCTTGGCAGCAGGGTATGCACGAACATCCTCAACACCCTATCTTGGAATTTGTCTCGGTTTGCAGGTAGCAACCATCGAGTTCTGTCGAAACGTGCTTGGATTTGAGGGTTCGAATTCAACAGAATTTGATGAGAACTGCAAAAATCCAGCCGTAGTCTTCATGCCCGAAATTTCCAAGACTCACCTCGGTGGAACCATGCGATTGGGAAGCCGTCCAACCTTATGGCAAGTTGATACTTGCAAAATCCGTAGCCTCTATGGTGAAGGCGACTCAGTCGATGAACGTCATCGCCATCGATACGAAGTCAATCCAGATATGATCGAAACCATCGAATCCGCAGGTCTCGTGTTTGTTGGGAAAGACGAAACAGGACAGCGGTGTGAAATTTTTGAACTCGAAGGACACCCGTATTATGTTGGAGTCCAATACCATCCGGAATTCAAGAGTCGTCCCGGCCGTCCGAGTCCACCGTTCCTCGGTTTACTCAAGGCTGCAACAGGCCAGTTGTGAATTACGCCTCTTCGATTCGAATGAGTCGTGTTGTTCTGAATCCTTGTAAAATTTTGATGAAGCGTTTTGTTTGGAACACTTGGTCGAGTTCAGTATCACCGGTATCGATACGAACAGCACTGAGTCCAATCAATTTAGCAGGCGTAGCAACACCGAGAAGATTGTCAATTCCAATCATTACTAACACTTCAGGAGAGAGTTGAAGGTTTCCTCTTCCGATGAGGAACCCTTGCCCACCCATTGGGGAAAGTAACAGTAAACGAGGACGAGGTTCACCGTTTTCATCGACATGTTGTGCAATGATTTCGAGAAGTTGTTGTTCATTCAAGTCACGAAAGAGTTTACGTTTACCATTTTCCACCGGGCCCAGGAGATCAATGCCAAGTAAGGTGAGTTCTTCTCCACAAAAATCTCCCATTCGTTGTATTGTTCCACCACTGCCCCAGATAATCATCAGATTATCATCACTTGAAAGTAGAGATTCAACGTGCCGAGCCAAGCCTTCGATGGTATCAGATTCGCTTGTACGCTCGACTTGTTCTTTTGCACCTTGCATGAACCGAGGGCTGGAAGGTGTCCAAGCCTCGCCATACATGCGGACTTTCCACACACCTTCTTGATAGATTTCTTCATCCAAATCCATAACTTCGGTGATCGCACATCGCAAGTCACCAAGAAGAAACGCCAAGGTGACTTCTGCTGCTGCTTTTGGTGTGGTTGCAAAGCACCCTGAATGCATTTTGACTCCCCCTGGGACACCGATGAGTGGGATTTCTTGCGCTTCTTTACTAATACCCGCAAGCGTATTAGCGATATCTCGAGTAGTGCCATCTCCACCAGCATAGAGAATTGCTTCTGCCCCTGCCTCAATAAGGGCCGTGACCAATTGACTTGTTTCCGTCACTGAAGTATCAGCAGGTGTTTCGCCAATGTGGGTGAAGAACATTTTCTCACTTGGCGTAGGTATCCAAGTATGCCCCATGCGTCCTTTCCATCCCAAACATTCGAGTTCAAGGTTTGAACGATTAAGAGAACTTGAAAGGAGTGTTTTCAATGCCTCAAGAGTTTGATGCATCCGGGGTCCTGCTCGGTCTACAGCCCCTGCGGCTCGCGCTTCAGCAGCGCGTCCATCGCTCCCTTTGAAACCCAAACGGCCGCCGAGTCCTGCGTCAGGATTGACCACGATACCGATGCGCATGAATCTGCCAAATGTTTCACCTTCAAGAAGACCTGCATTGTCATCATTTGAAGCGATGGCATCAAAAAGCAACATCATGACGAAAGTTCGTGGACACGATTCGACGCCGGCGCCTTGCGATACTTCTCATGGTTGGGTCGACCCTTTTGTGGCTTATTGCAGGATATATAACATGGATTTGGAATGGTTGCAAAGCATACATGCCGTTCATTTCAGATTTTGATTTATATGAACCGGGTGACACGATTTTCACGCTTGGTACTTTTATCAGCGGCTATCTTGTGTTTTGGATTATCATGGAAATTCATTCAATGAATATGAAACGTATTACTGCTGGTGGACATCATTCGTTTTGGCATGGATTGAACCATCTCGCTGTGTTCCCAGGTTTAATCGGTGCATTTTCATGTATTCGAATCGGAACTGTCCCATGGGATACGAATGGTCCAATGCATGGGCATTATGCCTTTGATATCTTCAATAACGGTGTCTATTGGTGTTTGCTTGTCACTGCGGTAACAATCCGAATCTGGTGGGGTCATGATCGTTTTCGAACCTTACTTGGCCTACGAACCTTTGCCGCGGCAGCAGCCTTTGTCGGTTTGGTCAAAATGATTTCAACTCAAGCGAAAGTGTGGGGTCCAGATTTCGATTGGGATTCGTATAATGCAATGACCTCGGATATGCTCACATTCTGCACCAGTTCAGCCTATCCTCTGCTCAATACATCTGCAGTTTGGGAATATGTTCTCGTGTTTGGAATCCTCGGAACAATTTTGTCGTTTCTACCAGAGGTTGTCTTTGATGATTCATTCATAGATGAAGAGGAATAAAGCAAGCACACATTTGAGGCGAGCATTGATGTGCTCCACATGCTTTGGCTTAGACATGAGTCGAAAGAAGCCAGAGGTTCCAAGTCTTGCTGATGCATTAGCCAAGGGCTTTGCAGAACTCAACACGGATGATGATAACTCCTCGCCCGTCGAGGAGGTTCCCGAGGTTCCTGAAGTTTCAGAAGTCCAGGAATCACCCGATATTGAATCACCTTCAAAGCCACAATATGGGCGCCCTGCTCAGCATAAAGCGGAAGAGAATAGTTTCATTGTCAACACCAATACACCAACTCAAACATCCACAAATGATGAAGAGTTCACTGAAAAGCCCGAGTCAAAAGAGATAGAAATCCTTGAAAAACCGAGCACTTCATTCGGTGATGATTTCGATGTTGAGTGGTAAGCGACGAAACAGGTCCTTATCAGTGAATTCCGGTAGCACAGGTCATGGAAGTCAAGCGAAACTTTGTCCGAATCTTTATTCTCATCTTCGGAACGCTTGTTCTTGTCTCCTATCTGTACGGCCTTTCTCATGCTTCAGACAAGGATGCATTATGGGGTGGAATTCCGTGGTCTCAGGCTCAATTCATCGTCCCTTTCATGTTTTTAGCAGCCTTTGGTTTCTTGATGTATTGGTGGATTATTCTCTACCAACACGATGCATCTGCAATGGAATCTCTCCGCTGGCCATGGGGTGATTCCGACGGTGGCGGAGGTGCCCGTTTACTGCTGGCCTTCGCTTTGGTTGTTATTCCGTCTGCATTGTGGCTTGAGGCGACCATCTTTCATATTGAAAATGAATACAGTTGGACACCGGTTCTTGTTGTGGGGGTTTTGTTTCTTACATGCATCGGAAATATCCTGATGGGTTTACTGGCTTATTCGGCCTACGTCGATGAGTTGCCAGGCGGAGGAAAAATGCTTCTTGGTTCAGTATTTCTCGGAATTCAGTGTATCATATTCGATGGGATTTATTGGAATCTTAAATTTCCGTGGTGACGAATTAAAATTTAGAGAGGTATGCCCATTTTTAGGCCCTACCGAGTGATGGTTTGATGAAGGGATGACAACCCCATAGGGGTTGAAGGAGAGAGTAAATGACACTCATTAACGTCAGCCTACCTGATGGAACAGTGAATGAATATGCAGTAGGCGTCACCTGTGCAGAAGTCATTACCGATGCATTGGGCCGCAAGCATGGATGTTTAGCAGCCCGAATCGATGGTGTTGAATGCGACTTATCACGTGTGCTCGACAACGATTGTTCCATCGAAGGAATTCTTTCGGAATCCGAAGACGGAATTCACATCCTTCGCCACAGCGCAGCACACTTACTTGCACAAGCAGTAATGGCTCTCTATCCTGGTGCAAAGCCAACGATTGGTCCAGCGATTGACCGAGGGTTCTACTACGACTTTTCAATGGAACAAATTGTAGAATCGGATCTCAAAGCGATTCAAAAGAAGATGCAAGAATTGGCCCGAAAAAACTTCACAGTCGAACGAATTGAATTAACGGATAAGGAACTGCAAGATCATTTTGCTGATAACCCTTACAAGCTTGAAATCATTAATGATAAAATCGAAGATGGTAGCGGTTCAACGATTTACAAACAGGATGAATGGTACGATTTATGTCTTGGGCCTCACGTTCCGAATACATCACGGTTGATGAATGTCAAACTTACCAGTATCTCTTCTGCTTATTGGAGAGGCGACCAAGACCGTGAACAATTGGTCCGGATTTACGGCATTGTCGAGGCGAGTAAAGAGGCGTTACGAGCAACTCTCGACCGCCTTGAACAAGCAAAAAAGCGAGACCACCGGAAACTCGGAAAGGATTTACAGTTATTTCATATCGATGAAGAAGTTGGTCAAGGATTGATTCTTTGGACTCCTCGTGGTTCAATTATCCGTCAAGAATTACAGGATTTTATTTCTTTCCATTTACGCCGCCAAGGCTATTCTCAAGTCTTTACACCCCATGTTGGAAAACTTGATTTATACCGCACTTCAGGCCACTTCCCCTATTACCAAGATTCACAATACCCGCCGCTTGTCGAGCGTGAATTGATGAACAAACTTGCTGATGAAGGATGTACCTGTGGTGAACTTTCGAACTTGATGAAGAGTGGAGACATCGATGGATATATGCTCAAACCGATGAATTGTCCGCACCACATCAAACTCTATGCCTCACAAATGCGTTCTTACCGCGACCTTCCACTTCGCTTGGCGGAATTTGGTACGGTATACCGTTGGGAGCAATCGGGCGAGATATCTGGAATGACTCGTGTCCGAGGTTTTACTCAAGACGACGCTCACTTATTTGTTACTGAAGACCAGATTGCAGAAGAGGTCCTCGGATGTATCGAATTGGTACAAATTATATTTGATAAACTTGGAATGGAGGATTACCGAGTTCGAGTTGGCTTACGCGACTTGGATTCTGACAAATATGTTGGAGAGCCAGCGCGTTGGGACAAAGCAGAGGAGGCATGCCGTGCAGCAGCAGAATCGCTCGGTGTCAATTGGTCCGAAGAGCAGGGAGAAGCAGCATTTTACGGTCCAAAAATAGATTTTATTGTCAAAGATGTTATCGAACGTGAATGGCAACTGGGCACAGTTCAAGTGGATTACAACTTACCAGAACGATTTGGTTTGGAATACAAAGGCAGTGATGGCGAGATTCACCGGCCAGTGATGATACACCGCGCGCCGTTTGGCTCCATGGAACGATTCTGTGGAGTACTCATCGAACACTTTGCTGGAAAATTCCCGACCTGGTTAACTCCAACCCACTGCCATATCATTACCATTTCAGAAAAGCATACGGCCTATGCAGATGAAGTTGCACATTTACTACGAAACAACGAAATCCGTGTGGAAATCGATAACGGCGATGATACGATTGGAAAGAAAATCCGAACACATCGCAAGATGCAACCCGCTTACATGGTGATTCTTGGCGATGGAGAAGTCGAGACTCGAACGGTGAGTTTACGTGCTCGAAACGGTGACCAAGTGAGTGGAATACCACTCGAGGAATTCCTGAAAGATTTGAGAACTGAAATCGAGGACAAAGTGGTCCAACCGTCTTTAGCGGTTTCACCAAATGGGGAGTGAGGGATTACCATGGCAGCAGCACCAATTATTAGCGGCCTCACTCCTGCGGCATTAATACCGTATATTATGGCTGCAGCAACCGCTTGGCTGTTTTGGACTCGTGTCGTCCCTCGTCAATTGCGTGGATTGCAAGTCGCCTTTGAGACCGGTAATAAACGATATGAAGTGCATCAAGTCACCTCTACAACTCAAGATGCCCGTGACCTCCTCACTTCGAGAGGAATGCACTCAGGTGTGGCAACCTACATTTTTGCTTTGGTAGGAACATTGTTGCTGTTTTTCGAATTTGTTATGATTCAATTTGGCCTCTCCGAAGGATATCATGCACCTTCGTTGAGTATCGCATTGATTTTCATTGCTTTACCTGCTATAATCTCCTCGGGAACTTCTCTCGGGGCTCAAGTAATCAAGCCAATTGGCCAAGACCGGGCATCTATGCAAGAATCCAGCATTTGGCGGAGTTACACATATGTGATGTTGATTTTACTTTGGATGAGTTTAGTTTTTGCACTCTATCTCCTCTTGGACGTCGCAAATGTGACTCCTTCGCGGCGTTTTAGCATTGCAGTTTTTGCGCTGGTCGCTCCATCGATTCTTGCCTATGGTCGGATTCTTGGTTCATCATGGCAAGCACTTCGTCAATCATCACGAAAAATTGCCAGTGGAGAACCCTCTCCGTTCCACACTCAAATCCCAAATGCTAAACAACAGGCGATAGCACAAATTGTCAATTTCAACTTGATTGTGATGCCATATGTGGCTTTGAATACACTTCTTTCACTGATCGCATTGCTGTATATTGGTGATGACCCAAATCTGGCACTTACTCATTCAGACCGAGTTCTTGAGTTGCCTGAATATCGTCTTCAAACGACATTTATGGAGGAAGGCGGACTCCTTGGTTTTGGATTAATTGAATTGTTTTCATTCATCCCACAATCGGGAATACGTGTCCCTATTGTATCGTCTGTTCTGCTGTTTTTGCTGTTGAACGTCGCTCTTATCGGTTTCCTCTTTGTTTACGAAGTTGCTCGAATTCTCTTCCTCGATGTTCAAGATGTCTCAGGAAAAGGTGGTATAAAATTAGCAGACAGTCGTTTACTAAGGTCGGAACCAAGTCAACAGGCCAAAGTTCTTAATTTCTGTTTTACAGGATTCGCAGGTCAATCGATGTTATTGTTAGCATTGGCTATGATGAC